>Ga0065711_1039119_pt1 | contig 18110 bp, 6 predicted proteins | sample Hoacrofraction12_FD_59098 | JGI IMG/M metagenome (GOLD analysis project Ga0065711, IMG submission 59098) | Hoatzin crop microbial communities from Cojedes, Venezuela - Epithelial fraction 12 v2 (version 2) | ecosystem: Host-associated > Birds > Digestive system > Esophagus > Crop | place... | reverse complement strand
GGGTTACTGGGGGGGGGAGGGGGGACGGCTCAGGTAGGTTGCACGTTTGTTACCCGCTTTATTTTATTTATTTTTTTTATTTCGGGGGTTTTAATTTCGGCGCGGCCGCCCCGGTGGCACGGGGCGGGGAGGGGGAGCCCCCGCCCCGTAGTCACCTGGGCCTGGCGCCGTGTGCGGAGGGGGGGGCGCGGTTTTGCCCACCGCGGGGTCCGAGCAGCTCGGCATCCCCGTCTGCCTCCGCTGACCTACAGGTGTGATTCGTTAGAGTAGCGAAACTCGTCTTTATTGAAGAAAAAAAAAAACCTCAAAACTACCCTGCAGAAAGTAAGCGAAGTGGTCTTACTCCAGCCGATGTAGCTGGCGTAGTCGAAGCCCGCAAGACAGACGCGCCGCTGTACCTGCGGAGCGTCGAAGCGCGCTGGCGCCGCAGCGGCGCAGGGCTCGGGCGCCCGCTCCCTCGGAGCTGGTGGCTGGCACAGGAGCAGCCCCCGAGGAGCTGGGTGTTTCACAACGCGCATGTGCGCGGGTTGTTTTTAGAAAGGTAAAAGGTTCTTCCCGGGTTTTTTTTTCTTTTTTTTTTTCGCTAAAAATACTGCGTGCCGTCTGACTCTGCTATTTATCTCTGCCTTGATGGCCAATGTTAAATGAAACTGTGGGAGTCCAGAAAATACCCTAGGAAGTGGGAACCTGTTCCGCTGAGGGAACGGACACCACGGTATTAGCTAGAACTTAAGTTTTGCATTTTTCCTTTTAATCCCCTGGATTCTGAATCCTGAAATTAGGTTGTTTTCCTCCTCCTTCTCTTCCCTGGCCTGTTGGAAATGTATTAGGGGCGATAGTTTTAAGAGTGGACTTCCAATCTGTTTTATAGCTATTGTGCGTAAATCATTCTATTTGCAAATACGGAATTGGTAACTCTACATACTGTTTAAAATGGGCTATTGCTTAATCAGAGAGAAATCTACGTATTTGAAGCTTTTGCTGTTATATATTGGGAGCGCTTGCAACTATGGAAAGCATACAGATGACCTTGAAACTGCTAAGGAATTTTATCTTGCTTACTAAAAATCTGACAAAGTGCATCTTTAACTCTCTCTTCAAATGTCTTATGGCTGTACCTGAACTGGTATTTCCACTCAGCAACAGCTGTCTTAATTTTGTGTGTTTTTATGCTGGTGGAGTGGTCAATCCTTTCTGTATGCAGTAGAGATTTTTGGTTGCTTTAGTCTCTGCGACAGATACCTCTTCAATATGTTCATATTTGCATAAATCTCTTCCTATTATTTGCTTAATCAAACTAGTATAGTATTTCTACATGTAAATTTACTGTGACTTCCCCATACTAATGTGAACATCAATTTTCATTCTTCTCCATGGATTCGTTTTAAACACTGTTTTTCAGTGAAAGGGGAAGATCCTTTTACCAGTGTGGCTTTTGTTGTCATTGATTTGTCTATTGCCTATTCAAAAATTGTACCAACACTCTTCAGGTTGAGCTGGGTGATTCAGGTGTAGTGTGTTGAAATTGTTCTAAACAGCTGCTAGATCTGGAGTATCTGCTTTTAAAAAAAAAATGAAAAGGCTTTCAGATCAATTTCCCAGGCTTCTGGAGGGCAATAGTTAAACTACAGTAAAGCCCCAGGCTGAATTTTATTGAAGTCCCAGTAACGCTAAGCTGCATTTTGGGGGGAGGACAAAGCTAAGCTTGCTTTATTCGGGGACCAAGTAGAAAACAGATGATGTGATCTAATGTTCTAAAAGCCTGAGGAACACTTCAGCTTTCCTGTGCTTCTTAAAGTAAGTCAATGCTGTTGAAGAGGTGGACTTTGCAGGTAAAAATAGTACAAGGATGCAGGCGCAAGGTCCTTCCTAGTAACAGTGATGTTGAAATGCTGCTTTTACAGGTAAAACTCTTGCTGTCTAACAGGGTAATGGCTTTTGATTGTATTTGTTGCAACTGATCTTCATAGCAATAAAACAGACTGTTAGCCAACAGATAAACTCCATTTGTGGTGAATATACATTTCAGTCTTGCTTTGAAGCCATTTTTGCTGTTGCTGTAATGCTTTTCTAATAGATGCTAGTATCTAGAGAGGGCAGTGAATGTAGCTAGCTGTTGCAAAGACTTTAAAAGTGAGAGGATGTTGCCTTTGTGCACAGAGCTTTGTTTTCTGACAGCCTCCATATCAACTGAAAAATCACAATACTGTCCAGTGGGATTAGCTGATGGTGCTTTGGGCTTCAACATCTGTAGTTCCAGTTCTGAAGGAAGCCGCTACATGCTTTTTTTCATCTGTTGCTTGTGTGAATCTACCTAATTTGACTTACTCGTAAGGATTAGTTCTGGAGAAGCTGGTATAACAGAGTTAGAATTGGTAGCTTTTAGCTGCTACAACTGGTGGGCCGGATCAAGATGTTTTGTTGCCTCATCCTTGCTGTTCAAATTTAAAAAGTCATCCTGAGTTTCTGGTGACAAAATAAGAGAGGCAGGCTCCTTGAGTGATTCCCACTGAAGCTCATAGATACTGCCAGCATCGAGCAAGCGGCTTTCACCCAGTGGGCATTGCTGTTGATTTGTAGGGACTCCTAGCATCTAATATTTTGCCACTGAGCAGCTAAATATCGTGCTAAATCTGACAGAAGCTGTGTTTAGAGAACAGCTAATTGTTGGTTTTCCCTGTGCTTGGAAGTGCTTACTGTTTCACATAGACTTTGGCATACAGCTCTGCAGAAAGCACACCTTGGAAAGATGACCTCGGTGAAACGCTTGGCCTTAGTAGTTGGTGCTTTTGAAGGGAGTGCAGTCTTTCAGCTTTGAGTGAAATAGTTACAAACAGCTTATGGCAGAAATCTTAAAAGCGTGCTTTCTCAGGAACTTACTTAAAAATTCTAAACCCACATAGAGTTTTTGAAATAGCTCAAAGTCTAAATCTGACTCCTCCGGCAAAATATCTTGAGTTTTAGGAGCAGTAATTACATAATGATGGAAATTCTAATGGGAAGGTCTTACTTCACATACATTTGAAAAATGCAAATTGGGAACAAGCTGAAGCTTTGCAGATGGAGCTTAAACTACTGTCATACTGTTTTCTGTTCTGTATGAGCCACTGCTCCTTGTGGTACTCAGATACTTAAGCAACAGGCATTTTCATTTGTTTTGATAGTCACAGTAAGCCCAGACATAATGCGTGTTTGGAAACAGCTGTAGTTTCATAAAAAAAGTCGGGATGAGAGTTAGGTGTTAAATGCCTTAGCAGTGCTTCCCTGTTATGACTGCACCAGCCTAGGGTCAGAGTGAGAGTCATTCTAGGCTTCACTTCCTAAAGCATTTATGATCCTGATTCTCCGTTCACTCATACGGTCCCGGTGTCCCGGGTGGCTCAGTGCTGCTGCTGATCAGAAGCTGCGCAAACTCGTGCTTAGGCTAGATGAGGCTGTAAGATGCTGCAGGAATTAGTGTTGTGATTTGCTGTGTTTAACGAGAAACAGCTATCTCCCAGTAAACCTGGAATGCTTGACCAAATGACTCAAAACCTAGAAAACACTGGAAGTGCCGAGGACACTGTAGGATGGTCTTAAGGACTCCAGGCAACTTTGCTGGTCTTCAGCTGAGTGTGGAGTAGATTTAGAAAATGCTAATACTGGCCAGTTACGGAGTTCCTAGAATGTAATGTAAAGTATGTATGTGCAGTTTCTTGAAAGTTTAATACCCAAGTACTGGTAAAATAGGGAAAAATTATTCATTCGAATACTTTGTAAAACAATCCACACAGAGGTCGAAAAGGCTGTTTAAGGTGTCCTGGAGTATTCTGTATGATGTGTTGAGCAGTCTTTCTATAGGTCTGTGCTAGCTGCATTTGCTTTCAGACTTGCCAGGGTGAGTTTGTTTAACCAGGTACTTACTCAGATTTAACTGAATAAGCTTTGTGTATTTTTGTGGAATGAAACTGCCGTTGCATTATTGCTGGAGTACCGAAGTTCTTCTGTACTTTAAGTCTTAATGACAGAAAGGAAATTAGTAGAACTTGTTTTACAGAATGGATGAACCGAGTTAGTTTCCAGGAAATTCAAATAAACATTTGTAGACAAATGCCAAAGTAGCCTTAATTTATAAGGGCTGAGAGAATGAGATTCAGCTATGTAAAGGGAAGAGTAATGTAAATTCAGTTTCTCCACCAGTAGCATCCCTGCTTCTTACCCCGCTGATAATATTTTTCGGTACTGTCCTTACATGTTTTTTCAGATGTAGAATTATGGTCAGAAGGGGTGCTTGGAGTTGGTTTCCCTGTGGCTTCTTTAGTTGCCTGATGTTTCTGATTATATTGATTTGCTGAAGGCTTCTGCCGTATTACCTGAAGTGAGGTGGGGGCGGAGGCTGGAGAGAAGAAAATGGGCAGATGTTCTTTATGCAATTTCTGCTGGGCTGAATTGCCAGAGTGAGGTGGTAGTTCCAGTGCGTTTTGCAGATACTTGAACCATACCTTCATGCCACGGGACTGGAACATGTGAAAGGGGCCACTTAGGCTGGCTTTGTCTTTATTTGAAGGTGAATAGTGGCTTCATTCCAAGCATTAACATTTATAGTATCTAAATAGAGTTTGGTAGGGGAAAAAAGTGTGGTTTTGGGAGTCTGGAATCGAGAGCTGCCTCTCTCTGTACTGAGATTTTGGTGGTCGGCCTCTGTGTGCAGGGATCTGCAGGGCTTTTTCTATGTAGTGGCATGGGAAGCTTACTGTTAATATACCTTAAAGAAGGTAAAATTACCTGGGGATTTCATGTTATGTCTGTTGTTAATGGAACTATGGAATGCCTTGAAGAAATGGAGTTCCCTGTTTTAGGCTTGCCACAATGGATATCAAAAGTGAGAAATTAAAAACCTAAGCACCAGAAAAAGGGCAAGGGTTTGTCTGACTAGTGTTTATACTTGAAATGTTTGTGGCATGTGATTTTTAGCTTTGGTACCAAAGCAGAGTGCTCCTCCACTTGCCGGGGATTAACTTCAGTATTTTCAGGGCATCTGTGAATGTGTTCTTGAAGTTACGGTCTTCTCCCTTACATGCTGCTGTAACAGCTGTGCCTGTACTTAAGCAGCACCTTTTAGACAAAAATATGCTGAATGGCCAAATGGCTTTAGGTAGCTCATGGAGCCAGTGGGGCACAAATGCATGTGTTTACCTACAGATTAGTTTAAGGTTCCTGCAGCACTGCTCCAGGTGACCCTGTGAAAAGTGCATGCACGGTGGGGAGGAGGAGGTGGTCTGTTGGAGTAGTGGTGAAAAAAAGGGGTGTTTCTGATTAGGAAGCTGAGTGCAGGAGGGAGTAGGTTATTGTGGCAGTCACAGCAGAGAAGATTCTTGGGGGGTATTTGGACTTTGGAATTTGCTTTGAGCATATACATGCATAGCCATTGCATTGAAATGGGTAATACATTGCAAGAATGCCAGCAGCAAACATGCCTTCGTTATGTTCCCATTTTATTTTTGTAGCGGAGTCCTTGTTTCAGTGCTATCCATTTGTTCGTCCTCTTGAAATGTCAGAAAACTAATGTTGTGACCTCTATTTTTATTCATTCATTACCATTAAATTTCATATGCATTGACCCAGTTTAAAGGCAGAGCAAGATCTTGGGATTTATTTACTTTTTCTGTATCTGCTGTTCATTTTGAGTCTTGAACCAGCAAATGTAACTAGTTAAAGGTAAGAGATGAGCACTATTGCTTGCATATCACAATTGATTTAAGATGGGCTTTTAAATCTAAATCTTAAAATCCTAATACATGCGATAATTATAGTTAAGGGTATTATTTTTATCTCTAGTAACATGCTTAGAAATCTCGTCAGACTTCCTGCTGTGGCTCCTTTCTACCCAAGTATCCATCAGAAGCTGCTTTCTGTTTCCAAAAGAGGGACGACTAAAATCGTGACTCTAAAACACCATATGCTTTTTCTAACAAACTATGCATGTACTGCATGCATGCAGTAGTGAAGAAATTAGTTTATTAATAGTTTAATGTTTTTCATTTTGATGTGCTTACACGTTGTGCTGTAACCAGAAACTGAGTTTCTGACCTAAAACTGCTGCTGTTAATCTGGCCAGAGCACCCATTCTGAAGGGTATTGGAAAATTGCTGACAAAGTGAACTGCATAAAGTGAGGAAGACTTTAGAAGCTGCTTTTGCATTCAGATAGCTAAACTGTGAAACTTGGCATAGCAATAGCATTTGCCTTGGACTGCATCCATGGTTGAAATGTTGGTAGGCAAGATGAGAATTACAGCCTCGTTAACCAACTGAGTAGCTGCATTTTTTTTCTGTAACAGTTGAGCAAACTGAAAGAAAATTAAGTGGAGTCACGCTTGTCTTCTGATAGAGGCTATTTTTATAAGGAGAGTGGTTCTTGTAGTGAAATTCCTCTGAACCAGTGCAGCTGAAGGGGATAAAACTAGCCATCCTGATGGGGGACCAAGGCTTTTGGATATAGCTCTGATCAAGGATCTCTTCTCTGCCTAAATTAAACTGGGCTGTAGGGTTACCTTTTTGTGTGGAAGATTTCTTGCAAAACTCAGTGTTTATGAGAGGGTGACCGCTTCCACATCAAGCGGTATGTAATACAGATAGCACATACAAAGACTTGAGCAACCTAATCTAGTGGAAGATGTCCCTCCCAATGGCAGAGGTGTTGGAACTAGGTGGTATTTCAAGATTGCTTCCAACCCAGACCATTCTGTGAACCTATGATAAAGTGTCTGTGAGGGGGACTTTTGTCCAAGTTGGGTAGTATTAGGAAAAATGTAGGTTACGTTATTGATACTTGAGTTTGATAATCTAGTTTTACAGAAGCATCTGTGACAAAAAGAGTAGATACTGCAGGCTTTTGCTGTGGCAAAGGACAGTCTTGTTTTTCTTTCGTGGATATGGCCTTTTTGATCTCTACAAGTACTGCATATGTGTAACCAAGTGCAGTAGGGATTACCTGTTTTGAAACGTTTAGATGTTTTTAAACAAGGATATCAATGGTTCTGAAGAAATGCTAAGTTAAATTGCTCATGTTCAATGTGAATTCATAGAATGATCAAATGCATGAGGTTTCCTGTTTGAAGCAATACATGAGAACAGAAAATGAGTTGATAGTTTCTCTAGGAGTAGTTTCCATTTTTTGACTTAACTGTTCATTATCAGTTTTAACTTACACTTCCGCATATCAATATCACATAATCTTGGTATGTACTGTCCGAAGGCCCAAGTTCGGGGACTTAGTGGCTATTGCTAGTACTTGCTCAAATATTTCTAATACTGAAAATTAATTGCCATACAACTGTAACTGTCCTCCCGTTTGTTAAATTGGGTTGACTTGCCCTTGTAAAGACTGATTTATATATCTCTTCTATGGATTGCTTACCTAAGAAGGCTGTGCTGCTTTTATGTGTGTATATATATATATGAAAAATCTGTCTGTTAGGCTATTAGGAAGATCTGTAGACATGTTATTTTAATCATATGTTTAGTCCAAATTAAGATAACAATGAGTAAATTCTCAGCAAATACAGTACATGTATGCAGGACTTTCTGTTGACCTACATAAATGCATATGAAATGGTACGCTCAAGTACACCATGATGTAGGCATGATCTAATGATCTAATACTACCTGGGCAACTTTGAACACTTGAGTGCAGATGGTAGGTGTTTGTCTTGAACTGAAGGGTTATTTAATCTTCAGTGGAAAAATACAGAAGTTGTCCGACAGGATTAAATGGGAACAGGCTCCATAGTACCTGTAATGCTCTTTGAAAACTCAGCAGACCGTGGGTATACCACACGAGTATACCACCTTAGCTTCCAGATACGCCCTTTCTTCTGCTACATGTCAGTTCTGTTTTTTCCTTCCTGGCCTGAGGAAGATGATGAGCTTACCTGCATGCTTATGACACTACGATCTTAAACGGTGACAACCTCCAAATCAAAACGGGTAGCAACGTTATGCTCTCGTGTTAAACATTTTTTAAAAGTTTGCTTGGAGGCTTATGCTGTTTGGTGGTCTACTCACTACAGAGGTTCTGTGCTGCTTTGACCTGAAGATGGACGGGCAAACATTGGAGGTTTTTCTTCTTAGATGGTAATTTTTTTGTAGGTCTTCAGTTTGGCCAGAGAGATTACGCACTGTATCTCCTTAACTTGAAGAGTGATTTTTTCGCACCACTCTAAACCAAAAAAAAGTGTCAGACAGGCTTCTTGGGTCAAGAAAAGTGTTTCCTGAGGAGCAGTTACCCACAGGTGGCTCCTCTGTAGCAGGCAAACTTTTGAGTGCCTAAGCCTTTCTTGGTGCTAGCTGTTGCTCAAAAATAGATGCTTTGTGTGTAGCACAAAACTAGATGGGACTAAATAGTGAGAAGCTATTCTCATAGCAGAGGGAACTCTGTGCCAAACTCCCTGCGTAGATAGGTTACGAAGCAGCCTGCTTCATTGCTTACTCCTCTACATGGATTTCTAAAAGTAGTTTTTCTCCTTTCATTACTCTTCCTCCACTCCAGCAAAACAGGTCCTCCGTATGTCTCCCCATGTGAGGCTTGAGGGATGAAATTTGCTTGGGTGGGCTTGAACATCACTTGTTTTTAATCAGCTGGTGTCACTTCCTGTGGTGAAGCCAGTGTCTTGCAGGAGCAGAGCAGATGCAGCCCCCCTGGGCCCTGCCGTGGTGGTTTGGGAGATGCTGAAGAAGCGACAGAGCCACGGGGAGGAAGCTGTCTGGGCTTGAGAAGGCATGGAGGAGAACTACATGCTAGGGGTGATGGATCTCGCTTCCCTGAGGGGATGCGGGCAAAATGACCAATTTCAGTCTCTGTATCAGGAGTTTGGCACCAAAGTAACGTGGGGAGAATGAGCTTTGTCCAGTAGTTCCTCCTGCTGCCTGCCAGTGGAGGCCTGCATGTGGTGGCAGGCACCCAGATGAGTGCTTCGCCCCAGGAAAATGCTACTTTTACTGCTTGTGTAGCCCCCTGCTGGATGAGAAATAGGAGCTTTGTCTCAAGTCTCAGAACTTCTCATAAATTGCTTTCTTCTCAACTCCCTGGATTTCACCAGGAAAGCAGTGACCAAGGAAACCTGAAGTAGAGTCTGAGGCGGGGTTCCTCTTTTCTCTCCCTAAGACTTTGCAAGTTCTGTGTCTGGACTTGGGCGAGAGTTGGCTGCGGAGCTTTCCCTCGGAGTGGCAGCTCGCTGCCTTGGGTGTCCAGGGCAGGGGTTTGCAGCCGGCTGAGCTCTCTGCGAGGAGGTCTGGGACTGCCTGTACTGGACACGGCCGGTTCCAGCCAGATCAGCAGTGGCCTCATCGCTGCAGGACCCAGCCCAGCCTGTCAGGGGAGTCTGTGGTGCCTCTGTGAAAACCTACTGAAGAAAGGACAAAATGGCGCACCGGTGGAGTAGAATGAGGGTGACAAAGCATGAGGAAAACAGCCCTGTGGGCCCTGAGGTCAGAGGAGGGGAAGCAGCAGCGGCATGGCTGGCCTGGGGCTGGCATGGCCCCGCAGCTGGGGGAGGAGGCCATGGTGGAGCAGGCCTTTCGCTGCAGCCCATGGAGAGGACCGTGCTGGAGCAGGTACATGCATGGCAGCCTGTGGAGGACTCCACGCCATAGCAGGTGGATGTTTTCCTGGAGGAGCTGCTGGCTGCAGAGTGCCCTTGCTGGAGCAGGGGAAAAGTGTGCCTGTAAACCCCCGTCCTCCTTGACCTTGCTGGGAGGTGGCAAGGGAGGCAGAAGAGGTGGGAATGAAGGACTGAAATTGAGCCAGGGAAGATGAGGTTCGAGGTGAGAGGAAGGTGTTTTCATCTTGATTTTATTTCTCACTAGCTAAATCCATTTTAAATAGCAACATGCTAAATTGATTGTCTTCAAGTGAAGTCCATTTTGCCTGTGACACTCATTGGTAAGTTATTTCCTTGTCTGTTTTCTTGACCTACAAGCTGTTCCGTTCTGTTTTTTCCCCCCTGTCCTGTCGGAGGCTGGGTGGATGTTTGGCAAGCCAGTCAGGTCACCGGTCAGTGCCTTGATCTGTGCCAGAGGGCAGTGAATCTCTGAAAAAAGGGGAATGCACTGGTGACCGGGTGTAGCTGGTTGAGCGGGACAGTACGCAAGGGTGAAGATGGCTGTGCTGTGTGCTAAAAGGCTTCTGAATTTAGGTATGTCTGCTGTAATGTTTGTGTGCCTATGAGATGTGGCTTCTCCATGGTCTGTCACCTAGTTAACAAGAAATAACTATAGACTTTAAAGTGGACCAGGAATGTACATCCAGGGTTTTTTTTGTCTGCATTCATACTGGCATTTGAGGTTTTTAAATGTTTCCAGAACAGGTATTTCTGTCAGAGTGTGTATTCCTGACAGCCACACATCCTGAGAGGGGGTCAGAAGTTGGAGGTTTTCTTAATTTTTAGGTGGAGAATAGTTCCATGGCACATCACTTGCTCCATTCTTCGTCTGCTGAACAAAGAAATCAGCTGTTGAAGTTGGTCCTACCACCTGTCTGTGGTCTGGGGAAATGTTAGTGTTTTGTGTTCAGTGCCAGGGTTAAAGATAAGCTGTTCTCCCTCCCCAGCAGTGACAGATGTTAAATTGTCTCTCTCTGCCAGGTCTCTGTCCCTTTTTTTGAGCAGTGAAAGAAAGTGTTGGTGTTTGGTGTTAGGTAGTATACTCAGATGCATAGTAATTGCATCTCCAGGTTGCAAGTCAGCCTCCCTTAACAAGTGGCTGGGTATTAAAACTTGCCTACTCAATTATCTTTGCTTTTTAGGCAGTGATAAACTGATGGTCTGTCCCCACTGCTATCCTGTGTCCTGTTTTTCAGTATCTATTGTAAATGGATGAATGATGATCTGAATTTACAGTGTCAGTGCAGAGCCATAGTAATCATGAATGTGTAGAAGTAGAGGCTGATGGTAGTGGTCAGGGATTGACTTTAGTGAGGTACAGGGGCACCTGCCTTACAGATGTGCTGTCATGGAAGGGTTGTTTCTCTCATATCTGTGATTCAGGATGCTTCATAGGGCTTTGAGGCTTGTCCTGCTTCTGCACAATTGCTCACTATTTGCTGCTTATTCATGGGGGCAACACTGGCAGCCAAGAGAAGAATGAAGTAAGTCAGGCTGGCCACAGAGCTCTGAGAGTGCAAGCAAAGGACATGGGAGCTCTGCAGGAGGATTTTTCAATCCAACAGCGGAAGGGTAAGAGTTTTGATGGAAGCAAATACTATTTGACAGTTAATAAATGTCTCTGTGACTAGCGTTGTGTACAGCATTTTGCCTCTTGCAATAGTGTGCCCCTGTTTGAGAAATGAAGACAGAGAAGTAGGATAGCTGACAAAGTAAGGGAAGAGCATCTTTGCCAAAGGATTTAACAAGCTGGGGAGAAGGACTTTAAACTGAGTATGGTGTGTGGGTGCAGTAGTAATAGCTTCGAGTGAAGTGAGGAGGATGGAGTTTGGGTTTCTAGATATGGGCAGAGCTACAGGAATGAGAAAGCCCTCAAAGGGCAAAACAGGCCAAAAGAAAGCCATCTTTGAGTGCCTGTATACAAGTGTGTGCGGCCCAGGTGACAAGCAGTGGGAGGCAGAGGTTTTTGTGTAGGCCAGAGCGGTGGGACTGCTGGAGGAACTGAGACGTGGTGGGGCTTCTGGTGTGGCTGCTGTCCAGTGATGGAGGTATACAGGCCCTGTTGGAAAAAGGGGGAAGAACAATCTGCCTGTTGGAAGAGTAGCTCAGATGCATGGTACTCCTCTAGCACTATGGAAAATGACTAGACATATCAGGCTTTGTTGTACAGGAAACTGGTGTCTGAGTTCCAGTGCAGAAAAGAGGTGTAGAGGAGATGGCAGTGAGGACAAGACAGAAAGAAGGAGCATTGCCAGTGAATAAAGGGATAGTGTTAGAGAAGCCAGAGTTCAGCTACAGTTGGTGAAGGATGTCAAGGGCAGCAAGATGGGTTTGTACCAATAATGTAGCAGCAGAAGAATTAAGAATAATTAAAAAGGAGACTGCTGGCTTGCTGCTGAATGGGGTGGATGATATACTGATGGCAGACAGACAAGGCTGTGAGGTGCCCAGTGCTTTTATTGCTTCAGTCTTTACTGACAGGGTGTCCTGAGCTTTTTTTTTGCATGGGGAGAGGCTGCAAGGAGGGTGCTGGGAGTAGAAGAGGAACAGGTCTGGGGTCCCTTGAGAAATCTCAACTCTTTTAGGTCCATGAGTGTGAGGGTACTGAGAGAGAATTGTCTGCTGTCATGATGAGGCCAGTAATATTTTTGGCAGATTAAGAAGATGAGGAAAGTTCCTGATGACTGGAGAAAAGCAAGTTTTGTTGCTATTAAAAGTGAATGCAGTGAGGAGTATGTGGGGACCCTCACTCTAGTCCCTGAGTAAATCATTGTGAGTAGTCTTTGAAGTCATCTCTGTGAAAATTAGAAGAAAGATTAATAGCCACAGTTGATTTACCAAGGGTAAACTGTAGTGGAACAGACCATCTTTGAAATTAATTGGTCTGTGGATAAGCAGAAGAGTGATAGATGTCATCTACATTGAGTTGAGCGTGAATGGTGTCACTGAACTGTTGTCCAGTCATTTTGTCCTTCGGATCTTGAAAGTGTCTTGAAATTTCTCATTGTGGCATTCATCGGTATGGAGAGTGATGGGTGGGAAGCAAAACCATTGTCAACAGTAAACTGAAGTTGGAGGTGCTTGATAGCTATAGGACTGCAAAGGTGATTGTAAGAGAATGCAGATGCACTCAATCTAACAGGTGCTCCAGGCAAGAAAAGGTTAAACAGGTGGGGGAGGGTGGAATTACTTTAGTATAACACAGCTGTAAAACTTCATGCTTTCAGGAGATGTCAGTGGAGAGTCTGCTTGGTGAAGAATTCCATAGGCAAGATTTGATACGTGGAGGGAAAAAATCCCAGAAAGCCAGAACAGTGATGGTGGCACAATGGATCAAGCAACAGTTGCTGTTCAAGGCAATTTCCTTCTGCTTCATTTCATTCCCAAGTGTGTTTTTTTTCTTTTCTTTTTATAGCTTGCATACAACTGTTCCTGAACATGGAAGGATTCAGTTCTGAAGCGTCTGTAAAGGCATAACACATCTTGTCTGTCTCTAGTTGATAAGGAAACTGTCACAAACAGCCTTGAGGTAGGCTGTGCAGTAGAAATGTCAGAACGGAATTGGGGAGATATACCAATTTGATATATCAGCAGTTGTATCTTTATAAAAAAAAATGAAGCATAAAGCTTGATTTCTTGAACTTCCTTTAAGTCTGTTAATTCACTGAGTGCATTGAGTTACTTAGAAGATAAGGGTAGTGTTGGCAGGCCTCTTGTGAAAGAAACATTGTCTTGGCACAGGTCTTGCTTTTAGTTACCTGTTTATGCTGGTTAACAGTGGCAGATCTGTAAGCTTGGGGGAAAAAATGTTGCTTATTAGACAAAATGGGCTGCTCCCCTGACAGTAGGTGAAATGCTCTAATGTGCTTTTGAGAACACTCTTATCCTGGGCAGTGTTCTAGAGTGTATTCTATCTGAAACTGGAGAGTGGAATTGCATGGTAAATGGAGGACTGCATAAGGAGTTGTAAGCTAATGGATGCATAATAAGCAGTATTGAGCTAATACTTTAAAGGTTGAATGCTACGTTGCCAAGTAATTTCTCTGGAGTCCTGTGTGTGTGAATTCTTTCTCCGTTTATGCTGGTTAATTGAGTAACACAAATGTATCCTTTGCTTTACTATTGGTGCTTTCTCTAAGGGACACCTTAGAGGTATTGAGTCCATCCATAGGACGTATGGGTGATGTGCCATCTTATTGTTCCCAAACGTTCCTGTGGGTTGTAGCACGTAATAGCTTGAAACTTTCATAAGTGCATGACCTTGGGCTGGGAATTTAGATATGCCTTAAGTCTCTTTCCCTTTTTCTCATCGCCTTATCTTGCCTCTTAAGAATTGTTGCTGTTGACACAACTGTGGAAGGTAAAAGCTGATGTGTAGACTTAACATAATATATTCCTGTACCTGCAAGTGCATTTGAATATTAATGAAGTACAGTATGAATGAACTCTGTTTGCCATTAACAAGTGGAGTAATAGGATGACTACAGGATGGATGCATAAATTTCCACCACTTATGGATGGTGGAATCTTTTCAGTAACTCTTTCCGGTTGCAGGAGAACAGAAGGACACAGACTTAATGTATTCGGCTTGTGTTCAATGCTGGTTTAATTACTAGAGCTGGTGCTAGGGGTTAACAGCCCTCTACTGCATACTTTAGTTTTTTTAGTTCATTAAAAACTTTGAAAGGTATTTTAATGAGTTAATTAATGACTGAAATGATTTAGAATTGGAGAGGTTGACAGGCACCTTGGGAGATTTTTCTGGTTCAGCCCCTCGTTTAAAGCAGGGTCAGCCTGGAGGAGGCTGCCCAGGACAGTGTCCAGCTGTGCTTGGAATGTCTTCTGCTCTGCCCAGAGACAGTCTGCATGCTCTGTGGGTGAGCTGTTTGGTGCTTGTCCATGTTCACTGTGGAAATAAATTTTTGTATTTTTAAACATAATATGTTGTTCTGACACTGAATACCTCTGAAAAGAGTCTGGCCCAGTCTTATTTACTCCCCTCCATTTTTTATTTGCACTGGTCTTACCAGTAAAGATCAAGGTGAAGGAGTAGACTCTCAGCTTCTTCCTTGTCCGTTGTCACCAGGTTCCCTGCCCCATTCAGCAGCAGGCCCACATTTTGTGTGGACTTCCTTCTGCCTTTGTTCCAGATGTCTTTAAGTTGACCTAAGTCTCTAGCAGTGCTGGTAAGTTGAATTAACGTCCACAGTTTTGAAGTACACATTGTGTAATTGGGAAACTTTCTAGCACTTAAAGAAAAAAGTTCAGAATGCTTTTTCTTCCCTCTATATGAAGTGCTTCATTTTTAAGAGCTTGTTTGCACTGGCTGTTTTTAGTTCTGCTTTTTACACTTATCAGCAAAAACAGCTATGAAGTAAAGATCTGCAAACTAAATTTTTCTAACTTACTGAGGAGTTACTGTGCTTCCTATCGTATTTCAGAGCAGTTAATATCCTTGTGTTTTAAGATGCAGCTTGGGCAGTAGTTTAGAACACTGTTACACCGTGGGTAACTCTCATTTCCTTTGCAGGCTGTTAGGCTGTAGTTGGAGACTTGCTGTGGTAGGGAGTGCATGTTTGAGTGGTTTTTTTGAAATTACTGTTCTACTCATTATCTACTTTCCATATTGAGTTGTGTGAAAAAGCAATAGCTGCTAGGTATCTGGTTTTGGGGAAGTTCTGAATGTGCTCTACCAGCTAAGTTCTCATTTTGAGGACTTGCCTAAAAGAATGTGTCTGGTAGGAGGTCTAGATGAAGGTCTTTTTGACCTTGTCAGAATGCCAATAACAGTCAAGTATGTGTAGAGTTTGCTTTTCATCCCTAACCTTTAGGGAAGAAGCGTTGCGCTATGTAAGCAATAGTTTACACAGATGTTACATAAGGAAATAAAATCAACTCTGGTGTTGCAGAAGAGGAGCAAAGTGCATTATTAACCAGTAGCAGCATCATCTAATAAACTGGCGAAGACTGCGGACAACTCATGCCTGAGTAAATGTGTACTAAGCTTGTTGCCTTTGAGTCTATAGAAGCTGTTGCTAAATCTTAAGATAGACCTTTGCCACCGCTGTTCCTGCATCATTTCTGCAACCTTTGACTGCAAGTGTTTTGGGGGTAGGAGATCTTTCATCTGCATGGTACTTTACAGACTTGTTAAAGGAACTCTTGTTTCCTCTGTTTGGGCTTTACTACTAACAAGTAATCCTCAGTTCCAATCTGCATGCAGTATTGCCTGGATTCTAGGGGAACCTGAAATTATGGTAGGCACTTTATCTAGAAAGGTGGCTGTTTCTTTTGTTAAGTTCGTGTTTTAGTTGAGAGCTAATGGAAGAAATCTTCATTTGTAATTGAAAATTTCACTTGTATGCTGGGATTTACCTTTTCTGCTCGTGGTCTTTGCTCTTTTTGCTTGTATTTAGCATCAAGGATGCTACATGATGGCTTTCTGTCTGAGCTGATGTACCAATAAAAAAAATCAGAGAATGTTAAAGGTAAAAATAATTTCCTTGTTACAGAAATAGCTAAATATCTTACTTTTCTGAGTCAGTTCTCTAGCATCATTCTCCTATTTTTGACAAACTCAAGCATTTCCTCATATGAAGTTGAATGATTTCTAAATAAAGGACAAAAACACTAATGGTGGAACTGGAGATAAACTGTCATAAGTCTTTGAGCTCAGCAAGAACATTTTGTGTTTCTCAATGTCATCTCTGTAAAAGGGCTTGATTTTAACAAGTTTAGCCATTGACAAGATCTGTGGGAGAAAGTGTTACAGCACACCAAAGGCATGATGGTTAGAATTATCTCTGGGAAGACCCTGTAGAAAATATTGTAGATTGTGGGCTGGTTTTGTGAGAGAAAAATCCCAGGAGTTAAAAACCTCTTCAGTTATCTTTGTTCTTAGTGGGCCAGTGTTTCAGGTGGAGCTCCTGTTTGTATGGTCTGAGCAACATTGAAGTACCTTGGACAGAAACTCTTGTGTTGGCTGACTGGATGGATGTTGGCCTGCTTAGTTTTTGTGGCGCGAACAGGACCTTCTGTGCTTTAACAGGTTTTGACTCAAATCGTTGCTTTTGAGTAGAAGAAACAGCAGATGTCTGGCATCTATTTATGCAATAGAAAATGATGATTAAAAGGTATAAGACAGGCTGAACCTGTGTAGGGTAGTCTTTCTGAGTAAGTCTACTAAACCTGTAGCTTCAGAGCAATAACTGCAGTTGGCAGGTTCATTAAGTTCCCTGGCTTATCAGAAGAACAGTCCTAGTGAGCACATCCAGGCTTCCATGGCTCTTTCCCTGAAGTTTTAAACTTACAGGAGAACTGACCATCTGTTTTAGGTTGTGTATAACTGTCAGTGTTTAAATAACTTCATTCTGTGCCAAAACATTGTGTCCTGTGTACCAGTTGAGCTGAGCTGGTGCAAAGAATAGAAATAGAATTAAAAGCACTTTGGCAATCTGTACAAGAATGAAGTATGTTATGAGCTAAGGAAGAGTTACTATTTTGTGCCTCATGCCATTAACACTTCCACTGTTTGAATCATTCATTATGTGAGATCCTTGTGAGACAGTGTTACCCTTGTATGACAGATTGCGCTGAGGAGCAAGGTAAGGGTTTAACTTGCTGAGTTAATGGATTGAAAGAAATTCAGTATAAACAAATTTGGATGGCAGTGGAACACTTAAATCAGTTTTTAGATTAATTTTCATGCATTATAAAAGATATTGGGTAGGGTTGTAATTTGGGAAAAGTGAAGCTGAAGTAGCATGTTGACACAGCCTGGTGCAGTTTCTTTTTTTGAGGTCAGATTTTCCTTTAGAAGCCAGGTGGTATGGTGCACAGTGTGCTGGGTGAGTATCTAGTGTGTCAACTTGATACGAAATGCACACAATTTCTGAAAAGAAGCAGGTAGTTTGAAAATATTTGTTTTAAAAGTTAGAATAAAGATGGGGCTAGACTTCCTTATTTTTGAATAAAGTACTGGGCTCAGCCTTGATTAACTTCTTCATCAACGACCTGGATGAAGAGTTAGAATGTACCCTCAGCAAGTTTGCTGATGACACCAAACTGGGAGGTGTGGTGGATACACCAGCAAGCTGTGCTGCCATTCAACGTGACCTGGAGAGGCTGGAGAGTTGGGCAGAGAAGAACCTGATGAGGTTCAACAAGGGCAAGTGCAGGGTCCTGCACCTGGGGAGGAACAACCCCATGCACCATTAGAGGCTTGGCATGGACCCGCTGGAGTGCAGCTGTGCAGAGAGGGACCTGGGTGTCCTGGTGGATGACAGTTTAACCATGAGCCAGCAGTGTGCCCTGGCTGCCAAGAAGGCCAATGGCATTCTGGGATGCATTAGGAGGAGTGTGGCCAGCAGGACAAGGGAGGTTCTCCTTCCCCTCTACACTGCCCTGGTGAGGCCTCATCTGGAATACTGTGTCCAGTTCTGGGCTCCCCAGTTCAAGAAAGATGAAGAGC
>Ga0065711_1039118_pt1 | contig 18110 bp, 13 predicted proteins | sample Hoacrofraction12_FD_59098 | JGI IMG/M metagenome (GOLD analysis project Ga0065711, IMG submission 59098) | Hoatzin crop microbial communities from Cojedes, Venezuela - Epithelial fraction 12 v2 (version 2) | ecosystem: Host-associated > Birds > Digestive system > Esophagus > Crop | place... | reverse complement strand
GGGGGGGGGGGTGTGTGTGCTGACAGAGGGGCAATTAAACCAGTTGGGGAGAAGATGTAGGAGAAAAATATCAAGCCAGAGATCCAGATATTTTATGTAAGTTCTTCTAGACCGCAGCAGAGCCATGGCTAAGAAGGAACCACCTACTCAGTTCCTGTGTTCCCAGTTGCGGTGCATAGTATAGCAATAGTAAAACTAGACTGTCTCCCCTATACCCAGTCCTTCTGCTCCAAAGGCAAGAGCTTCCGTGGCTGATCTAAGGAAGCATCCCTGTTTGTGAAGGGCGGTCTGAGACCTAGAAAGTAATCCTACTTCCCTCTGCTAAAAGTGGATGTGTTGCTGTAGCTTTGCAGAGTGGCTCTCCCACTTCTAGCCTTTAAGAGTGCAGCAGCTGCAGCAGGAAATGGTATCTGCCTTGTTCGTTGTGTTGGATGTGGGACCTTCTTGAGGACCTGTTGGTCCCAGCAGCGCGACGTTCGTGAGGATGGCTTCCCGCTGTGCTAATTTGTGGCCAATTATTTTTTTCTACTGGTTTTTTTTCCCCTGATGTCTGTGCTTTGAGAAAGCCTGAACGCAAAAGGTGCTCATGCAGGTTAGTTTGTCTGTGGTAGGACGTTGGGTGCTGGCTCACAAAACTAGAACCGTTCGGGGAACATGGAAGCTGAGTGCGTAAGCTGTTTTCCTTGCTACAGGTGATGAAAATGGTGATGACGCTAACAGCAGGAGAATCGGGCTGCATCCATTATGTCAAACGCCCAGGGGCAGTCTTGGATCCAGGCTGTGTGATTGCCAAGCTCCAGCTGGATGATCCCAGCAGGGTTCAGCAGGTGAGAAGTTGCAGGAAGCGCAGATTTTTGTTGTGTTTTTAATAGGAGGGTGATGTTGAGAGTGGTATGAGATGGTCCAGTGTACTGAACCAATTTCAGATTTGTGCCTTGAACTGGAATTCTCTCTTTACCATTTATTTGTCTCGGATTATTGTCTCTTTCTCTGATTCAGGCTGAGCATATGCACCATTCTTGTTCTCTGCTTAACTCAGTACTATTGTGGGTAAGTGACTGTCTAGGATATTGGAGGTTGGCCGGATTTTTCTATCTGCCTAATTCCTGTGCGGGTTTACTTAACTTCTTTTTATCATGTATTCTTCTTTGGGAGGATGGGAGTTGATATCCCTACTCCAAGAGCCTGCATATCTGGAAATACAAAAAAACAACCTAGGGCACGGATCTTTTTTTAAGATGAAAAGTAAAGAGGTAATTCATTCAGGGATGGTAGGCTGGGATGTAGCTGGTGGCGGTGGAAGAGAATGTATTGTTCCTTTAGCAGTAGCTAGTTGAAAATTGTAGGAGATTGTTATGCAGGGGGTGGAAAGTGATTGTCAACATGATCCAAAAAAAGTGTTGGTTTTTCCTGCTGTTTTCTTTGAGATTTTTGGTCATCCTGGATCTAAACAGTGAGATTAACTGTGATGTATTTGGGAGAGAGGCTGCAAGCTTGTTTTGTGGGTGTACTCAACTTAGAACTGTTGGAGATCCAACTCATAACTGTTCCGTCTCTCAACCAAGTGCATTTTCCACTGTGAATTATTCCAAGTTAAATCTGAGCCTCCAGTCAAGGGCAACTGGACGTTACCACCATGGCTGATGCCATACAGGAGGGTTGGTGACACTGTGCTGTTCATTGTGTTTCCAGGCTGAACTGCACACGGGTGCCTTGCCACAGATCCAGAGCACAGCACTTCGAGGCGAGAAACTCCATCGCATCTTCCATTATGTCCTAGATAACCTGGTCAATGTGATGAATGGATACTGCCTGCCAGAGCCCTACTTCAGCAGCAAGGTACCGCTTCTTGTTTCGGAGTGAGAGCACAAATATCCTTTCACTTCAAGTTGAGGCTGGCCAATTTGCATGTCACAGCCAGAGGTCCAAGAATCAGGGCAGTACTACCCTGCTAGTGCCAGCTCATTTTGGTTTTCTTTCTTAGACTTTCTTATAGTCAGTCTCACCAGGGAGTAAGATGGGAAAGTCTCACCCGTGGCACCCAAAACAAAGACAAGGAATTGAGCCCGATCTTTACTGTTTGTGCCTGCAGCCTTGTACACGGGAGCTGTGTGCATAGCCAGCTGTGGTAGAAGTCCTAGAGGGGGGAGGGAAGAAGGTGGATGAATCAGAGTCAGCTGTTGGTGTGAGGTGGCACAGCAGCTTTGTCCTCTACTCCAGTGTTCTGTTTTAGTCCATGGACTAGTGGTGTGATAAAACAATATCAAAGATGACCTCAGTGAAAAACCTTTCCTTTCCTCACTTCTTGTGCTTATTCTTTTCTTCATGCTTGTCTTTACACTGCTGTATCTTTCCCTAGGTGAAAGGCTGGGTTGAGCGACTAATGAAGACACTGAGAGATCCATCTTTGCCTCTGCTGGAACTTCAGGACATCATGACCAGTGTTTCTGGACGGATCCCACCCAATGTGGAGAAGTCCATCAAGAAGGAGATGGCCCAGTATGCCAGCAACATCACATCAGTCCTTTGCCAGTTTCCCAGCCAACAGGTGATCAACCACCCTTATGTAGAGGAATAAAAATTGGTTTGTGTTGGGGCAGAGAGAGAGAGAAAGTTGCTTTAAATTATCTGGAAGTTAGCTGGACCTGGAAGGTGCTTTTGGACATGGGATCTTCATGGTGAAAGATTCTTACATGTATCACTTGAGCTTAAAGGCTTGGCCCCTTTGCCTGTGCTGAAGGGTATGTATTCCCTGCTCAGTACAGCTTTAAACAGGCAGTTTGGAAGCAGTTTAATCATATCAGTGGCCTTGTGGGCATTTATTTATTTGCTTTTTGCCTGGTACATATGCTGCAGTGCAATTTGTAGTGTCAACGTAACCTTAGAAGAGAGTGATTACAGCTAAGGGAGGCCTGATCAGGTAATGAGATGCTGGGAGATGAAGTCTCCAGTATACGATATTGTGCATTGATTGTTGTATCATTGTCAGGTCATTAACTTCCTTAGCAGTTTAAGGCTTTGGCCTTTGCTGGAGTCTGCTGGAGCTCTGGTCTGGTCTATCTGGAAGTTCTCAGCTTATCTGCAGGTTGTTCAGCCAGATCGTCCCATCCAGGACTGGGACTGTCACGTGATTGCTCTCTTTCAGATCGCAAATATCTTGGATAGCCATGCAGCCACCTTGAACCGCAAATCAGAGCGTGAGGTCTTCTTCATGAACACTCAGAGCATTGTGCAGCTTGTACAGAGGTGAGCCATTTTCAGGGGTGCCTCCTGACTCTTTGTAAGAGTTTAAACCTGCTTGTCTTTATTGAAATGGTTTTATTACACTCAGAGTCACTGGGAATAAGCCTGCATACTTCCTTCACGGAGGTCAACAGGGAGGGGGCCGTGTCTGTGTGGCTCCTGGCTGCCTGTGTGAAGCACACGTACAGATCCTTCCTCTTTTCCCTTTGCCATATGAAAGAAAGATTTAACTTCTGTCCTGACCCTGATCACATCTTGGCTGTTTCATCAAGCCACTGGTGTGTGTTATGCTTTTCAGTGTCTAGAGTTTTGGGTATTTTTAGAAGATAAAAGAACGTTTTGATGCGAAATGTGAGCCATGCTACCCCACAACAGTAATGGCAGGGGTTATGTATTCGCATAACAGTTGGGGTTTTCAGAACCAGGTACGCTTCTTTCTGTAAGCAAACAGGCTTTTTCTGCCACTCGTGTTGAGTGTTCTTCACTGCAGAGGCGGGCCTGTGCCAGGCTCGCTCAGTGCTAGCTTTGACTGACTTGCTTCTGCAGGTACCGGAGTGGCATTCGGGGTCACATGAAAGCAGTGGTGATGGATCTGCTCCGTCAGTATCTGAAGGTGGAGACTCAGTTTCAGCATGGTGAGTCTCTAAGCACATCAAGGATGTGATTTCTGAAAGAACCACATTTGGTCCCAGAAGGTCCACATGCACCCCCTTCAAGCAAAGTTACTCTGACTTTATGGTGAGGCTGAGCTACACAGGTTTTCTTTTAAAGGTCTGCCAGTCAGTTCCTGGTTTTTGTAGAGGAGCTTATGCCCAGTTTTGAGTTTCCGTGGTAAGAGCGCTCAGAATGCTTATGACAAGCAAATGACAAAGTTCAACCCAAAGCTGTCTGTTCTGCTGGTTTTCCAGTGTTGGTATATCCATCATCTTCTACATCCTGTGTCATCTGACTCGCAGCTTACATGTCATAATATGACTCTGGTCTATTTTTGGTGCAGGAATACTCCTTTTCCCTGTGTATCTTCAAAAGAACAACTCCTACATGAGTTTATGAGCTTCTGAGGACTTTTGTATGACCTGGAGTGGAAAGACAGACTCAATGAATTAGGAGTTCCTTTGTGTTGCCATTTCTGGCCTGTTGCTGAGCTCGCTAGGGCTCAGCCAGTCTGTGTGGTCTCTGCCTGTTCTAGGTCAGAGATGAAGCAGTTCTCCGTAGCATTGCTCACTGACTCTGTCAGCAGTGGCCCACCACTGGAGAGACCCCCCTGCTCGGGTATTCCCTATGTAGACGCTTCCCGATCTCTGAGCATCTACAGAAAAATTGGAATCGGAAAAACTGTTTAAATTAACTGTGCTGTTTAGTTCTGTCTTGCCCGTTTATTAAATGCTATGATAAGAAAATGAAGTGCAGTAAAAAAAAGTCCCTGAGTTATTTGCACCCGCTGTGAAATACCGGAAACTGTTTGCTGTTGGTAAGAGCAAACCTCAGCCTGAAACTCAGACCTGAAGTAAACGCGTTGCACTGCTGTATCCAGGCACAAGATGGCAATGAAGCACTAGCTCATTTTGAGGCTCTAGCTCTTACAGGTAGTTCAGATTCCACTCTGCCTTCCTTTTGTCCTGCTCCAATACCTGCACCAGCCTAATGGTACTGCAGACGCATTTCCACTTCAATTTGCTGGTAATAGAGGATGGTGCAAGTCCTTTTGCTCTTAGTTTGTTTTGGTGTTCGTTTGAATGAAAGACTGAGCTCACCATTCCTCTCTTGGTATTGCTCACAAAGGAGATATTTGGTATTGGAGCTGTTTTAATAAGAGTGGGCTGTTCAAATTAAAGTTTGCAGTTGAGGGGGTGGTGGTGGGAGGAATTCTTCCTGCCCAGAACTGATTGTGTGGACTGTGCAAAGTAGACTCTCAAAATATATGTGTAGAAAAATAACGACATATCTAGTAACTTGTACTGCTTGACACAGAGGTGTGGAAGCTGGAAAAAATGTGCATTTCTGATTGCAGGTCACTATGACAAGTGTGTCTTTACCCTTCGGGAGGAGAATAAAAGTGATATGAATGCTGTATTGAACTACATCTTCTCACATGCTCAGGTCACCAAGAAGAACCTACTTGTGACAATGCTCATTGTAAGTTGTCTGTTGGTGCTCTAGAAATTTGCTGCTTCTTGTAATTGTGTGTTTGATGCTTTGAAAGGTACTGAATTGACAGCTCTGATCCTTAGGGATGCGAGCCGTCTAGCTACAGAAGCGGGGGCAGCAGTGGAGTTTCTTCATGTGTTCGTAGGCCATGCAAGCCATGCGTTAGAGGAGACCCAGAACAAACTGTTGAGCTGGGTGTCTCTGCACCTTCTGGTTCATGACTGTCCTGCATTGATTGCCTATCTGAGTGCAATGAAGGCTAATTATGCAAGAGATTTGTGAGCATCTGTGGGGAGATAGGAATGCAGGCTTAACTCTTACACTGGGAGGATGCTAAAGGCTAGCTGTCTGGCACTGGGCTGTGACTTTGTACTTAGTTTAGTTTGTGTCTTCATCTTCAGGGGCCTCAGGGAGGTCCTGTCTTTATGTAGCTCATGGTACTCAAACTGGAGTTGCTTGGAAAGCAAAGCAATATGCTACCAGCGCAAAAAGCAGATGATTTGTTTTTTGTGGTAATAATTATGCAATAGCAACATTTTTGTGGTCCTTCGTCACTCATGAGGGTGACTTCCTGGTAGTGAATGGCATTAGCCAGCGCATATGGAGGCCCTTAAGGGGTTTCACATGCTCTTGCTTGATGAGCCATAGTTTGGTCTTACAGGTTTGGCAGTGGCTGTCTTAGCTTCTTCCTGGTTATAGTCTCAAAGTCTTATCTCGGGTCTGCGGTGGTGCCTGCGGGCTGCCTGTACTCTGCGCTGCCTGATGGAATCTGCCTGGGCCTCTGACCCTTGGGACGGTGTGTGGCTGCCCGGGGGGTTGCAGAGGGATGGGGAAATCTCCTGGGGTCGGAATTCCTCTTGGACAGGCATAGATTCCACCCTGGAAACAGAAATGAATCCTTATGCCAAGACTTGCCATCACCTTTTCGTGTTCTTCTGGCTTGTTACTCCATGAAAAATCGCAGTTCTCATTAACTTCAGTCCCACTCTAATGGGTAAAAATCCCAGTAAATTACATTCCCAGGAAAAATAATTAAAAAACAACTGAGTCCTGTCTCTTTTTTCCTGTTCCTAAAAAGCCTCAAAAAATCCTTGTCCCACATAATGCTTTGAAGCAGAATGAATGCCCACCCTCCTCAAGGGAGGATGAATTTAGCTACAAAGTGATTTTCAACAGACTGGAGCTAGGTATCGTGCTTTTTAGGAGGCTAATTACAATACTTCCTCTCTCTTCCCCCCTCCTACCTTTTTTGTTTTGAAAAAACCCAAACACAATGTGATGTGTTACTGCCAAAAGCATGTCCAAAGTAGCCATCCACAAAATAACTCTCAAAAGCAGAAAAAGAGCCATAATTGTCCTAGGCTGAGGCTGGGTTTCTTAAATTCTAATTTGTAAGATCTAAGGACCCTGGCATTCTTTCTTTCTGGCTCTCCCTTTTTCTCCCCCTTTTTTTTCCCCCCTTTCCCTTTTTGGTGTGTGGTGTGATTGTAAGTAACGCTTGCCTTAAGAATCTCATTATTTGAACACGGAGCCATATTTCCTCTGAGAATTCTGGAGTAGCTTTGAGCCGGGGCTGTTCATTTCTCAAGTAATCACGCTGGCGTGATGGAGAGAGAAAATGGCAGCTGTTCGCAGCTCAGGCCTTCAATTTTCTTCAGAGTCCAGTCACTCAAGTGTGTAATTACACGGGGGTGCCGGGGAGGCGTTAGGCCTTGTCAAAGAGCTGGTTTGAGGCTTTGCTCGCCGCCTTTGCCAATCAGTGCAGGCGAAAGCCAGCGCGGCGCCAGCTACCTGCTTTATTTTGTTGTTGTCATCCTGATTGTTTCTTGCTAAAATGGGACTGAAACTTTTTTGTCTAGTTTCTCACCTCCGTGCAAGCTGCGTCTTGGAGGCAGAGCCTTGCTGTGTCTTCGCGTTGGCCGGCACGATGGCCGTCGGAGGGAGTGAGGGGGAGGCAGGGAACGCAGAGCAACGTCAAGGAATTTTCCTTTTTCCTTCCTGTGTAGTCACTCTCCCCACTGCTCCCAGTTGTTTCTACTCGAGTCGAGGCCGACATCCCAGTTCACTGAACTTAAAACGTACTGGAGAGACCGTGCTGCATGTGGTGGAAGAGCAGCCGGCGAGCCGAGCGCCATTTGTACGGCTGCTGCCGGCGTGGTGCCCGAGGCCATGCCGACGGGCTCCTGCCCTCAGCGAATGTGGGGCCACCCCGGATGGAGGGACCGGGGGGGCTCGGGGGGGCCACGGGCCTCTCGTCACAGCGTCATCTGGGGCACAGCTAGGGATTACCGGCCGCTGGGGTACGGGTCACAGCGGTAACCACGAGACTCTCATTCCTCTTTCTTCTGACTCCATTACCCTTTGGGTCTGAGGGATCCCATGGCACGTTTGCTGTGATCTTGGTGAAGGGGGTGGCATTTTATGGGTTGCCAAGCTATTTATGTGGGATGGTTGGAGTTTGTCCTCCAAGGGCAAACAGCGTGTCGGAATACCTTGATGCCTGTGTGGCTGTTACTGATGTACCCTAGGAATCCATTATTAACGAGGGGCTCGGAGGATGGTTTTAGTAATAGCGTTATGAGGCCATCATTCACCTTTTTTAGCTAGCAGGTGTTTAAGGCAGGCTGGGAACTACTTCATCCTTCATATATTTGTTGAAATATAGCGTGATTTGAAGTTGTATGTTCATTTTATGTACTTAACTGACTGCTGGGTGCACATCCTAGCCTTAACTGGGCAGAATCACTTGTGGCATGGCATGGCAGATGTCCTGTGTCCTGTCGGGTTTTGTTACCTTGAGCAGTAACATTACAACACCCAGGAATTTGTGTTTCAAACACGACAGAGGCAGTTCTTGAATTATTCACTGTGAATTCACGCAGTGACCTGGAGTGGGTAAATTTACAGAACTTTCTTTGGGAACAATCATTGAAATGTTTGTGGGCCGAAGACTGGTTAGGAGGGGACAGCGATCTAATAAGAGTTAGTAGCTTAGATTATTTTAAGAGTGGTTTGACTGTAGTCTCTCTGCCTGAGAGATGTACGCCGTCATTCCTAGAGAAGGTGTCATGCTTGAGTGGGGCTGGAGAGAAAGGGATTGAGAGCAAAGCAAGGGGAAAGCTATTTAGCTTTGGAATTGCATGTAGTATGAGCTGATATTTGTTAGTCTATGGGACTTGTATTATTTGGTTTTTTTGTTTTTCACTTTATTTTCCCTGGCAGGCTTATCAGTCTAACCTGCTGCAGAGGTTTCCCTTTTTCCCTTTCTATTTCTTGGATCTTCAAAGGGCCTTTTCTGGACTGTATGTGTTTAAAATCTCTGAAAACTTTAAGGCACCGTCTCTCTTCCCTGTTGCAAATCCCTGTTTCATCTTGCATTTTCCGCCCAGGATTCACTGACCACGAGAAAAGCTGTTAAGTGCAGTATGGAAGAAACACATTAGAGGCTCCTAGAGGGTTTGCAGCTTTGGGAGTGGGAGGGAAGAGGCTCACAAGCCAGTGTGAGTAGTTGAAGACTGGGATTATTCATAGGAATTGAAACTATTTTTGGAGGAGAGTGTGCGTGAGAGTGCACCTCCTCTATTCAGAAAACAAAACAGTTTAAAGTCTTTACTGTTCGAATTTTTTTGAATGGCTGAATCCAAGAGAGTTTTGAAATGGCATGAACACAGAAAATTATGTGGTTCAGTTTTGTTGTTTTATCCAGTTGATTTAGACAGTAAAGTAAGGTAGTGAACTTCCTCAGAACCGGGATTCTCTGGTTAGGAGAAATATTATGGAGTCAGTCATTATGTGGCAGGAAACACATTATCTCATTTATGGTTTTAGTTAGCTTTGCTTAGCCTGGTTAGAGGAACGACAGGATCTGGTTTTTTTCTGGTGTGGCTGAAGCTGTACAAAGCATGTGGTTGGTTTGTGGCTGTGGAGTTGTGGGGTGTTTTTGGTTTTGAAGTGTCCTTTTTAAGTGGACTTCAGGAGGTTCTCCCAGCAGTTAAACTCTTTCTGTGTAGCCACCTTTCATGGGGGAAGTTTGCTAATCTTTGCATGCTATGCTACAGTTAAATGCTCTTTGAATTTGGCATTGCTGCTAGGGGAGACTTCTGGTACAAAGCTGAATTTGGGAAATGAGAAAACGTTTCACTTGAGTCTCTTTGACAAGTCGGTATTTCTCTTGTGTGTGGATGCCAAAACACATGCTACAAATATGAAAATGGGTGATGGTGCCAGTCCCTTCTTTCCACTGTAGCTTTATTTATATGTGTAGAATTATTGAAAGCCTAATACTTGTACCCCTATCCGCACAGAATTAGAGATTAATTTAGATAGTGCCTCTAGAGGTGGTGTGGTCCAGCACCTGCATGCGTGTGTGTATGTGTTTCAGGTTTAAACTCCTTTGTGGGAGGACAGAGGTGGTTTTCCTCTGTTCTGAGCATTTTCAGTTCTCTTTATTTTTAGGACCAGCTATGTGGCCGTGACCCCACCTTGACAGATGAGCTGATTAATATTCTGACAGAGCTGACCCAGCTCAGCAAGACAACCAACGCTAAAGTGGCCCTGCGAGCACGGCAGGTAAGGGAGCGTGTTTAGCAAACCAAGGTGATCCCCGCTAGAGATCAACACGGACTGCTCCCTCTTGGAGCTCGCTGTTTTGACAAGTCTGTATCTCTTGATGTTTATTTTGATTACTATGCAAATGTGAAGAGTAGATTACTGTGAGCAGTGCTTTAACAATGAAGCTAATTAACCGATGATTAACCATTGTGACAGTCTAACAAAGATTGCAGTGGATTCCCTATCGCTGTAAAATTTGAAGTTAAGATTACGTTCCTTTATCCCTGCTCCTCCAAAAACTTTTGTCTGGCTCAGTTAATCGAGAGTAATCTACGGTTTGTGTGATAAAGTCAAAATACATGGTCGCTGTGGTTCCTTCTGGCTTTATAATAATCTGTGACCCCGACAAGCACAGGCTGCCAGGAACCTAAAGGCAGCTGTGCAGTAAGCAGCCAGGACGTGCTATCCGGGTTCGTCAGCTGCCGCACGGCTGCGATCGGTGTGTGCAGAGAACAGGGAGAGAAAATCACACGAGAGCCAGATGTTCTTTGCAACTGCTAAGGAATGATTTCAAAGAATTGTGTTGGTCTTTTGCAGGGTTTCTTCTAGCTTTTCAGTTGCGTTTTGTGAATTTCTTTTTAACCTAAAAATAATTGGGGAAACTCTTGATACTGTCAATTCCAAGAATCTAGTGCAGATAGTAATGTGAATACCAGATATCCACCTGGATATTATTGTGAGCTTCCACTTTAGCAGTTAGTCTGTAGCCAGGAAGGAGGGAGAGGGCGTAATCATTTCACAGTAATGCTAACCCTGTAGTCTGATCACTCCTCTCGCTCCACAGCCCCTGTCTCCATTCTAAAAGTCTTCAGCGGGAAAGCTGACACTTTGGGGGTCTCTCCTTTTATTTCAGAGCTTGGCTGTTGAAAATGAATGGGGTGTTTGAAGCTGCTCAGTGACCTTGTGTTTCCTTCAGGATTGTATCTGTGTCCTTGAACCATTCAGTTATTGAACCTCTCAGCAGCATGCTGGGGATGGTGCAGTCCTTGTGGGTCTCTTTATGTTTCTCTTCCACTTCATTTTCCCTTGCAAGCTGCTTCCCCTTCCTATCTGTGTCCTTCACGTTGGGCATTTAATACCTGGCACCAGTGTCTCTTGCTTCCTCTGCGCGGAAGCTGTGAAAGGCGGTCTCCGTTGCTGGCCTCCCCACAGCTGCTGCCTGCCAGATCTGCTTTCCAATTAACAGCCGGTCAGGCAGTCCCCAGGACTAGCAGCTCCGCGGTGCTAAATCACATGCACTGATGGAACTTGATTGAAGCTGTTCCTTTCCTCCATGGGGAATTGCCAATAATACAAACCAAGCAGATACACAAATGAGGCTGGGGAGGGAAGAGAGTTTGCAGCATCACTCGGGTGCCACAGAATTCACAGGAGAAACCAGTCGCCTCTTCTGGGATGGAGCAGACTATTGCTGCCTTGGAGGTGACAGCCTCCTGCTGATGGCCCAGCGTAGCTCCTTCCACTGACACTCCTTCTGTTTGCTGTTTATCAGGTTCTCATTGCTTCCCATTTGCCATCCTACGAGCTGCGTCACAACCAGGTGGAGTCCATCTTCCTGTCTGCTATTGACATGTATGGACACCAGTTCTGCATTGAGAACCTGCAGGTATCTACCAGACTGCTCTGCTTGTTTCCCTGCTTTCTTCTCACACATCTTACTTAACGTTTTGGTATTAAACCTCACCTGTAGTCCCAAGGTCCTTGTGGCTTTAAAAGTGTTGTTCTGGTTTCTAGCTGCCCCCTCATTTTTGTTTTCATTCCTACGCTGATACCAGAATGACCTCATCGCACGCTACAGCTTCCTCACGGGGGACAGCAGCAGGGAGGTGACCAGCGACAGGACACAAGGGAAGGGAATGAAGCTGCGTCAGGGGAAGTTCAGATTGGACGTGAGGAAAAGGTTCTTCACTGAGGGGGTGGGCAGTCATTGGAACAGGCTCCCCAGGGAAGTGGTCACGGCACCCAACCGGTCAGAGTTCCAGGGGCTTCTGCACAGCCTGCTTAGTCATCTGGTTTAGTTTTAGGTAGTCCTGCGAGGAGCAGGGAGTCGGACGCAGTGCTCCTTATGGGTCCCTTCCAGTTTGAGATATTCTGTGATTCTATGGTTTAATGTAAAAAGGTCATAATCCTTGATGATGTGGAAATTGGAACTAGTCAGGCTTCATTTGGGGCTTTTGCTTTTTTACCTGACCCTGTTTGCAAGACAGGCAGTTGTCTTTTAAAACTCTACTTAATGTGATCTCTTCTAGAAACTCATTTTGTCTGAGACATCCATCTTTGATGTGCTACCCAACTTTTTCTACCACAGTAACCAGGTGGTGAGAATGGCAGCTTTGGAGGTAAGTTTATTTCCATTAAAAAAAAAGTAATTTTTCTGTGTTTTTATTTTGGTTTTTTGTTTGTTGGTTTGTTGGTTTGTTTGTTTTTTGTGGTTTTTTTTGTTTGTTTTGAGCACTGTTACCCTGCAAGATTAAGAGAGCTGTAGGTTATTTGGAATCTGGCATACTTGGAAGTTATCTTCTTTGCTTGAAGAAGGCTTAGGCGGTAGAAAGGATTGAAAGTGAAGCTGCTGACAGAGAATGTGGTCAGGCTACCCTGTGTGCCTTGTGCCAATGGTTGTATCCTGCCAGACTGGCCTTCCTCAGAGTGTGACTTCAAATTCTGGTTGAATTAGAGTTCTATCTAGATATTCAATTGGAGGTATCTGTTTGGGTTTTAACATTTTTGAAGTCTCTGGTGTATTATTTGTCTCCTTTCTTTCTGCTTCCTTAGCACAGTTAAGCTGATCGAGTTTCTCTCTAACCAGGTGTACGTTCGAAGGGCTTATATTGCTTATGAGTTAAACAGTGTCCAGCATCGCCAGCTGAAGGATAACACTTGCGTGGTGGAGTTCCAGTTCATGCTCCCTACCTCCCACCCGAACAGGTCAGACCGCGTGTTCAGGTGCCTTTGGAATGGGAGGTTTATGAGGGGCTACCATTCTGTCTTGGCAAAGAAAACTCGCAGTAGAGTTGGTGGAGAAAGGGAGAGTCCCCGTGCCTCAAATAAGCACAAATTATTCAAGATAAAACCCTACATTACCCAGTTCTTTCTCCGAAGTTATTTAAAACCTCAGGAGCTGTGAGTAGTAGTTTCTGCGCTTGGATTCATTTAAATATGATACAATTTCTGCGTATTTTCTGATTTGATGTTCAGCTTGTGTAGTAACTTTCCTCTAGAACTTCAGTTTTTACTGAATGCCAAGCCTTCCAAAAGATGCAATTCCAGACAGAATAATCAATTATTTGGAGTTTTAATAGACAACAGTCCAACAGTCTCTGTCCGCTTCCTGCAGCGCTCCCTTGCCAGCCCTTTGTAGCTGTTTGTGATGGGCTTGACTTTCAAACTTGGCTTTACTGCAGAAGGTGAAATCTTTTCTAGTGTGGGGGGTTTTTTAGACTGAGAAGACCAAGATGCATGTATGGAGGTATTTTATGCAGAAATGCTAGAGTTGACATGCTGTAGCTTTCAGTCAGTGTTTTCAGAATGCATTTATCATGACTGCAACCAAAAGCACCGACTGTTCGCTGCCCTGTCTCGCTGCATCCCCTAACGAAGGGTTGCATCGCCTAGTGTGCACTAACATCATTCAAAACAAAACCCCCAAACTAACTTGACTCTCAGGACTTCTTCAGCATCTGCCGGGTTAGTCAGTTCCTGCGGTTTTGGGTCTGCAGCAGGAAGGCGGGACGGTATTTCGGAGCGTTTGGGTCTGTCCCAGGGCGAGCCGAGGCGCAGCGAGCTCGGTGGCCGGCGGGTGCCACTGTTGGGCTGCGCTGGGTGGGCAGCGTGGTGCCAGCGCTGGTTTGCTCCTTTGTTTCCAAACATCTTTTTCCTCATTTTATTTTTGGTGGGGCTGGGCAACGGGGTCCAGTCTCGCTTCATCGAGAATCCATCAGTACATCTTATGAAATGGTTTTCAGAATCCGGTTTGCTAGAAATGAATGACCGTCCTCAACAAGCAGCTCAAAACACTCATGATACAAATGGGACATGCATTTGGTCTCATCTGTTTCCTACATTTCTAGAATATTTGTAAATAATTGCATACTATTTTTAGGACCCCTTTATAATACTCTCTCCCCCCGCCATATTTTTTCTTCGTTCCTTCTCTTGGTTGGTCTCAGTTACCTCTGTTGCTTGGGGGTTGTTTGGCCTGCCTGTGCTGACCACTGCTCTGTTGCTGTGCACAAGCTTAATTGGGCAAGGTCAGCTGGAAGAGGAGGACAGTTACCTGCTTGGGGAGCCGCTCCTTTGTCCGGAAATCTCCTCTCCCTTTTACGCTGAATTCGCTGGGACAATGTTCTGGAGCTGGGTTCTGCTTCTCAGCCATCGGCACTGCTGATGGTTGGCTGAAAGCGCATCGCAGTCCTTGTGCAGAGGCCTGGGGACAAATTCACTGCTTGCGTAGGCGGGCTCGGTTCCTTTGAGTTGCACCGCCGTCTGTTAGTGATGAATTTGGCTCCCGTTGCTTGACGCAGCTTCTTGCAGTGTATACCTGCTGGTGTGGCTGTTGGGTGGCTGGGTGCTGAAGCACAGCCGGTAGCAGGATACCTGGGGTCCCAGGTTAGCGCTGGGTGCGTAGATTTAAGCTAGCTGTAAAGGCAGACTTTATGTTAAGTCCAAGACACAGGAATCTCGAACCTCTGACGTTGTCTTGCTTAAGTCTTCTTTGTTGTTTTTGACCGTGTTCCACATCCATCGTATGTCTTTCTGTGTCTTCTGTGGCATGAACTTTTAGACTGAAAAGCTAGAAGTGCGTTCCAAGGACAAACCCCAAAGCCAGAATATCCCAGCTGACCGAGCAAGATGTCCCTTGAGGCTCTGCAGGGTTGGGTCCTGGTGATCCAGGAGCAGATACCAGACAGCCCTTAAGAGAGCAATCTCTTTTGGAGCTGGTGTTAGTTGTGTGATGCTACACATTTTTCAGTACTTTATCAGATAATTTTAAGCTCTGGTCTCTTTTGTGTCTAATTTCTGTGAACATTTAAGGGCCTGAATTTTACTGGAGTGGGTATTCACTTAGAGAAAATTGCTACGTTTAAATTCTTTGTTAGTGGTATTTGACCCGCTGTGCCTTTACTTAATTGTAACAGAAACAAGCACAGTCACTACTTCTGATCTGACTAATCACAGCCAGGCACTCAGACTAGTGTATTTTTGGCTACTGAATGATTGCTGTCAACTACCCACAGGAAAGCTTTACATGGAAGCAGAGAGGAAAGAAAAACTGCTAAATCTGCTAACAAAGTCATAGACGTGCAGCCTGCTCCTGGTGGGTTTTGTGGGCAGAAACCGTTCTGGGAATTATTTATTTACATTAATAGAGAACATCCTGTTGTAAGAATCCCTACTGATCCCGATTGCAAGAGTAAGACATAGGGAGAAAAACTGCTTATGATTGAAACCACAGAGGGCATTATAGATCAAACCCCGCATCGCTTACTGCCCGGTGCAAGGCAGATGAGGAGCACGGTGTAACCATCTGCTGCCTTTTGCAGTAAATGCAGTTCGCAGGCCCTCTCTGAGTAGCGGGCGTTGCAGTAATCCAATGTGGAGGAAGCGATACGAGGGTGTCCACGGGATGCTGATCGCCACGCGCTGCAGCAGGGTCCTGCAGACAAATGCTGGTGTGCAGAGCCCCTTGCTTTTGGATAACCTGCCTCTTTCAGTCATCCAGAGTCCTGGTGAGAAAAGATGCGAGAAAGAAATGAGCCCTGTTCTGAGCTGTTCTTTGCTTCCCTCTTGTTCAGACTGCCCTGCTGAGATGGGAAGCTGGTGGAATATTGACTGGTGTTTAGAGAGTTCAGCTTCCTTTGTGAGAATGGCAAGCCAGGTGACAGACGCTGAAAGGCCTTTCTTAGGTGTTCAGCACATGAAACAGTGCTTGCCTAATCTTAGCTTAAAATCTTCTGTTCAAAGAAACATTGTGTGTCGAGTATAGGGAGAGGGAATTACAGTGCTTTTTCAACAGGAGAAGTTTTTTTCTAATAATCCTCCTCTCCTCTCCTGCTTTCAAACAGCCTTTCTTGTGTCTGAAGCTGTAAGGTTTAAATTAAACTGGGACATTGTCAGCTGTAGCCAGCTTTTGGAGCCTGCTGCAGAATCGTGCTGTTGCCCCTAAAGCATCCCCTTTGCTCCAGCTCCCTGCATTCCCCCAGCCAGGTTGTTCAGCTGCTCTCCTGATCTTTCCTTCCCCGGTAGCAGATGTGCTGGAGGATCAGAAGGGAAGAACTCAGCGGTAAACGTGTTTCCACAAAGCAGATCCCTCTGTTTTACTCAGAGGTAAATGCGTTCCCTCTGTCAGATGCCGAGACAGTTGCTGACAAGGGTGACTTAGAGATGCTGGGTAGATCTTTGTTTTGGGGTATGGCAATGATACCACAGGGCTCTGCCTTCTGAATATGTCGAGCCCCGAAGGAAACTGCAGCACAACCCAGCCTGTTTTGCTCACGCTGGTGCCTTAGCCGTGCCTTCCCTGTCCATCTGTGCACGGAGCCCACGCCTGCCTTTTGTCCCGCTGCCACCCCTGACCGCCACGCTTGGCCTGGAGGCCTCCTGGGGAATCCCGAGTCAGGGCGTCCTGCTGGAAGGTGGAACTGAAGGAAGGGTTTAGCACTGCAGATTAAGACTTCAAGTTTTGATAGTTGGCTTAGTTAACTTTAAAGCAAGTTTTATTTATGAAACTTGATAAACAAGATGTCTGATTCCAGCTAACCGTAGTTGCATTTGGAGTTGGGAATGCACGCAACTCTGCAAACGTGGACATACAGGCAGATGCCTTACTGAGGCTTGTCTAAGCTGAATTTGTTCTTGGGGCTGCATCCTGCTGTCCCTGATGCTTCCAAGGGTGGAATTCAAGTCTAGTCATTAGCTGCTTTGTGTTTCCAAGGGTATCAATATAAATGTCTCAGCTAACTTGTGCTTGGTTTTGCCCAGTATCTCCTCTTTCTGTGCTTGTGGATGTTTGTTGACGCCCTACTTGGACTTCAATGTTGCTGATTTCAAGGCTGATTTCAAGTGGTGCATGGTCTCTCCTTCGCTGTCTCTTGATGTTTTATCATCTATGGAGTATTTTGGTTGTTCTTTTTTGTCAGCCTCTTCCTTAGCTTACAGGTAGAAACCATTTTGAAGGCTGAAAGCCAGATTAGATATTGGTGTTTCCAAACAGTGCTTTTTACAGAAGAGTAAGAAACCAAAACTCACCTACACTTAGAGCAGTGTTTATAGGTTCCTTCCTACTATCATTTTACAATAATATAAGATTAGAATTTCTGACAAAATGGAAGTGTTTTCTGTGGACTAGCTGCAGCAGCCTCTTGCATCAGTCCTTGGATTGCTAGTGTGGAATCAGCTGTGCTGCTTTGGACTCGCACCGTAGGAGCTTGGAGACCCGAGTGTAGAACTCGTAGCGTATCATTAGGTAGCCTGAGGTCCCCTCCTTGTTGTGGGAGACTGGCTGGTACCAGGAGGGAGGAGGGGAAAATGATTCCAGGACACCTGTAAATCCCTGCAGTTCCGTGCCGAGGGTTTGATGTTAATTAGACAGCAGGCAGCAGTAATGTGTTGCAGTTCCCTTGGCTTGCCTGTTTCAGAAAGGGCAAAATCTTCCAACAGAGCAAAGAAGGGCTGTTGAAGGGGCAGCAAACTGAATGGAACGACGATAATTTTATGCAAATTGGACTTCAGTAGCAGATTCAGCTTGGCTGAATCACAGAGGGAGCAGAAGAATAAGGAAAGAAAGAGGGAGAGGAAAAACCCAATCAAAATGTATGGTTTGAGGCATGTTTCACAGCCTTCTGTTTAGATTCTGCTGCAGAGATGAAGAAACAGAAGAGGAATGCCACTGGTCACAGCCAGTGGAATTGCTCTTTCTCCTGTGGTACTGCTGTTAATAACTACAAGTGGGTTATTCAGCCGACCTCTGCTGATTCCGCTTTGCTGCCTGATTTCAAAAGCTTTGCCCTGCGCTGGCACTCAATCACAGCTTGGTATAACCAGTGGCGCTTTGCATGCGTTGCCGTCATTTTCATAGGGGAATGCTCTTGTTTAAAAAAAAAAAGGGGGGG
>Ga0065711_1006519_pt1 | contig 18110 bp, 8 predicted proteins | sample Hoacrofraction12_FD_59098 | JGI IMG/M metagenome (GOLD analysis project Ga0065711, IMG submission 59098) | Hoatzin crop microbial communities from Cojedes, Venezuela - Epithelial fraction 12 v2 (version 2) | ecosystem: Host-associated > Birds > Digestive system > Esophagus > Crop | place... | reverse complement strand
CCCCCTTTCTCCCAAAGCAGTATTCCTTTTGAAATCTTGTTCTGCCTCTGACAAGGAATTCTCCACACAAAGCTGAACTTACATATGTAATCCCTCCTTAAAGAGTCTGAACACTAAGTAAAAACAAATACATTTTGAATGCTTTGTACCCTCATCTTTTCATCTCAGAAAGTCTGCAAATTAATTTTCATTAAAATTGGGACTGAAACATGCTTGATCTTTGAGAAGAATCCAGGTGGAGTTATTCAAGGTTTTGATTTTTCACTCCAAACTCTTACCTGTTAAAAAGATACTTCAACATCTCTAGGTCCTCTCCATAATATAAAACTGAGAACATCTGTTTCCTCTTTTTCCTGTATTATTCCTTCATGAGAGGGCAGATCACCCAATTACTGTGCAGCAGACAACCTCAAGTACTAAGAGAACAACCTGATTTTCTGTTTTGGACAAGAGATCCTACTTGAACCAGTCAAACACCAGGACAAACAATCAGACACCAGCACAAACACCTACTAACTCCCCCCCTCTCAAAAACCATCTGAACATGTTATGCTTAAGCTCACTGAAGCTGAAGCTGCCTAAATAATTTTTTTAAGTCATTCCCCTGTGTTATGTAGGGAGATGTAGCCGGGAGAGGTGATAATTCTGTGGAAAACCACTAACGTCCTTTGGAGAAGACATAGGCAGGTGGTGGTTTTAGAAATAGTCTGGCAGTTGAGCTCCTTTCCTCCCAGAATTATATACAATAAACACATAAATGTTAATATTTACACAAACACAATAAAACATATAAAAAAAAAATCAGTAAATTCTACAGTAACTATCATTTCCTTTTTGTAGATCTTTTATAGCAAGTCTCTATTCTACATTTAGTTCTATCCATCTTTATTATACTTTACCTTTCTCTTTCTTTAAAATTATGCATGCATGCAGCTACTTTTTTCCAGCCAAAGAATCACAGCAGACTGACTGTTCAATGCATTACATAGAAAAGTTACCATAACAATTTGTCTGTATTGTAAATTAATGGCCTGTAAACTTTACTTTGAAAAATAAGTTTTTTGCCCTGTTCCGTGTGAATATAAACAACCTTATAGAACCTTTCAAACTCAGCTTTATAATAAAAATACAGAGAGATCCATTACAAGGCTATTTCCAAAATTGTTGTTCTCACCATTAACTTCAACATTAATCCATTAACTTCCTGGCATTACAACACTAGATCATCACTCAGGAAATAAATTATGAATATAGAGAGGTTTGCCCACAGAAACAAGTTATATTTTCTACTTCATTGGAAATAGGTATGCAATTTTTCAACAACTTTGAGGAGCGCATGCCTTCCTTCAACTTTGCTCTGTGTGCAGACACCAAGAACAAAGTGTTGTTGGAAATGTTTTAATTGTCTGCCCTACCAGAGGCCCATTAACTCAAACCTCACTTGGCTCTAATCAATATTTTAGAATTAAATTCTTGGCATTATTTTTTTTTACTCTTTTCTCTTTTATATTTTTGGGTCTCATTTATCTCTTATCTGCTCGAGAACATGTTAATTTTTTTTTTTTAAAGGAAAATATTTTGTTACCATAATTTCATTTTGACATTTTTCAAGCATTCTTTTTGTTTTGTCTGTGTCATCACTGGAATTTGCTAAGTTTATTAAAAGGCTTAAAGAATTAAGGCTGCGCATTTATCATGTTACTTAGGTATAAATTTATTTTTAATTTTTAGTTAGAAGACACTAGTTGATATTATTAGGAAGAAACTCTGTGTAATTAAGGATTCTTGACTAAAAACAAGGAAGAAAATTAGAACTGGGTTTTATTCTACCCCAGCATTGTCCAGTGGAACAAAATAAATGATTCATAGAAGTTCAAATATAGCAATATGTATGTGCAGCATCATCCAATTCTGAGCATGTATGTTCCCACACTGAGCAGGTGTATATATCACAAATCTGGAAAATCTGGCTGTTTTTCTGTCCTTTTTCTGTATATGTTGTACCAAGGGAGATTTAAATTGGGTATTAGGAAAAATTTCTTCACTGAAAGAGTTGTAAAGCATTGGAACAGGCTGCCCAGGGAAGTGGTTGAGGCACCATCCCTGGAGGTATTTAGAACATGTGTAGATGCAGAGCTTAGGAACATGGTTTAGTGGTGGAACTGACAGTGTTAGGTTAATGGACTCGATGATCTTGATGGTCTCCTCCAACCTAAACGATTCTATGATTCTATGATCTATAGCATGTTTCATTCATACACTTGAAGAATTATTTTTTTTATCACGGAATTCTGTTCCAGTGTCTGCATCACAGTCAATAACATTAACTTAGTTGTTCATTGTTTTACTAAAATCAAAGCAGTACGCTGTCAGCCCTGGAATAATAAAAATCCACAAATTGCTGAGACTGTACCTCATCCTATATTGGTACATAGGGAGCGGCAAAAGAGTACTTAGTAAGTTACCCCCCCTGGAAGAAGATGGCAAAGGTAGGCAAGCTAGCCTCAGTCTATCCACAAACCCAGGGCGTAAAGGTCACCCCCCAGGCTATGCCAGTTGAAGGTTGCCTGGCCTCTTGAGTTCCAACAGAGCAGGGGATGTAATCAAGCTGTTATTTATTTTCCTATTTAGATGACCAAGAAATAGATGGTTAGTGAAGGAAAGCAGGGAAACACTGTCTCCATCCTTTTTTCTCTTCACTTTGGCCATCCCAGCTAAAGTGGTACAGAGGGAGAAGAGGTGCCTCACTTGCTCTTACCAAAACAAGGAGACAAGAAGTGAACCAGCAACCCTAGCAAGTTTATTTTTTTTAACATAAGGTCAGAATTGTATTAAGAAGAGACTAGTTTTACACTAGCTTATGTTCAGATGACTCAGGAATGGAAAGGAGTTGAAGTGTGATGGTGTACTATTTATACACCTGTAACCTTCAGCCTGCTGAGTCAACCATCTGCAGTCACCACTCAATAACAAACAGGCCTTTAATGGGTAAAGACTCTCATTGGCCACAATGCCATATTCTAATTCTTTGTACCTAACTCCAGTACTTAAAATTAAGTTCTTATATATAAATACAAAAAAAATAGAATGAAAAAATGCTTTAATCCTCAGCAAATTAGCTCTGAATTAACTTCTGATTCAAAGGAATAGCACTTTTAATTATCAGCTATCTGATACTTGGTAGATTTTCTTTTAAATGTCAGAAACAAATGTGTGAAATTCTATTAAAAAAATCACCAGCCAAATACAAGCTGGTTACAGATTTGTGTTTTACACTGGCACTGTAAACAAAAATAATCAAAACAATAGTATTGCTGAGCTTACCATTTACTCATGTGTAAGGACGCACTAGCAGAAACGCATTAACACAAGCACTGATTCAAATTTCACTTAGAGCAGAGGGGATCTTTGCATTGACTCAGCTGTATTTAGGCAGACCTATAATGTTTAACAAATGAATCAGAAAAACACTTGGTGACTACTTTCTCACACCAAGCTGTGTTGCAGCTGACAAAGCTGACAAGATGAATATGTCTGAAGAATTTAAGACTCACACTGACCTCTCTCTTTCCCTCAACAAAAATTAATAGAAATTACAGCTTTATTTTCATCAGTGTAACAGCAAGCCAAAAGATAGCATACTTAGTCTACATATTCAGGGGCAAGACCAAAATATACATGTTACACGCAGAAGCCTGGAAAGCATTTATTTTGAGAACTTAATGTATTTCTAGGTCCTTCAGTTTAAGTAACACTACATGGAAGAAATATAAAGATGTTAAACTCAAAAAATATTTCCATCTTCCTTAGAATTCATGACCCCTTATCTCAAGCATGAACACAACAGCTGATGCTGTCACATCTGAGAAGCTTTTATGAGGGATTTGACATAATAGGAATTACTAACAAACACAGGTAACTCCTGTAGGAAGACTGGCAAAAAGAAGGAGTAAAAAAAAAGGAAGGGAAAAAGAAAAGAACCACCATATTCTCCAAGACAGAGGTGAATTTCTTCCAGACTTGTGGGAGAAAGGCTAGGCAAAACCAAAAAAATGAAAGTAAAAAACATTGGAACAGTAGAGCTTGTTGATGTTCATATCATCATGAGGGCACAGTAAATTAAGATGGACTAGTTGTGACACTGAAATTATAATTATAGACTATTGTCTGTAACTTGTCACAACGCATAACATTGAATCCAGTCTGGGACGGGAATGGCTGAAGATATTGATAGCCCAAGTGCTTTATCTCTTTTGAAGAAGGAGTGAAAAGAATCTGCAGGTATCCGTTCAAAAATTCTGTTTATACATAAAGATACATTCTATGAATAAGTATACTAGTACACTTCTTCTATAACTTGGAGTATAGAGGAGAAGAAGGGCATAGTCTTATTTCTCTTGTTGGAGAATGTTGATCCAAAAAACCCACAAAATTTTTCAAAAAGCATACACTCTTAGATGAACCTTATCTAAACCTCATATATTCTTGTAAAAAAGTGGACATAAAATCCATTTCTAAAACTATATTTTGAATTATTTTCCTAGTTAAGTAATTTCTGTTCGAGACATAAGACACTCCAACACCATGACGTAAGACTGTGTTTGCACAGAACTGTTTTTTTGTTAATTGAGTCTTTGCAGAGCTGGGACATTGACTTTATTGAAGCTTTTGGGTTTTTCTTTAACCCAAACACTGGGCAGAGGCCAGAACTCTACCTCTGCCGAAAGACAGTGACAAATGGGAATCCTCTATGCTGAATGACAGTAATATACGTAAGCTATAACTTTTTCCAATACATTAGTGAGACATTGCCCTTGTTTACCATAACCCACCTTCCCAAGCAATGACCACTACAGTATAATCTTAAATGAGAAAACTTAACCACTTCTCAGCCCTAAAACAATGGGCTGATGAATGTTTTTATGCTCTTCACATGAAAGCAAACAAAAAAAAAAAGTGAGCAAAATACCCCAACAGATTTTGTACCTACTTCTAAATACCAGAAAGGCAATGACTGACTGATGAAGGAGATAGCTGAAGCCCAATCATGCAGTCATACACATACTTTCTCTGACAGCAAAACCAGCTGATGAGGACCTCACCCCATTCTTCACAGCTGTTCATTACCACTCAGCTGTGCAAATATGAGTGTTCTAAGTCTGCAAACTTTAAGCAAACAGCTGAGTAGCAGGAGTTAAAAAAAAAAAAATCTGGTGGGCAGGACAGGAGAGCATATCAGAAAATATTTGTGTGACTGTTCTCCCAAATAACTGAAATGTATTGTTCCGTTAACATGGAGGTAGGACTCACTTTCAGAGGCTGATCAACTTGCTGGTTTCAATCTTGATTTTCGCCAACCAGAAAATAAGATATTATTAATCTGAAGCAGCTGTTCTCAAAACTTATTCATGAGGAATGTCACAAAAGTATGGCTATTTCCATAACAAGGAATTTCAAAAACGATGCAACTGTTAGGGCATATTTGCATTGCTACTCAAGGTTTAGCTCAGCTTCCTAACTGAGGTGCAGATTTTAGCACATGTGCTAAAATCACAAGAGCAGCCATATCAGTATTTTTACAGTTAGTAACCGTGCCAAGATTGAACCTAGTGAGATTATCTAGTGGTAAATCTAAAATGCTTGATTTTCACAGTATCTCCATACAGTTTGTTATGCGTTTTTTTCTCCTCTTTTCTTTTCTTAACTATTTCCAGACTACCTATACAGCTTCATTATCAGTGCAGACAGACATACCAATTCCAGAGGATTTACCAGCCTGCAGTACCAGTACCTCATGTGAGACTGTTGTACAGCTGGAAAGGTAGGTGTTCTTCCTGCAAGATCAGCCAGCTATTTGTTATGACTGGTAAGTTAACACCAATTTTGTTCAAGGATGATGTGACACACATTTTAGACTTTGTAAGTTAATTTCTTTCTAATTTTTTGTGGGAAATAAGGGATAAAGAGGTTGTTCTCAATGTGTACTGTCCAATAGCTAGAGGACATCCTGTTTAACAATCTAATGAACTCAAGCGGAAATAATTTAATTCTCAGTAATGACCTTAAGCTCACTGTTCTGCTTTTTCAGAGCTTCCACGGTGTAGGAAATTTCTTTCCATGACTCAAACTTAGCTTGTGCTTGTTCAAGAACCCGCTCAGATTCTTGTTTAGCTTCTAGCCACTGCGTTGAATCCTTTAACATCTCATGAAGCTGCTGTCTCCGGCTTTGGAGGTGTCCATGCACTTCATCCCACTGGCTCTGTATCTTTTCAACTGGTGAAACACAAAGGAAAAACAAAAGCTGAGTCACTTAAAAGCTCTCTCTTTCTCTTTTTTAAGGGACTAAAAAATGATATTTAAATCTTTCTAGAACGGACCATATTGGAGAGATCTTGTACTTTTACACTGCGATTACAATTAAGCTTAGTTTAACAAAGAAGAACAGATAAACTCTTCTGGGTCACACAGTATGACACTAAGGTACACAGCATGTATTTCAATGCATATGGAGACAGAAATGTCAGGTTCTTGCTTCAAAAAGCATTATGAAACAGGATAACATTTGAGAAAAAGCACCGGCAAAAAATTTTAATTCTTACCAAACCAACACAGGGTTTAGTATTTTCTGAAGAACAAGTCCTTTAGGGACTTCAGTAATATTATTTAAAGATTTTTTGCAAGGTATAATTAATGGTTATACTCTCTGATTTCATTAAGGCAAATGTTAGCAGACTGCAAAGGCTGTCTAAAAATCTTTCTCATATGTTCATGCTAATTATGAAATAACGATTAGCTTTATCCACTGTTTGAAAGAAATGTGATTCATAGGAACGTAATAATTACTAAAATCACTAATAATAAGTCTTGGCTAGCATCCAGCATCAGACTTGTCCATAACAGCATGAAAACATCAGCAGACCTAGTCGTCCAAGCAGTCGAAGTTTGACAGAAAAACCCAAAACCAAACAAAAAACCCTGGAACACCAGAGACAATAAAATCTGTGTACTGCATGAAGAAATAGGCTATTTTTTTTTTTTTAATTTGCTGAGGTTAGTCAGTACAAACTAGATTCTCATTATTTTCTTGAAGACTGCCTCACTACATTGAAAATTCACAGATCTTCTAGGGAGAGGAACAAAGATTCCTAGAGTACTCAGAAGGCAACTGAAATTATTGTTGAGCGGCAGTTCCAACACTGCATCTCTCACTGCAGGGTTGATTCCAGAATGATGCAGGCTCGAAACTAAAGCGATGAGAAATGCTTCATTACGGAAAGGAGACTTCTACCTATCAGTGCTCTTCCTTCTTTCAGAAGCAGGGATAAAGATTTTTCCATGGACTCAGCTGAAGTTTAGAGAAAGAGAAGAAAACCTTTAAGCATCCCCTGGTCAAGCATAGGGAGAAAAACTGTGAGTAAACACACATAGCAGCATGTTCAGCTCAAAGGAAATGCAAAAGGAACTGAAGAAACAGAACTGGAAAACACAAAGTACAATCAGAGCAAAGCAAGGATAGCCTAAGGCCCAAATACTTAAACTGAATCTGAAGCAAATCTAACCCTTCATTTTAGAAAGCTGTATACGAAGGTCACAAAACAACAACTAATTTCTGTGTCCTATCTGGATGAACATTTCTGCTGTAAGCTTCAGGGTATACTTGAAAAAACAAAGAGATTGTGGTCTACAGGAAGGGTGAATAACAGAAGTGTTCTTGAACTGCTCAAGTAAAATCTCTGTGCTATGGCTACAGCATGTGGCTCAAGGGTTGTGATGGAGGCCTAGGGGACAAAGGCTGCCCAAACACTCTCCACAGTGTTGCTGGCATTCGGGCAATAGCTGCCACCTAGTTCTTCCGAATAGCCACTTGAGTTCCTTTCCCCTTAGACTCAGATACTCGGTGTGTCATCTTCTGACTCCTGGCAGCCTGGAGATTTTGGTATATAGCTGACAAGTATAACAGCTTGTTTATGTCAGCTGTCCCTGAAAAAACCTACAAAACCCCCACCTATTTTTGTTTTATTATAACTTTCTTTGTTTGCTGGTGTGCTATTTTTTAGGGGAGGGGGGAAGTGGATTAAGAGATTAATGAAAACTGCTTTGAAAGAAAACAGGATCTACAGCTATATTAATTCTTCACAACAGCTGCTTTTAATAAGAAATGCTGATAACTCTTGTTCAGATAATCAACAAAAATCAAAATATTTATAGATGGCTCTGTTCCATTATGTCTCCTGAGGTTTGAATCTAAGTAAGACATATTAGCAGTCCTTCCCTGGGGACTGTGTTTTTCTCAGCAAGACTGAGTTTTCTTCACATACCACAGTACCGGGATTCTGTGATGACCAAGCCTCCCACCCAAGAGAGGAATGGAGATGCATAATGAAAGCTGTATCCAGAACATCTCAGGAGCTTATTTACACAAGTGACTATGAATACACAAGCTTCAAATTTAGGAAACACATTTCCTCTTGAAAATATTTGGGTTATCTCCCTCAAAAAGGGAAAAGAAAAGCTTCTGACACAGACACTTGAAAAATAACATGTGTAATAGTTTTGCTTTATTAGAGATTGGAAATGAACAGTTCAGGAAGTTACTAGGTAATCGGAACAAAAAAAAATTAAAATGTTTTCTTGAGCCAGAGAGTGACAAAAGCCATTTAACAAAGTACTTCAGCTGGGGATAAACACACCATGACATCTACATAATTAATCTGGTCTTTCTGAGATAGAATATATCAAACAGTACGATATAAGAGAAAATATGTAAAGATAATTTATTAGAGAGGCCTTTATGACAATATTATTTAGTTTAAGGTAACATAAAAATTCCTTCCTTACTGCAAGTTTACATCTTCTAAATGATGGTCCCATTTGAATGTGGACTATTGATTGCTTTGAATAACAAAAAACCTCAAGCCCCTAAACTTGAAATGTGAGAATTCACTTCTAAAGTGTACTAAAAACCACAGCGTAAATCAGTGTCTCATGAGGATGTATTTTGCTCCTGTGGATACTCTTTACTGGGGTGTTTCCCACAGAAGGAAAGGTGGATACCACTTCTAGATTTATGCCAAACAAAAAAGTTCAGAAAATCCAGTTTGAGTGTATATGGTATTAGAATTGATCCCAGCAACCCACAAACCCCTCATCTGCAGTTAGTGAGTTATTGACTGCAGATGAGAAGGGTCAGGGAGTTGCTATTTAATGTTGTGGGACTGTAGAAGACAGTTTTTAAAGTATTCTGAACATTGTGGATGTTTTATGCAAGGGCACTGGAACATAAAAAAGGCTTTCTCTGACTGTGTACTAACAGGAACAGGCTTATGAAAATATTTAAGAGTGTTTTGTAAGATAGCAGTGAGGAATCTCAGTACAATGTTCTTTCAGGCTAACACTCTGTCTATAGCCTATAGCAGTTACTTCTGCTGAAACAAACATATGGGATTCAGCAGAGGGAAAATTAACATCTTCCGAAGTCCAATCACCCTTACATGGAACCAGGGAGACAACTGAAATAGAGTTCCAGAACCAGAAAAACAGAAGAATCAAGGGCATGTGAAGCAATTGTTCCAGAAAAGGATTTGCCCAAGTTTTAGAGAACTAAAGAAAAAATTTGATCAGTACCTCCTACTCTGAACCTAAAGCCTTCAATAAACAACATCCAATAAATTTTAAAAGTATATAAACCAAAACCAGACAAAAGGCTATTGCAAAGATTATAAAATATCCTGAAACCTAAGTAAAAACATTTAATATGGCTAAACCAGTAAGCTTTGCCAGGAAAAAGTAATGCAATTGTCTTTACTACACTCTGGATTATCACAACACATTACTGAGATCAGACTGATCTTTGTCTTTTATAGATCATTGCACCTACATACTGCGATGATTACACATTGAAAACACGTAGATAGACAGGGCAAATGTGGCTCCATGTGCACTATCAATATCACTGAAGCACAGAAATTTTAAATAATTGGTAACGATGACAAAAGCCTTTCTTCCCCGTAATTCAGTAGTTTCTCAAGCACCTCAGCTTACATTGTTCATTACAGCTAAGTCTTGTGCCTTCTCTTTTTTAAAGACTAACTGCTTTTTTAGTGCGGCCTTCCTCCCCCTTTGTATCCATTTTTCTTCCTTCTCCCCTCCCCCTCTGATTTGCCCCCCTGCAAAGGGGCAATCTGGAAAAAAAGGACAACATTTTCTTTATAGATTCAAGGAAAAGAAATCATTATAAATCATGTTATCAATCCACGTGTCCTTTAACTAGTTTTATTTGAATATAAAAATACATATATTCGACAATTAACAAATCTAAACTGAGCATCAGAAAGACAAAATACACACCACAGGTTATTTCCTGAAGTGAAATCCAAACCCCAAATCCATTTCCTAATCACAGTGCTACAGGCAGAAGTCCTCATTGTACTTCACTTACACAAGTTTTGCGCTTCCTTACTGGAAAGTATCCCAGCATGGCTCCAACTGCTCCCAGTTCAACACTGAACTCTCTCAAATGAATAATTCAGGGGCATGGTGAGATTCTACCAGTATGTCATTTCAAGGTTGCTACTCAATTTCTTTTTTTCATCACTACTAGTCACTAGCTGTTCAACAGTGATTATATCACTAAGGTGGACAAAAGAAATTCTGCTCAACTGACCGCAGACGTAGTAAGTTATTAGAAGCAATAACAAAGCAGAAAAGTTTTTCAGTCTGGTTGTCATTGATTTAGTACACCGCGGAAAAGAACAATCTCAGTGAAGGAAGAGACTGCTGGCTTAAGAGTCTTTTGTTTATTAACCAAAATTTTTATACTGTTTTTTTCATACTCTAGGTATACTAGAGTAACAAACAAACAAACAGTCTTTTTCTCTGTTAAGAGTTACTATCATCAATAAGAAACATAACTCTCTCCACTGAGTGAGTTTACTCTCTGCTGTTTTTATTATAATAGTAGTACAAACTACAGAAAAAGAGTCTGAGAAGAAGCTGTCAGTCACAGGAGAAATAATGTTCATGTTTTACTATAACTTATATTTAGCCTGTTCAAAGATGAAAAAAGCAATCATTCCATGCCAGTTTGGTAAGTCCACTGATTCTAGTACACACTCCAAGAAACGTGAACAAGTAAATGAATAGCAACAGAATTTGTGAAGTAGAAAACCACCACTTCCCTTGTCCAACAAATTACCTAAACTGCACTCTTTTTGCTCTGTAGGAGAGTGCTTTTCAAAAATATTATTGTCAATATATTGACATTTTACTATAAAAGTATTTTTTCCATTGTAGGTTCACAGTTATGAAGACTAGAGGGACTAATGAAATCTCATCTGCTGCAGAATACAACTGGAGAACAGCAGAATTATGGACAGTTACAATTCATGCTGCAAGAGAAGCTACTGATGCACTGATACTCCTTAGCTGAAAAATGAAAATTGTTTTATATGCATCTTTGAGTGTTTCAATTTATTTATACTTTGCAACAATGATCATGATGGAAAGAAACACTGAGCTCGAAATCTAGCCAATCCTGAGAAATGACTTATGAATAGTTTCATATTTTTGTCATAATCTCTAGAATCTTAAGGGTTCCCCCCCTCTCCCTTGTAGCAATATGAAACTCCCAATGTATTGAAAGAAAAACGAGTAATCGAGATCTTCATGCTTAGGGTACTGAGTAGCCTTTAAACACTGTGGCTGTCACTGGTAAATAGAATGAAAGCATAAAGAAGAAATCATTTTACACCCACTGCCAGTTGTAACAACTTCAGTTGTCAATGCTAAGTATAACAGGTCAAAAAATTGGGGGGTGAGGTCATCGTACTGCGTTCACAAAATCTTGCTACAGAACTGTCTGCAGCCCTGGTCTGAACATGGTTTGCCCCATTGTAGCACTGCAAGCACAACACTTTGTATGACAGTGCGTGTACCAGCCAGCACTACAAGTAAAAGACAGCAAGACACAGCAGTATGCAGAGCTGAACTGAGTACCTGTAATGTTAGAAAATTCTGAAAACATGAAAACTGCAGATTTTTGGGAGGGGCAGGTGAAAACCAGCCCAAGCCCACCATTGTTATTGGTTGCCCTGGAAGCATACTATCACAGCTTCAAAGCTGACAGTATAAGATTTTTTCAGTCATACACTATCCTGAAAATGTCTCCTACATCTCCCTAGAGATTACTCTTACATCTCCCTGGAGTTTAAGTCCTTTACAAGGTTGTTTTCAAAGATATGTACATGTTTTAAGCTTAATCTCTGAGTAGTCCATCAGGTTGGATACATTTCAATACACTTTTCTTTGAATGTTTTGGATAGCTAACTGTTATTTATTTCATCTTTCTTCATATGTTTTTAACTAATCTATAAATTTATCCACTTGAAATTTAGTTTAGTTAAACTTTTGTGCATGTACAGAACACTAATTTTTTCAATCCTAAAAAATTTCTGTGTGTCTTACTAAACAGTGAGCAGGTTTTCTGAGGGGCATGATGAAGAAACTAAAAGATATGGATTTAAACAGAAACATACCAGATTACTGCACCTTTTTTATACTTTTCCCTTTCTTCCACTAAACAGTATATTTTCCCACATAATAGAGATAAACAAATTATGAGGAAAAAGAGATGATTTTCACAGGGATACAAGACCATTCTGAAGGCACAACAACCATGCACTCCATGAAAGGCTTTCTTATACTTTCCAATTTTGGCTCAGTTTTCGGTAAACAACGTGAGTGGAACCACAGTTAAAACCTCATTTAATCTTTATCTTATCTTTTGGTTACCTTGCTTTTCATTACTGTATCATTCTAAGCAAATAAACCTAAAGTAACTTTTTTTTTTCCCTAGGAAAAGGATTCAGTTAAAGGTCTCAATTTGTTATTTCTTGCTGAAAGTGCTCTGCTTTCCCTTCTGCTGCCATCCAGAATAGGAGGTATCTGACCTGAGTCTTATTCTTCAAGGAGGAATACTTTAATGAAGTCTCTCACACAATATCCCTCAAGAAAAGGACGCTGGCATTGCTCTTATGAACAGTCACGAATCTGAGAGAGACCGGTCTAGGGAGAACATTTGGATAGCAAATGCAGAGTCAAACAAGGATAACTTTAAAAGATTTCCTTTTTTAAATGCTGAAGTACTTAAGGAGTTACAGGAACAGTTATAGTATCTACTGAGTTGCTGCCTGTAGGCTATCATTATGGAGTGGAGCTAGATAGGACAGAGTACACAGTAGAGAACAGTTGGAGCCAGCCTACTCGGATACTCAGACAGTAATTTCTGCTTCATCCATCCTCTGTCTTTTCTTGTTAAGCAGTATTTCTCTTAACAAAAATCAGAGGCTTATAAAAGTCATACTTATTAAAAAATGACCTTAGAAAGTTATGGCAACACTTTAACTAAATAAGGAAAAGCACTAATATTGTGTCATCTAAGACATTTCATGCTTCTCTTAGACGGTCAGTAATGTGATGAGAGGTTTTATCCAATAAACCAAAAATTAATGGTGGGGTGGCAACTAAGAATCACTAGCTTAATCTGAAGTCTGTCATACATGCCACTAAGATGTCAGATGTGGCTTTTATGCGCCACTAATCTATAAAGGTATTTATAGAAAGATTATTCCTTTGTCATCTATGTATTGTAATGACAGATTTTAAAAAAGCCTATGGCTTACAAACAAAATAGGCAAAACAGAAAGTATGTATCCAAATTAAGCTCCATGTAAACAAGTGAATGAGTAATACCTGGGAATAAGGAAAGAACTGATTTGTGTAATATTCTAGTTTCTAAGACCAGATAAAAGCTATTACAAAACAAACCAGGAAGAAGAAGCACTCAGAGCCTTCAGTTGTCTTTCTGGGGTGATGAAGAGCAATGAAAATGTACCTGAAAGACCTGTCACAGCATGAAAGCTGTAGGAGGAAGAATGTTACCTTCCTTGGCTTCTCAGAGGCTAAGAAAGATAGTCAATAAGAGAAATTCAAACACATTTAAAAGTTTTTATTAAAAACACACACACTCATAATCTCATTATGTAGTTTGATACTTGGGGGTGGGGTGGGGGAGGGGTGTAATTATTTCCAGCTATTGCAACTCTACGATTTAATTTTGGTTTGTTTCACTAGGGTGAGCCTATTTTTCTTTTATCTAAAAATCACTTCCACATGATCAAACTAATGAAGGTCATTCTGTTCCTTTGGAAGTGTCAGATCAAACAGAATGAACTGAAAACTGTCAAGTGGTTTCCACTAAGCATCAAGTGAATAATTCTTCAGCACTGTGAAGCACGCTTTATACCTTGCTATATGGAGTGGGAGTTAGAGACCAGACTAAGCTGCTAGCACATCTAAAGAAATCCATTTCTTATAACAAGCAAAAAGCAATTTCCATGACTTAGCACTAGAAAGGGCATGCAAGAGCTTATTATTTGGAAAACAGGTCCTTCAGAAAGCATGCACTAGTTTGTCAAGTTTTCGTAAAAGTATTTATGCATATAACATTTATCACCTCTCAAATAAAGTTTTCATGATCATTTCTTCACTAAATGAAAAGGGGAACGGATCATGGTATGCATGATGTGGAAGAGTATTTGTCTTGCATTTTAAAATGTTTTATAATCTGTAAAATTTTGATGTGAGAGATAAACCTTGACCCTAAAGACAAGGAATATTCTTCAAGATTTAGTATGAAATAGGTAACAAACCTAAGTGTAGTTTTGCTAGAAACCTACAGAAACAAATAAACGTATGTATATGCATATGCACACACGTATTGACTCTAGGGAGACAGACTGACATGTAAGGGAATGAACTTCTAATACTCCTCTATTGCCATCAAAGCCTTAAGGAGCAAGACATTTATGGAGAAATGGACCGTCACAGTCAGTCCCACTGCTCAGGCAGAGTAAGCAGTAATTCCCCCCGTGACCCCAGGAGTAGGATAGACAAGCCACCAGAAGTTAAATAACCTCTTTTTTTCTGCAGAGACTCCCATATATGGATGATATCAACATATAACTTTGTAGCAACATTGTACCAACTGAAAAAACAGAGGGTTCCCTTGCTAGAATGACTTAACCTTCTTTCAAAATATTTGTTATATTGAATTGCCTTTGTTGTATGTAGAACATAGCTACTGCATTATTGACTTTAACTACTTTCTTAAATATTTGTCAGATAATTATGAACACTTACATTAGAATTAGAAATGATATTTAGACTGACAGAAGGTACCCAGACCGAAGCCACAGGATTAAGACAAATCTGATTAACTAGATGAGTGAATATGTAAGTAATCCAATCATTTCAGTTTTAAATGTATAGAAAAGTTTTCAAACAATTTAATAGGAAAAAATCATTAAATTCTGTCTTTTCTTAGGAATGTAAAGATTAATTAGAAGTGACAAGGCATTTCAGCCTTTATCTTTGCCCAAATGTCTGTTAATATTATTTCTATGATTTTGGTTACTTAAGCTATTAGAAGGCAAATAATTTATAATTGTGAATCTAATTTCTGTTCATGGATGACAGCATTTGTAATGATCAACCTACCTACAAAATATTTAAGAAAACTTTGTTTTCTGAAGCAATATGACTTTTTTGTGCCTGTATTTAAAAATGGGACATTAAATTAGTGAAGTGACATTGTACTATCTCTGAACATAAACAAGAATGCTATTAGCATTATTAAAGTACATCAGCTTTCATATACTAACGCTTTCATAGACTTCCATACTTACTGATGCAAAAACATACTGGTAGGTCTGGCAACAGAAGTTCTGAAATGTGTGAAATTCATTATCTACCTAATGAAGAATACAGACAATGAATTTCAGAATTCTTTAGTACCACAAAGCTTTGTATTGCTATCATACATTCATATTTATCATACACTGCATATTTTTAATGTCATCAGCCTGAGTCAACTACTGAGCTTAGGCTGAAACTTGCTTTTGAAATACATCCGCACTTGTTAATCTGTGCACTGACTTGTTTTGGGTTTGATTCAATAGATCCACCTCTAACTATATAGACAAGACTGTGGGAGATCTTAGACCAAAATACCTAGAAAATTAAAATGGACTTAGAAATTCTGCGAATGTGTGAGTATCAGGCTCCAAGTTACTGAAACAAAGTTTTGCATGTTGTTTGTATTTCTAGGTTCTTCTGCAGGAAGCAAAATAATTTCCTCAGGAGGACCTCCACTCCCCACAAAAGCCATAAATCCAAAATTCAAAATTCAAAGACTGCAACTGCTTTGATTCATTTTACAATGGGTAAACAGCAAATCTCTTCCTTCTGTTATTTGACATTAAGTAATAGATGAACTGTCAGAATAACATCATCTAAAATCTAAGCTGTTGTTTTCTGTAACTCTCAAGGCCCAAAACCTTACCACTGTAAAACTTACTAATTAAGCTGCATCAGCAAGGGTAAACTGGCACACTTTGTGCAATGGTCAGTAAGCAGCACAGTGGCTCCCATTTGTCAGTCTTGACTCTGAGACCATCTGCTGGGCTACATTTGCTCTCTACGGTATCCTATGACTGACAATTATGAGGACAGGCTATCATGAATCTTGCGCTGTGTCTTCTGACACTGCCAAATCTGCTCAGTGATCCAACTGCTGTACCTCCACGGCACGCACCTGTCAGTGGGTTCAGCTGCGAGATGACTCTAGAGCTCCATTCACTCACCTACGCAACAGTCACAGAAAGCGGGGTGCTGGCAACAACACTGAGCTTAGCTCAGTGGAAGAACCAAAAAAAGCCATGCATGCATCGGAAAAAAGCAGTGAGCCAAATCAAAACATCCTAGGTTTGGCTTTTATTTTGGGCTCTGAAAGCAAAGTAAACTTCCAAACGAGAAAAAATTTATTTCAAAGCCAAGAAGGAAAGGTGGGCTTTTTAAAAATCTTTCTACATTCAACTTTAAGCAAAAATTTGGGGCATTTTGTATCTGAAGTAAGTTAAATTAATAAATCTGTTATCTCACCATNGAAATAGAAAACTGTACAAATTTGTTTTTTTTTAACAAATTACCAATTTCATAATCACAGAATCATAGAATGGTTTGGATTGGAAGGGACCTTAAAAATCATTTAGTCCAACCCCCTGCCATGGGCAGGGACACCTTCCACTAGACCAGGTTGCTCAAAGCCCCATCCAGCCTGGCCTTGAACACTTTCCAGTGATGGTGCACCCACAACTTCTCTTGGCAACCTCTTCCAGTCTCTCACCGCCCTCATTGTAAAGAGTTTCTGCCTTATATCAAATCTAAATCTACCCTCTTGCAGTTTAAAACCATTGCCCCTTGTCCTGTCACCACAGGCCTTGGTAAAAACTCTGTCTTCATCTTTCTTATAAGGCCCTCTTCTATATATTGAAAGGCTGCAGTAAGGTTTCCCTGGAGCCTTCTCAACTCCAGGCTGAACAGCCCCAACTCTCTCAGATTTTCTTCACAGGAGAGGTGCTCCAGTCCTCATGGCCCTCCTCTGGACCCACTTTAACAGGTCCATGTCTTTCTTGCACTGGGGACCCCAGAGCTGGATGCAGTACTCCGTAATGTAGTGAAATATCAGGTATACAGCTTCCTCCATGATATTTTTTCAGGGACAGCTGGCTAGAAATTCCAGCACAGTCGGAAGTTTATAGTCAAAAGAAACTAACATTTACACATTACGTATTGTAGTGGTGACTTGGGCAAAAGAATTACTTCTCTTACAATAATCTTCTTGCGAGGAGAAAAGCATCAGATATTACAAGACTGAAAATTTCTGTATTTCTGGCCAAGAAAAAAACAAACTAATTTTTTTAGATTTACAATTACAATCACAGAATCACAGAATGGTAGGGGTTGGAAGGGACCTCTGTGGGTCATCTAGTCCAACCCTCCTGCCAAAGCAGGGTCACCTAGAGCAGGCTGCACAGGACCTTGTCTAGGTGGGTCTTGAATATCTCCAGAGAAGGAGAACCCACAACATCCCTGGGCAGGCTATTCCAGTGCTCTGTCACCCTCAGAGGGAAGAAGTTCTTCCTCATGTTCAGACGGAACTTCCTGTGCTTCAGTTTGTGCCCATTGCCCCTTGTCCTGTCGCTGGGCACCAC
>Ga0065711_1006174_pt1 | contig 18110 bp, 20 predicted proteins | sample Hoacrofraction12_FD_59098 | JGI IMG/M metagenome (GOLD analysis project Ga0065711, IMG submission 59098) | Hoatzin crop microbial communities from Cojedes, Venezuela - Epithelial fraction 12 v2 (version 2) | ecosystem: Host-associated > Birds > Digestive system > Esophagus > Crop | place... | reverse complement strand
GGCGAGCGCCTTCCTGGCGCCGCTCCTGGGTGCGGAGGCAGGAGCCTCGCGTCGCTTCCCGCCCCGAAACGCGTCGCTCCGCCAGCAACCGGCGTTGGACGCCTCGCCGGCCCCGCACGCCGCCGCTGACAGCCGCCGTGCGCGGCGATGGGCCACGGCGCGCGCCGCAGAGGCCGTTTCGCGCCCGCGCCTCGCGGGAGCTTCGGACGGTGCCCACCGCCTGGCTCCGGCGCGTGGTTTGTCGCTGGGCTGAACTTTTCACTGGCGCCTGTCCAGGCAATCGCGACCCTCAGCAGGCAGATCAGCCCCGGCTCCGGGTGCCGCGGGGCAGCGGGCGCGGGCTGCGGAGCAGGGGCTGGCGGGGAAGGGGTTAAGGGCAGCCTGGCTGGTGGAGGAGCGCAGCTGTTTGCTGTGAGCGGGATTTGCAGACCAGCTGCCAGGAGTTGGGGCTGCTGTGGCTATAAAAGGGCTGGGGGAGGGGGAGGTTTGGTGCTAGGGTGGGGGAATGATTGTTTTTAGCGGTGTTTTATAACAGGGCTGTGAGCAGAGCAGGCGACGGAGACGCGAGCAGGGGCAGCAAGCGAGTCCGGGAGGTGAGCGTGGTGTTGGGCACAGAGGTGAGGGCTTCGGGGCTTGCTGGGTCCAGGCTCTGTTTCCACCTCGCACTTGTGCTGTGGGAAGCTCTCCTTTGCTCTTGAAACAGCTTCTTCTGCCTCTCTGCCACCGGCTCTCCCACAGCCGCGGTCAGCAGCTGGCTGAAGTCAGCTCAGCTCAACTCCTTGGGCTTTGCCTGGGGGAGAACAGAGGTGTCTGGAAGGTGCTGAGTCAGATTTTAAGAATGTAATGGCTGCTTAGTCTGGAAGACATCCTCGTGGAAAGCTCTTTGCTTTAACTTAAAGGAACTCGGGTACCTTACATCTTGCGAGCCAGTTTGAGCGAGAGCTGCAATCCAGCGCTGCAGCTCTCGGCAGTTCCCGGGGCCGTGGCCCAGCCCAATGCTTTGCATTAGTTACTGCATCTTGGCCTTTCCAATCGATACATTAAGTGACTCTGCAATTAATTTGCTTGTCCGGGTTACAGAAGTGTGGGAACAGCGAGGAACACGGGATTTTCTGGTCTGGTTTGGGCTAATTGCAGAGACGGGTCTGTTTGCACAGCGCAGGCAGCCTTTTAATCCCCCGGGGTCTGCGGTCTCGGAGCCCTTAACTTGGCTCTGCACCAAATCCCAGGTTGCTGTCTCTGTGCCTTCCTCCTTGGAAGCGTCCTGGTGCTCATCCCCCCTGGGGAGAGAAGGGCTCCGGGAGGCTGCTTGGCTGGGCGATGCCAGGTGGGCGTCCCACCTCCGAGCCTGGCGTTCAGCTCGGAGGGATGCGAAACTCCCCGGAGAGTCCGCGCAGGGGAGGGCGAGGCTCCGCTTCCAGCCCCCGTATCGGGCCGAGCAACCCATGCAGACCCTGGGGAGTTGAGCCCAGCGCTTCCCTGTCCTTTAACCCATGGTGGTGTGTCGCTGATAGGCACAGTTGGTTCTAATAGCTCCCCGGGTAGGTTCGGGAGAGCAACGAGTCGAACGTCAAAATCCCTTTATTATTGCCATTTTGCTTTTATATACCCATCAAGCTTTCATATTTAATCTCCTACATCACAATAGCTGATCATTTTTAACATTTGACATTGATAAAGTGCCCACTGCCATTATTCTGACATCCTATAAAACATGACGCCCATTTGCAATAGAAAAGGCACAGAATCAATACTCGGCCCCATTTTGCAGCATGGCAGTAAATCATGGGGAGCCTAACAAATTGTTTTAAATATAAGCACCTTCACAACCAATAACGAACCCAACCCGTCCCTGTCCGTTGTCGTAGCTGTCAGGCGTATTTTCTGTTAAGCAGGCATGTGGGTGCTCACCCAGAAAAGGCCAGCCCACCACCTCGCTCCCCGGCTGGGGATGCGCCCGGGTGCCGGGTCCCGGCCGCACGCGTCGGGACTGAGGGCTGAGCGAGGTCCCGCCTGGCGTTCACGCGGGTGTCCCTTCTTGTCGGATCCGTGGAGCTGCTCCGCCGTGAGCCGTGCGCGTCCCTGGCTGACCTCCACCTGTCTGTCCGTGTACCTCCGCGTGGTGGGCACTTAGTCACGGAAAGGTAAAGCGGGGGGGAAAAAGCTTATAATGTTTAGGTCTGAGATGATGTCAACCTTGCGAGCCTAGTCTGGAAATGTTTTCAGCACGTCTGCTGTCAAACAGCTCCTGAATAATACGGTTTACCCGGGTTGAGTGATTTCTGGGAACCCGGCTCCCAGACCCCAAGGATGACGTTTGAAACGCATCTTCCTTTCATTTGTAAGGGATTAAATGAACATGTTTTGACAGGATTGATCAGACGGCGGCTCAGGCGATTTCTCTTTGTGGCTTCAATCTATAGCTTGTAGAACTGATAGAATATTATTGCGTCTCATTAAAATCACGCATGGCTGGCAGGCGCCGCTGCACGCAGGAAAACAAATGTTCGGGGGGTTCCCTCCGCCGAGGCCGCCCCGGCGAGGCGATGGCAGCGCGGGCGGCGCAGCTCCTCGCCGCTGCTCCGCCGTCACCCCCCGCAGCGTCCCGCCGAGGTCCCCTGGGTCCTTTCTTAGGCGCCTGTTCCATGCGAGCTCCTCGCTGCTGCCCTCCGGAAGCACTGCTCTCAGCTGAACGGTGCCGTTCGCATCAGCTGGGAGCGGGAGGCAGATCCAGGTTCCTCTGTTTCTCTGCAGGAAAGGTAAAGCGCTGCCGTCCTCGTCACGGCGACCGGGAGCCGCTGGTATGGCGGGTGCCAAGCGCTGCCCCGGGGCTGCGGCGGGAGGAGCGTGGCGGTGGGGTGGGGGTCTTCAGACCCCCCAGGGTTCGCGGTGTCTTCTGAGGGTGCTGCACGGAGAGGCCGTGTGAACGCCAGTGCTCGGTAGCCGTGGGTGTCGTGCTGGACGTCTGCCCTCCAGGGCGGTTTCCAGCCCGAGCGTGGCTCCGCTCAGCTCTTAAACCATTCCGTGAATTGCTGCCGGTGCCAGCAGGCCCGTCGGGAAGGGAGGAGGGGAGAAACCGTGTTTCTTCCACAGGCTGAACACAGAGTCACCAGAAGGTCCCGGCTCATCCCGAGTGATTTGCGTTTCCCTCCCCTGCTAAGTCACGGCCGGTCCTGACATTGCCCGTGGGCACGCGGCCAAGTGGAAGCGGGAGAGGACTGCGTCTCGATGCTGTTCTCCGCTTGTCGACATGACTTATCTCCTTGCTGGCTCGGGCCAGGCTGAGGAAGCCATTACCCTTGGACGGCAGGTGAAGGCAGCAATCTTCCTGGTAGTGGCTGGCGATTTGCATTGCTGCATTATGCATGGGCAGAAAACACAGGAATAAAGTAGGAGAAACAGGAAATCGTTGCGGTGTTTTTAATCTGAAAGGTGAGATCGAACTGCTGTTTGTAGGCTCCCTTTAATGGCCCCTCAATTGGTAATTAGTGTTATAGGATCACATATCTTTAATAGAATATTGATGCCGTTGCCAGAGATATAATCCCAGTGTCAAGAGTAATTCCCCTGTTTCCAGCGCGTTGCACTTGTTACGTGCGGGCCCGGCAGAGCCGGTCGCGAGGCTCGGCTGCTGCATCTCCAATCAATTCGGCGCAGCACTTCACCACAAGCGACTTGCGGTACGTCGGAGAGATGCATATTAACGGTTTGCTTTGGGAGCGTCAGGTGCCGGCCTGGTCTGGCTGCTGCCTGGGTGGGTTCCGGGAGAGCCTCGGGGATCCAGACCGCATCCCGGCTGTGCAGGAACGCGCCTTCCTCGGAGGTGCGGCCGAGCCAGGCTGAGCCCTCGCTTCATTTATCAAAGCGCCTTCGGTTTCCGTTTGAAAGCGGATGAAACAATAATAAATACCAAGCAACAAAAGTTAATCTCTATCTACAGCAGTGTAATAAATGGGAACTTACACAAAAATCAATGCGGACCTGCTAGTTCTGGCAGCTGCCGTGTCCTGCTCCGTGCAGCTGAAGGCCAGCCCTTGCCCCTGGGGTGCGGGTCCTCCCCGTGACGTGGGGCCTTGCTCCCACGGCGCTGGGAGGCTGCGCCTTGACGAGGGTCTCTTCCTCTGCTGCAGCCGAGCGGTCTCATTTGGCGACGAGCATCAGGCCCTCGTATGAGTTAGCCGAGTTAATTTTACTTCTGACACCTCGGGACCATTACAAGAATTGCTTAATGAGTCGCGTCCCATCTCCTCCCGATGCGCACGCACGCAGGCGCGGATCGCAAAGATAACGCCCTCCCCAGCCATCACAGAATCACAGAATAGTAGGGGTTGGAAGGGACCTCTGTGGGTCATCTAGTCCAAAGGCAAACTGGGACCAGCCCTTCCCCTGTTACCTCCGCCGCCTGACGACCGTGGTGTTGCNGGCTCTGCGCGCCGGCTGCTCTCCCTCCTTCCTTCCCCANGCCTGCGAGAGCCAAGCGTGCCGAGCCCTCCTTTCCGCTCGCTCCCTCGCCAAGGACCTCGCAGCCGGCGTTCAAGGGCGCTCGCAGCCCNGGGGTGGAGGAGCGCAGACAGCATCCTTCAGCCCGTGATGGCCGCGGTGCCACGGCTCTGCCGGGCTGGGAAAGGCTTTCGGCAGCGGCTCCACAGTAACCACGGGAACCCTCAGCTCCCGGCTTCTCCCCGGGCTCCCCACGGCCGCAGATTGGCAGCGACTGCAGCCATTGTCTCTCCCCTAGGACGGCTCCTCCGTCGCCCTCTTGCCGGGTGGCACTCGCGGCTCTGATGGATGTGTTTGCGGGAAGAGCGCCGCATCCCAGCGGAGCGATGCTGCGCGCGTTCCTGGTACGTCGTAATGTCAAACATCCATCATGCATGGTAAACACAGTTTGAAAGCGAAGGACGCTTTGGAAGAACGGGAGAGAGGAACTTCGGGGCTAATTCCGACCTCCTGAGAGACCCGGTTGCCCCAGAGCAGGTCGGTGCCGAAGAGGTGACCCCCCAGCAGCGGTTCCTGGAGGAACTGGGTTGCCGTGCAAGCTCTGCGCCTTTGTTTTCCCCCGGGATGGAAGAGTTTGATTGCTGTACCAAGACAGCTGTAAACAACATCCCGCGCTCAAGACCGAGAGAAGCATCCCCAAACGGCGCAGACTTCTGGATCGGTGCAGTCGCTTCTGGGGAGCGTTTCGGGACAGCGAGGACTTCTCTTTCCACAGGACCTTGGAAGTCCTTCTCCCACTCGTGTGCCAGCTCGCCCTTGTCCCCCCGCTTCCCTCCACCAAGGGGAGCTGCAAACCCATCTCAGAGGGAAGAAGGTTCAAGCGTTGGGCTCCGGCTGTGGCCACCGTGCCGTTCCTCCCGAGGACATCCCTGCAGCCATGGCCGCGTTGCCTCCGGAGTGGCCCATCCTCCAGCCTGGCCTTGCTTTCGGCTCCAGCGCTGCGCTCTCCTTCAGCCACGAGCGCTGATTTAGAGACCACCCGTGGATGCCTCTGCCGACACCAGCCTGCGCCCGGCCACCTCGAACGACCTTGTGCCAGAGCAGGCGCAGTAAATCTGCTGGGGCTTTGCTGCTTCCATTTGCACGGCGCTCTGATTTATTTCTTTTCTCCCTTTCAGTGCCTTCAGCCTCAATTAAGCAGAATAGCTCACGATGTGCCTGCATTACAGGCCTGGTCCCATTGACATTTACACTTCAGCGTGGCTTTTTTTAAGCACCGTACTGCACGGGAACCTTTAAATAGCCTTGTTTCCATTTTGTTGCGTGCCAGTGCTGAGGACAGGGGACAAAACTCTCTGGGAGAGGGAGCGAGGAGTCCACGTGTGCACAAGCTCCAGAACCCACTCCTCTTTCTAGAGACCCTCGCTTGTCTCCCGTGCTTCCTGCAAAACCCTGAGGTGCGTTGCCCGAGCCCCACGGATGTGAACAAGAAAGCCGATAAAAATGGGTCGGGACGACGAACTCCGAAATTCAGCGCGCGGGAAGCGCTCGTGGCGCTGACCACCACCCGTCTGCCGTGGGGCACAAGTCCTTGGGCCAGCTGGCACGCAGCCGCCGGAGCCGTGCGCTGCGGCACAGCATCCCGTTCCCGTCGGCCTCCGGCAGCGTTTAGAGCTCTTGGGAAGTCTTTCGGCAAAGCCCGGAGCTGGGCTCGGGTGGGCGGGAGCCACTACGGGGCAGCTTCTGCTTCCGAACGCTTGCGGTGAGTTTCAAAGCCTGGATGTGTAGAACTTCCAGCAGAACACCAGCAATCGGAGATCTTCCCGTTGTAGACACCAGCGTGTCTGCGGCGAGGTCTCCCGGCTAATGACGGCGACGCACGTTAGCATATATTTTCTGGCGAACTGAACCGTCGTAAGGCTAGCCTTGAAAGCTATTCCGAGTATTTACAGCTTTTATGAGGCCCCCCGGGAGAGAATAATCTTAAAGCACTGCAGACACCGCTTGGAAGAACTGTGAAAAACATTCAATTTAGGAACAATTTTGCCTCCATCTATCTATTTTTTTTTTCCGTAAGGGCTTGCTCCCACCGCCGCTGACGTCCCCGCCCGACGCCCGGATCTCCTCTGCCGTAGTCGTGGGTCGCAGCGGAGGCGACTCTGATGGCACAAGCAGAGAATTAAGGGTTCGGGTAGGGAAAGGGCAGCAGCGGGCAGAAAGCTTTGGGAGAGAAGGCGACATCTTTGTGCAAATACCTCCTTGGAAATAAGAAAGGGAGGGAGAGACGTGCAAGCAGGCAAAGCAGCTGAATTCTCCAAACAGCAGGCTTTTCGTACTGTTGCAGGAGGCATCGGTGGATTTCTGAGTCTACCCGCACGCCTGTGTCGTGTCCTATTACCCCCGTCCTCAGGATTCTGTAACCATGTCAACCAGAGGAGCAGGCAAGGAGAGCAAGCAAAAAAAAAAAAAGGAAAAAGAAAAGGAAAACTCAGCCTGAAACCCGCTATCTTGGATTATGCAAAACACATGAGTACCTGATCCAGCTTTCTAAATTACAGGGTTTTGCAGCTTTCTGTTTATAGTGGGATGTCACAAGTCGTAACGATCTGCTGCATCATTACGGGAGCAGACACCAAACTTGGATCTGTGTTCATGAACAGGCTCTGGCTTGCTGTAGCTCTGCAGAGGGCTGTCGGAGCTCGTTGGCGGCTTCCAAGACGAGGGACGGTGCTTGCCCAGGCGCGTGTGCGGCACCGCTCCCCTCGCACACGCAAGCCCTGCCGGGCTGACGGCCCCGTCCCGTGCAGGAGTCCCATCGTCTGCTAATTGAATTGCAGCCGCGCCGCCACCCTCGTCCCTTGGCTGTCATTTTTCTGTTACTTAAGAACTTCAGCGCAAAGCAGAGACAATCCCGTCCTGGCCGCGTTCCCCGCGAGCCCATGGAAGTGGCCAGTCAGGAGACTGAGCGGACAGCTTGGAACAAACACAGCAGGCAGAAAGTTCCTCCAGCTGTCTGGGGGGTAACTTTTAGGGGGTAGCAACAGCCCTGGGACTGAGAAGCGGCCCGCAGAGGTGCAGACGTCCCCGCCGCGCAGTTTGCTGCACCTCAGCTCCGGCGTAGTGGGAGCTAACATGCGGCGGGTGGGGAACAAGCCCTGAGCGTGGCCCTGGCTCTGCTGCTGGCTCGCCCCAAGCCTTGGCGATCGGAAGGCAGCGACCGCAGTGGGACAGCCCGGAGCGGGGGGTCAGCAGCGGCGCCGTCCCCGTGCCGCTCGGGGCTCTGCTCACAGCGTGGGTGCCGGCACCCCGTGTCTCCCGGGCAGGCGGAGGGAGCCTCGTGAAAACAGCAGCACCATTCCCGGCACGAAATCACCCGAGAGGAGCAACAAGCTGGCCCTTGCCAAAAGAAGCAGCGCGTGCCTGAGCAGAAGAAGAAACAAAAGAATTGTTGGAGCTCGTCTTCAGGGCGCAGCAGCGTGAGCAGCATCTTTTATTCAGCGAGGAGCAGCTGCGCTACCTGGAGCAGAAATTCAGCTTGTTGAGGCCCCTAATCTGGGTAGATCACTGCAGCTTTGGAGAGCCTCAACAGCCGGGGAGCAGAAGATCCCTGCTTTGTTGCAGGCGGGATGCTTCTGCGGAGGGGGTCGACCCGCTGCCTTCGTCTCGCCCAGCGTGACCCCAGCCTGCGCAGAGCCCACCCTCGGATGCGGATTTGCGCGATGCCGAGACCCTCGCGGGGCAGCTTGAGCTCTGCCCTCCGCGGTGGGAACCCCCCGAGCGCCTCGCTTCGCCGAGCTGCTGGTGCCATCCCCGCTCCGGCACCGCGACCGCGGGAGCAGGGCAGGACCCCGGGACGCGCTGCGCTGCCCAGGCTCCGGCTCGCCTGCCGCTCCACGTCCCGGGCAGAGGTTCTGGAGCCTGCAGCCTGCTTCCGCTGCTGGAGGGCAGACAGAGGAGGTCGTGACACGCTTTTATTCTCCTTTCTTCTGCGTGCAGGGATTCAGAAGATAAAGTTAGTAAAATTCCTCCTGTTGAGGGCGAAGGGCAAAACCTGCGAAGGCGAAAGGCTGGCAGAGAAAATCCCTCACGTGCCTGGAACACGAGGCACGGGGCGACGCGCCGGGGCTGGCTGGAGGGAGGCAGGCGAGACCTCCCGGCGCCGGCGCTGCCTCCGTGCCTCGCTTCCCCTTGGCAGTGACTCGAGGTCCACCGAGCCTTTTGCTCCCCCCGTGGATTCCCCCTCCGCCCGTGTTAGCAGAGGGATTGCCCCTTCTTCCCCATCCAGCTGTGACCCTGAAAATCTCTCCCTGCGTGATCTCCCTCCGTACAGCCAGGCAGATCTGGAGGCAGAGCCAAGCCGTCCTCCCCGCTCTTTCTGCAGCTCCCAGACAGCTCCGTTCTCAGCCGTACCTTCAATATTTCATACTAAGTGCACGCCGAGCCTGGAGTTTCTCTTAGCACTTTCGACCCGACTTTTTTTCTATTTTAAAGCTACATCTGTGTCGGCCGAGGACCGGCGCACACTGGTCCTGAGCCGCAGGTCCCAGCGCAGCTCGCAGCCCTCCTGCGCGTGGTGGACCCCGATTCTTCCCCCTTCGAGCAGTTGCGTTGGCGGGGATGGACCGGAGAGGCCGGGGCACGCAGCCCGCTGGTCCCATCTGGCATGGCGTGGCCAGCAGAGAGGGGCTGGCCAGTGGCAAGTGGCTCCCGGCATGAGAAATGGCTGAGGGGAGATGGTATCAAAGCCGGGCTGATTAACGTATGTGGCTTCTGCGGCGTGCTGGAAAGGATAAAGCGGGATGGAACGGGGAGCCAGGGTATGAATTCAGAGGGTGTCTGCGTGGGGCTGGTGTGGAGGAAGGCAAGGCTCAGCCTGGGTCACGCCTTCACACCAGCCGGCTCAGGCTGCTGAGGGTGAGGATGAGGAGGGCACGCGGCTCCCTGTGCCCTGCTCTGCCAGCGGGACCCCACGCCTGCGCAGAGGCTCCTCTCGCCCAGGGCCCGCGGCGTTGCTCAGCCGGGTCCTCTCCCGTGGCATCCCCGTGCCGTCACACATGGTTCAGTCATCCGCGTGGGAAGGAGCCCCTTCCAGACACCCAGGAGTCATCTTTGGTGACGAAGGAAGCAAGAGGCTTATGTGTCTAGAAAAGGAGAGAAGCAGGGGGCAAAGGGAGATTTTATTACTGAAATCTGCCAGAGAGACTCTTTAATAATGTCATTCATCTTTCTGTCAAATATGTCGCATTAGTGTAGTGCAAAGGAACTTGGAACAGATGAATTAAGACTTACATGCGTGAAGATGACTTAAGCAATATTTAAATACAACACAACTTATTTTTTGTGCAGGCTTGTTTCCTGCCGGGGTCCCTCTGCCGTTTCGGGGGCCGGCACAAAGCCTGCGCGGTAGGCGTGCGCCTGTGCGTACGCGATGCCGCTGCCTCTCGAAACGAGGCTGAGATCGGTCTTTTCTCTGGACCAGAGACAAGCTAGGCCCAATTAGCTGGCACGGAGCCGTCGCCAGCTTTGAACGCAAAAGCCGAATTCCCCTGGCGAGCGCGGGGAAGCTCGGGGAGGGAGACGTGCTGCGGCGGTGGCTGCTCTGCCGTTCCCGCCCGCTGGTGACCCGCACCTGAACGCGCCCGCCTGCTGCTTCCTCCAGAGGCGTGAGCATCAGCCAGGGTTTATTCACTGTACAACGCGAGAAACAGCATCCTCCTCTGCTGTGCTCTGGAGAAAGAAACGTATCTCAATCCCTCGGCTCTGAGGCCGCGATTCCGTACAGCGCGCGGGTGGCGGTGGCTCGGCCGGTGCCGCAGCCGAGGGCACGCGGCCGTGCCCGTGCAAAGTGCCCCCGCCGAGCGCAGCCGCCCACGCCGAAAGGAAAAGGGAAAGCAAAGTGCCTGGAGCTGCTCCGTGCTCTGCAAGGTTGGGACTAAAAATAGCTTGGCAGAGAGTTTCTGCCCGCCGGCGCTGCGTGCGGAGCAGGCGCCCGCTCCTCCCTGGCGCAGGAGGCAGAGCCGTCCCCGCTCCCCGCTATTTATTTGTTTGCCTGTCTTGTGGCAAGGGCTTGGTTGACTCCGAGTCCGTCTTTGCTGCTCAGCCCTAAGTGCCTCATCAGGGAGAAGCCGCAGGAGAACGCGGAGGGTAATTCAGCGTCGAGGAAATGAAAAGCGGGGGGGATGCTGAAGCACCAAACTCCGTGAATGCAGGATGCGCCGCGCTGCAAAAATGGAACTCTCCCTGCCATAGAGCGCGCTTTGAAAGCATTCAATTATCTCCCCCCGCCTACAGAAAACGTCGGAATTGCTTCCCAAAGTCTTTAAAGGCTCTGTGTAGAGAAGGCGAAGGCGCGGGGCCGCTCCTCTGTGGCGGAGGAAATTAAAGACCCTCCAGAGCGAGCGGTTTGCGTCCCTCGGGCCAGAGGGGTTCAGCTGGCCACGTCCCCGCCCGTCTGTGCGCCTTCGTCCCGCTCTGCCCGCGTCTGCGCGGCACCTCCGTCCCTGCGGACGCGCGGGCTGCGCAGGGAAGGGTGGCACGGGGGACACCCCGTGAGCCAGCCTGGTCTGAGCGGCACGGCGCCCAAGCCGGGTCCGTGTAATTACGTTCTGCGTGTGGGTTTGAAGGCGCCTCGGGAGGGCTGGGGGGCCATGCCTGGGGCCGGAGGGAGAGGGGATGCGCGGAGCCCACCAGGACTCCCCCAGCCCAGCCGTCCCCACTGGAGCTGCCCCGAGGAGGGCGTGCGCCCGCCGCTGCTCCTGCGACGTCTCACCGTGCGGGAAGGCGAGGGCAGGGGGGTGTCCTGCCTGTGCTCGGACTCGATCCCCCCGGAAAGCGTCCTCTCGGCTGGCCCCCCACCCCTAACGCTCGGCCGATGTCGCGAAGCCGACTGGGGGCAGGGAGACCAGTGCCGCGGAAGCACGCAGCAGCGCGCTGGGTCCGGGTGACCTTCTGGCTGTCAGGAAACGTGTCCTTTCCGAGAGTCCTCCGGCTGCAAGCACCCCCCACCGCCAGCTTGAACGAGGCAAGAGGCTTTTGCTGGACGGCTGATGTCGTCAGGGCAAACGGGTTTTCTAAGATCGCAGTTCTCCAACTATGAAACCGCCGGTGTGGTAGCTCCGGCTTTGTCTCCTTTCCTGGAGCCGGCTGTAACCGGGCACGCTCGTTACGGTACGGTGCAGAAAGCCCTCGGAGTTATTCCAGCACATAATACACGTCAAAACGCAGCGAGACCCCGTTGCCACGCTGCGTGCATATTTATGGAGCATCATAAGAGCTGGCGCGGGGCGAGGACTCGCAACCAGCACCCTTCGGCACCGCCAGCCTGCCCCGCTCCCTCGCTGCCATCTTCTCTGCAGACGTCGCCTCCTGCCTGGAACGCAGACTGAGGGGTGAACAGATGTGACAAGTAACGGGGGTATAATTGGTGTAACTTGTCAGAGGCGTTCTGGCACGCTCCCCGTTGCATGTGCTGCAGTCGTGCTGCCTTTTAGACTCCCCTGATCTGCGACTCCCGTCTCGGCGGAGCGTACAAGCAGGATCTGAGCCCACGTACGCGCACGAGCGCGCGCGGGAAGAGAGCGGGAGCTGGCGCTCGTCGCTCACTGCCTCGTCGCGAGCCGCGGGGAAGCGGGGACAACGCGACGTCGCTGAAGGGTGTCCTGCTGGGACCGGGGTGGACGCCCGCTGTTTGAGGGGATCCCACCTTCCCCAACGTGTGCTGGGGCTTTGCAGGGGCACGCCGGCTGCGGGACTGCTGCCGCGGTGCCTCCCGGACGCCTCCGTCACCACCGCCAGCCCTTACTCACGGCATCTCCCCTTCTCCCTCGTCCAAGCCTTTCAGCTTTCTGTTGCTTTTTCCTCCACAGAGACCCATTAGTGCCCCTGATATATTTTCGGTCAGCCTCGGAGAAGTTTTCCCCCTTGCCTTTGCTTTACAGCCTTTGCAGGATTTCACGAGCTTTAGAATATTTTGCTTCCTTTTCCTGCGATGTGTTTTATGCGGTTTTAATTATTGTTGTTTATTGTTATTGTGCTTTAATCGTCTGCTTGGGTCCCTCCGAGCCCTTGAGCGAGCAATTTATAAATAACACTATTTTTATTATTACCATTATTTGTCTAGCTTTCTTATGGCCTCCGTGTCTCCCCTCTGGCCCTTTCCTCTTTTCCAGGCCTATATGTTAAGTTCCATCTCTTCTCGTAAGTCAGACCTGCTGAACCCTCTCGGCTTTGTGTCCGCTCGGCTTTAATGCTCTTTTTTTCCTGCTTTTCTAGTGAGACGATTCAAAGTCGGAGGAGCTGGCGCCGGGCATAGCCCCGCAGCGAGGAAGCGAGCAGCCTCCGGCAGCGCCCTGGACCGAGACCGCGCTGCCGGTGAGGGGCTGGGATGGATGCGGCTCGTCGCGTCGCTCCGCCGCGGCAGCAGCGGCTCCCGTGCTGGTGAGCTGTGGGGACGGCGAGCAGCCGCTCTCCCCGGGTAGCACCCGTCAGCGGGGCGCTGCCGGAGGCTGGGGGACGAGGGGTGGGCTGGGGGGTAGGGAAACGCTCCCTGCCCCGTGCCTGGGGCTCTGCGGGGACTGGCAGGGTGCGGGTCTCCCTCGGGTGCTGGCGCAGGAGCGGGCAGAGGTGCGGGGCTGGGGAAGCGAGGGGCTGGACCTGCTGCTTGCAGGGGGTCAGCTCCTGCCCAGAGCTGCTGAGCGACCTGTGCGGCTCCTGCAAAAAGGTCGCAGCTTGGCTGGTGCAGAAGCAACACCCGGGCTTTGCTCCGCTGCGCGGCGGGCAGCCCGCGCTCAGCCTCTCTCGGACCTGGGTACCGCGCTGCAGAGCGCTGCGGGCGCCTTGGCTTTGCCTTGGCGTCCCGCGCTCGAAAGGTGGCCGTGATGGGTGTGACGGGCGGGCAGGAGCGTGCGTGTCGCGAAACGGGTTCTTCACCCCGGGAGCCGCGGTCGGTAGCGGCTGGGTGGCTGGGTTCGTCTCGCCTCTACATTCGCTCTCGATGAATGTCTCTGCTAATGAGTTTGCTGGCAGGAACAACTGCACGGACAGCAGTTTTGAAGTCAGTGCCTGCTAGAAATGGATTTTTAGCTCAGAAACATAAGGGTTGCCAGCCAAAGCCCCGGGCCAGATGTGCCAGCTGCAGGCGGCGCGGCCAGGACCGAAGTCCCTGCGTGGGGTTGGCCACGCGATGGCTGGGGCACCCATGGGAGAAAGCGAGACGGTTTTGCTCCCCGAGAAGGGAAAACGCGCGTTATTGTTTGCTAGATACCGTTTGCCAGGCTCCGCTCTCGCTCTCCGTCGGAGGGCTGAGCTGCGGTCAGCCCCGCGCTCCCTCGAGCCGCCGGGCAGCCCCCTCGCTCCCCCCCAGCCCCGGTCTCGGCTCTGGCGGCTGCGGCGAGGGGGACGCACGTCCAGGCTGGCAAGCAAGCCCGCGCCGCACCTCTCTCTGCAAAGAGATTTTTAGAGCCGGATTAAACGGGGTTGGGGAAAACATCTTTGGGACTGGAGCTACAAATGGCTTTTTGATCAAAACAAACCCATTCATTTTGCGAAGCGAAGCTGTTTCATTAAACATGTTTGGGCTTTGTTTGTGTGTGTCAGAAGCGATAGGTTTGCCAGGGTCTGCAAATTGAAAACTTCTAAGTGCTCCTCTGTCTTGGACTTGCAGTGGAAAAGCAAACGCGTTTCAAAGGTGATGGGGAAGAAAAAGAACAATTAAAAATTTATTTCCCGGGAGGAAAAGGAGTGATTAGAACAATCGGGAAAAAGTTCACGTGTGGCTTTTCAGGCGAGCATCTCTCGGCTTTAAAGGTAAGGGATCGCATCTGGTGTGAATGGAGTGGCGCGGGGTCCTTTTGTGTCATTTGAAGCTGGAGAGGGGAGTCCGCCCAGGACGCAGAAAGGCTTTGCCGGCACCTGACATTTGAGGCAATCTGCCCTTTTCCAAAGGCAGGCGCCTTAGAAGTATTTTCATGAGCGGCAGCGATAATCAGGCTGAAATCCCAGCTCCCCGCGATCAGTGGGCGCTCTCGCAGGCACCGTGGCGGGGCCAGCGTCTCTCTGCGAAGCTCTGCCGGGGAGCAACGCGCAGAGCCGGCGCGGGGCAGCGCTGCCGGAGGAAGGGACCGCGGCGACGGCCGGAGCTGCTCGTCCTCAGCCCTTCGGCCAGGAGCCCCCCGAGTCTGCGGGCAGAAAATGTACAGGGAGGAGTGGGAAGAGCGACCAGGGAGAAAAAGGAACACAGCGAAGGAAAAGGGGAAAAATGATGAAAACGGAATAATTCCGTGTGCCACAGAGGGCTGGAAAGAAAACACAGGCATATGGAGTAAGACAAAGCAAGCAAGGCAAAGCCCAGGCTCGAAAGACCAAAGGGAAAGGCAGACCTGATGAAAAATCAAGGAAAGCTGGAGCGAAAAGCAGCCTTGGAGCTGCTGCGGAGGGAGCACGGAGCCTCCCCAGCGAGGAGGGATGCCGCAGGTGGGGGAAGAGCCGCAGGGAAGGGCACGACGTCACCCTGCAAACAACCTGCCGCCTGCGCGGCCGGCCCAGATTTCACGCTGCTTATTTTACACCCATTAAAAATAATTGTCGCTTTGGGCTGGCTTCGGTGCCTAGGAAACTGTTGAAGCCGTGTGCCTGCCGTGTAATTCAGCAAAACGTTTTAGGACAGGCCGTGACCTCCTTGCGGGGCTCGGGCACGTCGGGGTGATCCCCGGGCGCTGCCTCGCCTGCGAGCATCCAGCCTTCTCCGTCGCGCCGGGCCGTGTCGGGAGCCGAACCCAAGGCGGCTCCGGCTCCTGGCTGGCCTGCTGGGGAGGAGCTCCCGGGCATCGCCACGCCGGGGGAGCGGGATCCGTGCCCCGCCACGACGGGGCAGGAATCTCTTCCACTCGGTCAGTCTCCTCTGGTTCTCGCCCCGCTCCCGAGGGGCGACGATCTGCAGAACGTGCGGTCGCTCTCGGCTCCGATTCGGTCGAGAGGGATGAAGAGGAGGGCGTACGGCAGCTCCGTGCTTTGCTGTTACCCCAGCCCAGGAGGGAGCCCGGGGCGGCTTGGCCGGCACCGCCCGTGCAAAGCCCGCGGCTCCCAGCGCGTCCCGGACCCCGGCGTCGTGGCACCGCGCAGCAGAGGAGCGGCAGCGAGATCCGGGCTGTATGGCTCAGCCGGAGCCTGTGTTGGTCCTGCCGACAGAAGAAACCCACGTTCAAAACCAGACAGCCCTTTGCGAAGCAGAAGCAGCTGGCTCAGCTAATTAAACATTAAAAATTCCGACAAGACGAGCGTACCAGAAAACAAACGGGCACGACAGGAAGGAGTTGGAAAGGCTCGGGGCGGTTCCCTGTCTCTCCGGTCCGTGTGGCCGTAGACACGGGCCCCCGTGCTGCCGTGCCTCGGTGCGCGTGCTTCCACACGGATCGGTGAGCCGACCCGCAGCCGCAGGGCCGCGCGCCCCGGCGTCGCCCCACGCCTTCCGCGTCGGCGTTCAGGGACGCGTCCGGCTGCAGGGACCCGAGCCTGCGGCCGCGCAGCCGGGAGGCTCAGCTCTGCCGCGCCGCCAGGCATCGCCATCCGTCTTTATTTGATGCCGTGGGGCGGGCGGGGGGGAATATTTGTTAGCAGTGGTTTTGCAAATCGCCACTTTGCGGGGAGGAAGTAAGAGCCATCCATTTGTGCTGGCGCTATTAAAGATTTTCTATAACGTGCCTACATTTCCAGTACAGCTGAATGGATCTCGCTGCAGAAAACCGCCGGGACCGAGAGGCGCAGCGGAGGAAAATATCATATACAATGATTCAGAAACACATAAAAATACCACTCCCAGCTTGTCTGTCCTTCCACCGCGCAACAAACACCTTGTGACTCATTCTCCCATGTATGGACACATTGGAAAGTGAAAGTGGGATCTGAACGTTAAGTGTTAAGACCTGGGATTAGTTCACATCTCCATTTAGCTCCTAAAAGCTAGCAAGCCACGTCAGGCTAAAACGTGCTTTAAGGCTGTCTTGGTCACAAGACGGCTCTAACGGCCACGGTATTTTTCTACGTCAACGTTTCTGTATTCAGCTAAAAAAAAAAAAAAAAGCTTAATTCCTTGCTCCTTGCGTTGAATTAATCAGATATTGAAGGTAGGTGGAGGAAGAAAGTCAACATTTTTCTTGGCAGGCAGATTTAACTTGAAGGGCCGTAGCTCTTCTTGCAGACAAGATCACAACGTCTGGAAGATAAAGCAAGGGGATGGAGGGCATCCGTGGAGCGACAGCCGTGTGAGTGCCCTGCTGCTGGCAGGGCTCGAGGCGTTAGGGCCGAGCCAGTAGGATGATTTACAGTCGCAAACTCGTCCACTCCCCCCTCGGAAGAACCGTTAATGAAACGTTGCGTCAGCCGTGCCGCCGCGTTGGCCGAGCGCGGCTGGCGTTGTAGCCAGCGCTGAGGCTGGAACAGCCCGGGCTGCGCTGCCGTCGGCGCCAGCGCTGCCGTGCGCCGGGGAGCCCCGTGTTCGACGGCACCTTCCCGCGCTGGCGAGGAGCGTGGCAGCGCTGGGGGGACGCGAGTCCCGCAGTGGGAACGGCCCCAAGCAGATGCGATTTAGTTCACAGCGTCAACACCTGAGTTTCGGGCAAGCTTGTGCCTGGCGCTGCGGCTGCGCGCGAGGCTGCGGCCTCTCCTTCCGCTGCCGACGGGGCCGGCGGCACAGCTGTGCTTGCCGCTGCTCCTGGGTGTGTTTAGCCTCGTTTAACGGCAGTATGGGGCAGGTTGGTACAACCACACGGGTGGTGCGGCCGCGTCTGGAGGGTTACTCGGCTAACCGTTTGCGGTGCCTGCTCTGCGCCGGGGACTGGGAACGGCTGTCCTAGGCGTGCGGGTGAGGTTTCTGTTAGCGATGCTCTGCCCGTAGGCGATGCCCTCGGAGGTCAGATTTCTCCTAGGCTATCAGCAACAGAAATAAACACCGCGTGAGCGAGGCACCTAATGGAAAGCCAGCAAGCGGCCAGCATTGCGATGCTCGGGGTGTCGAGCGCTCGCTGCCAGCCGGCTGAACGAGCTACAGGCCAAGGCAGCAGCTCCCCTGCATAATTGCGCAAGACCGATACCTTTGTGACAAGCGCGAGCTGCTTGTGGGCAAAGAATCAAAATTCATAGAATAAATTATACGCGCGACATTATTTGCCCAGCTTTGTTGATTATCTGCACTTAGAAAGTTGGAAGGAGCTGAGCTCCTCTGCACACACGCAGCAGACGGAGACTCGCTGGGGGCTGGCGGAGGGCAGAGGAGCAGCCCCAGCCCCGGAGAGAGCGCGCTGCCCGCGGAGCCCTCTCCCCTCGGCCGCCCCGTCACGCCAGCCGACGCGGAGCTGGGGTCGGCAGCTGGGGAGGGTTTACTACAGCGTTACTCAGCTGGCTGCAGTTTGACGGCGGTGCTGCTACGCGTGAGGGGGATTTACTGTTTGCCAAGCGAGTGGAACGAGGTTTACGGCGTGATCCGTACGTTGTAGAGCGTTTTGTGGTGTGAGCGCCGTTCCGCCTCAGCACCAGAGCAAGCGCTCGGGTGGCTGCGCACCGCTTTTGTCACAGAATAGTAGGGGTTGGAAGGGACCTCTGTGGGTCATCTAGTCCAACCCCCCTGCCGAAGCAGGGTCACCTACAGCAGGCTGCACAGGACCCCGTCCAGGCGGGTC
>Ga0065711_1006173_pt1 | contig 18110 bp, 10 predicted proteins | sample Hoacrofraction12_FD_59098 | JGI IMG/M metagenome (GOLD analysis project Ga0065711, IMG submission 59098) | Hoatzin crop microbial communities from Cojedes, Venezuela - Epithelial fraction 12 v2 (version 2) | ecosystem: Host-associated > Birds > Digestive system > Esophagus > Crop | place... | reverse complement strand
CCAGGTGGGTCTTGAATATCTCCAGAGAAGGAGACTCCACAACCTCCCCGGGCAGCCTGTTCCAGTGCTCCGTCACCCTCAGAGGGAAGAAGTTCTTCCTCATGTTCAGACGGAACTTCCTGTGCTTCAGTTTGTACCCATTGCCCCTTGTTCTGTCACTGGGCACTACTGAAAAGAGCTTGGCCCCATCCTCCTGACACCCACCCTTCAGATATTTGTAAGTATATAACCTAGGCTTAGAGGCATGAAAATGAGTTAAAAGACTGATGACCTTGAACTTGGCGCTGGCAACAGGATACACGCAAGTCGCTTACCAACTAACTGCTCGTTAAGTTGATGGAGGAAGTAAGAAGCAGAAATAGCTTTCGTAAATTGAATCTCTCCCGTTATGCACATCTTGTTTAGCATTATTTATGTACAGGAGGAAGAAAACATGGAGGAGGGGCACTGGATTGAACCTGATATTCTCAAAATGAAACGTGGCATTCATCTTGTAGGGGGGCCTCAAATCAAATCTGTATGGATCACAGTGGATCTAATTGAAGCTTACTCTCTGCACATTCTTCAAGGAATTTGGCTATTGCTGGATTTGGAGCTACTTTGCTAGGACTCTCATCTCTTGCTCCCTGAAAACACTGGTTGTATTCTGTGGCAGAGAGATAATGATCAACTGTTCTATACAGTGTTGTGAGAATTCCCTTATTGTAATTACATGCATAATGGTCTAGAAATAAAGCATAGCTGAAGCTTTCTCCTTCAGAAGGGTACATTTTCTTTCCAAGGATTTAACAGAATAGCATATCATGTTCTAACACATTGCTTCAGAAATATTTTTAATTTAAGAAAATCAAGATTGATTCACTCCCCGAGGGAGATACATACAAGATATCTTGATTCAACAGTAGCATAATGAAGTATTGCAAAGATCATATTGTTATGAGCATTATAACCATGCCTTTCTGTTTGGAGGGACCTTTCTGTTGCAGTTAGTTGGGTTCCTCTTGTCTCATCAAACAGCTGTGAAAGCTTCCCAACCTCGTTACTGCATGCCATTCAGTCCCTTTTTTAATTATATTAGAGGGAGTTGTGAGATTTTTTGTATTAGAAGTTTGATATGGCAAGGGCATTTATTTATGTCTTATAGATCATCTGTCCTGTAGTGCACTCTACTAAGTACAGCAAAACACAGATCAATGGTGCCTTCTAAAGAGATACCTCACACCCAATCACCCTAATTTTAAGAATATTTAGATCTGACCTTTAGGATTTTGATTCATTTTTATCAGAGAAAATATAGTTAAATAGTAAAAAATCATTGAAGTCTTTGTCTTCTCATGCCTGCAGAAGTTTGAAGAGTGAAAAATGAAAACTTCCTGAGATGCCTGTGGAAGATAGCATGTATAAAGTATAGCATTTTAATCTATTGCTGCTATTTGACAGAGACACAGCTCAAACAGGAATTGTTACTAAAGATATTTCTGCTCAGTTGCAACAGCATTGTGAGAAAAGCAAGATCCAAGATCATGTCCCTGACAGTATCAGGGTTACCAGTTTCTTGCAGTCCTCATCTAGTCCATGATATCTCATAATAGAGAATGATAAGAGAGATTGTTTGTTCTGGGGCTTCTTAAAAGTGATAATATCTCTTGTCACTGCACACACTGGAAAACAACATTCAAGCCAGCTAGGCCCGAGTGTAAGACCTTTGTATGTCTGTTTGCATGAACTCCACTTTAGTTGCAGTTCACTTTCTTCTGAGCAAGAGTACAGGAACTGATTCCAAGTGTTTGTGTTGCCATGCCTCCATGGAGGGGCTGAGCTGTTATTATCACTCAAAATTAGTAATCTTTTCTCTGTGTGGCAAAACACCCTCATATGATATTTACATGCTACCACACTTCTTCCTGTTCCACCCTTACCACTGTCAAGGAAATAAGCTGCTGCTAACTTTCTAAGAGTTGAGCTGCTTCTCAGGGTACCATAACCACGCAGATGGCATGAGAGATGTGTCTATTCCTGTAATTCCTGTAATAGTTGAATCTTGGCTAAAACTGAAAAGCTACAAAAGACATACAGAGTAAAATTGTCCTTTTTATCTTAGTTTTCACTTATCCGAAGAATAAGTCATCCCAGAGGTTACCTGGCGCATATCACCAGCCCAAAAAAACTTAAGAAATGGTTCAGAGCACTATATTGCCTTTGAAGAGTTTTTACAAATATATAAGTGATAAAGTTGAGAGAGCCTGCAAAAAAATAAATAGGATTGGCAGTCATCTGTGTTGTAAACAGTTTGGAAACATTGAACAACTGAATCTTGAAAGAGTAAAACTCTAGAAGACAAACTGCAGAGAAAAAAAGTATTTAACACACCTAAGGGAACCCAGTCTTCCCCTTAGTATGCAAATGTTTTTGATCATCCTGACATATTTTTTGCAACAGACTAATTGTTCAGTGAGTTTGAATATTATACTACTTTGAAAATGAGGTTCATGTAATTTGTTCCATTGACGTTAAAAATATTTAACGTTCAATTGAAAAAAATGAATTAAGAAATGCAGTTGGTTAAATCTTTTTCGAAGAAAGTTGCTGTTAGCAGTATCATAAAGTAGAATGAATGTGGTTCACTGTGATTATTTTTGTCACAGTCATCATTTTGACCATCTCATTATCACTAGGACATATTGGCCTCCAAGCTTCTGGCTTTTTCTTTTTTTTGATATGTAATGGTTGCCAGTGTAAATGTAGAAATGAATTAACATCTCAAGCTCTTTAGAGCTGATACCTAAACTGTTCTAAATTAGGTTTACAAAAAAATAGTAGTACTTTCATTAGACCTCTCATCTTCAACATGATGTCCATTTCTAGTAGTAGGTGAAATATTAAATCAGAATTGATTTCAATCATGTTGAGTTTGTACCAGTCCCCAGGGTAAAAGGGGCTTGTTAACTTCCTGTGCAATGTAAGTTACAATATTTTTTAATTACTATGATCAATACTGCATGAAAAGAGCTGTTGATAGGCTGTAAGCAAAGGAGGATGTAAAAATAGCTGCAATGAATAATTTAGTCTAAATAGAAGGCTGTGCTGATTTTTCAGTAACACTTAAAGGAAGTTGCATTTTAACACATATTCCACTTTTATCTGTACAGTCTCAAAACTCAGCAAGGTTTTCAACAGGAATACATTATTGCCATTCAAATTCTGTCCATGGTTTATCATTTGGTTATGAAGTTGTATCTGTACTTTTTCAGGAAGGGCAGAAAATCAGAGAAAATGAAAAATGTTCCTTTCCTGTATCTTGCAAGAATCACCTGTCTTGCTTTCCGGGCAGCTTGGCAATCATCTCTTTTGTGATAAAATCGCTAGAGAGTTCTTTAACTGGTGTTTGATTTCATGGTACCATGTAATTCTTTTTCTACTAATTCCTAATTTTTCAGTGTGGAAAATCGTTAATCACTAGAACTTTTGTCTTCTGTATTCAAGATTAGGTACTTAGACCAAGAGATTGTCAGTATTTCTTAAGATTTAGTAGCCACAGAAATCAGCTTGAAGAAGCTGTACAATTCAGCCTTTTGACAAACTGGAATCACTGGTATCTGGTATCCCATCCCCCACTTTCCAGTCTTATGACATTATGCCTTCGTAATTTAATATAAATGTCTCTCTCTTTTTTGTCCTCTAAAGTACTAAGAAACCTTCACTCACAATGAAAAAGAAAGAAAACAAAGCATAAAATATTTATTCTGTAAGACTTCGCTGGGATCTTATGCTGAAAGATGACCTTTTCCAACTCTGTAGATGTGTTGATAATTTCTTCTTTAGCTATTGCAAGCTTAGTGTGCCTCAACAAAAAATGCCATCAAAAGACATAACAGTGTTTGATGGTATTGAAGAGAAGGAAGTATGTTGTTTTTCAGTATTGAAATATCATAGTTCTAATTGCATAGCAACTTGTTCAGCATAATTTTGTCTTAATTTTACTATTTAAAGGCAACAATAATACTTTGATCCTCCCAGGAGCTGAGGATGGCTGGTTGAATGATGTTTTCACAACCTGCTAAGTGTGATAATGGTGATGATGACTGTCACATTCAGTGTTGTGAGACCTCGAGTAGCGTTTAACAACATGAGCTAAAATTCAGCAATACCTATAGCAAGTGGTGATGTGTCATTGATTATAAAATTTCTAGTATTCTTGCATCTTGCTTTGTATGTCAGTCTCGACTAGAGTTGAAATAGCCTGTTTAGCACTGCAGGAATTTCAGGTTTTGCTTCCCACATTTGTAATACCATCCTGACCACACAAGTCTGATGCTTCTTTCTCACACCCAAGTGCAAGAAGGACATTTGTTTTTTCAAGAGTACGCTTAAGTTATTCCTATACAATATGTATTGTAGAGACATTGATCAGAAAATCTTTCCTCTGACAGACAAAGGACATTTTATGAGGAGAACTTCACTTTGGCTTGTAAAGGGCCTCTGAGATCAGTTATGATTTTTAGAAAGAGAAATCTCTCCGGGGCTCTCCTGGGAAGAACTGTGAATAAAACCTGTAGCATCATGGTGTTCTTATACTCCTTTTTTTATTATTATTGTTAAAAACAGTAAAAGTTGTACTGGTTTTGATGTCCCAGCCGAACCAGCAAATCATCTGAGTGTTCACTTTGTTTTCCGGACTTATTTTCTAGCATAGACCTGACATACCACCGCAGGTTAATACAGTCTCAAAGTTATTCTCACATAGGTAATATTCTTTGATATCTTCTACCATCCTCATGTAGTTACTGAAATTGTCAATAATGACACTTTTACTGGAGAGACGAACCTGTCTGCTCCATACCTGTGATATATTATTTTCTCGGGTGGTCACTCAAAAAGAGTTTTCCAAAAGGCCATTAAGTTTAAAAACACACTAGTACAGATGTGGTGTGTAATGATTGAGTTTTAATATCACAATTTAGTGCCTATTACTCAGCTTTCTTCCTTTTTTTTTTTTCTTTCTTTTGAACACTGCCCTTTGTTACTGCTGTGAAAACAAAGCATACTGTCATGTTACACTCTAGGTGAGTTATGGATCATTGCCAATGTATCAACAGAAGAGAGCAAGTGTTGCTGCATCTCAGAACTGACCCTGCAGTAGCTGTGTTCTGTCATTAGGTTTCCACCTGCATAACACAAGCCTTTGTAGCACAGCAATACATTTCTTTCTTGAAAATACATTGGTTTTATTTAGAAGGTTCTCTACTTTCAACTGCCGTGATTTTTACATCTATTAATATATCTTCATCTTTGTATTTCATAAGAGGAAGGAGACTACAATTCTTTTCCTTCAATCCTATCCCTGGCCTGCAACTCTTAAGAGCACGGTAATGCAGGTTCACATCACTCTTAGTACGATGAATTTGCAAAATTAGTTTTCATAAGATTCTCTATCCCCATGTCACTCTTTCCAGGATCTTCTCTGTGGCTACTAAACTCAGTATTCCTTGCAGAAATTTCCTGGATAGTTCCAGTGTTAGAATTCTTGGAAAAGCATTCCCTTCAATTTGTTCAGCTGCAACCTGAGTATAATGTCGTATCTATTCTTTGGGAGACAGGGCACGGAAGAGTGGCTTAAATAGCCATCAGAAAATTCCACTGTTAACATCAAGCTTTGTGAAGCACTGCTTTGTTCACACATGATGTTTAAAGAAGGGGTAGTGTGCGCTACTGATCCAGTGTGGGGATGTCAAGTCAGTGTTACAGAGCTGTTTGACCTTTAGGGTGGTCCCAAACTAATCTAAATGCTTAAATCCAGTGAATGCTTATGTTACAGTAGATTCTGAATGCTTTGTTAAAATGATTTATATGATAATTAACTTTTATTTTTCATGAACACTGTTCCAGGAAGGAATGAAAAACTTTCTATGAGTGCAGGCAGCATCAGCGAATATTGAGATGTATCTGGAAGCAGTCAAGAAAGCATCAGAAGCTGCTATGCCTATTTTTTTCTACTGTTCATTAGATTTCCACTGTGGGAGAGCATAGCAGGAGTCTAGGTTAATGTCATTACTGTCAAACTAAAAATTCTCAAAAAAATGAGGTGGAAACATTACCTGTTTTAAATACTGTTTCTATTAATTTTGGGATTTTTTTTGTCCTAATGAACCAAGTATGGTTTCTTGTACCATTCTACTCCAAAAGGCGAAAGTGAAAGGAATGGAAAAGTTGTTGTATCATGCTGACTTAGAAAAAAAATATTAAATTATTTGAAACAGTATTCACATAAGCATTATTGAAGTTTAGCTAGTAACAGAGGCACAGGACAGATCAGACAGACCAGGATACTGCACACTTCTACATACCTTTCTGGAAGATTCGGTTTGCTTAATTAGGGAAGAAAAGTTGCTCACATGTTTGGATGTTTTCAAAGTTCTGATCAGTACTGAATAGTACTGATTCAATAAATATTTCTAGGTGTAACACATACCTGATTGAAGTTGAATATTACCCTGTCATGTTAAACTAAACCAACAGATAATTTTAGGTGTCACAAAGAATAAATATAAGAGGCTTGAAATTATCCAGATGAAATGCATACCTCCTTTGAGTACTGCGGTGCCAAGAATTGGCTGGAGATTCTAGAGGGGAAAAAGAACTAAGATAGCAATTTTTTATTAAAAGTAATGACCTTTTCTCTCATTTCAGGAGCTGCTGAGAAAAGTTCCAAGCATGGTGCAGAAGATAAAACACAGAATATTATTAGTGCTATGAAGGAAAGAATGAAGATTAGAGAGAAAAATAGACCAGAGGTGTTTGAAGTGATCCAGGAAATGTTTAGTATTTCCAAAGAAGATTTTGTACAATATACAAAAGCAGCAAAACAAAGTGTTTTGGATGGAACATCCAAATGGTCAGCAAAAATAACCATCACAGGTAAATTTTCTTCTGAACTCTTTGCTTGAAGAACTCTTTCTTTCCTAGTCCCCTGGTCTGGGAATAAGATTTATTATAATTAGAGTTGGAACTGCGTGTTCAGTTGCATACTTGGTGCATCCAGAAGTGCTGAATTTAAAGTGTGCTAACTGGAAGACTTGTAAGTTACAGCTCTTGGCAAAACTACTTTATATTCCACTGCTCTAGGAAGGAAGATAAGTAAACGGTCTTGTGTCTCCTCTACCTCTTACCAATATTTCCTGTGCTAGTGCTGAACTTTTTGCCACCAATTGCAAGAGTTAAAGTTCACAATTGTGTTTATGGGGTTTTAATGATTGTAATGCTAAGAACACCGCAACTTGCAGTTCCAGACCCCGTTGGTTTAAAACTCATCATCCATTCTTGTTGCTTGACTAACGAACGGTGTGTTCCAGTTTAGTGATGCTGAGCCAGTGAAGCCTGCACACCCAGAATATACTCAATATTGCTTCCCACTGCATTAGGCTGGTTGTTTATAAAGATTTTCAGGTCCTCTGACTTTGACGTTTCAGTTTTTGAATTAAAACCTCAGCACAGAGATTCTAAATAAAGCTCAGCTGACTGCACAGGTCAGCCTGACTTTATGTGACACTGGATTAGAGACAAATGCAGATTAAACTAAAAGACCAAAGAACTGAAAGGCAGTGATGTAAAAGGTGAAGGGACTCTGGTTAGATTTCGCATCTAAATTAGCCTCAATTTAATTTTAATGTCATGAAAAATAATAAGCCCCCTTCTGATATTAAAAGTAAATTAAATATTTTCTTTTTCTCTAGGATTTGTATTATTCCTGTTGGGGGGGCTAAGGAGATAAACTTTAGGGACTTTTTTTTAGCTTTTACTAGTAAGTTTTGATGAAAATGAGTGAAACAAAAGCTGTATTTTGAAATAAACAATAGTGGATACTTAAGTAACCCACATCTTTTTCTTATTACTCAACGGCAGCTTGCATCAAAGGTATGCTTAATTCAGTTCTTGGTACCTGACATTTCACACCTGTACATACAGTAATTTTCCTAACGTATTTTACAATAGATTTTCCATATATCCCCTGTAAGGTCAAGCATATGCACACTGTTAAAAAAAATACAGGAGTGTCCTTTACTAATCTTTTCTTTGGGAAACAAGTGACTAGGATACCCGAAGCAGATAATTGCATTATTTTATCAAGTCACTCAGTAAATGTGCAAATGTTTTCAGACTCTCTATCTGATGGGTAAACATTAATTTACTAGTTTTGGTACAAAATTCACTTACATTTCTGAGTTGCTTGGTGGTTCTTTTTACAAGTAAAACTCATGCTGATTTGAGTTCTGCAGAATCATGACCTAATACATGAATTATATAATAATTTAGGAAGTGATGTTGGAAGGGATTTCTTCAGTATATTCAAACGTTCTGCTGGAAGTGATGTTGAAAGGGATTTCTTCAGTATAGCCAAACTTTCTGTGAAAAGCAGGATTAACTCCAAAGTTAGATTAACTTGCTCAGGGCTTTGTCCAGACTAGATTAGAACCTCTCCAAGGATGGAGATTCCCCGTTCTTTCTGGGAAACCTGTCCTGCTTAATGGAAAAGCGGTTTCAGTTATTTGCCACTCACATTGTAAGTCTGTTTTCCTTATATCCAGCTGGGATTTCTCCTGCTGCAGCTTGCAGATGTTACATCTTATTATTTCACTGTGTGCCTTTGAGAAGAGTCCAGCTTCCTAAAATCATAGAATGGTTTGGGTTGGAAGGGACCTTTAAACGCCATGTAGTCCAACCCCCCTGCAATGAGCAGGGACATCCTCAACTAAATGGGCTCATCCAGGAGCTCATCTTCTCTGTGATGTGCTCTTTAGGTGGTAGAGGAAGGCAGCTTGATATTTTCTTGGCCTTCCTCTGCTCCAGGATAAGCAGACTCAAAACCCTTAGCCCTTTCTCACATGTCATGTCCCCCAGCCAAACTGGCAACCCTCCATTGGACTTTCTCCAGTTTGTCAGTCTCTTTTACTGGGGAGCTTCAAAGAGCAAAAACAATATTTCCTCTTGGTGTGGCCTCACAGGTGTCAAATGGATGCAAGTGAACATTTCCTTCAGTTTGCTGATTACACCCTGAAGAAAGAATGCAAGATTCTCTCTTCATGAGAGAATTTCCCACACCAAGTGAAGAAACTTAGAGCCAAACCTAAGCTCGTTGTTGGATCTCAGAGAAAGAAGGAAAGAGAATCCAGACTTTCTGAGGAGCACAATATTGATAGGGAACAGTAGTAGGGAGGCCATTCTGAAGGTTATGGGATAGTGCATGAAAATCAAAAGAATGGTTGTTGAATTTTGGGACTGTCACCGAGCACTGGGGACATGGAGAGGTATGTCAGGGAAAATATTTAATTCATATTCTTACTTTTAGTTCTACGTCTAAAGGATACTCAAGATTGCCTGGTATTCAAGCCAGTACAACAGTTAACAATTCTGGAAGACATTTTCTTGCATAAATAGGAGAAGGATATGTCTTTGCCTTCTTCTTCCCTTTGGTTCTACAGTGAGTGGGGAAGACAAAATATCTTCTAGTTCATTCCTAAGAGTTAGTCTTTTCAGGAATGAGATGTGTAACAAAAATAACAGAAACTTACTTTTTTCACTGAAGTCAGCAGGTATCAATGAACTCACACCAGGAGCTGATCTGCTGAGTAAGAATGTGCTGTTTTTATGTAATCATGTTTCTGAGCACACTGAGGGAGCTTCATTACCCAAAATGATTGATATTAGAGAATGTTAACTAGATGTTACCACTGAGATGTTTTAAATATGTGCAAAAAAGTAAGACCAAGCTCTGCTGATGCTAGGATCCATGGCCAATGTTTTAGCTGCAGCTCTCTGGGTTTGGTAGGCTGCTGTTTAACAGTTCTGATTTCTCCTGGGATTTCCAGTTTTATGAATTATGATGGAAAATCAAATTGTGTGTGTCTACATTTGCCACAAAATGAGTGTACATTAACTATGCACCCACGCTATCTGCCAGAAGGGCTGACAAATACATAAATAGTTAATGATAATTGATTTGAAATGTCACTGTGTCTGTGATAGAATAGGAAGTATTCTGAAAATCCTCACGGTTCACCTCTTACATGAGGAAAAGAAATAGCAAAATCATAACCATGCCCCTCATGTTTACTTTCATAATCCACAATGCAGATTTTTGAAAATTGGAGGTTTTACTGAAATTCTAGTTTGGATCTTTGGAGAAATTTTGGAAATCTTTACTTATTTATTTGGGGGGCAGGAACGGAAATTTTAGGGAATTATTAGACTCAAGACAAGTTATACAACAGTATATTACTTGCCATGCGATTAAACCAAAGCTCAAGAAGAGTATCTGAATTATGAATGGCAAGAAAAATATTTGTGTTGTGCTCTGTAGTGAATACTTAAATTTATTACTTTATTAAACCATATTTGTAAATTTTATAGAGTCCAGAAGGGTAGTTAGACAAGCCTTGTCTATCTCCAAAATAACAGATGCTGGGAAAATTCATCCAGAAAGCTTTGTTTCATGAGCCCTCAGTTTCAGGGCTTTGTTTCCTGTTGTTGTTGTCACTGTCTCATTCATTTCTTCACAATGAAGGCTATGAGGGCTAAAGCACATTTCTCTCCTTTTTTTGCAGTTCTTTGTGCTCAGGGCTTACAGGCTAAGGATAAAACTGGCTCAAGTGACCCATATGTTACTGTGCAAGTTGGCAAAACCAAGCGCAGAACAAAGACTATTTTTGGAAACTTGAATCCAGTATGGGACGAAAAATTCTACTTGTAAGTATAGATGATACTGTTATTTCTTGCTTTTAAATTTGCATTTAGGTAATATAATGCTACCAAATGAAATAATTACATAATCTGAAAATATTTGTTGTCTATACTATGTATATTCATAACATTAATAAATTAGCAAGTTCTGAATTGAGAGAGCATAGAACTTTACTGTGACTATTGTATAGTAGTCATACAGCTCAATTATGTCTTTTGGGGGATCTATTTGGAGGTGTCTATTTATTCTAATTTTTTAGGGAACATAAGTAACAGTTTTCAGACTTTGACCTTACATACCAAATGCTGGCGTTACAAATCATAGAATGGTTTGGGTTGGAAGGGACCTTACAGATCACCTAGTTCCAACCCCCCTGCCATGGGCAGGGACCCCTTCCACTAGACCATGTTGCTCAAAGCCCCATGCAGCCTGGCCTTGAACACTTCCAGGGAAGGGGGCATCCACAACTTCTCTGGGCAACCTGTTCCAGTGCCTCACAACCCTCATAGTAAATAATTTATTTCTTATATCTAATTTAAATCTACCTTCTTTCAGCTTGAAGCCATTACTCCTTGTCCTGTCACTCCATGCCCTTGTAGAAAGTCCCTCTCCAGCTTTCTTGCAGCTTTCTTCAGGTACTGAAAGTCTCTCCCCAGAGACTTCTCCATGCTGAACAACCCTGACTCTCTCAGCCTTTCCTCATAGGAGGGGTGTTCCATCCATCGCATCATTTTTGTGGCCCTCCTCTAGACCCGCTCCAACAGGTCCATGTCTTTCCTGTGCTGAGGACTCCAGAGCTGGATGCAGGACTCCAGGTGGGGTCCCACCAGAGCAGAACACAGTGGCAGAATCCCCTCCCTTGACCTGCTGGCCATGCTTTACTTGATGCAGCCCAGGGTACGGTTGGCCTTCTGGGCTGCAAGTGCACACTGCCAGGTGATGTTGAGTTTCCCATCCACCAGTACTCCCAAGTCCTTCTCCCCAGGGCTGCTCTCAATCCATTCTCTGCCCAGCCTATATTCGTGCTTGAGATTGTCCTGACCCACGTGCAGGACCTTGCACTTGGCCTTGTTGAACTTCCTGAGGTTTGCACGGGCCCACCTGTCGTGCCTGTCAAGGTCCCTATGGATGGCATCCCTTCCCTCCAGCGTGTCGACCACACCACACAGCTTGGTGCCATCGGCAGGCTTGCCTTACTATGTCTCAGATACTAACCATGCGAGTTAAATGATTTTTTTTTATTCAACATTACATTTCTCCTAGGTGAAACTGGGGAATTTGTTATTAACTGGTATGCTTCGGGCTCTGGGCTGGGCTTTTTGTAATGTCTGTTCTTTTCAAGTCTGAGGGTTGCCCAGAAGTCGAATGTGGAGAGTATGGTACAATCCTCCTTTCTTTGGCCACAGCCTCTGAACATGGTATAGTTAGTTGTCAGCATGTCACAGAAGTTCAACCCTGACGGCAAAGTAGATGTTTCAGTCTGTAATATGTTCACTAAGGCTTGAATATGATTTCACACCAGTTCTAGTTCTGGCAATGCTCCTAGAACTTCTTTCAGGAAAAATATGTTTCAGTATGGGAAATTCCAACTCACAGGTACCATACCGTTTCTTTCCTGATGATATTGCCTTAGGATAAAACACGTTCCTGACTGAGAATGTGACCAATCTGATAATAATATCAATTTGCTCAGTGTGATTCCTCTACATGTAGCAGAAGTATTTCAGCATTTATTCTTCTCTCAGCTTGATTACTGTGTGCTGCAGTATATAGTGTGCGCTTATACTACTATTTTTTTGAAGTCAATTAAGGATTCTAAAAGGCTAATATAAACCCTGGATTTTCTTTGGAAAATTTTAAGTCAAAGAGAACTGTTTATTTAGGCAGATTTTTAAAATTTTTCAGAAATGTTCCAGTCTATCCCAAAAGCACCTACCACAGTACTATCATATGAGGTTAGTAGGTGTTTTATGGAAGCTGTGTGAAAATACTTGTATAGTAAATTATGAAAAGAAGAAATTATAATAATAAAAACGTATGTACAATTTCAGTGTTTGTTAAATACACGGTTTTATTTGCATTTTTACTGAGAATATATGCAAACTGTTGACATAATAATAGCCTAACCTTTTGGTACTACGCTATAAAAGTATCATATGCTTATGCCTAATCTCTATTCAAAACTGGATGTTAATTTGATACAACTTGATGAAACCCTGTATCAGCGACGATAAAAATGATGTGTCATTTTTCATAAACAACCTTGAATTCATGAAGCAGCAGCAGAACAGCTCAGGATCCTGCAGACTGCCCAGTCAAGATTCAAAATCTGTAGCTAGTCACTGTGTGCAACAAACAATTTCAAAATAGTGACTCACTACAACGTAAAATAATTGTCTTCAGGTTGTAACACTCTTTAGTTTCTTCTTAAATTCTTTTGCTCCTATAAGGAGGACAATAGTTGTCATTATTCCTGTCTGCATAAACCATGGAAACTATTTCTGTTAGGGTTCGGGCATTTGAAATGGAGCTCTGTTTTTTTCAAGAAGGTGAAATGTCGTAACACCAGAAGTTATCTTCTTATCATGTAGCACAACAGCTGTTCTCTCTTCCCTGTTTTTTGACTAAGATCTGCTACCTTATTGTTGAGGAGGTTGCCATTTCACTAGTGAGTTTGAGAGAGGTGTGACCCAGGATGCCGCTTCAATATGTCTGGAAAAGGTACTTAGGTGATCTAACTATATTAAACAATGTATGCCCATTCCTCTGACAGATTGAAAGGCCGGTAGTAGAAATGAATAGTTAATTCAGAGAAAACATGCACTTAGAAAATTGTTACAGGCTTTCCCTATACAGATCATGTTTTCAAGTTATTTGTGTTACTCAAGTAACAACTGAAGTGTCATACCTCATTGAATGACTGAGAGTCACCAAAGGTAGGAGATCAATGACTTTCTTGCATTAAATTGTATGAGTTGCACAGTGTCAAAAATTGGAAAAGCAATTCAGTAAATCTGGTATGAAGCTTTAAATGTCTTTTCTCAGAGGTGAGCAGGGCTACCATAAAATCCCTGGAAAGTTTTTTTCATCCAGTACTAAGTATTACTATTATCTGCTGCTCTAGCAGTAACATTAATAACAAAACCCCAAATCCTACTATAGCCTAAATCGCCAGAGTAACTGCTTTGAACTGAATACATTTTCAATCATTTTTATAGCACTTGTATTTTGTAAAATAAAGTTATCTCCCTGACTTACTTAATGCATTGGGTTTCAATTGAAAGTATATGAGAATTTCTAAAGTGTATTAAATAAGCTATAAATGTTTAACCACAAGATTAAATCTAAAGTAGATCAGTATAACTATTTCATTGACTCAGGAAGTTTCATTTAAATTAGGTTCTACTAGTGATATTTGATAGTTCTGTTTAAAATAAAATGCTAATCATCATTGTAACTCCTAAATGATAAATTGCAGAAATAAAATATATCTCAAAGTCTTACAATCATATACTTAATATTTATTTTTATATTTGTTTAATATCAAAACATTCATTTAAATATCCCCATCTGTTCCAGAACAAGGACTTGGAAAAAACACTGGCTCACCGCTGTGCATTTGCTCTGCCATAACAGACAGAGCGAGGGCAGTGTTCTAGTTTGCAGAATCCCACATAACCCTATGACGATTGTATGGTAAGCAGGGAGTGAAAGTTTCTGACAAAACATAATGTAACCCTCTGCTAAGGGGGGATACTAGCATAGGTTTTAATATGGGAACTCATAAACCTTAACTAAAGCAGAGCTTACGTACAGCTGCATGCATCTCAGTAAAAAAAAAAAACCAAGACTATGAGAGGAAGAATATATCTTTCTTTGAAAAGTATATTTTTTGTACACAATATACAGAAGTAAATAGGCCAGCAGATGTTCCTTTAAGGAATGTAATATAGGTGGTAAGGGCTTTGATTCTTTCTACTGGCATTACTGGAAAGTAGATAACAAAGCAGTTTTTATTATTTCAATAAAACATCTGTGATAGGAGAGTTTTTTCAATGCAAGAGCAAAGGATAAGTCTTACAGCTGTCACCTCTCTTCTGCTTGAGTGTGGCATCTGATATGGGAAAAGGGACTGCACTTTGTTTAGTTACAATGAAAAGATATTTTGGCTGTATACTTTTCAGCATTGTACAGGCTTTTAGATCTATACACTATAGTAAAACTCTTGTGCACTCGTGTTTTTCTTGGTTATTTTCAGCGGTTGATTGCTGCAATATGCGGTGTGAAATAAGCACACATCCCCAAACTGCCTTGCAGACTTTGCAGGTATCATGTTTCCTCTGGCTGCTCGTTAACACCTCAGATACAGTTGTATGATACAGAAGTCTTTCATATAAATGGGTGATTATTTTGCAGTACTTATTCTGTTTTGGCTGTCACTACGCCACCACACGGCTCTGATGAATAGCTTCATTGGATATCTATCTATTACTCCTTTCAGTGCATGAAATCATTTGATCTAATTTATTTAAATTAAACTAATGAGAAGTGGTTTTTTTAAGACTATGATTACCACCTGGCCAATATAATAGTTATCACTAAACTGTTAGAATATATATTTCTGACATTCTTGATTTCCTGGTGAGATACTGAAAATATTAAAGCAGATATAAAATACCCCAAACCTGTTTGTTCAAACAAACTAGAATGTTGCTGAGAATTCTTACAGCTGTATATTTTAGCAGATAATACTGGGGAAAAAGTATCCTCTAGTACCAAACAGCATTGATGTGGATTAGAGACCATGATAGTTAAAGTCTCTGTGTTGGTCGGAGAAGCTGTTCAGCTGATTCATATTTTGGTTATTTCAGTCTAGAGTTTCTGATGAAGTGAGAATTTCTGGCAGCTATTTCAGGCATCCAGCTGTGGATGTTCTTTCCTTAGAATTACCTTAAAGAGCAGCACTCACACTGTTTATTTATACTGCAAAGAAGTGATTTGTGGATTCATTTAAAGCAATATCTACTATAAGCAGCCATGTAGAGGAAATAAATACAACAAGACAACCTTACTGAAGTCCTTTCCTACTGTCATTTTATACATTCTTGATCAACTGAACTGACTTGTAAAAGGTATAATCTTCACTGTACATGAAGACAACAGAATTGTTAACTGTTTAAATGGTGTTCCAGTTTCCAGTGATATCTAAAAACAGTCTTGTGAGAATTGGTGAAACAGCTTAAGGATTGTTTCATAAACAAGAGTATATAACAGAGAATTATATTACACAAAACCAACTGGGTAATGGAAACTTGCAATTTAGTTTACTGGATTTATCCATTCTAAAAATTCTTCAATAAGCAGCCAAGTCTGAGAGACATCCTACTAATTAAAGTAACTGTATCTCACAGCCTTGGTCCAAAACGAGAAAGCAGAACACCTCTAAGAACCTTTTCAAATGATAAATTGTTTTTTCAGCAATAATGTTCTTCAGTTTCACAGTACAGCATGTTTGGTCTGAATCTTTTTCTCAGACTGCTGTCAATACAGGTCAATTTTATACAACTCTCTTTTTGTTATGACAGAGTAAACTAATGCAAGAAAAGGCATAATTAGTCTCATTTTACTTTATCAGAAAGCATGGCCCGTGACCACACTGTTAAAGAATTGGGACTGTCCAGGCTAAAGAAGACACAAGTAGTGGAGGTAAGGATGTCTTTAAACACATCCTTTCTCCTGCAAAGAGGAAAGGAATAATCTAGTTTCCATCCTTACTGTTACAGTAGAACATGAAGTAGTAGGCACAAATTCCCTTTAGAGAGGCTTAAATCAGACTTCAGAAAAAATTTGCCAGCAGTGGGGCCATGATGTACTGGAGCAGATAGATTTCCTGAGAGAGTATGGAGCTATCTCTGAACACTTAAGAACAGAGTGGACAGACTTCTCATAACAATGCCATGGATGTGTCTGGTTCTGGTTTGCATTACTGCAGTAATGGCAGTGAAAATAAACATCAGGGTAGTAACAGGAATAAATGGTTTCCTGAATTTCATTCTACTACTGACTTCCATGACTGTGTGGTTTCTTTATACTCTTAGGACAAAATCTCTGTTGTCACCTTTCATTTCCTATCTAGACTGTATGGCATCGAAGATATTTTAGTATAAGGGAACAAAATTGAGTGCGTTTATGTGCATTACCTACTATGCAAGATGTATTCCTTATGCTTCTTTATAAAGGGGTTTACAAAAAGCAATGTCATTGTTGCTAAGGTTTTTTTTTAATCTGTGCTACATTTTGAACTACTTTTGCACATACATAGTTCGTGCAGTCAAGCGGCACCTTGATTTTTATCTATTTTCCAGTTAAGTCAATGTTGACTCACTGAATGAATATAGCACTTAAGAGAACGAAATATTGTCTCACAAAATCTATTCCTTTAGTTTGGGGAAGGCATCTAAGGTGTATGTAATGATCTACAACAAAAGCAATATCTATCTGAAATAATTATATGAATAATAAGTGTATCTGTGGTTAGTATCATGAAGTGATATGTATCATGTTTTCTTTATGTGCCTTTATGAGTGTATGTCCACAAAGAATTCAGGTACTTTTGTAACAGTGTGAAGAGAAATAGAAGCTACTAGAGAAAGAAACTGAAAACAAAATACAGCAAAAAACAAAGGCTATGTATTTCAATTACAGTAAACCACAGGGATTCTTCAGCAAGTGCTCTTACACAGGCGGGCTGGCAGTCTTCAGCTGAAATAGCCTATTGAAAAAAAAATTAAAAGATCTTCAGGTTTGTCTATCAACAAATTGAGTGACTTCTCTGGAACTTTGGCAAGTCATGTTGGCTCTGGATTTGCCATTTCTGGATAATTATGTAGGTGAATATTGTTTGGATCTTGGAATTCCTCACTGGAGAGCAGAGAGAATGTCTATAGAAGAAAACTACGTCACACTTCGGTATTTTTTTTGTAACCACTGTTGGGAACAAAAATGCATGCTAGTGCTTCTGGAGAAAAAAAAAAGGCTAAATACATTTTGAAAAGTAGGAATGGACACTATGACAGAGAAGTAAGAAAGATACTTGTAGAGTGATTTAATCTGCCTGTGAATCGTTATCCCAGCTGTAAAACTACAGTAAGAATAGTATAATACTTCCCTTTTTTCACAGAATGGTCAGGGTTGGAAGCGACCTCTGGGGATCATCTAGTCCAACCCGCCTGCCAAAGCAGGGTCACCCAAAGCAGACTGCACAGGACCTTGTCCAGGCGGATCTTGAATATCTCCAGAGAAGGAGACTCCACAACCTCCCTGGGCAGCCTGTTCCAGTGCTCCGTCACCCTCAGAGGGAAGAAGTTCTTCCTCA
>Ga0065711_1039117_pt1 | contig 18111 bp, 4 predicted proteins | sample Hoacrofraction12_FD_59098 | JGI IMG/M metagenome (GOLD analysis project Ga0065711, IMG submission 59098) | Hoatzin crop microbial communities from Cojedes, Venezuela - Epithelial fraction 12 v2 (version 2) | ecosystem: Host-associated > Birds > Digestive system > Esophagus > Crop | place... | reverse complement strand
TCAGCCTGAAGAAGAGAAGTCTGAGAGGGGACCTAATAAATGCTTATAAATATCTTAAGGGTGGGTGTCAGGAGGATGGAGCCAGACTCTTTTCAGTGGTGCCCAGAGACAGGACAAGAGGCAACGGGCACAAACTGAAGCAGAGGAAGTTCCATCTGAACATGAGGAAGAACTTCTTCCCTCTGAGGGTGACGGAGCACTGGAACAGGCTGCCCAAGGATGTTGTGGATTCTCCTTCTCTGGAGATATTAAAGACCCGTCTGGATACGGTCGTGTGCAGCCTACTGTAGGTGACCCTGCTTCAGCAGGGGGGTTGGACTAGATGACCCACAGAGGTCCCTTCCAACCCCTACTATTCTGTGGTTCTGTGATTCTGTGTTTCTGAATGTATCATCTTTCCTGTACAGAAAGCAGAAGATGGCCAGCTAACTAAAATGCTTTGAAATGTAAATGTTTTGGTTTTTAATTAGGAAATCTAATTTTGCTTTTCTTCTGCAGCATCAAAATCTGGAAACAATGACATTTGCTAATTTTTTTTTACTGAGAACATTTTCACAGAAAGTTGCACACTGATTCTTTCTTTTCTTTTAAAAAATCTGCAGGCTATGGTTTAATCATTGTTATTTTTTTAAAATATATTAATTGTATTTTGAAGAAGGATGTACATAGGTGCGTACTATTTGGTAGTGTTCTCTTATGAAAGCTGTTGTAAAATACAACAACAACAGTGCTAGAGCTAAAACATGTTTTGTAGGGGAGGGGGAAAAGAACTCTTCCTCCTGGAGTTATGGCACGGAGAGAGAGGGAGAAAAGCTGCCAGCCTTGTTTGAAGAGGGGGAAACTTCTAAATTCCTTTTTGTAATGTGAAGATCAAAGATGCCTGCCTGATTCCCCCCCCATAGAGTGATAGACAAATACCCAGTTTAAAGAAGGACTGAGACGTACAAACTTGCATGGTGGCCACTGTTTCTCTCCAGCACTTTCTATGGTGTGTGATCAAGGATTTTCTGAAGGACTTTGAACAACTTCCCTTAAGCAAAAAAAGGGAGATCTATCCCACTGTCTGTGCATTATCTACATCCCCACTCCTCTTCAGCTTACACCTCCTGTCTTCTGACATTGGTCCACCTGAGGGGAGGTGATGAGAGAAATCTGCAGTGTTTTGCATGGTATTATTTCCCTCTGTGCATTTTTGTACTGGGGAACAAACACGTGGCTTAACATCAAGATTCCCTTTATTAATTTTACACATTGCATGTTTTATAAAAAATGGTGGCAGTCAAGGGTACTATGTGCCTAAAGGGAACGTACAGTTCCTTTGGATCCTGCACATCACTGTGCAGTTCAGTCTTCACCTTCAAATGTTTGCAGAGGCACTTGCTTATGTTAGAGCATGAAAAACTAGCAAAGCTCTATGGGATGCTGCAGTTTTACTATGTAGAGTCACATGTAGTATATTCACATCCTGAAACACATCTTTGTGTTAGTAAGAATCGTCCCATTGAAGGAAAGAGGAGAATAACCTTGCAAATGAAGAGGACACTGTAGTGATTCTGAAAAAAGAAATTTTGAATGTGAGTTCTCAGCTGCTGAATGCAATTTTGTTGTGACATTTCACTACTTGATTCTGTGCCATCGAGTTCATGGGGAGCAATTAATCTTTAAAAAAGGCAACATTAAAATTGTATTAACACTGAAATAGAATATTGTAGTCTGTCATAAACTGTCATTTTAATTTCTAGGAATTTTGCTTTAAATTATGAATAAGGTAGCAATAAAAGTACAGCTAACTCAATTATTCACGTTGATACTTATTTTTAAAAACCCCATCTAAAACTAAAATATTTGAGAACCATCGCACCTAATTATTTTGTTCAGCATACTTACATATCCAGTCTTTCAGTGGTTAACAGAGAATTGCTGTGGGAGTGAGTGAGAGCACTGCAGTGAAAACCAGTTTTATTTACATCTTCCTGCAATAGTCTCCAAGCATAAGGCTTCCTAAAGCACAAGAGGCAAAAATGTTCATAATGGCGATTGATGTCTGTCTGTGTGGTTTCTGGGTTTTTATCTGCTTGTTTTTCCTTTAACTCGTAGAACCACATCACGGCCTTTGCAGAAGTCACATGATGTTGATGCTGATGTATATTCACTCCATTGGACTTCATCTCTTTTCACAGCCCACACACGATAATTGCAGTGTATCAAAAATAAGAAATTTTTAGAAGTCCTATATCTGACTTGATTTTTACATCATTAAAACAATACCAACGTTTTGAAGAATTCTTAAATGTTAGAATGTCACTTTACTTTTTAGCAAAAATAACTGTTTACTTTTTGATGGAGTGGGACAAACTGGGCACTTATTATATATATCTGACAATACCCTCTATTTCGGCTTCTCATTGTTTTTAATGGTTCATGTACCTATTCCATCAGTACTTCATATTTTGACTTGACTTTGATTTTTAAAATCTACATTTTTAATTCAGCATGAACTTGTTTCCATTTGAGGCGATTTCAGTGCAGAAAAACTACAAAAATATTACGTTTGGTATGAAAATGCTGTTTGCACATTGTATTATGCTGTATTCCATGTAAGATATCATTCAGACAGTATGTTATATGTAAGACTGGTGCTTCTGCTTTTGAAGAGAAAAAAATGCCAATTTTTACTGTAATAAGTATTGTATCATAATTAAAAGTTTATTTATTTGGATATTTTCCTGACATAATTGTAGTTGAATTGTTGTTTTGTAGTTCCTGAATGTCTTAGATGATATATATGTATCTAGGTTAAAAGAAATTAATATAATGTAGACAGTTTGATCATTGATATATTCTTTATTACTAACAATGTCCCATGAAAGGTTAAGGGCTCCATTCTTAGCTCAGCATATCTGAGGGAACCTGTGCTATTCATAAATTGTTTAAACAAATTATTCAAGGAAGCTTGCATCTTCTCATATTTGTTGTACACCCTGATATTGTGCTGGGAGAATGGGTGCTAAGATAAGAAGAGGGTCGCTGGCTTGGTGAGAAAAGTGCGTTTAAGTTTCTACTCTCCATTTGCGTGTTGGAGCACTCATGAGAAAAAAAAAAAATGGCTTCATTAATTTTCTTCAGCCTAAGTGACAAGGACAGGCAGACTTTCTACAAATCTTTCTATCTCTGTTTGTGTTTCAGGGCCATATTCTGGCAAAAAAAATCCTCTGTCAGTCTGTGCGGTGTTGACGAATTGATTTTTCTTCAACATCAGGCAATGTTATCATATCTCCGTTATCGCTGTGAATAATCAAATTGAGCCTCCCCTTCAAAAGACAGCCTTGCTTGACTATTCATGGTGAAGTTGTCCTACAAAAATTGAGCACCAAATGGGTCTGAATATTGTAGATGCTGAAGATACTCTTAACATCTGCCAGAAAGTTTTCCTCTGGCAACAGTTGATACAACGCTAGCACTATAGACACATTAAGTATAGTAATGTTCAGTGCAGGCTGTTGAACATTCTAGGCCTTAAATTTTCCATAATTCAGTGTATTTCCTGTGCATTAATCATTGTTAGAACACTTCTGAAACATAAGGCTGTAGAATGAGGTATATATTTTCTGTGATGAATGCTTTCTCACATAGTAATCCAGTGACACCTGCTTTTTACATTATATTTTAACCTCTGCTTTCACTAAAATACAACTACCTAAACAGCACTTGGCAAACAGGGCAAGGCCAAGTCATCTTTGAGTGCAATAGAGCGTATCTCACAAAGTCATTGTGCTAAGCTGAGAATTAGAGAATAAAGAAATGCATCAGTGACAAGAAAAGTCCTAGAATAGAGCCCTTAGCTACAACAATGTGACTTAGGTGATTGAAAATCCACCTTTATTAGACTATCAGCTGTGTTTACAAAGTTGTAGTAGATCCAAAGTTTGTTTCACCATGTTAGGCACACTTACCCTTCTCTTAGTCTAGCTATTTAGGGTCCAAGGTACTAATGTTTTATCTGTGTGCAGATTTAAATGAAATCTTCACTCATTTTTGCATGGTAGCAAACCTGCATTTTTTTATATCTGATTTATAAGATTACCAAGAGATTCTTTTATGTTAAAAGAGATGACTCTTTTTCAGTGTACTGTATATCATCAGCTTGTAACTGGTCTCTTTCTCTCTCAGGATCTTTCCCAGTCAAATATTTGGGTGAAATTTATCATATTATCTCTGTGAACCAGCAGTGAGAAAACAGAAAGAGAGACACTCTGCTGTATAATGTATTTTTAAATAAAATAATTTTTCATTCATATGTAGTGTATTTTTTTTTTAGATATCTGCTCTAGGTATATTTTGGTTGATAGTCTACATATAATGAAATGTTGATTTTAAGTTGACTGCATTTGGTGATATATTTTCACAATTAACAAGGAATCCCCACAGTTAACTACCTTCCCTTAGAGGTGGTTCTGGTGAAACTGAAAAGCAGGAGAGGAAGAGCTGTGTTGCGGAAGAGTCCACAGCCTGTTGGTGAAGGACTTTCCCCAGGATGTGGACCAGCCAAGCTCCAGACCCTACTTTGATTGATTTTCAGAAAAGGCAAGAATTTACATTTCCCACTCTCTCCACTACCCTGGAGCCTGGGCCTTCACTTTTCAATTCTGGACCTGAAGAAGCTTTCAGCAGGACCAGTGTGCCAAAACAAAAGTGAGTTGGCATTTTTCTGACTCAAATGTCTTCTTGGTGGTGTTTTTTTTTTTAAATCCCAGTGTGGAGCCTATGACAAACAAGCATCATCTCTTATTCAGGGAATATTCTGGTCCAGAGTGGTTCCTGATAAAAACACTGTGGTTGAACCATTTTGGGGGTTTTGAATGCAGGTGGTTTTATGATCCTTGTGGACCTTTTCTGCCTGTACTTCAGTTAAACAGCTCCACTCTATTTATAAATGAGACATTTAAGAAGCATCTCTAATGCTATATGCTGCTGTGTTCCTAAAAATGGAATTCATAAGGCATATGGGGACACCAGCTGGGCTGGTATCCATACCATTTTAGATTCCCTTATATGTATTCTGCTGTTTGTTCGTAATTGTGAACTGCGTAAGACATACGGTGATATCATCTGGGCTCACATCTCTTCAGCTTTTAAAAATGTTTGTTTCAACAATATGTATTAAAAGAGGATAATGTTAGTATTTTTCAGCTGCAATTTTCTTCACTGTTTGCTGTTGCCTTCTAATTTTGTTGCTGTCCAAGATCACAGTGAGTGTGACAGCCCATCTGCACATTACGTTAGCAGTGAGCTTTTTATACTTTTCTGAAGTCTAATTTCGGTATTTCTGAGGCTTGCCATGCAGAAAGCAGAGTGCACTACATTGTAGGAACAGATAACCTGAGTCTGTTTTCACCAAATACATCCCTGGCCACCTGCATAACCTTGGCCTTAGGGACACTCAGGAGCATTTACAGGCAGAAGGGCTCCTCCAGACCTCTCAGCCCTGCAGCAGCTCCTTCCAGGCACACCAAGAGTGGTTTCACCAGGATCTGTCTTTGACAGCTGACTCTACCCCAACACACCAGCCTTTCCTGCTGTACACCAGCGCTTTTGGTCTCCCCTCAAGCACCTTTAAGAAACTGGACAGATCAGGCAAGATACCATACTCTCACCCCGAATTGTTCTACAAGCATGACTGCAGCTGGAGCCAGTGGTTGCCTGGTTCTCACTTGGACAAGTGGAAAGCCAAATGAATGGAGACCTATCATGGCTTCAGCTTTTGGACTTCTCCACTTTCTAGGCCCTTTGGTTTTCAAGGACTTCCAGAAAGGAAAGGAAAGCTTCATAGTCTGTCTGCTGACTCAAACCTCTTCTGCATGCCTAGTGTTGTGCAAGCTTTACTCTTGGTATTGGCCATCAGGGACTTTCCATTAAAACAGTGTTGCCTTTTTGTCATCCTCTCCTGTGTGAGGATTGCTGAAAAAGCTCCTTAGGGTTTCCAGGCTTGACCTGATGTTCTGGGAAGAGGAAACAGTGAACATCCCCAAAAGACTCCTGTCAGGGTGGGAATTGGAAGCCCTAGTGTGACTGTGTGATAAGCCTGGTTGTTTCCTCAGCACTCACTGAGTTGCCGTGCCAAGGTATGACTCTAATAATTTGCTTTTGTTACTAAACTGCCTGTATTTGCTACATCAGGAAGCCTCAGTCCATTTCCAACACAGAGGGTTAAGTACTTGGTTTCCTGCTCAGTACTGGAGCTAGTTCTCTCTCTGTAGAGAATCCTAGGAGGTGCAGCATATCCTGCATGAACCTGTCCCCAGTGTCTGATCAACACTATCCCAGACAAGTTGGTGGCAAGATAGCTGTCATTAAGGCTAGCTTCAAAGACGCTTAGCTCCCACTTGCCTGAAAAGATATCGAGATCCAAGCATGTCTGATGATCACTTAAGCTGGAAGCAATATAACCGGCTAGTGCCAGGCTCCAACTACTCTTTTTCTGAAGATGATGGTGACATCCAGTTCTCTGCCTGTCATGTCCTTGAGCTCAATTTCTTCTGTTCCAGTTGTCATCTCTTGATACCACATTCTGCTGTGAGATAGGATACTCATGAGGTGTAAGGGGAGAGTGGCTGTGTTCATTGACAGACCATTTTAGATAGCCTTACATGTCTTCTGCTCTTGGTCTGTTATCACTAGCTGTGTAAAACATTTGGAAGTTAATCTAATTGAATTAGGACAATTCAATTATGAATAAAAGTATACACCCAGAGGTTTTATATGATTCTAACTAATCCACAGCAAATCTCCAGCTAATTCAGATGAACTGGTCTGATTTGTCCCATGTGTGGACAAGTCTTAAGCCCTTTTTTTCACAGAGGAGCTCTACTGTTGTAACATCTTCCCCTAGAGATTACAGCCAGAACAGCATGCAGCAGCCAGCTTCCTGAATTGGTCACATCAGCGGAATAATTATCTCTAAATTATTCACCTGCTCGTGGCTTTATTAGTGGACTGGGTGCAGAGGACTGCTCTTGTGCTCTGAAAGGGATTAAGAATGGGCACAATGGTAATCTCCAACTGCGAAATTACTGAAGCTGTTCTCTAAGATGGGGGCTTCAGTAGAGGCCCCAGTAAAGAGTTTTAGTCCCCAAAATGAAATTCTTTGCACCAGTGTGCTGATCTGACAATGTTCAGATCTAAATAAATAAATAAAAGTAAGAAACCAAGCCCTTTTCATGACAACTCTCTCCCTAAATAACAATGTTATGCCTAAATACATACTCTCTGCAGCTACAAGGAGCTTGTAGCCTTGCTGGCAATCTTTAATGTGGTTCTGAATGTGAGATCCTTCAGTTGTAAATTCCTAGGATTGCTCTGAAGTAGGCAAATAACACTAAAAAAGAGAGTAAATGTGTCTACAACTATAAAAGAAAAACTAAAGAGCTACAAAATGAGAAGGGGATGAATTCCAGAAGCGGGGAAAATGCCTTCTTATCCTTGTTAGCAAATGTGTCAATTTGAGGTAGACATGCTATATTTTTCTAACTTAAAATATCAATACTTTAGTGGATGGCATTTCTACTTTTTTTAAATACTGCAGTAGAAGAGAATGCTGCTCGTAGTCTGCTGTTTCTGCTAAGAAATCATCTGCTGCTTCATCCTCTTTTGCTACTGTTGCTTAAGGAAGCAGCTACTGTTCCTTCTTTAGCAACCTCTATTTATACAGTAGCAACTGACAACTTAAAGATGTTCTATTCAAATATTCTAAAAATAAGTCTGATGTGATGAGAATGAAGTGCTTATTTAGGAAAACAAAAGAAAAGCCCTTTTGGCTCTCGTCGAAGAAAGGGGACTAGAAGCTAATCGTAGTAGGAAACACCAGAAGTAAAACAAGACCCTTGCCTTTCAGCAATACTTGGCATTGTTGTCAAGACAAGGTGACAGATCTTTTTTGAGATTAATGCCCCTCTTTTTTTCTGAGCAATAAAAGAATACATTATGTGGATGTAGTCTTGGAGCATATAGTCTTCCAGAGAGAAACAGAGAATTTCCTTGTTTTGGTATTATATTTATTCTATGGAGTCACACTCAAAGATGGTGAACACCAGCACAGAAGAGGGAGAATAGAAAGACTAAACAAACTATATATTGTCAATGGAAGGCGAGAGCTTTTCCACGCTGAGTCTTTTTAGGAAAGAAACGAAGTGGGTAGGGAGTTGATGTCAGCTGATTATGTGACAGAGTCATCCTGGGTCTCCTGTGGGAATGTTGCCTTTTTATAATGTGTACATTTCAGTCAATTACCATTTTGCTTAGAAGAACAGATGATCACAAGATGTTTGATCTTTAGTTCTTTGTCAGATTAAGAGAAGTCAGTACTCGCACGGCACTGGACTGCTTTTTATTTGCTGCCTGATCACCTGCCCTGCCTGCATATTTAAGGTAAAAGGCTGTATTCTGCATTTTTGAATGAATAAAATGGAATTTTTCTTCAGGAATCTGGTGATCTGCATGTAGAGGTTAAGAAAATATCTCTCCTCTGTGTCATCTCTTTTGAAAATTGGGATTGTAGACGCACTTCTACCTGTATACTGCTATAAACCTGAAACCAAAAGCTTCTCATAGTTGAGGGGAGGAGTCACCTGTACAGGCTTAGTGGAAGAGCCAGCTTCTACAATCCTGAACACTGTGGTGGGAGATACCACAAGGTTTTGGTCACCTACAAGGCTTTTTGTGACCTGCTGGATCTCAAGTGTGTGATTTGAATTTCAAATGTACCACTCACTTCACTATGATTGTGGTTTTAATTGGAAGGAAGATTTCTGAGAAATGTACATGTCAACACAAAAGAGAACAGTACTAAAACTTTCCTCTTCGTCCTCACTGGTCTTTAGTATACCTGCTCCTTTTGTTATATGGCTCTGTGCTCTGTCTTCACTTTTTCACTCTGCTTCTGGCATTTGTCTTTCTCATTAGATATTACATATTACTGTGTCAAATTGCGTTATAACCAGAAAATGTAGTTGGACTTAAGCTTTTGTCAGCATAAAATAGATTTTTCAGGTGCAAATATGAATATGAAAGTATAAAAAGGTGGTGGTGTACCAGTTATTTTAATGGGAGTGGAGCAACAGCAGAAAATGAGATAGTTTCATAAAAAATGGAGGGGTAAGGACAATTTGATAATAAACATAAGTGAGATAATCTAAGCTAAAGGCTTAAATCTGAATAGAAGTGGAATTTCAAAGGATATAATATGACTTTATAGACAGTGGATGAGAATTTCCTATACAGCTGATGAAGCAAACGGATCATACTGGATTAATTCACAACACTGCAGATCTTACTGATAGTGGTCTGAACAGTTGTGTTTACAGGCACAAATATGGCCTGAACTGGTGATGAGTCATAAACTAGTGGGAAAGCAAAGATGTGCAAGGCTGTGTGTATCATGCCTTCTGCAATATAGCAGAAAAGAAAATTGGTTAAGAAAGGACTAGACACTGCTGTTGTCTATTCTGGTTTGTGTAACTCCAGGTGGGAGACAGGGGGCTTGTTCCAGATTTAAACAGGAGACCTAGTGGAGGGTGGGAGGGGTGGTTTTGTATCTTTTTATTTTTTACAAATCAGACCATATGTTTGTTAATTCTTTCAAATACATATGGTATTTGGGAGCAGCACTCCAGATATGACAAACGGCCCTTTCCAAAGCAAGCTTGTTATGTGGAGCTACTAAAAAAATACCATCAACAAAGATGTACGGGAAAAGGAAAAAACAGGAAAATCGCAATCATCATCACTCCCCTTCAGCCACCTTGTGTCCTCCTGCTTTGAGAGATCCCCTTTCTGAAAATCATACCCCACCCTATTCAGGCTTGGATTTAGACCTCAAATATAGGCCACTCAGTGTGAATCCAGTACCTCCTGTCCTTCTCATCTCTGCTTTGCTCTCACCCCCACACCAGCCTGCACTTACAGCTCATTAGCAAGGCTTCAGCCACAGATTTTGCATTAGCTGTGAGGAGGACACAGGAGAGCTGCAGCTTCCCTGGTCACTGCTGTCCTCCAGCTAGAGCTGAGGTACACAGCCTCGGATAAGATAAGATACCAAATGTCTTTGGCAGGACAGCACACTGTGGGAAACCGGACCATGGTCTTGCTCATCTTAGTGATGAGTATTTGCACATTTATGTTGATATTGTTCTTCCTGACAGACCTAATTGTGACAGGAGGCTGCGAGCTTGCCTAGATCAGTAGTTAGCCCTGGAACAGGGAAAGGCTTTTTCACCTGCCAGATAGAGACTGGAATTATCATGTGAATTTATCAGCTCTGTCTCCCAGAGACTTTAAGACATCCTGGCATAGCCCTTATCCTGGATAGTATGTTATCAGAATAGGCTTTCAGTTTGTCGTTTCTTATTCCTTGAATATGAGATAGATGTGATTTCCATTCATTCGCTGTAACAGATGCCATCTTTTTTTCATATGCCAGTTTCTTATTCTTGATTACTTTTTGTACTTATTCACTTTTCCATATTGGTCTTTTATTGCTCTTATTACCATATGGCATAAGGAGCTTTGCAGCATACATTAATCTAGCTTAAAAAATTTTCCATTTTCCTTCAGTGCCATTCCTCTCTGCTGAGTTTTACACTTCAACAGTGTTTAAGTATGTCATCTTCCTCATTGTTTGATGTTGGTTCACAGTTTAGCATTTGGCTTAGAATATATCATAGACAAATAGATAGCTTTGCCTTGCACTTTTGAACACCTAGGCTCCCTGTGGCAGTGGTGGAACTATGACATTCTGCCAGTTTGTGCATTATTGGATGTGAGTGCTGGTTTCAGTGCAGAGGTACAGGCAAGGTAATATAGACTTCCCAAAGGCAGGGAGAGACCTCCTGGTCCAGGCAGTGGTGGCCTTGTGGCCCGCCTGGCACAGTCACTCATGAGACTGAGGAAGCTCTGTCACAGGCCAGTGTGGTCCTTTTTGGAGCCCCACTCTCATGCTCAGTGCTATTGTCACAAAAACAGCTGTATTTTGCGGTTTTGCCTATACACTTCTCGTTCCTATCAGCAGGGTCAAAGTGGATTAAGTAATGCCAGAAATACTCAGGGCTCCCTGACATTTTTTCATTTTCTGTTGTCTGCCTCTTCATGCAAACATACAACATGCTGATATGTCAGTGCATGTATCACCCATCATCTGTTTTCACATCTGTCCTTCAGACACAACTGACCATGTTTTTGGCAAGGAAGCAACATAATGACTCTCTTCCCTTGTCTTACTCGCTTCCTCTAGTGACTTCCCGGCTACTGTTAGTCCCTTTAACTTTGGTTCTGTTTATGATGATTGTATTTGCTTTCTTACTACAACTCTGGCTGCAAGTGTGACGTGATTTATATCTATTAGACTATAGATTCTTTGCACTATGAATTGTCTGTGTCTGGGTCTGCAAGGGACCTCATAAAATGGAATTTTCATCCCAAATGGGACCTTTAAATGTCATCTGTAATCTTCTATAGACATTTTTATCTGTCCAGGAGACATTTGGGATCCCACTGCTGAGCACAGTATCTGCAGACCTGGAACAGTGGATGTAGCATTGAGGTGCTCCAGCCAGCCCGTGAACATGAAAGAACAGGCCACGATATAGGAGGATCTTTTACACTTCTGAACTGTGCTGCTGATGACTTAAAATTGAGATTACTGTGAAAGGGTTAAGGCATGAAAACAAAAAAAGGAGGGAGAAATTTCGCTAAAGATTTTAAGACCTATTTAGGTATAAAGATTCTGAAGGGGAAAAGTTGCTTACTGAAGTAACTAAACATATCACATGAAAAATTACAAAAAAAATTCCACCGAAAAGGAAACTTTCCAAATACTTTATCGAAGAAACCGTATAAACACAAAGAAATGCAAATAAATTTCTGCTTTTTTTCTGAGACTGAGTCTTTTGCTGTGCCATCCTATGCAGGAAATTCTAGTCTATGATCAGTCTACAAAAGTATAAATTGCCTGTATTTACAGACTGTATTTATATAACAAGGATTTGTTTTCTGACCTGCTGTTCCCTGAATGGAGGTCATCACGATCACTATACGCAGTCAAGTGGAGTTTTGCTGAATACGGGTGTGCAGCCAGGACAGGCAATTAATAGGCAGTTTGACTCTAGATGTCAGAGTCCTGATGTTTCTTGCTGCTCATTTATTTCTGGAGAGGTCTAGGAGAAGGATTTGTCAGGTGGAGGCTGAGGCAACATGGTGAAAGTAGTTCTACAGCTGTGCAAGTGCTAGCTCAGCATTTTGACATAGGGCTCCATTTATCAGGTAAGGTACTCTGCCTGACAGGACTCTGTAGCTATGAGAAGGTGCTATAGGAGAATTCACACTCATCATTTATTAAAGCAATTGGTCATTGTGGTGTCTAAAAGCAAAATCATGGTAAGAGACCTTTAGTTCATCCTAGTATAGTCACCTGCTCCCTGCCACAGCTGCCCAGCCCACGGATATTTCTGAAGCACTTGGGAGATTCCAGAGAAGGGAAAGTTTGGTTTGAAGGAACTTAGGGAGTTTAAATTTTTTTTCTCTGTAGTAGGTGTGTTGTGCATCTTTTAGTACCTCGCCTCAGTTAGCCTAATGAACCAAAGTCTGGGGAGTAGAAGTGCAGTGTCCTTCGAATGGAAGACCTTGGCTTGAGCTGGCAGATAAGTAAACCCTTGAGAATTAGTGGGAGACAGTAAAAATTATTGGAGACCCGTTGAGTTTCCTTGAATGATTAAGAATTAATGCATTTCTCCTTTCTGTTGATTTACTAGGTACTCCCGTGGCAGAGACTAAACATAGAAGAAACGCTTAAAGCAATATTTCCTCGAAACAAAAATACCATATAATAGTTGTTTTATTTTCCTGCGTTCTGATTTCTTTCACCTGACAAAATTCTAAAACAATTAGAAAAAACACTGAAATATATGCTTGCTTATAAGATGCTTAAACAGATGTACAAAAATGGCAGGTGATTCTGGCTTGCTGGATGTCGACCAACGTGGTCACCCAAGTAATTAGAACACATTGCAGTTTGACTAGTTTTTTAGCCAAAACAGCTAATTTGATTCTTACACATTAGTTTTGATAGAAAAGGGCCTGGTCCCTTGGCTGGTCTTCGCTGACTCTAATTAAAAACTGCTCATTGCCCTGGGCAATCCACTCCTCAGGAAACTTGCTCTTTTGAGCAGCAAAGAAGCAGCTGTTAGAAGTGATAATTGCTCTTGTTTCCATTCTTCTGTTCTCCTGGTCTTCAGGTCTCAGCTAGTATCAAAATAGCAGGACAACAGCAAAAATAAGATCTGAGCCCGTCTATCTCTTCCCCTATTTTTCAAAAATGGTATTGTAAAGGTCATCTTTGGTGCAGATATAAGTTTGTAGCTGTGTCATGTTTCCTTTTCTAAATGGTGTTTAGTCTGAGTTGTAGTCCAAGATCTTAGCCATTTTGGTGAGATCTGTAGTACATTTTGTATTCTGGCTAACCTCCAAGTATATTCTGCCTGGCTTAATTTACTCAGTGCCACCAACAGACTGATGCAGTTTTCACTCCCTGTTCTTCAATTAGGTGTAGTGTTGCAGTGCACCACTGAAATAGCCAGTCCAAGGTAGTCACTGGGCACAAATCATAGTGGCTGAAGAGGCTGGCTGTCCTGGGGCCTGGTGTCAGCCTGAAAGTCTTAGATTTTTGGCTCTATGCAGAGGAATATGGTTGCATAGGATGCTGAGCTGTGGTAATAAATTACTGTGGGACAGAGACAGCAACGGGCTTCCAGACATGCTAAGGAGCTCAGCTTGAGATTCTGGATTTGTCTCAAGCTCTTGATGAGCTCACTGGACACAGCCAGGAGGGACTGAAAGCAGTGAGTGCCTCATCACTGGCTTTGTGGGGGCAGAGGCATCCCAAACAGTTCTTGCGGAACAGATTAGCCTGGAAGGATTCCGAGGAATGAGAAGTATAAAAGCAGAGATTATACCTCCTTCCAGCAGGGTGGTGGAAAAGGCAGGCCACGAGCTCACCCTTATAGCATGCGCCCTGGCCACGGACATGGCAAGAAACGCTGTCCCCCATGGAGTGGCCTTGCTTCTTCCTGCTGGGGTGTTCGTGTTGGCCGCAGTGCTGGTGCTGCCCAGCCAGCTCGTTAGGCCGTAAAATAAACTCTGCAGCAGTCAATTTCGCTGGGCCAAGAAGAGGTGCTTATATACCATAGCTGAGGGATTGGCTAAAGAGTCTGTAGAAATCAAATGTCAAATGCTTTAGCTTGCAGCGGGAGTTCCGTGGATTAACTTTTGGGTGCCTTTGAAAAGCACAGCCTGTGCTATTAATTTGAGAATTTTAAGTGGCAGATTCGTGGATGCTGAAGAGCCCTTTCTTGAAATTGTAGTTGGATTTTTAAAATCTGTTAAGCACCATATTGGAATATTGCTTCTGAAGCAAAGAGATCTTCATTTTTGCCTCTACTGTGTATTAGGAGATCTCCCACGCTTACAGGGCAGCAGGAAAGAGCTATGCAAAGTTCAGGGTGGGAAACCTAGTCCTGCAGCATACAGCCATCATGCACTTAGCTCATGTTATTTAGTAATATTTTTGTCCCTACTTGTCTTTGAATAAATCAGAAAGAAAACAGCATAAGGCTTAATTTGCCAGTCCCTCTGGAGTTGACTTGAAACTTCCAGTTTAGATGAACATCTTTTGGAAGCAGGTGAGAAGAGAGAAGAAAAAGTTGAGAAACCTGAATTGTTTGGCCTCTAGGCTGAGGACTGGATGTTTGGGTTTTTTAACATACATTACCTGTGAAAACCAGGGCAAGTCACTGGTAAGTGAATGCCTGTGACTCATCCCACAGCTAGGGAGCGGACATCTAAGAGAAGTTACTGGGGGATGGATGGCCCTTCAGAGGACGGAGAGCCCTTTGTGCTTTGATTGCTCACATATTGCAGCATGGATGATCATTGGTGTTTTCCCAGTGCCAATAGCTTTTCTTAGTGGTGAAGTAAAGCAATGGCTCCTGCATGCAGGGATGGTGGTTTTCAGGCCCAGATTGGTAACTGATGCTGCCGAAAAGGTAATATTTAACCTGCTCTCGAGCACAAACTGGATTTTGACCATCCTGTCAGTTTCCCATGCATTCTGTTTGTCACATGCTATCACAATTCAGTCATGGAAAATGTTTTTCTACTACCATTTCCAAAAGTACCTACTTAAATGTAATTTAGTTAAATGAGGTCCCTACCATTAGTTCTTGAGAACCGTGTTTTGGTCCAGGGCAAACTTATCAAGTTACAAAACCTGGACAAAAACAAATTTTAAATGAAAATGCTATCAGGCATTAACTATGAAAGAACCAGTGGTTCTGCTGTAATAAATTTATCTTTGTGCCTGCAAGTAGTCTTCCAATGGAAAAAAAATTATTTAATTGTGCTTATGACATATCAGGGCATTTCCATCATTCCATTTGCCGAATAATACTCCAATGTTAGAGAAAAATCTGTGTGCTTGCATTTAAGCATGAGAATGTTTCTCTGATGTTCAACAGTTCATTTTAAAATGAAATTTTACAGCCCTCAGCAACATTCATTCACAGACCCTAGCAGGCTTTTATTAAAAATACTTTCTAATTTATTTGTCATAATTTATGCTTCTTTGTCCAAACAATTGAACATTTTATTTAATTTAGAGAAGTCTACAATAATTAAACTATAAAAAAACAAATCATGCAAAAGCTGAGCATCTTCTGTAATGCAATTAATATAATGAAATTCCTTCTGAGATCAGGGGTAGATCCTATATCTATATCTCATTTTTGTCATTTTTCTCAGGTAACAAATTAAACTTTATAAACTTTATTAAAATATTTTAACTACAGAGTTATTCTTGTTATCCTTTTCCAGTTTCTATGTAACCTACCCACTGTGCTGTAATATAATATCAATAATATGTGATATTTTTATTTTATTTCATAATTTGTACTCATTTAAAATAATGGAAGAGCAGTTCTCCAGCACTCATCCATGATTCAGTGTAGTGCTCCAAAGTGTACTTGAAATTCAGTTCTTTTAATATTGTCTGCAGCTATTATAATGGTGCATTGTACATTTGCAGCCTGAGATCACTTGGAAATAAAAACAAGATTTAAAATATTTCTAAGTAGTAAATAAGCAACAAATTATGTTCTTCATGCTCTTTACTGCAGATGCTTTTTCCTTGTACAGGTTATTTCAGAACACCTTAGGGCCTACCTATAGTTTATAGGTAATAATACCCAATTAAACTATATAGTTTTCCTCCACACATCACCTCGCTGAAACAGTCTAGTGGGTGAGGAACAGAACAGAGCATGTGGAGGTTTTGCTTTTGTTGACTCAGTGTCATTAAATTCTCTCTGGTACCAAATTGCTGCCAGCTGAATAATACTTTTTTTTTTTCCTTTTCCCTTTCAGGAATTAGAAAACAGAATTCACTTTTTAAGGGAGCTGGGAGTAGAAAGAACCTTATGTGCAAGAAATGAGATGGGGAAATTGTCCTTACTCAAACATGTACCTTGCACACTTCCTACAGCTATTTCCAACATATTATTGAGTATGTATTTTAATGGCTATTGCTTACGCTTGTGAGTACTGTGTACTGTTCATAACCACTACTGACTATGTCTGCAGTGCATCCTTTGTCCCCATGGATGTTAGAACAGGCTTATCTCTTTTTCTGTGAAGGTCATTTTGGGCTTCTGACAGCTTATTTTTCCACCTGGCGATTTCTGTCTGCCTCCCGTTCCCTCCTGCTGGGTTTGGAAGCACCTGTGGGCCATGATTCGAGCTGTCACCCATCCGGCTGTCCCCTTGCCCTGCCACAGCAGTGCAAGGAGTGCCATTCAAAGGACACCCTCCAACTGCTACTCGGGGCCCGGAGCAGTCCTGGTGCCGACACTGCTGAAGGAGGAGCTGTTGTTTCAGCAGGAATTGTGGCCCCCACAGTGTTCATTAGACATTTTATTGGGAAGATCTGAAATATTGTGTTGCAGAAGTCACATTCTGTTGGGAAGAAGGATGGTTCAAAAAAAGTTACTGATGGAATTGCAAGTTGAGGTTCATCCTCATTTGTTTGAGAGAAACAAATAGTATGTTTTGGGTAGAAAAAATTTTGCAAAATAGTCATTTTCTTCCAAAGGACAGCCTTCTACAAGCAGCTGCAAGCAGCCTCACAGTTGCAGGCCCTGGTTCTCGTGTGGGTCTTAAACTACCCTGACATCAGCTGGGAAGACCATACAGGCAGGCACATGCAGTCCTGGAGGTTCCTACAGAGCATCGATGATAACTTTCTGGTGCAAGTGGTGGAGGAACCAACAAGGAAAGGCGCTCTGCTGGACCTTGCACTAACAAACAAAGACGGACTGGCTGAGTATGTGAAGGCTGGAGGTAGCCTCGGCTGCAGCGACCATGAAATGGTGGAGTTCAGGATCCTGCGTGGAGGAAGCAGGGCGATAAGTAGGATCAAAACCTTGGACTTCAGGAGAGCTAACTTTGGCCTCTTCAAGGAGCTACTTGGAGGGATCCCATGGGCCAGGGCTGTCGAAGGCAGGGGGGTCCAAGAGTGCTGGTCGCTGTTTAAATATCACTTCCTCCATGCTCAGGAGCAGTGCATCACCCTGAGAAAGAAATCTAGCAAAGGAGGCAGGAGACCTGCATGGTTGAACAAGGAGCTTCTAGCGGAGCTCAGGCAGAAGAGAAAGGTCCATGGAATGTGGAAAGAGGGGCAGGCCACTTGGGAAGAATACAGGAATGTTGTCAGAGCATGCAGAGATGCAACGAGGAAGGCCAAGGCCCACATGGAATTGAATCTGGCAAGGGATGTCAAAAACAACAAGAAGGGCTTCTTCAAGTACATCAGTAGCAAACGGAAGGCTAGGGACAATGTGGGGCCGCTCCTGAATGAGGTGGATGTCCTGGTGATGGAGGATGCAAAGAAGGCAGAGCTACTGAATGCCTTCTTTGCTTCAGTCTTCAGTGCTAAGACTGGCCCTCAGGAATCCCAGGCCCCGGAGGTAAGAGAAGAAGCCTACAAAGAGGACGACTTTCCCTTGGTCGAGGAGG
>Ga0065711_1039116_pt1 | contig 18111 bp, 9 predicted proteins | sample Hoacrofraction12_FD_59098 | JGI IMG/M metagenome (GOLD analysis project Ga0065711, IMG submission 59098) | Hoatzin crop microbial communities from Cojedes, Venezuela - Epithelial fraction 12 v2 (version 2) | ecosystem: Host-associated > Birds > Digestive system > Esophagus > Crop | place... | reverse complement strand
TTTTTTTTTTTTTTTTTTTTTTTTTTTTAAAGTGCTGAGGACCTGTTTGTCCCAGTTAAATGCGTTGGGGCAAGTTAGGTTTTCAGCACTCTTGAGAGAGCAAACCATTTAGTAATTTAGATGCCTAAATACTGTCTTAGAAGCCAGTTTTTCGACGTCCATTTTTAAGAATCTCAGCACTCACTGGTTTTGTTGGGTGGGCTGCAACTAGGCAAATACTCTGCTTTCAGCAAGAAGCAGCAGTCCATTTCTACTCTGGCAAAAGCTTAAAAAGACCGGATTCCATCCTTTTTGCAGCATTTGCTTAGTTAGAAACTTGTACATAAAACATAGCGGTGCCAAGTCTGCAGGGGAACCTAACGGCTCGATGCTGTCTAACTTTGTAAACAGAAAATTGAGAAAAGTATGCTAAGCCTTTGTGACTTTTGTATCACCTCTGAAACACGTCCCAACACTCTGCAAGCCTTTTCATTGCATCTCTGATGGGTGCAAAGAAATAATGTGTTCTGTCCTCATTATACTTGAACTCTGCTATGAAACCTTGCTTGTGGTTTGATGTCTTCTTGTATCAGCAGATTGACACATCTGTCACACATGTGGCTTCATTTAGAAGCAATTCCACCTTCCTATATTGCAATAGCACGAACAGACTTTTGTGCAAGTCTGAAATGGAGTATGTATTGCTTTTTGTAATTTTTTTTTTATGTGGAAGTTAAAGCATCGTGGAGTGCTGAAATCTGAAACTGTCTTGAACTTATATCACCAATGTAAGTTCATCAAGCCGTGATGAAATTTTGACTAAAAATTGTATCCAAAGGTCTATTTCATACTTTTTGTATTAGTGATTTTGAGATTTCTGCAAAATAAAGCTTGCAGCCATGGTTGAACTGAAAATACCTGAAAGATGAGGTTCTGATATCAACTTCATAAAATATGCAGGTTTCGCTATTTTATAGATAGAAGGCAGCCTGTCCTTTTAGATTAAGTTATATTGCTATATAAATAAATCAGTAGCATATTGCTTTAGGTTTCTTTTCTGACATAATGCAGGTATTCAGCTTTTAGCCACACAGAGGCAAAATAAAACTCTATCTTAAGATGTGATGGTAACAGGCATCTCTCCTGAAAACTGTAAAGTAGGTGGTGGCAACTGCTGGACAAAGTCTCATTTTTTCAGATTGTATCATTAAGTGTTATTTCTTTATTTTCCAAAGTGAATGTCTTATTATTTAGAGAAGCTGAGAACTTCACAGAACTGGGTTTTTTACCATTCCTCTCTGAATATTCATTGCTGCTCCAGTCTAACTGGAAGTGTGTGGCTGGTCTCTTGCAGTGTGGTACCTCACATTGAGTTCAAGGCTTTATCTGCTCTCCCTATGAAATTCTTGGCTTCTTAACAATGTCAAGAAAAGCAATAACTGCCTAGAGAAATTTGGAATAACTAGTGGATTACAAATGTACAAATCAATAGACACAATCAGTTTGTGGGTCTGGGCCTGGGATTTTGTTTTTGTGGGGCTAACTCCTGATTCCACTGAAGTCAATTGTAAAAATCACATTGACCATTGGGATCAGGCTAAAGGTCGTAGAAGGTGCCTCATAAAAGTCCAATGCCTTGATGCTTAACTGGTTTGTGGAAAAGACAGGGATTGTATTAGAAGTTTAATATCCCAAGATAATAATCAAGAAGACCAAGTTGCTTAGTGTGTTCCTAAGTGTTGGTGTGCATGATAATTCAGGCATGATTATATGATGTGTGTGAAGTCCTGTGTGTGTGGCAGCACTCAGAACAGAATGAGCTTCCAGCATACGGACCTGTGCTCAGACCATTTCACCTGAAGGCCATACTGTATCTTCTACAAAATCTGGAATTTATTCTGGCTTCCTAAAAATATGTGAATAAATAAATAAGAGACTGGCGTGCAGACCAGGTCACTGCAGATCTTTAGACATAGGGTGCATAAACATAGGGTCATTCTGGTTTATAGATCAAATAAGGAGAGACAATTTTAAGATGTTTTGGTTCTTGCAGATGAGGGTATAGCTGTTTGCTCTTCAACACCACATATGTTTCTCATGCGTACAGTATTACATTTTTCATAACTTTGTGAACCATTTCTTGTTCCTCTGAGACTTTTACTTCATCATTGATATCCCATAGTCCTAAGGGTCTATATAACAGGTTTATATAGGGCTGTGATTCATTAGCGATATGCTGTATTTTCCCTTCCCCCTGTGCAAAAGTTTGCATAATGAGAGATTCATTCTGAGCTGTAGGACCAGAAATGGAGCTCCTGTGCACTCTTATTACCATTAAATTCAGGAATTACTCTGAGTCTGTAAAATTGAAAACGGGCAATCCTTACTGCTTATTTTTAGTTCTGAAAGATTGTCTGATATTCATGGAGTTCAGCCTCAGTCTTGAAGACTGTGGATGTTAGGATATGCCATCTCTTTGCTGAGTGAGAAACTGTACTTGCAAAAGAGTTCGTTCTTTGGATGGTATGAATTTACCAGCTCTTCAAAGCATAAAGACAACAAAAGCCTTTTTTTGACAAAGAAGTGTGGTTTCTTCCTTAGTGGACTTTTTTTGTTTGCATTTCTAACTGCAATATTCAGGCCTCTCCAAACTCTTGTAGTGAGCTTGTTGTCTAGGTCTGGTCTGAACTGGATTTGACCTGTGTCCGCAATTGTGCTCAAAGTTTGTTGGCAAGTGTTAGAATTAAAGATACACATTGCTAATGACAAAGTTGCCTTACATACTTGTGTTATGTTAAAAGTGTGTTGAGATGAAAGATGTGGAAACTCTAGTATTTTATTAATCCTCTAGTACAATTATACAAGCTGTCCTCGTGTGTAGTGTTTGCGTACTGATTTCTTTCTTCAGATCCCTTTTCAGCATTAGACAACTAGACAATACTGCATCCACACATGAATAATCTGGCTTTCAAAAAGAAGTTCACAAAACTGCAACAAAGTATCCAGTTTAAATTGCGAGTATGTCAGGTGGATTGCCATTTTATTGTCAGCCTGCTTGTTTGTTAAGGATATGTTCTGTAATTTCTAAATACGTCAATACTGTTAATGTTTTCCTGGTATATATGACATGGAAATTCAGTGTCAAAAAACCTCTTGATACTGTGACTTTTCACACTAATAATCTAGTAGCTATTCTTCTATATTAATAAGATGATTTTAATATTCTTTACAAATTTGACATGTCTACTCAACTTAAACACACTTTTAAAGATTAGGGAAATAAAATTTAAATGTAAAAGAAACAATGGTGTACAATTCCAGTGATTCTTGAATTTTCAGATGTTTGACCTAGTTTGTTCAGTGCTATTTTTCTTTAACCTTGGGGAGCTTCTTATCAAGGTGCAACCTATCCAAGACTTAAGCACAGTTTTTCAGGATTTCACTTTTTTAGCTTTTCCTCTTTTTACTTTGCTTTCTTGTTTTCTTTTTTAGTATTGTGTTCAGAAAACAATAAAAACAAGTCTCTGTCTTCCCACTTCCTAACAAACAGTATATAGGCTTTTGAGATATATGTGCAAATATTTTATACTGCACTAGAAAGACATCCACTTCTCTTTTCTTCTCCTCTTGCGGAAAACAAGTGCAATGTTACCGTCAGCAAGGCTACCTATTATTCATCTTGATTTAGACAGAAATAAACATTTTTATTATAACACTTTAGAATTTCCTATCACTGCTCAGTGAACTCATCTCATGGAAATTCAAATGGGTACTATTGGTAGTTGTTTTTGTAAAGTAGTGAGGCAGAACAGAGGATCAGAGTATAAAGTACCTTTCCCTTGGGTAAAAGAAAAAAAAAGAAAAAAGGAAAAGATGATAGATATATAGAGAGATATATATATATACACACAAATGTTCTAAATTAGCCATTACTATTCAGAGAAGAGATACTGGAATTATTGCAGATTGTTCTCTGAAAATGTCAGCTCACTGCTCAGCAGTGGTCAAAGATGAACAGAATAGTGAGATCCTTTGGGAATGGCATTGAGAACAAAATGAAAAATATTGTTATGCTATTGTATAAATCCATGATGTTCTGGTGTCTTGAATCCTGTGTGCAATTCTAGTCTGTCCATCTCAAAAACCGAGGGTATGACATGGACACCTTCAATATAGGAGGGGGGACATGGTAGAGCGCAACTCCTTCAGGCTGCGGAACTGGATACATCGTATGCTCTTTAGGATGCTTACGATGCGAATAGCTGCCAGCAAAAGGTCTTGCGTTGATACAAAAGAAAATTTAAGGTGCATCTGATATTTTATTAATTTCAAAGAGTACCTAACTTTTGCTTTTATGTGTAGGGTTTGTTCACGTAATTAGGAGTATAATATGAAAAATGGACCGTGTGAAGGTAAATGCTGAAAGTGTAAACTGAGTTGAATACTAAAGAGGGTAGGTAATCCAAACTTCATAGCAAATTCTTCTTCCTTGACTATTCAAAAATAATTTCAAGTCAATACACTTTAGGCTTCTGTATGTTAAAGTAAATGTAAAAGGGAAAACAGAAGGTCCTTATGAAGAACGTTGGCGTATGACATGTTTTGTGTACTACAAATAGTTCTGGAAACATTTATGTCCTCTTCTTTTTTAGTATATAATTTTGTCATCTACAGTTCTTATTTCTGTTAATATGTCTAACACGAGAGAGGTACTTACGGCATTCATAGAAATAAAGATCATTAGTAAGGTCAATTTTTTGGTAATGAATAATGAAACCTCTATATACTGGAACAGAATGTAGACCTTTGCATTCCTGTCTGCTTTCTGGTTCTTGCTGAGGGGAAATAAAAAAGGCCAAGCATCTCAATGCAGAAGGCATGAGTTGTAAACTTTCACCCATCGAAAGCTGAAATCATATCAACTGATGTACAGGTGTCATTATTGCTCACGTTGGCAAATGACTTCCTTAGGATGAGATCGCAGTTTTAGTCCGTTTTCCCCTATATATATCCATATATCATGTTAGTTATGATACATATGAAGTGCCTGAATAAGATTACATTAGTTTTGTTTGTGATCTTCTAGTACATGACTACAAGGAAGAGTTCATTGTGGTATGAAAATCTAAACTGAACCAACTATTAATTAACGTTGAAACCAAATCACTGAGACAAATAGCCATTCTCACTAAATACCAGTTTAGGAACATGAATCTTATTGTTTTGTTACATTTATTTCTGGACAGTTCTAGGCAAGTTATTTTAGTAGAATAAATTAGAACAAGACAGAATAAAAAGAATAAGCATGGCTTACATGAGTAGTTTATTTTATAAACTTGATTGTAGATGGGCAAATGTGACCAAAGTCTAACCAGGTGCCACAAATCCAAAGAGAAGAATTGTATTTTGTAATTCAAAAGGAAACATTCAAGAGATTTTATTCAAACAGGCAAGTGCACTCACATTCAGAATTTTATATTCAAATTAAATCCCACTATTTCTTCCTAATTACCCAAGAGTAGCATATGTGTACTCCCTTAGAATGCAGTCTAAATAATTTCATGTTTAACACCAGAAGCTCTTTGTTGTGTCGTAAATTACAATAGCATTTTAGTTTCTGATTAAATGAACTGCAAATTTAATATTTCTGCCTGTTCTTTGTACGTTTAGCTGCTTGTAAGGATAAAGTTGCAGCACATGCTTATATCAGCGAACAGTGGGGAATTTCTGTTTTGCACCCTGTTCCTTCTTACTGTTTCCTTGTGGAAATGGACGGGGTGAGCTTGGATGACTGAAGTTCAGAATGGGCATAAAACTTAAGTGTTTCTTTAATTCTTGTGAGCCAGGAAAAATACATTCTTTTTTTCTTTCAGGGTTGTCTGGATTCATAGTTAGCTATTATCTTTCACCAACTTACCATCTGCAATGTAATTTCTTGTTTGATGTATGCGTCTTGTTTCTAATCGCCCAAGTTTTCTAGGGGAGCTTCTTCCTGTGTGTTCAGAATAATGCTTCCTTTTATTTAGTCTATTTAAATGGTATCCCTTTTGTTTCACCAGAGCTTCTTATGAGCTGAAATCCTGATTCAACAAAGTCCACAATTCTTCCTAAATTCAGTTTTTTAATATCTCATTTTTAAAGCCTTAGTTATTACATAGACATATTAATCATAATGCCACGCAACAGCGTTGCTGCTTTTTAAAAGTATTTGGAGAGGTGGCTTTCTCCTTTTGGAGTTTCCGAAGGCCATTGCTTAACTGTTGCCAGATAGCTAATTAATTTTACATTAGGGCATGTACTCTATATAAATGGTCTCTGTATTAATAAACAATGGTAGCGCTGGATGACCTTGCTATTCTGTGAGTTGTCTCTCTGTTGTAAGGCTCCTGGTGTAGAGAAATGTTTGCTGCATTTGTGGTTACATACTGCAGAAGCAGATGGTCATCTCAGCAACCTGGAGAACAACTTAAATTTCCTTTCAATGTTGTAAAAATAAGAATAAATAGAAATAGTCAGAATCTTTGCACAATGTTTTCTAAAGATGAATGTTTTATTATTAAAGTATGAAGGCTTTGGGCAACTAATGGAAGAAAATCCTTACAGTAAGAAAATTGTTTCCATCTTGTAAGCAAGTTTAAATTGAAGCATTTTCTTGTAGTGAGAAGCGAGAGTAGCTATGGTGAAAGGCCATTCAATGGGATATGTCTCCAGTAATTGCATTCCAGTGTTGGTCCTCTTTCAAAGAGCATCCTTATTTAAAGAAAATAAAGATAAAAAGGTCGACAATCCTGCTGAAAAATAAATCCTGTGTCAAATGTACCTTTTAGAAATTATAAGTTTTAAACCCATTATTGGCTTTTGAACTGTGCAAGGGAAAGCTATCCTGATGTTACGTTAGTTACAACTCTTGACCAAAAGATTCTTAGCTTTACTATGTGTTGTTTGCTATATATTTTCAGTCTATGTTTCTAATTTTCTATTAAATATTTCAGACAAAGTATGCAAGAATACAATTACTTGAGTAATTCCAAGCACTGGCAGAAAAGAGAGAAAGAAAAAAAGAAAGCTAAAGCAGAGTAGATCCTGCCTTTCGAGCCCATAGAAATCCAGTAAGTCTAATGGTGTTGTCTCTTTCAGCATGGGAACACAGAAGCATCCTAGAAATTCTGTAGTATCTCTGAAAAATGCATTTAATAAAATATGCACACAAAATACAAGCAAAGGCCGTCTTCCTCTTGTATAATGAATAGAAAAAGATTTTATCGAAAAGATCTCTCTAGTAAAAATACCCCAAACTTCCAGAGTATAGAAATACGCCATTTTTAAATACTGACAGTTCTTCTGATGCCAGTTGTCAGGGCTGCTTAGAACCTTTCACAAACACTACATTCCGTGTACATACGAATGGAAAAAATTTGTGTTTGCCTATAATTGTTTATTTATATGTTTAGATAGTTGTGCCTGTATAAATATAGGACAAATAAATCCTTTTTTACTTTGAATGTGTTCTGAATTACTTTTGTGTGGTTGTTTTTCCTTATAAACAGTTTTGCAATAAGGTGTGGGTGGCTTCATGCAGAATACACTACTTCAGGCAGACAAAATCGTTGTATGGCATGCTCCCTCCCCATCTCCAGTGCTTTTCCCACTGCATTCTTCCAGTTCGGTTTAGCCCAGAACAGAAGGCATTTTTCAAGTATCACAAAATAAAAGTAGTAATGTGATTCCTCAGCAAGATTAGGCTAGAAAAATGGGATGGATATGGAAGATTTGGCAGAAATACAGGTGCCTGTTTTTGCTGACTATTTTGTCTTTGTTTGAATGTTGTTATTTATACTTCACACTGAAGTGATCAGCCATCAGCAGGTTACATATTATTGGTGGACCAGCTGGAATCCTTGCTCATTTAAGGTGTGCAGGAGCAGCTACAACCTGTAGAAGCTTTAACTTCATTAGCCTAAATAGGTACCTGTGCTTTGAAGGAGGCTAAAGGTCTGCTTAAAATTGAAGCCAGTGGCTTCACAGCTGAAATGCGTCATGATTGATTATTCTGCTGCTGCTGAAGGTGTAGCTGATACAGCTATTAGCAGAACCTTGACCTTTTTAGTGAGTGTTCTGTTAGCAGACATGGAGTTGTGTTCCTGGTCTTATGCTGCCTCGGGTATTATTCAACTGTTGGTTTTTTTCATGTATGTATGCAGTAGATGCTGGCTGCTGATGTTGCAGATGTTGGTGTGCGGTGCTCTTTGCTTAGTTGGGGTTCGTCTGCCTCGAGCACGCACACCAGTACAGGGGATGTGGTGTGGTCACAGCTCTCTCCATGGCAGTCTGGTAATTGTACTTGTTTCAGCAGTTTCTTATTTGTTTCATGTTACTGAGACTTTAACAGCAAATAGTCCATGTTTTCCCATTGCATTGTAACTAGTTTCTTCTCTGGGATTTTAGGAAAAAGGAGGTATTGTGTGTGCCCTAATATCAACGTGCTCGCAGACCAGCCTGTGTTTTGGTGGGAGGTGGTTTTCTGCCATTTGTAGGATGCATCGGTGCTTCTTATAATAGGATATGCAACTATCTACATGAAACTGTTTTCTGGTGAATTAACTTTGCTTTTTATGTGGTGGTTGTCTCTGTAAGGCCATGTACTATTGAAACAAATTCTTTCAGACAGCTCCTGAGTATTCTAATCATGAAGATAAGCTTATTTTTATTAGGTGGCCTATGAACAAAGCAGCGATAACTGTAATACTTATCTTCAACCACTGTACGTGTGCTGTCATGTAACACTGCCCACGTATAAACATCAGTGTCCCCAGACCTGTTGGAGTGGACTTGTTGATGTAATTTCGGTTGCCTGAGACAAGCAGTTAACCAGGGTTGACTTTCCAGTGACAGCTTTTTCAAATACAAGTTTTCTGTAGAGGTGTTTGTTTAAAGGCCCTAGTTCTTCAAAACTGAAGCATTGCTTAATGTGTGCATAGAGGACACCCAGAGCTGATTGCGCAGAGCCGTACAACACAGGTGGCAGAGAGAAGTTACTGTAAAAGGATGACTCATTTCTTACCAGGGGTCTTTGAAGTGCTTTTGGAGGCTGATGGCCATCCTCAGAAAAAGGCTGAGGTAAGAATGAACTTTATCATCATTGCTTCACACCTGAACCAGGCCAGCTTGTGAACTCAGAAAACAAGATATTCTTGAGGATTTTAGAAAAGTTCATGAAAGCTTTTGGAATTTCTAGAAGGTTTCTTTTTATCCAGAAGGAAAATGTTAGGTTGAACTGTGTAGTTTGCTAAGTTTGGCCTTTGGCTGTAGCTTGGTGGCTAGGAAACAGAGACAGGTGAGCTGAAGCTTCAGAGCTGAGGTAGCCTTTAATGCCTTATCTGTGCTTGCAGGAAAAAAATTAAGTAGAAGGAAAGCCAGCAGTTTGTATTTGATTCTTCTATTTTTTTTGTGTGATAGAAGATTGATATCCTTTAATTTTCTGTAAAATGGTATTTGAGGATTTCAGAAGAATGACAGCTACTAAAAAAAATTAGAATCTTGTAATATTGTGTATTATGGAGGGAAGCAGAGGCACAAAAAATATAAAATTTGATTGTAATCTTTCTGGCTTTATCAAAGACAAAGCACAGAATAAAGGTGGCAATAGCCAGGATTCCTGAGTAACAGAAATACTAATGCTGAACATAATTTACAGAGATTTTGTAAATAAACTAACTTGTCTGTAAGCAAAGAATGGTGCTGCTGTTGTAACCGTTCTTCTGAAATGATACTTGCATCTTGAAATGGATATTAATAATCCAGGGGAATGAGTGTTGTGTCAGGGAATTGCATCCTGCAGTACTGTCCTTCTCAATAAGCCTGCCAGTTCTTTTTGTCTTTGATCATAAGCTCTTTTTGTGTGTATTATTTAACAAACAGAAGTCACAGAGAGATGAAAGACTTCAATCAAACTTAATAATGATAGTTTCATTCTTGGGCATGGCAGCGTATTTGTTTGTATCTACGTGTATATATGTGTGTGTATAAAAAAAAATTATGAATTACTTTTGGTTTTGTCTTTTAGAGTCCGCTTTCTTGTGCTTCTCATTTTCAGCTGCAAGAGAGAAATTGTTAACATAAGATAAGATGGAGATTTTTGTCTCTGCTCTCCCCTCTCCGGTGCTTCGCAGTGATACCGTTTGTGACTCCTTTCACTTGTTTCATGCTGTCCTTCCAGTCTTTGACTGCTGTCTAGTCAGGTAGTATTTACCATAACATAAAAGCAAAAGCAGGTTCTGTTTGACGTGCTTGAATGCAGGATTTTTGCAGAGCGATGTGCGTAAGAAAGCTATGTTCTTTGCAAATTGGTTGTAATCTCCTCGGAGTTTAAAATAAACGTGAGCCCACTTTCCATGCTCACTTTGCAATGTGAACACCAGGCGCTCCAAAGGATGATCTCTGATGAGGGAGACAGAAACCCCAGATAACTCACTACTGACAGAATCTTAAGGGTTTTTCCATCTGGACTAAAAGATTTTTGTACCTTGACAGAAAATCAATGTTTTCTCATTCTTATTAGGCCTGTAGCAGCATCATCTATAAACATCTCTACACCAGGGAAAATTTCATTTAAAGTTCCCATCGTTGCAGCCATATTGCTGCTAAGAAATCTTGGGATTCCTCGTGCAGACGAGGATCCTTTAGTCCTCCTTGTGCTAGCAGCATCGGGAAGTCTCACAAAGGGCAGGTTCCCATGGTCAGATTTGTTGCTAACTTCTTTAATTATATCAGCTTAGACAAAACTGGCCTCTGTTTTAAGTATGAAAGTGGGGAAGCACCTTTGTCAGTGCTAAACCTTTCAATATTGCCAGCATCTGTGCATCTGCAGGAGTGGTAAATACAATGATTTGCATTGTCAAAGTCCTAGAACAACATAGCAGAGCATAATCTCTTGTGTGTTTTGGCAGAACACGTATGTTGCCACTGGGAGATCTTTTGTTTATACTTGAAGTGCTGAGAAAGTAATCAACTAATTTTGGCAGTTGTTTGGGTAGGAATGTTCTTGTGTGTACATGTGCGTATCTCAAAGGCATTCTCGTTATAGCTTGAATATGAACACGTGAAAGCTAATGGCAATAACAAAGAAAAATAGCAAGGGGAGCAAGAGATTGTGGAGAAGGGGGTGTCTCTTCAAAGAAAGCATCATTCAGCTTCATCTGCCTGCTAAGCACTTCCTTGGGGAGGGTAGCTCGATACTTTTTGTGTCTGACCCAGCAGTCTGAGCACCGTGAGACCAGAGTGGCAAGAATCGAGCTGTGCTACAGTGTCCTAAAAGATGTAGGAGAGAACAGGCAGCCCTCAAAGAAGCCTAGCATTCAGAATGTGTAAGGCATCTGAAAATTGGAAAAGAGCTGAAGTGAATTAATAAGCAGAGCTAGGGACCAACATAAACTAACATGTATAAATGTAAGACTGAATTTATCAGCTAAAGCCAGGCACATTTCAGTGTGGGTGTACGAGAGTTTCGTGCTAAAAGCGAAGAGTGAGTGAGTGATATATCGCTTTGATGCTCTTTAAAAGAAAATGGTTGCAATCCGTATCATTTTGCTGTCAAATGTATTTGAAAAATAGAAAACATATGTCAGATATATGTTCTGCAAATAGTTATCAACAGTGTTCCAGAAGTATTTGGTTTGGAGGGTTCTTTGGAAGCCACCATTCACATCTACATGTGTCTTGAGTTATCTTGAAAGCGTCTGTCATTCTGTACTATGGTAAAGTGAGGGCATTGCAGAGATGAGCTTCAGCCTGGTGAAGCCTGTGATGCTGTTGCTCTCAGTGGAGAGGCTCTTCCAAAGGCCATAATTCAGAGTCTGTAAAAACGAGTACGTAGCTCATGTTTTAGAGGCACTACCTCTCTCTGTAGTCTTCTATAGAAGGTTAAATTTAGTCCTCAGTTCTTTTAACGCCCATTATTCACTGGTACGTTTAACTAAATCCTTGATTCCAGAAAGGGACACCTTTTATCTCTTGTCAGACTGCCTCAGCATAAATGAAGACTATGAAGAAGGATTCCACATCCTGATTTTTGATTATGTCTGTTTTCTTTTGTATGGTTTTAAGAAATTTCATTGTATCCTCTTGATTCCACTGAACAAAATGGTATATCCACCAGTGCAAAGATAACATTGTGGGTTTATTTTTGCTATCCTAATGCATGAGGGAAGCTCCTAGTAATTGCAGGAAGAAGCGAGAAACTTCAGGGTCAGGTAGCTCGCCACCTCTGACTGATGCTGTACTAGAAAAAAACGTAGCAGGAGAGTAAAGCGCAGGAGCTGTAGCAAATTGGGCTCAGTGGCAGCAGTTGGAGTTGCAGGATGAAAGCAAAATATGGCCCGTTTGTCTGGAGGTCTCTTTGGGGTTCGGTAGTATGAATGGTACTCTAAAAATGTAAAATGTTCTCGCACGCTAGTAGAGAAGGAGTCAGCTCAGCATGCGTTAGAGCAAGGGGCTGTGACGACTGAACTGTGCATGTAAAGGGCGTGCTGATAGGGCCCTCTCGTGTTCATGTACCTTGTATTTATCGTTATTACTGTTGGTGATGGACAGTGATGTAAAGGTTAGTCTTCACAGCAGATATTCTCCTGTGATAATATTCTTCATGGGTTTTTGTCCTAGCCATGCTTTGCCTCCTCACAGATTCTTTGGGTTTTTTCCCTGGTTTTGTGCCTAATTAATCTGTTGTCACCATGCACATGTTCTTGAGTTTCATAATTGAAGCAGACCCATAGCTGGCTCCACACCAAACTCCCAGCATTCGGCCATTGACGTAACCTTGTAATTCCATTTGGTTTTCAAATGTCGCCACATCACACTGCAAAGCTCACTTTCTTTCTTGTAATTTTTTTTTTCTATTTATTTTCCTCCCCCTTGTAGAGCATGATGAGTGTGGCAGCGAACAGCATAACTGTGATGAGAATGCAATCTGTACTAACACTGTCAGGGGACATAGCTGCACCTGCAAACCTGGATATGTGGGGAATGGGACCATCTGCCGAGGTAAGTCTGTTCCTCTAGAAACACCAGCAAAGTGGCAGACTATTAATATTTTCTGACAGTCACCTATGTTCTGGTAACTTGCAATGGCTGGATTCTGTCAATGATTCACTGTAAGATTTATCATCTGGTAAACAGAGTATGCATGGAGATGATGGGGAATTAATCTGTATAACTTTTCAGCAAGAAGGAAATGTTCTTGGAATGCTAGAAGAAAGGTACTTTTCATTTACTGTCACCGAATACTGTCATTTGAACTAATATCATTCAGCCTTTAACTGTTCATACTTTTATAGACTGTGGATGGTATGTGCTGTCCCTTGGGCTTTTAAAATTTAAGCAGATGCCTTTTAAATTAGGTTAATTGTCTTTTATGCTAACATCATATGGTTGTCTTTTGGCTACTCATGTCAGAAGACGGTTGTTGTTTTTTTTTTTAAATCTTTACCTTTAAACATGTGTTTTGAAGATTTCTCAGTTACGTAAACAAGAAATACTCATAGCCAGCTCTGCTTTCTGTGGAGTGGTGAGTCATTTATTGAGGGTAGGTTTTTTCATTTTGTTCCTGTAGAGAAACAAGTGTGTTTATATAAAGACAGAGGAGGGAATATATTAACTAGGTGGTTTAGTAGTGAGGGCTGTGTTGTGAAGTACTATTGAGTTGTAACTCATGCGTTCATGAATTATGTTTGTCTCAAAAAGCTATTTTTTGTCTTGCCTGGGATTGTATACCTTCTAAATGAAATTACAGTAATAGAAAACTAACTTTTAATTTTTTTGAGATGACAACTCTTGCAATTGAGGAATGTACTGGGTGAAATATTCTGTACTTAGTTTGGGGGCACAAGAGGCTGGATATTAGTTTTTCAGAATGTTGTAAATTGGCCAAGCAATTCCTTAAAGGAGAAGGAAGATTGATGTCATTCTTGTTTCAAGCTAAAGTTCTTCACCAAGATTAGCCTGTCAGCTGCTGAATTAGCATATAACATATGATTACTTTTTTATATGGCTTTCTTCGGGTACTGTCCATCTGCACGAGAGCATCCCTGTGTTTGAAACTGTAAAATGGTTTGTAGGGACTGAAGAAGGAATACAGAAACGTTATGAAAATAGTGGGCAAGTTCAGCCTTGGTCTGTCTATGCTAAAGATGAAGAGGTGATACTGGGGAGAAGTTATTGTAGTATGGTTTCCGTCATTGATTGCAGTGGATGTAAATTGCAGCATAAGCAACTATAGTTTCAGGGAAGTCTGACTGAACAGCCTGTCTCTGACTTTTTTTAGTTTGGTGTTTTGTTTTTTTTTTGAGGGTAATACAACAAGACAAACGCTTAATCATATTTCTTTGAAACAGGGATGTTTGGATTAACTCATAAAAATCATGTTTTCTCCCTGGTTTTCTTCATTTGCACACCTGGATATTTGGTTTAATGTGCCAAAAACGCAAAGCGAAACTCCTACTGCATATTTATTAATCTAGTAACGTTGAAGTAATGGAATTGCACTGGACAAATGCCATAATGTTTTTATCCTCCAAGCTCTGTTGAAATCTGAGTTGTGGATAAAATATATATTACTTACATTTTTTTTAGTGTGCCTTGAATTGCACATGCAAATGTACTTACAGTTGTCTTTGAGATAAGCGTACATGGAAATAGAGGAAACAAAGTGCGTTCTTATATTCTGAGTGGGAAGAATAAATTGCGAAGAAAACTGGAGATTATAGAAAGGGGTTTGCAGTCTAATAATTATTAAAGTCATTATGGATAAGAATAATTTGGCACTGCATGGAATAGTTACTACTGCAAACCAGCTAATAGTAGAATGGTGTGCATATTAGTAAATAGCAAAGCACTCAGTGTAAAGTAGTGGTCTGAGTTTTTCAGCCTGTGGTTCTGTGGTCACTGGAAGTTTGTACAAGTCTGGACTGCGAATTGCAGCTATGATCCCATTCTGCCCGTGGTGGCACCAGAAACCCCACTTTCGCCTCTCTTTTTACCAAGTTTTACAGTGATATGTTATCAGTTACTAATCACAGCGGTTTCCTTACACAGATGCTAGGATTGGCACAAGGCAGGAGGTGTGAACTCATCAGGACAACTATAAACTGCTCATGATGTCTTGTACTTTTGGGTCTTTATCTTCAGGTGATATAAACTGGAGGAAAACAGGTATAAGCTAAGGTGATAAGTTTAATGTAATACTGTCTGAAGAGATGATAAATGTTTCTTGTCTTGAGTCATCTAGAAGTGCTTTATAAAATTTTAAATGTTATAGAAGTGTACATACACAAAACAGCTGTTGCAACTAATACTGAAATAATGTATCTCTGTATTTCACGAAGAAAGCTTATTAATATTGTCTAACAAAACCATAAATAGCAAACTTATGATTTTATAATGAGAGAAAAGGGCTGGCTTTGTGCTTGATTCTACAGTCTATTTCAGCAATGTCATAAAAAATGAAATCAAAGTACTGTTTCTTTTTGACTTTACTGGATGACACTGTGAAAGTCTTTATAAAAAAACCGAGAGTACTGTTATTTGTATTTCAGTACAGAAACTGTATGTGTAGTTAAATTAAATTGCATGGTGAACTACTGGTAAATATAGTGGAATTTCTCTGGCAGGAATTTGTGATATTTGTGTTTTTTGTGAAAAGTATGGAGAAATGAAAAGGACAGACATAATCTGGATATGAATATTATGATTGCTGGGGATTTAGAAATAAAAACAAAAAACAAATGTTGAAAAGGAAAGCAAATTTTTTTAAATCTGTATGATCAGGCTGCCACACTTCTTGAGTAGAAAAATAAATTTCATGCATAAGGCATTGCTTTACTGTAAACGTGGTAGAGTAGACTGTGTGATTAAGAACTGGATTGTGTCAAACTGGATGTGGAAACTCATGAAGAAAGGTGGTAGAAAAGGGCGCAGACTGAGACCAAATGCACTTCTGCATTAAAATAGTTACTGTTGTAGTTGAAGTGACATAGAAATGGAAAGAGAAGTGGAGATGAACATTAGAAAATCTTAATAAATACGTAGTTACCAATATATGGACAGTGAGACCGTGTAATAGAGACAAATAAGACCTATTCCCTATGGATGCTCTCAATTTCACTGTAAGAAGTGGGCTTTAGCACCTCAGACACTGAAATTTTGGCAGTAGATTGGAACAGAATGAGGCTGAGGGGAGCTGAAATGACAAGGCAGGACAGTGCTGTACCATCACCATTAGTAAATTTGACAGAGTACTGGACCCAGAATCAGATAGATTGTATCTCAGGATTTCCTCAGAAAATGAAAAGTCAAATAGGGATATCTTTGCTGGATGAAACTACAGCAGTGAAGCCAGAGGACAGAGGTGTAATTAGTTGAATAAGAGAGATTCTGAATCTACAGATCTGTGAAGTTGCTCTTTTCTGTGAAGGAAACAAAAAAATTCAAAAGAAGTAATAGTGTTTTGGGAAATAGATGAAGTTGTATGGTGGGTAACAGAAGGCTCATGCCATGCTTGTTTACTTGAATTCTGTAAATTAATTATAGAATTCATCGGTGAGGGTGGAATAAAGACAATTGGAGCAATTTCAGTAAACTTCAGGATAGGATTTAATAGTCCAGTAAAGGCAGTTAGCCTAGGGAAAAAGGGAAAGGTGATAAAAATTTGTTTAGCAACGGGATGTACTAGTGGAAAAAAAAAAAAAGGGTGTAGTGGGCAAATGTCTGCCTGGTACAGTGTGGTACTTAGCAATGTGTCCATCAGAATGGACCCTGTGGGAAGGCGGTGATTAGTGGCAATGCTTAGATGAAAGAAGTCTGAAGCTAGGACAGCCAGGTTTATGAATAACTCATCACCTGCAGACAGGTTTGTGTGTGTGAGAGGGTAAAACTCTGTCATGTTCAAAATGAGTAAGACTCACTGTCGTGACTCTAGCTGAAGACCCAGGGATATTGAATACAGAGCTAAATACCATATTTAGACTATAGAGGCTCTTGGTCTGTGTACTGTTGCAGTGTTTATGTGTCAAATCTTGGCTGGGCTTGAATCTGGGAGGCTGGAAAATGTGTACAGGAAAAACGTCTTTCTCTGCTTTTTGTCTTGACAAGTTCTGGTTCCAGCTCCACTTGGCAATGTTGCACCGGATGCTGTGGAAGTGACATGTTGAAGTGGGATGTGTCATTTGTGAAAACATAAAGAACTTCATGCTCCACCACCTACTTTACCTTACCGAGATGGTAGTTAGACAATATTTGCTGTGGGATGTGCAGCCCTACAGTTTAGCAGAACTTTATTACAGGCTTATGCCTTGTACCACTGAGTGAAGTCAAAGAAAGGAGCCAAGGTACACTGAAACATCAGCATGTGTCATCAAATAATTGGTGGTATTTGGGACTAAATGTCTCCAAACAAACAAAGAAAACCCCACCCACCAGATTTTGTAGCGGCTATAGATCTGACTCTGTAGCATGAGCAATGTGCAAGTCACCAGCAAGGTTTTGTTGAAATCAGTTGTCTTCTTTTGTACAAGGAGACCGAGATGTAGTATAGAATCCTTGTCCTAGCTCTTGGTATTTTGTTCCAAATGATTGTTGTAAAGTATAAATTCTGCCCATAGAAGTCCTTATATATTATCAGAAAACTGGAAGTGGCCTTGAATATACTTGGATGGTAAACAGGGGCAATTGTTCTGAAACACAGACGAGGTGTGTTTGCTAATCTTTTTTTCATATATCACTAGTGGGGAATGAACAGAAGTCTAGAACTTAAGTGCAAATATTTTTCATTGTGCTTTTGTATTTTACTTGTATAGTCTGTCTAACAGGTATATTTAGTCTGTTATTAATATCTCATTAGTGGTTTCTATTGAGGTATAAATTTATTAGGATAATTAAATGAGGTGGATTTAGTTACACTCAAAGTTTAAAGCAAATATGTGCAATATGACTGATGCCTGGGCAGGGAAGCATCAGGTATTGTGAAACAAAACTGAAAACAGTGTTTATTCTAATTAGTATTCAGGCTGTAGAATGGTTTATTTCTGCCAGAGTATAGAATATGAATAGAATATGATTCACACACACACACCCCCCCCCCCC
>Ga0065711_1039112_pt1 | contig 18111 bp, 7 predicted proteins | sample Hoacrofraction12_FD_59098 | JGI IMG/M metagenome (GOLD analysis project Ga0065711, IMG submission 59098) | Hoatzin crop microbial communities from Cojedes, Venezuela - Epithelial fraction 12 v2 (version 2) | ecosystem: Host-associated > Birds > Digestive system > Esophagus > Crop | place... | reverse complement strand
GTGTTAGTACTGGGACTGGTGCTCTTTAATGTCTTTGTCGGCAACATGGACAGTGGGATTGAGTGCACCCTCAGCAAGTTTTTCGACAACACCAGTCTGTGTGGTGTGGTCAACACACTGGAGGGAAAGGTTGCCATCTAGTGGGACCTTGACAGGCTGGAGAAGTGGGCCTGTGCAAACCTCATGAAGTTCAACAAGGCCAAGTGCAAGGCCTGCACATGGGTTTGGGCAATCCCGAGCACAAGTACAGGCTGGGTAGAGAATGGATTGAGAGCAGCCCAGCCGAAGAGAAGGACTTGGGGGTGCTGGTTGATGAGAAACTCAACATCATCCATCAATTTGCACCCATAGCCCAGAAAGCCAACTTAATCCTGTACTGCATCAAAAGAAGCGTGATGAGCATGTTGAAGGAAGTGATTCTGCCCCTCCACTCCACTCTTGTGAGACCCCGCCTAGAGTAGTGTGTTCAGCTCTGGAGCCCCCAACATAAGAAGGACATGGACATGTTGGAACTAGTCCAGAGGAAGCCTATAAAAATGATCAGAGGGCTGTAGCCCCTCTCCTGTGAGGACAGGCTGAGAGAATTGGGATTGTTCAGCCTGCAGAAGAGAAGGCTGCGGGGAGACCTTATTGCAGCCTTCCAGTACTTACAGGCGGCCTGTAAGAAAGCTGGAGAGGGATTTTTTTACAGGGGCATGTAGTGATAGGGCAAGGGGTAATAGCTTTAAACTACAAGAGGGTAGATTTATACTAGATATGAGGAAGACTTTCTGTACTATGCGAATGGTGAGGCATTGGAATGGGCTGCTCGGAGAATTTATGGATGACCCCTCCTAGGAATTTTTCAAGGCCAGGTTGAATGAGGCTTTGAGCAACCTGGTCTAATGGAAGGTGTCCCTGTCTATGGCAGGGATGTTGGAACTAGGTGATATTTAATGTCCCTTCCAACCTAAACCATTCTATGATTCTGTGATTCTCTATTGGAGATCTTCTGCAGTGCCCTGACAGTGAAATGACGTGTAAACTTATCTGCAACTTACTTTGAGATCTTACTTTGAGATTTTTTAACTTCTTTCTTGTTTGTTTGTTTATTAGATAGATTTTGCTTAATTTATGAGTTGTTTGTGTGTAGAAAGCATCAAAATCTTTTTAAATATGTATCCTCTCAGACATATGTTTAGATTAAGAATAAAATAACTGGTTTGGCATTTTTGTGGTTGTAAAATCCATGCTGTCAGCCTATTTTCTCCGTACCAGTAAAATGTCTAATAATTTCATTCACCACCTTTTCATTTATTGAAAATAGATTGATTAGTGTTTATTTACTCATCTCTGTCTTTTTCATTCTAGTAAAAGATAAAGTAAAATATTAGATGTTCTTAAATCTCCCTTAGCCTCTGATATGTATTTCAAGATAGCTATTACTTGTCTAGATAGAAAAGGGAAAGATATTAATCAGTATTTAAATACTTCAAAATATTCCCAAAGATTCACTTGATTTCGCATGAGGATCCTTAAAGAAACAGCCAAAATAATGATGAACAATGTTCCAAATGTCAGTTAAATTGGCTTCTCTCTGATAAGTAGTAGGAATAACAAAAAAGAAAACATCAATTTTTATTGCATTTACTATTGCTTGGGTTTTCTTGGTCAATCTTTAAACAGCAGATATTATTTTTCTTCTGTTGCTTTCTTCTAGCTTATTTGTAAAATATTTTCTTGTTGCTTTTCATATCCCTTGACAGTTACAACTCATGTTGTGTTTGTCTCGGTGATTTTCTTCAGTGTTTGTGCCATCTCTTTAAACTCATTCTTCATCATATCTTCATTCCTAATTTTTCTGTTTATGACCTTTTAGAATGTTTAACACTTCTCTTGCAGTCCTACTGTTCTCTTACCGTTTCCTACTTATCATGGGCTTTGGGATAGCTTTCTGTTCAGTGCTATGTTTTCCCTCATTCTTCTGAATTTTTTCCTCTCTTAGATTTTCTGCTCAAGGAACTCTAACTGCCACTTACCTTGATATGTTGAGGTCTGGTTTTTTTTGAAATCCATTATTCTGAAGTCACACATAAGCTTTGGAATAGTCCTTTGCATAAGAATATTTTTAATCTGAGATTGTGGTATTACTACTATGACTTTTTTATAGTTGAACAATTGTTAAAATTATCTTTCTCTTTTTCTTCTGAGAAAAGCATATTACAACAAAGAAATATTAGAATTTGAGTCTGAAAATTGAAGGCATTACTGCAAAAAATTAGATGTCATAAAATAACAAATTGTGAGCCTAATCATTATTTTCTTTCCTCCTATGAATACTTCAATGAAATAATAAATGTTAAGAAAGTCAGGAAAATGGTCATGGTACACCCCTTTATCACTACAGAAAAATGTCTTTACAGAAATATATTGCTTTTATTTAAGCTTTCTGTCTATCCCTAGGCATAGGGTAGCTACTTTGAAGTTTTATCAAAAGTACATTTCAAAGAGTATTTGCAAGTATGTATTAAAAAATGACTGACTGAAGAAAGGAACTATGGCCTTGGTTTATAGTGACTCCTGCTGGGAGGCAGGAAGCTGCCAGCAGCACTCAAAATAAATATTCCGATTGTGTGAGGTGAAGAGAGTCCTTGACAGGTGAATCATCTTGTCTGTCACTGAAGACAAAATGTCTAATAATTGTCTTCTGCTGAAAGTAATGTTTTATGTTATTATGGAATAATACAAAATCCGCAGTAAATAGTTCAGATTTCAGTGGCAATATCTCAATAAGTTATGAAACAAGGGTTTTTTTGTTCTTAGTGTCAAACTGAAAGTTGACTTTCCTAATTAGCTTTCGCCATACAAAGGATATAGCTGATAATTTAAGGACCTAAAGTACCACTATTTAGCATCCTTTCTACTACTCCATATTGCAGATAAGTCCTTTAACCATCATACAAGCCAATAATAATCACAAATGCAGTTTGTTTTCTGGCATCAAAGCTTTAATTTTCAACTCTCATTGCTAAAAGAAATGTAAAGATCTATCCGAGACTATTACTCAACTTTTTATTCATGTTTAGATAAATTGCAAAAATTGTTCCAAAAAACATCTCTGAAAATGGGATTCAAAGTTCTCAAAGTTCTTTCAGAGTTGGATAGTTTTGTGAAAAGACAATATTCAGTTTATTAATAAAGATAACAATTTTAAGAGGAGATATAATCCTAGTGCTTCAGGTTTAGCCTGATATTTAAATATAGAAAGTTAAATGAGCTTTTAATAAGAACAGAAGATGTATTTTTTCCATAAATAGTTTCTTGCACATTTCTCTATAAGATCAATTGCTATTGGGTGGATAGTATTATATACAGAGTTATAGATGTTGGAGGTGTCGGTTCTTGATTCACAAGGAATTGGAAGATTTTTGAGTATTTAATGGTATGTGATTTGCCTAAAATAATCTCTAGTACATTTGAAATCCATACAATTACTTAGTGAAAGTCTACTGGACTCAATAAGAGATTTGCCATTTTTAAAAATTAGGTCAAATGACACAACCACAGCTCGATATTAGGAAATAAGACATGCATAGTCTTAGGGCCCCTTTTGCGAACATTTTTTGTTAAACTGCTTCTTAGCACCTGCTGTGCTGCATTAATATGGTACTTTCTGATCAGTAAGCACTGAATATACTCATTGCAGTGAGAGAATACAGCAAATTTCATGATCCTATGGATGAAATAGGTGAATTGGCAATTTTGAGATGAGAAGATCCACTGTTGTACAAGACAAGTGAAATGTAGTCTTAAGAAAAATTTTGCTTTTAATCACAGTACAATTTTTATGTTTTTAAAGTACATTTAGAATCATAGAATCATAGAATGCTTTGGGTTAGAAGGGACATTTAGAAGTCATCTAGCCCAACACCCCTGCAGTGAGCAGGGATATCTTCAACTAGACTGGGTTGCTCAGAGCCCTATCCAACCCGACCTTGAAAGTTTCCAGGGATGGGGCCTCCACTACCTCTCTGGGCAACATGTTCCAGTGTTTCACATCGTCATTGTAAAAAATTTCTTTCCTATATCCTTATATCCAGTCTAAATCTACCATCCCTTGGTTTAAAACCACTACTCCTTGTCCTGTCACAACAGGCCTTGCTGAAAATATTGTCCCCAACTTTCCTATAGGCCCCCTTTAAGTACTGAAAGGCTGCAATAAAGTCTCCCCACAGACTTCTCTTCTCCAGGCTGAACAGCCCCATCTCTCTCAGCCTGTCCTCGTAGGAGAGGTGCTCCATCCTTCTGACCATTTTCGTGGCCCTCTTCTGGATCCGCTCCGACAGGTCCATGTCCTTGTGCTCAGGGCTCCAGAGCTGGATGCAGGACTCCTTGTGAGGTCTCACCAGAGCACATGGACAGAATCTCCTCCCTCATCCTACTGACCATGCTTCTTTTGATTCAGCCCAGCATATGGTTAGCCCCCTGGGCTGCAAGCGCACATTGCCAGTTCATGTCCAGCTTTTCATCCACCAGTACACCCCCAGCTAATCTATTTTTGTGGAAATTGCTGTGAACAAGCAATGAGAAAAGAGGGCTTTGTGAGACAGTAGTTACAATCTCAGTATTAAATATGATACAGGCATCTCTTTTCTCTGCTAGATTAGTGAATGTTATCACACTGTCTAAAGATTCCTCTGAATACTCACCATTTTCTTAGTAGCATGGAGTAACCTTACCTAAACAAGTTTAAAAAATTGCTAAATTATTCCTGTAGAGATTTAGGATTTTTGTCTTCTCAGATAGTGTGTCCTATTCTATACTTTAATGCTCAAAAACACTGCTCTTTAGCTTTTTTAATAGGAGTTATCTTTACTCCTCATTATATCATTCACTGAACAATTTGCATGTACTGCTTTGGACTCCTATTTTTTCCTGTAATTTGTTTACCTAAAAAGTATTTTTGGGAAAAGTTTTAGATTTATATATGGAGCTACAATATTTGGACATGAAGTTCTGGTTTGTCTTATAGGAGGGCTGTGCAGAACTGTCCCTTAGGAATTCAGGTACCTGCAAAAATCTATGTATTGTCACCAGTATGAATACTAGGGAAAACAGATCAGGTTTCAAGCTACTCTTGAGTCCCTACAGACATGACAGTTTTTTTTGAGTTATCTCCAAAAAGGATATATAGAGTTTTCCATACCATTTGAGCTAGACAATCCCTATGTTTTCTCTGCCTTACGCTATAATTTTCTTTTTTAGACAGAAACATTGCCTCTTGTTTCAAATTTTATTCCCCTTTTCATTCTTCTTCTTCAATATCTTCTTTAAAATATAATTTCTGGTAATACATAGTGCTAATTCGTATTTATATTTGCAGTGGCAGTCTTCTTTTAAGAATAAAGAGATACCTATGAGATTTTGTCACAATAAAGGAACTAATTTTAAAAGTTGATTCTTCTCTGTAACTTTTTTAAACACTGCTGATCAATGCCAAACTAAATGAGAGATATAATTAGAAAAATATAGAAGGAAAAACTACTTACTAACATGACAGTGAAGTTTTTCATAGAAAGACTGAGATGAAAGTCAAATATTCCAAATAACGGATTGATTTTTACAATCATTCTTTGCATCATTGCTGCTGTTTGAAATAATTGTTATTCAGAAGGCAACCTGAAGCAATGGAATTTGTTGAGTGGAGCGGTTGCTTGTACAATGATATCCATCAGCTGGCTTTTAAAAAAATCGGTGTTGAACATATTTTTTGCGAAAAATGAAGGACAAGTTTATTTCACGTTGATGTTTCTGCCCATTAGTCATCAGAAGTACTAGTGAATTCCAGGCTTGGAGGTGGGGTTTCACCTTGCTGAGTCAATGACAAAATTCAAATGACTTTAATGGGACCTAGTACAGTCTGAACCTGTACAGCTTTATTAATGCAGTGTGTTATTATTCGACTAAGTTAAGTATCAATGATAAAATCAGGTTTTATTTTTTATTTGTTTGCTTCAATGTGTTGCTACATTCTATATACTTGCATTCCTGTGGACAATTTGTCTCTCCTCTCCAAAGACAAAGAGGCCGTTTCTAACCTTAGAAAACTGTGTTGATTATGTCATAGGAGCAGGCTCTGCAGAATACTAAGTGAATATTTAAGTCTTGAAGTTCTGAGTTAAATCACTTTTGGCTTTGACATCACATTTTCCTTTATCAGTATCTGACAGCCCCTGAACAAGTTCAGTCAATGTAAGATTGAAAGCTAACAGCAAGTATAGTCAGTGTAGCTGGAAAAAACAGGCTTACTATGGTTGCATGTGATAATTACATACTGCACTTGATTTCTCCAGTATTACTCATGAAACTCAGAACATAATTTAGTATTACTATTTTTACTTATTATCTTTTTTTATTTATGAAGTGAAGATGCTTAACAAAGCGCCATATGTATTCTTGAAAAAACTTGTAAGATACTTTTATTTGAAAGGATACGGGATTACCAGATCTGGAACCCTTTTTTTTTCGCAGAGGGACATGATTCAATAGTGTAGTTAAGCAAGGAAGTGAAGTATATAACAAGCACTTTGTTATTTGAAGTGAGACTAAAGCTGAGATTTAGCAAAATAGCGAATTTGTGTCTCATAGGAAACTGATTTTTTTTCATACTGATTCAAGTTGAAAATAACTATTTTTGATATAATTACAGTTCCACATTTTGTGTTGTTGAAATGAGCTAAAACAGCCAGCTTATTTTCAGCTCACATATCTCGTTATTATTTGTGTAGCTGTGCCTGCTACTTTTATACAATTCTGTAGGCAAGTTAACCAGACAACATTAGCAAAGATCACTTGGGCCCACTGTACACTTCGTTGTTTGAAGAGGAGTTTGCTGTTAGACATTAAAGAGTAATGTTAAAATTCTAAAAATAGAGCAAACCACTCTGCAAAGACCAAATCCTCAGTACATCAAACTTTGTGCAATCTAAACAGGATTCTTTTGATTTGGGTTCTGAGATAGGGAAGAGCAGAAAGGGAATGTCAGGCAAGAATAGGATGATCATAAATAGCATTGTAAAAGTAGCCTACCCTTTGCAGAGCTGGCACTATTTTGTAATTACCATGACACAGGATCATTATAAGGAAAGCTCAAGTATGGTTATGTTTAGAGGGAGTGTCTTCCATGCCTGTAGATATGAAGAGTAAAATTAAGGAAGAAACAAACCCAGACCACCAAAACTCTTGCCCTTTCTTGAATGACCCTCTTTTGGTAATAATTGGTAAGAGAGGAATTTAAAGAAAAATAATGGAATAAGTTCTGTGCTTAGAGCTGGACTGTTGCAGGGGAGGAAGCACATGCTCTCAGGTCCCAAGTTCTTCTCTTTCTTGCCTCTTGCAGGGAGTAATGTTGGTAGGTTCAGTATCCTTGGGGTAAAAATACTGCATGACATTGCCTGTTACCTGGCATGTTAAGCCAGTAAATGAAATGGAAGTTGTGCCTGTCAGTGTTAGTTATTTGATTGCCATGCCCTTTGCTTGTTTCTCAAGGTTGTGATGTTTTCTATTTGAGTCAGTTATTAATTATTTGTTTAGTTGCAAGAATGTCTAGAGGAGAAGAATCTTTTTGCACAGGGAGAAAAATGACCAAAAATGGTCAGATGCTTAGATCTTGCCTGTGCACTTTCTTTATGATATAGCAAGTGGCTCATTCAGTCTGTGTTTGCTGTTGTTTTTTTTCCTGATATGTGCCTACGTACACCTGAAGGTAAGCAGAGGGACTTGTGTATTAACTCACTGAAGTTATGAACATCTTTGAGGTGAAATCTTTACTGCCTCAAATAAGAGACGCAGATCTTTTTGTTACTTTTTTTTTTCCTCCTGTGTCTTGTTCTATGTCAGCCTTTTTAATGTCATGGAAATTTTCTTTCTTTGTGCCCATCTGCTTTCTTCACGTCAGCATTATTCTTCTCTTTCCTTTCTCTCTGATTTTGATGTCATTGCTAGCCCTCCTTGTATCACTGCTCCAAAGCTCACAGAGGTCAGTAGTGTTAGATCTCTCTCTATAAGTTTGTTCTGCGGAAGCTTTGAGGTTTTCAGAATGCTTTTCCTTTCCAGCAGTTAAAGTGAAGAATAAAAGAAATGAGAAAGTGAAGAACAATGCTCATCACCTTTCCTCACTCCACAAATATCCAGCAGCTTTTTTGTCAGGGCACTCACTACTGATATCAGAGACCCACATTCCAGCTATAAATCTGTAGGCTGCTTCAAATTTCTATTCTACCTAATGCATAACAGGGGGGTTGAGCTATTGTGCCTCCTCATGTTCTACATTTACACCTTAAAAAAATAGTCATTCTCCAATTAATGTCCCTTTGCCTTTTATTGAAGCTGGTCTATTTTGTAAAATGTAATCATTCACTGAATGAAAGAAGGGAAAAACATATGTAGGTCAGAATTTGAATTTGGACAGGTGAAGTATGTTTAAGCTCTTACTCTCAGTTTATGAATATCCTTTTGTAGGGGAAAACATCAGCATGTGTCTCACATGTTTGGGTACAGACTTATTGTTAGCATGGGGGGGACATAACCAGCAGCAGTGTGTTGCGAGCTTCTCCATCACAAAACACAAATACAAGTTTACCTGTCTTCTCCCCTTGCCCATTCAAACCAGGACTCATGCACACCCCAATATTCGATTTTAAGAACAATCCATCATTTTGAAATTAGGTTATACATTCATTAGAAGTATTTCTGTGAGAACAAATCAATATTTTCTAACTAAAAACTTAATCAGAACAGCTTATCAGCTGTAATTCCTATCACATGGGTAACTTTCCGTTTACTTCAGTGTGCTTTTCATAATATTTTACGAATCTATGAGAAGGCATTTATCACTGTGCCAGACTTCTAAGCTAGGTTAACCTCTAAGGATGTCTCTTGCAATGCCAGGGCTTGCTATACACTGTCTTTAATATTGAGTAGACTAAGTCAGGAACACATCAAGGCAAGGTCTTTCTCAACCAGGTTGAGCAACTGTGAGCATCTTCTTGAACTGGCCATATTAGCAGGGCATAGAAGATCATCCAACAATACCTCCAAGAAGCCCAAACTCTTATGTACTTTTCATACCCACATCCCTCTGGTGATTGTTAAGGCACAACTCCTTCTCCCCAAAGCCCCCCAAACCCTCAAAAGAGAAGTACTACTTTGCTAGTTGTGTTGTATGAAAGTACCATTCAGCAGTGGTTTAGAGTATTTAGAATGTACTTTTAAGTCTGATCAGGTGGAAGAGCAGAGAATGTCATAGCCAAAATTCTCCAAATTTTTGTGAAATGTATGATTTGACCAGTAGGCATTATTTAATTAGAAAATACTTTTTCCACAGTTTTCTGGACAGCTGTGGACTTGATTGTGTTGTATAAACATGAAAGAACTTGAAATAGTGAAGAAAAAACAAAGCTGAATTTATCTAAATATGGTATTCATTCAAGGCTTGCATCATCCTCACTGAATTCTCTGCTGATTTGGAAATCTCTTATATCAGATTACAAATTAATGTTAAATTGTCTTTATGTTTGAGGTTATATTCCTGCTAAATGTTGAGTAAATAAAGTTTCTTTGAGCTTTTTTTTTTTTTTTCAATTAGCCACAGTTCATAGGGTACCTAATCTGTTATGAAATGAAACAGAAACAGTTTTCTCACAACCCTAAATCATTCCTTTGGGCCCCAGACTACTTTTCTGCACATCATTCCTGGTGTATATGAAATTTGAGAAAACTCAGCTAGAAGTTTTTGAACCACACGCAACTTAACTGTTGTTAAGTTAAACAACTTCAGTTTTGAATAGAAATCAGTAATGGGAGTAATGTTGCTAGACTAGAGAAGGAAGTCTTGTACTGAAGCTGCTGGTGTAATCTGGGGTAATTCTTCATAACCAGATGGGTTAATGTATTTTTTAATCCATGAAATCCTTTCTTAGGTTGCTGCCTCTGTTCTTCAGAGAAGGATCAAAAGCATAAAGATATGTAGCTCTAAAAAGCATGTTGTAAAAACCCAAAATATTTCGTAAATGTCTTGTCAAAATGTCTTATCACATTAATGAAAAAAAAGATACTCATTCTAAAGTACTTACTAAGACAAGTCCAGTATAATATATTGCTCTCTTATGATGTTAACCTGGGTATCTATATCTGCTGCAGTTGCAGCAGAAGATGGCAGTCTTTATTCAGCGTAGAATGCCTAGACAAAATACTTTGACTTCAAAGGACCAGTAAACACTCTCATCTATTAAGGAAGCCTATATGCAAACAGTAATATAGTAAATCTTTGGTAAGCATGTCATTTCTGCATTAACAGCTAAGTAATAAAGCAGAAAACATGTTTTGCATTATTAAAGCATCAAACGAATCAGATTATGCAGTACTAAAGCTTCATTGAGCATTACTGAGCTAAGCTGTCTTGTGTTTTGTACAATGTTTATATTTTCTTGTTAATGGAAGGATGTTTAGAGGGTAAAAAGTTTACAGTCTATTACAAATGCATAGCTGATTGTCCTCCCAGTTCAGAGATACCAAAAACTCCAAGCTGTCTTGTGTTTTGTACAATGTTTATATTTTTTTGTTAATGGAAGAATGTTTAGAGGGTAAAAAGTTTACAGTCTATTACAAATGCATAGCTGATTGTCCTCCCAGTTCAGAGATACCAAAAACTCCTGATGGTGTGATATTTTTTTATTTGTAAAGTTTGGTGATCGAAACATCAAATTAGGACATCTCCTTCTGCAACAGAAGATAAACGAACTAGTGCATCTCCAGGTGTTTATTCTGTATGCTTCAGATACATCTACAAGTGGCAGACCTAACTGATTCTTAAAAGCTGGACCAACAACTTGGAGGATTATTCCATGGATTCTTTTTCGCCCTTACTTTTCTTGGAGATAACGATAGGCATTCATCAAACACAAGTTCTTCCTGTATACATTCATTCTAACTTCTAAATTTTTTTAACAATATTAATCATAATTCTTACTGCAGTGTTCTTCTGTCACTATCCAGACATTGTATTCATGCTAATAACAGCAGGAATCTTTCACTCAGTAAGGTCTTTTACCTTCTAAGAGTGTTACTGTTCTGTGATTTGTTGCCAATAGTCCTGTAAAGTGACGAATCAGAGCTTCCTGTATTTTCTTCCTTTGCCATCGACATAAACTATGGTAGATTTGGGCTAAAATGAATAGATACATGATCTACAACTTGCCTGAAGTGCTTCTGTCTCTTGCCCTTCCATGAAGAAGTTGCTTTATATTTTTGTGTCGGTTGGTTTCTAAAAGTCATAAATGATTATGCACTTTTTTCAAGAACTAAAGTCACTAAGTCTCACTGAAGTCACTGAAGTTTTAAAATTTAATCAGTTCCTGAATACCCACTGAGGGAATTAAATTTTTTTTTAAATAGAATATGCATCTTCCCTCAATAGTCTGTGATTTTATTTTTGGTAAAGATTTAATCACATCTCTGTTGTCCTCCTTACAGGAGGTGGAATAATATGATAACCCTCCAGGAAGTATTGTTTTTGCTTTCTTTAAGCAAAACTGTCAGTCTCCACTGGAACCTGTTGCAGATTATCCACCCATATGGAATAGAGGTTCACAGTTGGGAGGAACCAACTGGTTTATTGATGCAATGAGAGATTTGTCATTTCCAGAAATCACAGGTATGACAGAGATACCACTCAGTATGCCACAACAGAGCTGGATGGAAAACTGCTTTTCATCTCATAAAAGTTTGACTTTCACATATTTCCGATTTCACCTCAGGTGAAAGCCAAACCCTTCCATGCAGAATTGGAGCAACAGAGACCAGGATTTCAAAACAACAAACATTGAAGTAATATTACTCACCTGAGAACAGCACAGTTCCAAATTTTCCTTTGCTCGAGTCAGTGTCCAGACTTGCTGCTACAGTCCCAAGGAGAATTACATTTTTGTCTAATTGAAGTTTTCTTTAAAAGCCTCAAATTTTCCAGTAATTGCCATATGTAAAAGACTCATCTAGCACGGTTTTGTGCAAATTGAAGCACTGGAAAAATGTCCTTGTGTTATTTATGACCAACTTGCTAACTAACAGAAAAGACTCCTGCTGTAGCATGCTAAATATGTATTTTTTAGTTCTTCCAAGCCTTAAGACATTTCACATTACAATAGATATTTCTTCTGGTAGTTCTGCAAAATAGACTGTTAGATTTTATTCATCCATAGCCAATGAAAAATTATCCTACTTTCCTTTTCTTGCTTAACATATTTCTTCTTTTTCATTACTTCTTCCTATTCTTTCCTTCTCTTTCCAATCAATCCATCTGAAAATCTTTTATGATACTTGCTTGGAAAATTATTAACTTACCCATTTCATATTGAAAGAATGAAGCTTATGCTGATAGACTTCTAAAACTTCACACAATTCAGGGAGTTTTTCAGAAGTTATTAAGGCCTGAGGTAGGTAGAATTTGATAATGATATAATGGCATATTGATCTAATTGAAAATATCCTGGAGATTGAAATTTTCATCTCTGACAGTCAGATTTTAACCAGTATGGTTTGATTTTTTTAGAGAGGAACTAGAGTTTTTGACAGAACTCAGCATTTGTTTCTTTTTTTTTTCCTGTTAGTCTATTTTCCTTTTTTTCAAAAGATTTCCTCTTTTATTCTGTTAGTAAAGGAGAGAACAAGGTCTCAGTATCACAGAGCAGTTGGGGAAAGCTCTTATTCTGTGCACATTCCTCACCAACTTTCTCTGTTTTCCTTCTTTGCATGATTTGTTCAGGAGTGTTTCTTAAAGAAGGCCAATAGGACTAAAAATACTTTCAGAGTTGGATAAGTAAAGACATTCCTGTATTCTTTATGAGAAATGTTGGGTTTTTTGGTGCACTCTTTGGTCTGTTGTTTTTTTTTTTCTTTTCAATTTACAGTGTAACCTCTTCAGGTATGGCAGAGTTTCTTCCCATCTGAACTTGTGAAGAGGACTCTGGTTGAAGCTGGATTGGTTGACGTGATTGCACTCAGCTCTACGGATAACAGTTTTAAAACTCCCATCAATCAGAGATGATTATATGGGATCCAGGAAATGAAAGGTCAGCTTCAAATCTGGTGCAGAGAGCTGCTCTGGAAAAAAAAATTAATGAAACCAATTTTTATTAGAAACCCACTGTGGAATTTGACTGTCAGCTTGGGTTTTAGAAAAGGCCCAGGCTGGATTAGGTTTCCAGCTTCTCAGCTGGGGTGCCATCACTTTTGGGCTGTACTCTCACAGACACCTGCTGAAGGGGTTGGAAGCCCTGCTGTTTCCTAGCTCCTGTATGAGACTTCAGGACAGAGGCTTTTGTAGTTGCTTTGGCAAGCAGGACTACTGAGACTCTGTGAAGGTCAAAATTGCAGAAAGCTGGAAATGTATTGAAAATATCATTTCCCCACTCACCCAAAAAACTAAAACTGTTTCATTTCATACTGAGTCTTGCATTTTCGTCTGATGTCCTTTACTATGACTTTGCACTGCAGATGCTGATACTCTAAAGGAGCCATGGAACTCATGTGAGGAAAACCAAGCTGACTCAGGTAAATACAGAATGACCATGGAAGTAAAATAGCTGTATTTGCATTGTGTCAGGCTAAAAAGTTCTGTACAGCCTAGACTTAACGAGCCAAGCAGCACTACCTTGGCAGTCTCTGCACTTCAGTATGTACTATAAACACATAATTTAAAAACTAATTGGCTCTACTGTAAGAAAGACATAGAGGTAGGGTGTGTTCAGTCAAGCAGGAGATATGCTTGACTAATCATTCATGAATGTTACAATTTTATTTTGAGGGACATGTCATTTTCTCTGGGATACCGGGTGAACTACATTTGCCAAGTTCATAATCAACGTTACGATGTACACTGAATAACAAGAAGCAGGGGTTGAACAGTAAAAAGAACTGCAGTGTCTGACAACCTTGTCTGAGCTGAGCAGAAATCACAGTAAAGGTCATTCAGATGTCTAAATTCCCTGAATGCAGGCAAATTAGCAGTTTCCACTGTCAGTTCAGTAGCTCCCAACCTCCTCTGTTCTGTTGTCCTCCCTGACAAATACAGAAACTGCCTAATCCTTCAGTAGTATGAATATAGACAACACGGTGATGCTGTTGTAGCTGTGTTACTAGAGTATGATGAAAAAGTAAACTAAATGTATAAAGCTCTGCTTGTCATGGCTGTAGCACCCCAGATCAAAGTGAACAATTGTCTCAAACATCCGTCTCTAGAAACAGAGAGACGCTCGAATTAAGCAAACTCCTAAATCAGACATTGTTCCTTGGGAACTTCCTCTTTCTGGTGAGGGACTGGGGCAGACTAGTGGAACCACCCCTGTGGAGGCAGGGTTGTGAAGGTGGAGGTTGGCTTGTGAAGACCACCTCTCTCCCTCTGAGATGTCACATAGGCAGGGGGGGACTGTGGGACCACCAAGACCCCTCCTGCCAACTAACTAAGCACAACAGTACCCCTTCCCCAAGGAGGAACGAAGTGTTGAAGACAATCTCTGAACTGTAGTTGAACAGCAGCCAGTGTTCCAAGATAAGGAACCTCTTGTAGCTACAAACCTGCTCCACCAAGGACATACATCTGCTGTGAGACTGTGTAACAAGGACTCAGCAAGAATAGCAAGAACTCTGGTGTCCTTAGATGACGCATGACCATAAGATGACAAAATGCGTAGGGGTCTTCCTCCCCAAATGATCACCAGACACCCTCTGAGACACCCACGTAGGCACAGAAGACTTTGATGGCTCAGCACAATCATTGCACCAGCGCAGACCACCCTACTTGCACAACATAATGAATATGCATTAGATAGGTGGAATAATTGTATGAGATAGGTGGAGCTTTTTGTAATTTTTGTGTATAAATATGCGATGCGATTTTAAGCAGACATGTGCACCCACCACTGGAGGATCCTGACCACCAGCAGAAGTTGTCACTGGATCCAACGGTGGTGGTATCTCTTATCTTTCTTTTTCTCTATCTCTGACTTCCTAGGCATATGTTGTTGTAAGTTTGTCAATTTATCTACTGTATTTTGTAGTTTGTTGTAAGTTTTGCCAAGTCAGTATCTGTTCTAACCCCACCGTATTAAAATTAATGTTGCTATAAATTCACAAAGTTACCATGTTTTGTAATTCAACTGAATTCCAAGTAAAGATTTAGTTTTTAATCAAGCCTCTTCAGTCATTGTTGTGACTGCTTGGTACTGCGCAGAGTATCAAAAAATATCATCTCCCCCTACCCACCGAGTGGAATGGGACAATGACTCATCATATCGCCCTTTTACTCATAGGCAGTTTTCATTCTTGACATAAGGCATTGCACGATCATATTGTTTTACTACTTCAAATTAGAATGTGTTAGCAGAGTACTTAGGCTTTCTCCTATTTATGCCTATAGATGCAGTAGCAACTATTAGGTATTTCCTGTTGTCTGATACAGGGGGATGCTGTCTCTTCAATGTTAAAATTCTTAATATTCCAGTAAATCATGGTTTGGCTTTTGGAAGCTAAGAAGATTTAGTCAAACTTATTTTCCATTATGGAAGTGGACCTTGCTTTTCCTAATTAAATTTGCTTAGCTCCTATGTTTGTTGTTTTTATGTACATTTGAAGTTTGGATGGCCACAGTATGAGAGAAAAAAGGTAGTGCTAAGGACTTCTGTTTCTCTAGTAAAAAGATAGTTAGTAATTCTGCTGATACTGGTTCCATGCTGACAGGAGATAAATAACGCTACTTTACTTCCATTACTAATTCATCAACAGTATCTGAGAGTTAAAGGATGCCACTGTGCCATCCATTCAGAACACAGCACAGACTATTTCCCATTGCTGAATTTGACCATGTAAGCGTTGTTCTGTCTTTCACTCTCCTATATCACCTCTCAGGTACTTGCCTTTGTTTTCAAGACATAATTTATTCACTTCATTTTGGTCTCTGGACTGACTTCTCATCTAGAGACTCTACCATTCCCTTTGTTAATTTTCAGACAAACATCTCTGTATTACCCCCCTGTGTGTCCCTATTATTTCAAAAGAGCTTTCCAAAACAGTGTATGAAACCACAACTGTAGTTGCCTTTGAGCTTAGCCTTGAAGTTTCCTATTTCTGCAATTCATTGCACACAAATCCTTTCTATCTGCGTGACCAATACTGTATCACTGTTCACTTTTATTGCTTTCTATCTTCTCTCTTTATCAGTCTGTCTCTTACTTTAGATTAAAACCACTTTGGAAAAACAGACTGCCTTTTAATCTTCTTTTCATATAGTCTCTGAACAGGAGATTTTCTCCTGGAAAAAACTCTTATGCACTGTAGCACTATCTCCATCCTTATTATTGTATATTGCTTGCACTTTAAAGTGGTTAGTGAGGTTGCTTCAATACCTTCAGGTAAAATGGTGGAGGAGAATGTTCAATACACAATTTAATTTTCTTGTAAATGTACACAGATGTCTATTTGAAATGAAGATAAGGGTTCTGTTTGTTTGGAAACTTACAGCTTTGAAAAATTTTATTTCCTTCCTGCACTTTAGCAGGTTATCAGTAATTTGCAAAATAAAATATCTGTAATATTTTGATTGGAAACAATAGAATATCTAGATGATATTGACATTGTAATTTATTTAAATAATAAATAGATTAAAAGATAGAAAACTCTAAAAGACAGAATTAACACTACATCACACAATAAGGATTAGTTTCAAAAACTTTAAAATGCTTCTGTGGAAAATTTTATTCAGATCAGTTCAATCCTAAGAAACTGTGGATTTTGATGAAAGTGGACTTTTCTGTGAGACATCTGTATATTTTTAATAAATTCTGAAAACTAAGTCTCCTTTGTTGTGTCACAATTAATTTACAGAAATAAATGACAACATATCTGATTTTTCCTCTACTTCTTGTATTCATTGTGGCAAAAGATTTATTGCATTCTTTTCACACACTAGGATTGTTTTGCTAGCTTGTATTGTCAAGTAACTGTGATGTTTAAGCATTCTTGACATTTGTGAAGCTCCCCTGAATGACTGTTGACAAAAAAGCTTTGCAATACATGTTAAAAGAATACTCAGGGGAACTATCATAATACAGTAAATCCTACTTCAAGCCTACCGAAAATGTTTTGTGTGTTTCTAGCTTTAGACATTTACATTACCCAGTGGGCTATGGCAATTATAGGGCACAAGAGCTCTCAGTCCCCAGGTGTAAGAACTCAGGCAAGGAAAGGAAGAGACCAGCATGGCTGAGTGGAGACCTGTTGGTCAGACTAAAAGGCAAGAGGGAACTACACAGGCAGTGGAAGCAGGGACAAGTATCCTGGGAAGAGCACAGGGACGCTGCCCGGTTGTATAGGGAGAGAGTCAGGAGGGCCAAGGCATGGCTAGAGCTGAACTTGGCAAGGGATGCAAAGAATAACAAGAAGGGCTGCTACAGGTATGTCAACCAGAAAAGGAAAGTTAATGAAAGTGTACCGCTCTGATGAACAAGCATGATGACCTTGTATCAACAGCTGAGGAGAAGGCTGAGGTACTCAGCAACATTTTTGCCTCAGTCTTCACTGGCAACCTCTCTCCTCGCCCCTCCCGGGTGAAAGGATTGAAAGATAGGGACAAGAGGGGTAAAGCCCCTCCCACTGTAAGGGAAGATTGGGTTCGTGACCACCTGAGGAACATGAACATACATAAGCCTATGGGACCTAATGAGATGCATCCCAAAGTCCTGAGGGAATTGGCTGATATCACTGTCAAGCCACTCTCTGTGATATTTGAAAGGTCTTGGCAGTCAGGCAAAGTCCCTGGTGACTGAAAGAAGGGAAGCATTCTGTCCATTTTTAAAAAAAAAGATAGAAAGGAGGACCCTGGGAACTACCAACCTGTCTACCAACCTGTCACCCTCACCTCTGTGCCTGGGAAGGTCACGGGACAGATCCTTCTAGAAGCTCTGCTAAGGCACAGGGAGGACAGGGAGGTGATTCGAGACAGCCAGCATGGCTCCACCAAGGGCAAGTCCTGCCTGACCAACCTAGTGGTGTTCTATGGTGGAGTGACTGAATCAGTGGACA
>Ga0065711_1039101_pt1 | contig 18111 bp, 5 predicted proteins | sample Hoacrofraction12_FD_59098 | JGI IMG/M metagenome (GOLD analysis project Ga0065711, IMG submission 59098) | Hoatzin crop microbial communities from Cojedes, Venezuela - Epithelial fraction 12 v2 (version 2) | ecosystem: Host-associated > Birds > Digestive system > Esophagus > Crop | place... | reverse complement strand
CAGTCAAACACAAATGGCTTTATATTTAACATACTTAATTTAGAAACATGCTGCACAGAGGTAAAATTAAGAGAAATAGAAATACACAGGTTTTTTTTCTTTTTTTTTTTTTCTTTTTTTTTTTTTTTAATTTGCTGGAAGTGCATTATGGAATGAGAGGGGTAGAAAATGTTCTATTCTACCATTTCAGACTAATCCTTTGCTGTTCTGTGCGAAGGTACAGCTGTTTACTGATCTTACAAGTTCAAATCAAATCAAAGTGTTTCCTAGTGTTTTGTATTTGGCAGCAATAAAGCCCTCAGGTCAAACGAGGAAACTGCTGCTGAACCAGAAAGTGTACCTGCACTACTCCAGGCACTCTGTCAGGGAGATGCGTTGTATCTCTAAATGAAGTCACTTCAGTGACATAATAGTCCAGGAATGGCTACTATAATAAAAGTTTATTTTCAAGTAGTGCTAAAATGAATGAGGGAAAAAGTGCCATTTTATTTTTTTTTCATATTAGCTGCCATTGCACTGCATTTTATTTTTTAATCTACCTGCTCCTGCCACAGTGGTCCATTCCCTCAGGTTCATTACTGTTTGTTTTACCAGTACTGTTGGGATACACTCCAAGAATTTGGATTATTAGTCATTGCAGTAAAAGACCAATCATCTTAATCAATATAGGCTTCCAAAAATTAAACATTTCCAGAAGCTGGGGTTCAAAATGATCACATTTAAAAATCCAGTTCCTCCTTAATAAATGGAAGGTTTGTCTTCTGAGAATGTCACACATGAAGAGATTTTTTTTTAACTAAGACCTTTTGGCAAAATTTGCCATACTCTAAAGAGGGTATGAAGTTCCTCATCCATGCACACACATCTGACATGTACACACAGATATTGTTCGTTTTACATGCTCATTAGTGTTTGTCAGCAGAGTCAACAGGAGCTGCAAGTAGACACTTGGTGCTTTGGAAAATTAGGCTAATAAATTATAAACACCTAATCTGGGAGTGTGTGAGTGTGTTACATGCTGTTTAAAATAATAAGATATATGCTGGTTGCACTGGCTTTTTCCTATGTAGTTGCATGCTTATTTGTGCATAAACATTATCACCATATATCATAGAGTATTTACGGTACCTATATGTTTAAATAGCAATACAGTTACACTAATGTTTGGATGGAAAAAACCCTCAATATTGCAAGTAATATGGCTCAGCATGCCAGTTTTAAGAAACCATTTATCTTTGAAGGGAAAACTCTCTATACAAATTAGAGCTTCTTGAATTGAACGGGCCAACAGTTTCGTTTTGCAGAACGTACTGACTGCAAAATACTGCTTTGGAAGTCTTGATGGTAAAGACAAATTCAGGAAAAGGTCTTGGACACAGTGGGTTTCTAGGCTATTCTAACATTAGTACAAAATTTGCATCTAAGCCTGTGGGAGTCTTTTCAGCACTTAATGAACTGTGCTTGATTTACAAACATGGTATTTAAACTGTTTTTTTAAACAGAAAAATAAAGAGTATGTGAGATTACAACTATAATAAAAACTAAAAGGACACAAAATATCTTGTGTTGGATCTATACAGCTCGGAGCGCTTAGGAAAGAGTTGATTGTGTAGCGGTGATCAGCTTGTCTTCTACGAACGCCCAGGCAGAAATACCTTTGGCTTTGGTGGCGGAGTGAACCCTCTCTGCTGCTGTAGTGACACTGAATGATGCCTGTAAAACCAGATTAAAAATTTATCATTCATTTAGTAGAAAATGGAATATGAAATGATGCTCTAGGTACGTGTGACCACTGTGATCTCAGCTGGTGACTACCTGCGTAGGGTCATGACAATCAGCTCCGCATTTGCTGCAAAGTTGGTTGGAGTAAATGTGCCTATAAGCACCGGGTACTGTCCCTAAAATACGGTGTTACGCAGTCACTGCCATCTTTTTTTTTTTACAAGCTTTGCAACTTTTATGTACATTTTCTTCCTTGTGATTGAGAAGAGGTGGAGGTGTAAATAAGGCCAGTGGCAGGAAAGTATTGGTTCCAAAAATTTCCTAGAATAATAATATTTAGAAAGTGAGAGTAGGAAAAAATGTTTTAACTGGATTTTGCCAATATCCCTGACCTTGTGCAAAATCATCCAAGTATAGCCAGTTTTTAAAAGTCTGTTGATGCTATTCTAACTTAAAAGATAACAACTGAAAAGTGAAGTCTGCCAATAAAGGGGGAAAACTAATAGGTAGTAATCAAAAAACAAAGAAAAAAAATTGAATTAAGTCCTTGCTAATGATATTCCATAATTAGATCTCCTTAATGGAAGGGGAGAATAATCTGTTTAATTGTAACTATAGTTTGTGGTAGAGTACTATGCCTTATTGTATTAAGTCTCTATAATGAAAGAACCAGCATTACTTTTGTAATAAATACATTTTTTCTCAAAATGCTGTCTTGTCTTAGTTTACTAGACATTTATAGACCGCCTTGTGAAGTTTTTCCTTCTTCTTCCTCATAAGACCGGTCTTTTGATCCTTTGGTGGAAAGGAATATTAGATTGCACCAATGTTCTCAGTTATGCAGCGAGTTTTTTTGGCTGTATGTATTTTGAAGTATTTGCTGCTTTTTAACGATGTCTCCTTGACTGGCATGCCTTATGTTGAGATGTTCTTTATCTACAGCCTAATTAAACTGAATCATGTACTGTCTGTATCTAGTTCAATTAAAATGAATTGGACATAATGACCTCCTTAATACTCTTCAAAGTATGTTATTAATCTGTAGAGTCCCTTCAAGATAAATTGTCATCTCTGGAGACAATACCTACCTTCTGCGTGAAAAGAGTTAGGAAAAAATGCCAATCCGCGTAACTAAAATGAACTAAAAATGTGTATCTTACCACTTATAACAGAAACTTAAAAACAAAGTAAACAGTAAACCCCTGTGAGGTTACATCAGGTGCAAGTAGGAAGACAACCATGTTCCCACACATGTGCAGCTCCTCCGGGTAACAGCCTGGAGCTGGGATCCCGGCGGGGGGTGATGGACCTCTCGGTGAGCGCCAGAGCACAGGTTGTCTCCTCGTCTGTGGCAGAGTGCGAGGCTCTGGTGGGAAGCTGCGAAGGAGCGAGATGCTCCCCTGCTCCCCTCTCTCCCTCCGGACAGCCTGCGAGAGCCCCGGGGCTGCCGGCAGCCACGCCGGCCAGCCTGGAGCCCTGGCTAGAGCCCGCAGTCACCTCTCGACGGGCCTGGGGACTGTAATTCCTCATCTAGCGTTACAGCAGATTTTCAGGTGTACTTTCAGTTGCATTTCATTTTCGTATGTGCGTGCTACCCCAAGATCATATTCTGGTTTCAGCTTGTACCTCCCTGTCTTCACAGCTCCTTTTTCTCCTTTGTCTCCAGATTCATTACATCAGCGACTTTTCAGCTTTTTCGTGTCTAGTTTAAACGTACTTTCAGTCTGGGATTCTGCGTGTTCATTTCTCTGAAAATCTAATAAAAGTTTCTCACGAGGTCTGTGGTTTAGGATTTCTCACCTTCGACTACTAAGCAGTCTTGACACACTCTTTGATTTGCACTCTTCTTCAGCTTTCATTCTTATAGGTCATTGCTTTTGGGGTGATTTTTGTTGGGGTTTTTTATTAACTAGTGTTCACTTGCTTGTTCCGTAGCTGTGCTTCCCCTTCCCCCCTCTGCATGGGGCTCCTGTAGAGCTTCTGCGCTGACCCGTTTCCCCCCCTTTGGTGTCACTGTTGGAGCCGGCGTTCTGGCATGGTTTGCACTATGTGAATGATGTTGGCATCATCATCTTCTCTGCTGCTGTTTTCCTGATGCTCCGAAGTTTGTCTTCAGAGCTCTTTGGGGAAGTGAGGGTCCCTGTGCTGGGTGTGAGCAGACTGGTTGTCTACAAACAATGAACAGGGGTGCTCTTAGCACAGATACAGTATTTTACTTAGCTAACAGATAAACAGATGCAATGCTTCATGTGTCATGACTTCACAGGTATTCCATACTCCAAATGAGGAAACATGAAAAATCTTCAGGTATTTTTGCATTTCCTGGGTAACTTTTCTAATGAGAATTAGATTAGCATTGAATGATTCTATTACATCTGTGCTTTCGGTAGCTTCTTAAATTTTAGCCATATATAAGAAATTCCTTGGCATGTCTTCTTGAATAGATAGCAAAAGATAAAATCAATAAAGCATATGGACTGCTGATAGGTTTTGAAGTTATGTCGTGCCTCTTTGACAGTTGTATGTAATAGTTCTTTTCTTCTCTATGATAAAGTAAATTGTGATTTTTGATCCTGCTACTATTCTTAAAGGGATTTCACTTGACTGGACTTTTATAGGGGTATTTTCCGTAAGTTCACTTCAGTGTTTGTTTGCTAGTTTTGATTAATTAATTATGCTTTTAACACAATAATTTAGCCTTTTGCTACTCTCTTGAGCCCTAACTATCTTCTGATATTGGATGCCTGAGCAGGAACTGGTCTTTAACGCAAAGCCACTATTTTTCCCTGTTCTATGCGTGCAGGTGGTGTTCCGTTTCTTGCTGGAAGCAGTTTTTTCAGAAGATGCTGCCAAAGTACTTCATTAACTAGCTGTCGAAAGTTTTGAGCAATCCACCACCTTTCCTTCAGATGATAAAATGGTTTTGCCTAGCTAATCTTTTAGATTTTTTTGGTGGCCTTTGGAGTTCCTTTGCAGCCATCCTTGGAAGAATGGGGCCTGGTGAACACAGCAGCGTGCTGCGGGTCTTATCAACGAGATTAAGCTAATTCTATTGTTCGTAGCTCATGCAGGAGAGTGAGTTAGAAAAATGGAAGAGACAGTGAAATTTATAACCAGCTTTTATTCGACAGATTAATTTGTTGTAAATGACTGTCCAGCAGACTGAAATCACTGTATGAATTAAGGAAGCAGTTCTTCAGCAGCACAGTTCAGCTAAAGCACCCTGTGAACTGTGCTTCTTCACTGAGCTGGGTTTTCCTTCGGGATAATTTGCTGCCCTGACCTTGCATAAACCTGCCGCATCCCGAGTATCCTTCATAAATACATCCTGAGATACTGTGACTGTGAAATAGTATTCTGCAATTTTCTTTAAAACATATTTAATGGTATTTTAAAAGAATTTAATTATTCTGCAGGAAAAAAAAATGCTTTTTTTGTGATACAGAACAACAGAGAAGACAAACTGATTTTTGCTTGCTCTTTGAGCGATTCAGTGAAGACTGGAGTATCTGTTAATCATGTTGAATTGAAGTTTGAGATTTAGCTACAAAATTCATCATCCTGCAATAAAGAGGAAAATTTAATTTCATTGTCAGTATGTAAGATGAAAATTTACTAAAGCTGGATGTTACTGTGAGTAAATTGAGTTTGAACTCATTAAGAACCTAGAAACAATCATCAAGTCAGTAATGAAACTGTAGCAATGAAAAAGCAGGCTTTTAATATTAGCGCAGATTTTGTAGAGCTTGTTGCATGCTTCTTACTGCTACCTGCTTATTTTCCACTTTTTAGGCTGATTTTGTAAGGAAACTGCACGTTGCTTGTCAGGACACTTAGTCTGTCCTGCGGCTCAGTCTTTGTGACTTAAACCACGTTACACCAATTAATTCATCTGACAGCTGCTTTCTCCTGACTGTTTCCCCACCAGTCAGAAATTCAGTTTTCTGGTTTTGTGCTGAGGAATTGCTGATGCTCTTCAGCCCTGCGCCTGCTCTGAGCTGCTGCAGCACGGCGAGGAGCAGGGTTAGCAAGGTGCTAAGCATTCTTACAGCACCTCTCGCAAGCCCTCAAGGCACTCCACAATCATCAGATTTCTCCATATGCCTGCAAGATAAGGACCTCTTAATCACAGGTATTTTACAAATTGGTAATTAGACACAGAGAAGATGAGTCCTGCCTGGATCAGAGAGCAAATGGGACAGAATTCCCGTTCTCCTGACCTCAAATTTCTTCTAGACTCTCCGTGTTGCAGAGCGTGTGTATCTGTAGCTCTCTCAGCCTTCGCAAAGTGCTATGAAAATAAATGGTATTTGCTTCTCATCCTCAGGAAATGTTTATGAGGATGGGATTTTTCCTTTTAGAGGAGAGGGAATTGGGGGTTGGGAGAATAAGTTTTCTGATCAAGAGGAAACCAAAACCCTTCCTTAGTAAGGGCTCCATTCGGGTTATTATAATGCGGTATTTCAGGCATTTATTTTAAGGCCATGTGAGAAGATTGTACCTTTGAAAGATACTGAATATTTAAAATGAGTGTTCTAAGATGTTCTGAATTCTCAAGGGACAGATTAATATCTTCAAGCTAAAATATTTCAAAATAAGAAAGTTGTATTCCAAGAGTTTTTTGTCTACTTAAAATAACCCAGCTGTGAAACTGGAAGTATGTGGTACTAAGTGTTCTTTGTTCAGAGTCTAAAAATAATTCAAAACCCCAGAGATCTGGAAGCAGATGTCTGTGCTTCAGGATTCATAAGGCCCCAACAATAGGAATATATCATTGTCAGCATACTGATTTCATATTCATGTGGCACCCATTTATTCACAGAAAAAGTTTCTTTTTCCAGTGGTTAAAGCATAGTTTTTAGAGATAGGGGGTTTAGTGGTTTTTTTTTTAAACTTGTTCTATGTGCTTGGGCTAATCACTGCTGCAGTCTGATCCAGCTTTCTCAGATGTCTAATAGGCATCTCAACCTTTGTACCGTAAGGTTATTTCCAAATGTGAAAAAACCAGAGGAAATCATTTGGAGATCTGTCTGCCCACAGCCACCACGGGCTCAGGCAGCTCTGCTTGGGACTGGCAGCATCTGGAGAGCAGGACAGCCGTGAGAAACAGAGGTTCTCCCATGCAAGTGTGGAAGATGCCATCTGCCTGGGGTTGCACAAGATCCATGACACGTTTGCTTGCAGGCCAAATGTGTGTTAGATCCACTGTTGGCTCGGCAGGCACTAAGAATGGTAATTGCCGAATATAACGTTGGGCTTTGCACACAGGTGCTTGACCCAAGCCCAGTGCAGTCACTGGATGTTGTGCATGTACACTGCAGACTAGAGTAAAGAGCTGAAGGAAAGTGCTCTTCCCATCCCACTCTTCACAGCGTTCCATTAGCATGGCATTTCCAATTTTCATGCTTTAATTTTACTGTCTCTTAGTTCTGTTCTTTATTCCTTTGTCACATTTTTTCTCTGACGATGCTAATGCATTCAGTGACTCCACGCAGATTTGCCCCTCTTTGAACTGAAGAGTTACATTTTTAAATAGAAGTTGCCATTTTAACCTGCAGTTACAAAAATAAATTACCATTTTATTGGTTTGACTACTTATTCTAAACTGTTCATTTCATGATGCTGTGGGCATGATGACTGAACCAGTAATATTTGAATACAAATACATGTTTAATCAAGGAGCATTACAGAAAGCTTTATGGTAAAGATTTAACATGAAATGTTTCTTTTTTGTTAACTGTAGAATAATTAATACTTTCCTTTAGTGTTTTTCATCCATGGCTTTTGTCATTGTTCATTTTTTAACCTGCAGTTTATGTAAAGACAGTTATAACTGTACGTGTTATCTCTGGAGAGGAGGATTTTAAACAACTAATCTTAGTTAAGAAACATTCATTATTCATATTTCAGGCATTTTTTCAGTCTGTGTGTTCAACATTTCTTTATTTAACAGAGAAAGCTTTGAATTAAAAAACTTTATCCTGAGCACAGCTCAGATATTTTGTAATCCAACGGGGACCCAAGGGTATGTCGTTTTTACCTACTGTTTATTTTGGGGAAGAAGCTTTTTCTGGGGAATCAGCAAGGCTGTAGGTAGAGCACAAGTATAAGTCTCACTAAACACACAGTGTATTGACTTTGTTTTATATATTTGGCTCTATGCTTTTGGGGGCTAATAATTTTACAGCAAGTGGACTGCTTATTCTCTGTACTGTAGAATCAAAGCTTTGCCTACATTACTGGCTCAGGGGGTAAAATCCGTTCTAAGCTCTTCCCAGCTTAGGCCCTCAAATGTGTCATATAGGGTCCTGACTTTGTTTAAAAACAAAACATAAACCCCCCACAATGTTACATATTTCAGGAGACTCTAGAACATATCTGCGCTGATAGTGAGTGTTGGGTCTGAAACCTACTGTTCATTGGCAGTGTAAAAAGAGTATAAATGCTCAGGTCAATAAGGAGGTTGAACTGCATCTAGAGCAGAAGTCACACAAAAGTGGTATGTGTATTGACAGAGTAGTTGGTGGTGAAAGGAAAAATGATGGGCTAAATGATTGGATAAAGTCACTCGCACAATTTTAAATCTATAGTTTATTAGCCTCTGTCACCATCCATAGATCATGAGCAGAGATGAATGTGATACAGCTGAAACACTGGCCAGAAGCTGGAGTGCAGTAAGGTAACCCTGGCACAGCTAATACGGAGAAACACAGTGCTGGGCTTCAGGGTGATACCTCTTGATCATGCACACTGCTTGAATTTTACTTTTAGAGCATTTGAGAATTGCTGCTCTTGCAGCGATTTGTTGGGTAAGACTTCAGGTTTCTTCTCTTCGTTATATAAAATGCGGTCTAATACAAAAAATAATAATGAGAGAAGAGAAAACCTTCTGACTAATGATATCTGTATTTAGTCTGTGAAATAAGTGGCTCAGTGGTCTTAGTTGTGCAGACAAATGTCATATTTGATCAAACCTGTTGTGATTCTTTCTCTTCTCTTTCTCTTAGTTGTAGGTGTTTACTAGTTTGCTGATAGGCAGGGTTGCCAGTTGCATAATGTAAAATCTCTGGACAATAGTTCAGTGACTTCCAAATGGAATTGCTTTGTTACTAATTAAAAAAGAAGGGTGGGAGACCTTTATTTTACTTTTTTTAAAATTTCTGGGGGTGTTCAAGAACAGCAGTTACTTGAAAAAACTTCAAAAAAAAACCCTCTTGCTATGGTGGTATAGCTTCTGCTTCGAGAATCTGACGTGGTGTGTCAAAAAACAGGTTTGCCATGACTTTTGAAACTGCCCAGATGACTCGGTAAGAAAGGCTTCCACCGCGTCTGGCAGTAGCTAATAAGTTAACTGAATTGTGCTGAGCTGAGGTGTGCTGTTTTCTGTAGGACGGTATATTTTGGAGCATCAGCTGGTTGACAGGCTCAAGATTTACTCTATTTCAAAAGAACTTTTTGATAAAAATATTATTACTATGATAATAAAACATCTCAAAATGCTTTAATATAGCTTTACAAATAGATCATATGATACAGGGATGAGAACGTTCCTGCCTCTGTATATGGAAAATGGTCTGGTTGTTCCGGGTGCTGCTAGATTATAAAAAAAAATGCGGTATAAACACAGTATACAGCTGTGTTCATGCTTTTGTGTACTCAAACTTTTATTAAGCTGTGATAAAAGCTTTCCTTTTAATGTTGTATTGCTGTTGCAGAGTAGCCTCATTTGTTGTGCCTGACATGAAATATGTAAAAAATAAAAATAATAAACCAAGCCCTTGCTCAGTCATGCTTAAAGTCGCCGTGGGAATTGAATGGAATGAGACTCGATAAATTAATGATGCTAAGTGCTGAAGGAAAATGGAAAAATGATGAATGTAAGTAGAGAGGTGCCAATCTTTAATACTGTGATTGACGAGCCAGACACATAGGTAATGGCAGAAACTGTGGGCAAGGCTATAAAGCAATGAATGAATTTAAAGCAATTAGGTGAATTTGGGACTAACAGCAACAGTGGTTAATAACACACATTTGTTTTAATCACTTTTGAAAACATGTTTACTTTAGGGAAGATAATATGATTTTGTAAATATTTAACACATTCTTATTATGTTTTTTTATCTTGTAACCATGTGTTGTATTTTACTGCGAGTCTGATGTGACTTTTTCTAACTGGCATTTATTATGGAACTGTATTTTTATTTGAACTTGAACTACTATTATTTCTGGTTTTCAAATCATTTTTTCTTAAATAATGTATTTTTATAGATTGCTATGCCAGATTCAGTCAGTCATGGTCAGCTCTGGTTTTTTATGCCTTGCCTATAGTAACCTAGGGACCCGCTGGTTAATGTTACTTTGAAGCCTGTTGCAATGCTGCATGTCAGCTCGGAGGAGTCTTAAGGTATGGCAATGAAGCAAATGGCATAGGTGTGGAAAAATTCTCCCTAGTTTGGGAACTGAGTTTGATTTGCTTTGATTGCATCTCCAAATAAGTCCACACTAAAGTGGGTCAGACTCCTGCCTCGCCCCTATGCGCACACACGAGGTGGAATCATTGTCTGCTCTCGGCAACAGCAGAAAGCATGAAAGACGCAGGAGTGGTGGTTGCTGGCGTTTCTGGTGTCAGATAAATTAGAAAGAACTTTTCATTTTATGGATCTCATCTCCTTTGTGACTTGTCTTATAATTTTGTTGTAATGAAAGGAGGTTGCAGATTTTTTGAACCGGAAGGTCTCCGAGGAGCAGCCTTTCGGTTCTGCCCGACTGATTTGCAGAAAGTGGTTGAACAGTTCATTCTCAATAGCTTCAGCACTGCAGTGCAGCTAGACTCGAGCGTCATTCGTGGGGCAGAATAGCTGTTTAAATGATATACTGATTTGTGTCTGGCAGTTGAACTGAGGTTTGCCCTTCTGTAGGTTATATCCCACATCATTTGTTTCTCTGGAATTAATCGGGAGGGTGGTAGGTGCAAAGACAGCTAACTGTATTGGCTTGAAAAATATGTCAAATTACAAAAGCATCTGCAAAGGCTGAGTCTGCTCTAGCAAACGAGTGCTTTGTCATTGTCCATTGCGGCCAACTCACTAGGCATTATAGCTGGCCATGAATCTCAGAAAAGGCAATGTAAATTATTCCAAATAAAATCTAAGTGGAATTAACATTCAGGCATGGTCTTGACTAAACATGAATGTCCAAACTGTGGGAAAGAGGTTGAGATGTTGATTATGTCTGAAAAAAAGGTATTTTTCTACTAGGAATTGTTTGTTGTATGCACAGCTCCTCCATGAATTTGACGGACGTAAATCTGATCAGGATTGTAGCAGCCATGTGAGGCTTAGTCCTACGTCTTTGTACATTCCGTCCGCTCCACTTCATGAAGTTTACAGATTTACTGCATGCTTCTTGTATCAAGTGATACTTCATGCTTGTCTTGGACCAGAAGGACTACAGGACATTTTGCACCATAATTGTGGCTATGTCATGCAAAACACACAGTGCATGTACAGTGCATTGAATAATACACAGACAGATACGATGGCTGCTTGATGCAGTGCATCTTTGTTCGTTTGAACAGATAAAGCATTTAGTGTACATCTGAAATTCGTCAATTAATTTCTTTTTTGCCAAAAATCAAATGGCCAATGAAGAGCAATGTATGAGACATATTTTTTCCTGACTATGAAATTCTCAGTGTAAACTGTAACAAAGCATTTATGGTATTATTAAACAACTTCACGCTAATTGCATTATATTGCCATCTAATAACTTAGATTATACACATTGTAAAAGCGTTATCTGAAACCATTTGTTTTCTTTTAAATGTGAAAGTTCATCCGGAGGGTATCTATTATTGCTTCCTTAGTTTTGTTTCATTTATTGGTAAGGAGAGGTTTTCTCTGCTGGGGTGAGCTTTCTTAAGGGCTCTTGGAGACATAGTGTGGTTTCTGGCTGCCATTTCATAAATATTTGCTTTACATTTAAGTTTTTCTGTGTTTTATGCTTGGTATAGTCTGTTATGGAAGGATTTTTCTCCCTAGTTTTTGTATTTTATTTTATCTTCAACTAAAAAAACACCTTGTATTTCCTTCAGCTTCTTGATAGGCTATGAATGGCTAAAGCGTTGCCAAGATGGCCACTCTAGAAGGAAAGACGTACATCTTACTGGCAGCATTAATTTTCGTGTGTTTCTACAGGCCCATCTCTTGACCAGTGCTAGCAAAACTGGTTTTCAAAGATTTTTATTTCCTCTCTTTCCTCCTCATGTCAGTCTTCTATGTGTTTATCATATCAGATTTTTCTTTCAGCAGGATTAATATTGTGCAATTCCATTTGTACCTGGGATTAATTTTAATAATTGTTTTTGATGCAGCCTTACAAAGACTTAGCTAGCAGCACTAGAAAAAGCCTATGTTAATCTATATACTGGGATTACAGAGGAAGACCTGTTTCTTTTCTTCTTTTTAAATAATACATTACTTGCAGATGAAGAAAAATGCACTTATTCTGCTGTCGTACATGACAAGCAATTTTCATAGATGCCTGCTTTGTAATCCCTGACTAAACATTGCACTGTAATGCTTTTTATGAATACAACTTAAGATCTTTCCAAATTTTTCATTTCCTCCATGGTCGTATCAGTCTGTAGAGTTCCTAGCTCAAGATTGTCTCAGTGTGGTACAGGATGCAACGAGCAGACAAGTGCCCAACCTGACTTGCCTCATGTTGGCAAATTACTTACAGCTGAAATCATTGCAGGGACTCGCAGTGTTTTTTGACTGAATTTTGTAAAACCAGGATAGAGCCAAAATGGCACAACTTTTTCTCTTTTCTCATGATAATGAAAAAAAGCTATTTATTTATTTTTCGCTCTTCACTTTTTTGTCTGTTGCTCTTGGATATACAATTCCTGTATAAAATGCAACTAGTAGGACTCAAGATGATGAACTTCAAAAATGATGGATGACATGCATAGCAACATTTAGGACACCAATAATTTGCACAGACTGGGAGATATCATGCCAAAGAGGAGGAGGAAAGAGAAATATATGCAGAAGAGTCTAACTTGACCTGTAAACTCAGGAAGTGGTGAAGCTGTAACAGTCAGTGTCGTAGGCTTGTTTGAAGGTTTGGCCTTGTTTTATTAGTTTACCGGTTACACGGAGGACATAATATTTATGGAGCTTCACAATGTCTAGTGTAGCTATACACTGCGATGCTTTCTGCAGCTACAAAACCTTCATAATCAGAGGTATCACTAAGGAACGTTCTTACCCACAAGTGATTTCTGAGAAATAGTAACTAGGAGTCTAAACTTGTCGTCTTTTCGTTGGAAGCACTCTGCCAGCAAAACGCTTCTGTGCAGGCTTGCTTACAAATGAAGAGCCTTCAGTGTAATCTGGGAAGATCCTTTGCCATCAACAGCCTTGATAAAAACACTCTCATTAAAGAAAGAGAAGGAAAAATGCATATTGCCAAAACTTGTGTCCATGGAATTGTCTCAGTATGGGTGCACTCAAAATATGTAGCTCGGCGATGCTGTTGCAATGTTACTAGATGGTTTGGTTTTTTGCTTTGAACAGTGCAGGGTTAATTATCAGATATTAAATATTTATGGATGATATTATTATTCATTGCTAAACGCTGCAAGGACTTCTCCTGATGCTGCAAATCGGTTGAGACTCATTCAGCCTTAGGAGGAAAGCAGAGATGGCAGCCAGTGGAAATCCTCCTTACAGGGCTTTAAGCGCTGGAGCTCACCCTTCTTCTAATGTGATTACAACAGTCCCTACTGTGTTCAGATTTTTGATTAGCAAACCTCAAAAGGGTCAAATTCTGCCTAAGAGACAGAAGATTTGTATCAGTTCTTATTTTTAATGTAAGTGTGCTCTTGACTGTAGTAACAATGAAGCACTTTTATCCCCAGATAGTACTGTCAAGTTTTGGGTTTAAATCACAAATAGCGCTGCCAAATGTCGGAGAATCAAGAGGCTGTCCTAAAAGCCTGTCATTCTATTCAGGTGCACAGTTAACTTTTTCTTCAAGTTCCAGTATTGTTTTCTGAATTTTTAATCTGCTAGTAAATAGCAACTGCTACACTGCCATGGAAAAATGTTAGACAGCTTGGCTGTGCTCTCTGACATTGTAAGGTCAGGATTTGAGTACAAAACTCGTTAGAGCATCTTGCACATTCAGTCTTAGCTGACTATTTATAGTTTTTTTACTTTACTCAGAGGAGTAGCAGGATAAGTGACTTCAAAAGAGGAGATACTGACTTCGCTATAGAAAAGATAGAAATGCTCTATAAATACTAATGAGTCTAATGTCTCTATATTCCTTGGTCTGCAAAATTTAATGTGCTTGAATTACTTTCTGAAGAAGGGTTATTTAGACATATGGAAAAACATCTGTTCAAGGCATAAATAAATACTGTTTCAGTGGTTATACGATGTAAAAGACCATTCAAGGACTCTGCCTTAGTATCTACCATGATATGATTCTGGCTATGGGTTCCTGAAAGTGGCATTTTTCACATTGAGGTATAGATTTTAGTATAAACATGTTTGAATCCAACCCTTCAATTGTTAATGACATCTGTATGTGCAATCATTCCGTGGGATTTTTGTCTCTGGAGAACAGAATTCTGCCCGTGTTGTGAAATGTCTGCCTAGTTCCTAGGTACTAACTTCCATACCTCTGAAAAAGCAGAGCTGAGATGAAGAACAAAAACGAGACGGTATGTTTAAATTATGCATATTTTACCCTCCTTTTTGCCTTTTTTTTTGTGTGTGTGTGATTAACCAAGGTATAAAATATCAGGCCAAAATGAATTATTCAGTGAGTAACTTAGAAGACAATTTGCTCGGGAGTTTCAAATTTGTGTCTGTCTAATAAAATCTGTCAAATGAGGAGCAATAGGACACCTCACAAGTTCTTGTATGAGGAAACCATGGAGTCATTAAATTCTGATCGATTTTGAACCAAAAACTTCTCAGACTTTTCAAAAATCACTGTTTCTTATTTTGTGCATGAACAGCACAGTTTTGCCATTATACGAAAATAAACAGAAGCATAATTTTGTAATGGACAAGAAATTTCTAAAATGTATTTATTAGTAGCATGTATGTGATTTTTTAAAATGTAGGTTTTAGAAAAAGGAATATAATGTCTGTCTTTACAAATTACAGAAACGCAAGTGTATGGTTGGCCTTGCATTTAAATGAGCTGTGACATAAGGAACTGCATAAAGTGATGACAAATATAAAGTTCTTGCGCTGTGGTGTTTATCATGGCTGCAGTGCTTCTCTGCAGCCCTGATTTTACTCCTATAAGCACCTTTCCACAGCTTTTGAGCTTCATCCTGCTGTCTTTTGTGGACTGGTCCTGGATTGCAGTATTTTGTGTGTGAAGTGGTTTTGGCATTTGTGATTTGAGGGTCTGTGATGAGAGGGACACACAGAAGTTAGTATTTATATTAAATACTTTCTAAACTCAGTAGAGAATACAGAAAGCTCTTCCAAAGGATGACTGAGAGCATGAGAACAGAATCTTTTACTGTAAAGATGCCTGAAGTTAATGGTGTGAATACACTCCCTGGTGATCAAAACATCCCTCTTAAAACTATTCAGTATTAAAAGTAAGGACAAAGTATTTCAAGGAAAAACCTTTTAACATGACAAACGCTTGTCATCTCCAAAAACCCTTAGGTGGTTGTAATTGCTCCCTGTGTAGTCGGATTTTCCTGAGCAGTTCCTCTCAGATCTTTTCTCCAGGCAGACAGAGTCGTCTCTGCTTTCAGGAAGCTCAATCTGCCGTTTTTAAAAGTTCTGCTTTTGAAACACCAATGTAAGATTCCAGTGAAGTTTCTCACAAAAAAAAAAAAAGTGAGGGGGGGAAGACGTATATGCCAGAACTTGCCCTGAAATAAAGGTAAAAGAGAGATGCAGAGCTCTAGGGTGTGCGGTACCTGGGGACGGACAAACTTCGCTTCGGGTTTCCTTTTCACTGTGTGGGTAACACCCTCCTGTAGCACGCAGTTGCCCCAAACAGATCTGTACAGTTGGTGGGGCTGGCTTTAGATTTCGAACCATATGTTGATGTATATGGATATCACATCTTCCTGTTTGTTGGCAACACATCCAGAGACAGAGAAGTCTTGACTTGGAAGTACCTTGAAGTGCACAGATGCTGCTGTGGGAGGTGGGAAAGAGACAAGGTACATGTAAATAAGTGGGTAAGGGTTTAGTGAGAATGCGTAAGGTGTGCTTTTATAGATTGGTGGGTTCTTCCGATAACATTCACCATTTTAGAGGCGAAATTGGAGTCCTGCAGTGTGAGGAGTGGGAAATGTAAACCAGTTATTATTCAGGCCCTCAAATATTGAAGTAGCTAGAGGCAAGAACAGTAGCTCAGCAAGCTGCATTCATCAGCTACGTTCATAGCTCCGCTGCTACTTTACTCTCAGACTTTTTGGCATATCTGTTCATCTTTATGTGCTCAAATCTGTCACTTAATAGTTGTAAAGACCTTCGTTCATTAACCACGTTAGACAGAAATAAATGAGGGCAGGTTTGGTTTTACAAATAATACCTTGAGTTTGTTTCATTTTCACTGTTGTCAGCAGTCGAGCAGTTTGGAGTCACAAAGCAAACTCTGTTAAGGCTTAACATGCTAAATATTCTCTCAGCTTATGGCTGCAATGGCTTCTGAAAGACTGTTTGGAGCCATTCCCATTTTTCCCTGCCTTGATTCTGATTGCTTCTTCAATAAATGTGTATCACTTTCCTGTATGAAAAGCGTTCAAGCTACGACAAATGTCAAATTGTTTGATCTGAGACCTCTGCGCTCAGGATCACTGCTTTTACAGAGACACCAGGGCGTTCCAGGCGAAGGTGGGGTGTTTTCAGCCTTTATCTCATTTCATCTTCTGTTTAAGTGAATGAAAGAAGGCCAGTATGAGCTCCAGCTGAGGATAATGGGGGGAAAAAAATCTAAGCCATATAATCTCTAGCATGAGCAAATTGGCCAATAATTATTTTTTTTTTAAATTATGAGAAGTTATTGTACAGAAATATATTAATGTAAAATAGTTGTCAAGCAACCTGATGTCACACAGTGCAATGACAATGACAACATTACCTGTTGGTGTCAAGTCCTTTATCACATTAATGATGCACTTCACCTAGCCACATTTCAGCTCCACTGGAAAGCACAGAAACTACATTGTAATATTAAACATTTCAGCATATTGTAGCTTTCAAGAAGTAGCAATACCCTTTTATACAGCAGGAATTTGTTTAAATTACTTCCTCCATCTGATCAATGTTAAACTGTATATTGTAAAATATACTCTGTGTTGAAAACTGTGTATGTTCAACTAATAAATTAATAAATTACCAAACAATAAAACTACTAAATTAGGTTTTTGAGCAAGTCTGTCTAGTGCTCCGCTTGAATCCAGAACCCTGGATTCCGTCTTTATGGAAATGATTTATACACTGTGACATTATGTTGAGTTGTATCTGAAACAAAATCTTGCCCCATTTCTTCCTAGTCATGACTCAGTTTCCAACAGGATCCTTTGTTTATGCACTTTCTGTAATTATACTGCAGTTTCCTCGTTAAAAAAGAATGAAGAAAAAATAGCCAGTAAATATCAAGTCCCTTCCAAATATAACTGTCTTTATAGTAATTAAGAAATTACAAATCCCTCTGAGTACAGTCGTGCAGTTCTTCTTTCTCCATTTGCCAACTCAATCAGTACTGTTTTATACAAGAAGAACATGAACAAAAGGCAGCAATCAAAATCAGTTGATTCAATGACCACCTGTTTCTTTTAAATAAAAATAATAATTTAGTGTGAATTCTAGGAGGGGATTGAAAAATCTGCCTTTGAATCATTCTGAACTGTGGTCAGGTTGTCATCTTCTGTACAAGTGGAAAGAAGGAAATAGTTGATTGATAACTGTTGCTGTTAATTAAATACGGGGTTTTTTTCTGTTTGTGTACCTTCTTAACCCTCTTCAGCTTAACAGAGAATAGAAGCAGTCTTAGCAACAGTGACGGGAAAAGAGATTTTTGTAGTTATTTTTGGCTGAGGTGTTATTTATTATCACGGAAGACTTTTCTACAGAACTTGAGAATCCGTCTTCATTTCTGAATGTAATTCTAACCCTTGAACCTATGGATGAATTTGCTTTATTTTGAACTTGCCGTAGCACAGCTGCTTTCAGATGTGCTTGCGTGGGTGTTTGCACAGCGCTCTGCTGCGTGTGTATGCATAAGCTCAGGGCTCTCCTACCTCTGTTGTCTCTGAAATCCATCATGAAAAGAGCCTGCCTCTCCTCTCCTCTCCTCTCCTCTCCTCTCCTCTCCTCTCCTCTCCTCTCC
>Ga0065711_1039115_pt1 | contig 18112 bp, 12 predicted proteins | sample Hoacrofraction12_FD_59098 | JGI IMG/M metagenome (GOLD analysis project Ga0065711, IMG submission 59098) | Hoatzin crop microbial communities from Cojedes, Venezuela - Epithelial fraction 12 v2 (version 2) | ecosystem: Host-associated > Birds > Digestive system > Esophagus > Crop | place... | reverse complement strand
AGGCTGAACAAGCCCAGCTCCCTCAGCCTCTCCTCGTAGCAGAGATGCTCCAGTCCCCTCACCATCCTTGTAGCCCTCCGCTGGACTCTCTCCAGTAGCTCTTCATCTTTATTGGACTGGGGAGCCCAGAACTGGACAGAGTACTCCAGATGAGGCCTCACTAGGGCAGAGCAGAGGGGGAGGAGAAAGCAATCACCTTTAAATAGTATTTTCCATTTAAACACACCACTGTTCAGCATGAGGATTCACAGTGTAAAATCTGAGTTGAAAATGTAATGAAAAAGACACTAGGGTGTGCCATATAGAATTCTGCCTACGTGTTTGGCTATGGACTACGTAGAGAACATGTAAAGCTGTGTGGTGGAAGAGCCATAACCCTTGCTGCGCACTGCAAATTACTTTCATACTCTACAGTTTACATATCTCTCTTACTACAGCTACCATAGCTGCTGGCTGACCTTGCTGTAAACAACATTAGAAACCCTGACCCACAGCTGTGGCTTCCTTTTTGTTTCTTCAGCGACTGGTCAAGGGTTGGGAGTGGACCAGGACTCTGTCTGCACGGCTCCCCTCCCACCCGCCCAGCACATACATGTGGTTTCCTCTCAGCTGCACACAGCTCTGACAAGCACAGCTAGTCGGGGTGACCATAACCCGAAAGCTGTGTGCCAACAGCGTCAAAAGCTTCTTCAAATTGGCAATACCTCCCCTTGCTGTTCCCCATACTGTTTCTGAAATGAAGATCAATGTATAAAGAACATCTTTTTTTACAGGTTAAAATGGATACAGCTATTTCCCCAAACCAGCACAGAACAAGGTTGTAATCCCAAATTCAACACTGCATCGAATGACAGTTTCTAGAAGTCTTTAACATACTGCCTCCCCATCGTAATGCAAGATGCAAGTAGAAGTCATGTGTCCAAATGAGGGGATAGAAAGTACGAAGCATGCAGTGTTCTTGAAATTAAAGTTCCAAAAGGAGTTAAGTTCTCAAATATCACTTATTTACAAATTCTTATTACCACTCTATTTGTGTCAGCACGTGTGAGGTTTTATTGTAAACTTCAGATGAAATATAGATAAGCGTGACATCTACTATTACTCAGGTGTAATTTAAAGTGTATGTCCTAGGTCTAGATGTGCAATAGGAAATAACAAACAAGTAATAAGAGAAGGAATGTGTAATGATAAATGCAAATTGACTATACAAAAATGCAGATTTTGTTTCCAGATTCAAGAAATAATTCCTGTTTGCTAATTTCAGACAGATTTTTTTTTAATGGGCCTTGTTTTTGAGAAATATTTATAATACAGTAATTGTAATTTCTTTTCTTTGTTTTTTGAAGACAGACATTAATCCAAGTTTAGAAGTTGATCAAAGTAGACATTTTTTAAAAGGAGCTTTTATTTCTGTGGTTAAACACAGAAGACCGTATTGCACACATTTTTCTTATAATTTTGGATAGTGGATACTTCTTCACAGGTTTTTATTAACCATAACAGAATGACATACAATATTAGTCAAATGGAAACTACCATGACAGCGCTGACAGACTGCATTGTAAAGAGGTGGGAAGTCTTTTTTCTTCTTCGTCTTAGGCATGAAAAAAAACCTCTTAAGGAATTCCTTATAACTTACATGGTGATTTGATCAACAGACAAAAATGTTATTGTCAGGCTAAGCTTACTAGTACCTTAAATACAAGATGGTTTCACTTTTAGCAAGTTCTTGCACTAGCCTTCATTTATTGGGAATAGCATATTGTATTTCATTATCACCGGAAACCCTGGATCTATTCATCTAGGTACCCTGTTTCACAAAGACTGTCTCCACAATACTGTTATCTATTACTTTCATGACCTAGAGCATTTTTTCAGGATTTTTCTCCCCAATTTATTACTTATTCTTTGTTAAATGTGCTTTTCTAAATCAGTATGATTTTGGTGAAATGGCTATTTTGGCAGGGAAAGCTGTGACTAAAGAATCATCTGGGTGTTATTTGACAGGTCAGTTGGGATTGAAAGCCCTAGAAATTGCAGAGAAAAAACGCCAAACCTACGCTACACAGTTGAAAACAGCTAAGGAGTCATCAGATACTGAGGAGTCAGAGACTGGGAAGCATTTGTCACTCTGAAGAGTGCTTCATCCTGCCTTTGCGTTTCATTGATATTCCACTTAGTTCCTTAGTCAGTTACTTAAAACATACATTTATCTGTGGGAAAGGGGAGCTTTCCAGTTAAGCTAACTCCCACACGCAGTTCCCTTCCTCCCTACCTGAAAAAACGTCAAACCAAGCACCAGATCCAGATCCATGCACCAAAACAATCAGTCCACACAGCACTCAAACCCAGTGCCTAAAAAAAGCAAGCTTCAAGGGAACTTACTCAAAGTGAAAAATTCAGCCAGGAGGTTTGATCAAAGGAGCAGCAATTCTGCCATTTCCTATCTTCACGTGTGGTGCCTGATGGCCACGTCGCCCTTAACAGATGAACCATTGTATCCCTCTGGATTCTTTTGCTTTGAGTTCCTGTCGGATCTCATGTCACGATACCTCTGGTGGCTCATACCTGCCTAACTTCCATGGAAAATGCGGTTAGTAATGTTTCTGTCATACTTCTAGGTTTCATCAGCGTATGCAAGTTAGGAGTCTCATCTGTGATCACAGATAACATTAACCTTATTGACTGCTAACCTACCGTTAGCTTTCTGAAAAGGAACGTTAAGCTTAAATTCACTGATATAATAAGGATAAATTTCTGCTGACCCATTCAATGTTTGTCTAATACTGGAACTTATATGTACCACAGATTTACATAATCGTTTGCAAACATGTTTCTTTTTAATGCCTTACAAGAGTTGTATGACCACAGTCTGAGCTATTTATCTGTCACAGAATTGCTGATTCCACATACTAAATCTATCCATAAGTTTTCAGCTTCTTTCTCGATTTGTGCTGACATGCTGCTTTTTATACTACATACCTTCTCCTTTATTATATATTGATTTTATTCCTATTAACTATACAATTATTTTCATTTTTTTTATTTTCCTTTTTAAGGTACTTCTGTCATGTGAATTCATCTGTCATAGCTACAGGCAGTCTAATTCAATAAATTATGCTTAGCTTCTAATATATGAAAACAGTGGTTTTATACAACATCCAGGTTATATGAAACAACAACATAAGTTAAACAAATTATAAGTGCCTTTATACAAATGTAAATAGTTTCAAACTGCATTTTTTTTACCGGTTAAACATTCCATTGAGATACTTCAAAATATAATGGTGAAGCTGTCTACATAAAAACACCAAGTATTTTAAAAAAACGTAGCTTGACAGGAACTTGATCCACAAATAAAGCCAATTTACTTGTCTACAAGGGTCGTTTCTCTCAAGATTTCCCTCAGTGACCTCCATGCTCATCTAATAAGAAGGCTCCTTTATGGTCTGGGCAGCTGCTCTTTGCACAGGGTGCATAAATGTAGCTCTTGACTGTCCTAAAATCTGGGGAGCAGCAGCCTACCCCAGGTGTCCTCCTATGCCCCCACAGCTGTACCAAGCATGCTATAGCCACGGTGAAAGGCTGCACAGAATGCAAAGCTCAAGTCCTGCTCCCTACGGATATCAAGACAGAACCACCCAAATTCTGCCATTAAAGCCACAACTACGTTGTGGTGAGCATAAGATAGGGTAGCATTTTTAAAACGACATAAATGACTTTGGCATTTAAATAACTATCAAATAATTGGATACTAAACTCTTGAATGCCTTAAAAACGTAATTCTATGGGGTTGTCTTTGTGAGGCAGAAGTTGAAAGCAAGAAGGGATGGGAAATTACAAAGTGTGTACTATTTTGATACTGATTCCACCTTGAGACCAATATCAGAGTGCAGGTAAGGAAGATGATTTTCAGAAGTGAATGGGCCTGTAACGTAGCACATGAGGAGACAGCAACGAGGAGGAGATATTGATGAATGACCAATTCTCATCCCATGTCCTTTGCAGTAAGTCCTGCCCGCTGATTCCGAAATCAGCTGGGCCTTCTCAATCGCAATGTTTACAGCATTGAACTTTGGACCCTCAACATGAGCAATATGCGTGTCTTTTAAAAAATTGGACATGGGAACCTAGATAAACATTCATGACTGAGGGAATGGAATCATCCCAAACCTAAACAAAATGCTGTTTCGTTGCCTGCTATGTGGTAAATACTGAGAAATGAGACTATAAAATCACCTTCAGTGTCTCAAATCTGATCTGATTTGAGGCGAACACAGAATATGATCCTTGCCCATCTATGACTGTCTTCTCTTTCCCCTCTGAACCTGCACCAAACAGAAAAACCTGAGGGGAAGAGTGTGTCTTACCAGTCTGAGCTAGCAGGTCTTCCCTCTTCCTTTCATCCAACACATGCAGTCAAGTATTTCCACTTCCCTTAAAAAGCCAGGCTTGGGTCCCAGTCCTTCAGCTGAAGAGGGAAGCTGAATCCTGTCTTTGGACAAGGGAAGTGAACGCGGTCCCCAGGCTCAGGCTCACCACGTTCTGGCCTTTTAGCTTCCATCAAGACTCAACTGTTCAAGAGTCCAGCTGCTCACTAAAATAGCTGTGTCCCAGGGTGCCTACCCATCTAAGCTACACGGCACGAGACTCCTAATTTTACACTAAATAAATTACACATTGTTTCTAGGCTAATAACAAAATCTTACAAGAAAAAAAGTATACTCTTAAAAATGCTGAATTGCCTGACTAAATGTATTTCATCAGCTATTTCTATAGTTTAAGCAATTACAAAAACCACCTAGGCTAATGCAGCTCGGTCAATTTTGCAGTAAATTAATCTTGGGCCTCTCATACTCCAGTAGAGGAGGTTTTTGAATAAAAGTAGTATCCTTCTTAGAAAACTTTTCTGGACAGTAAATTGTATCAAATGATTTCTCCTATCTGAGAACTTTCCTATCACAAGTGGAACGTTAACAAGAGGATATTCTAGCAGTTCTCCTAACCACTACCTTCAGGTACCTTCGATGACACTAAACCAAGTGAATGAAAACACAGGGAAGGCAGAAATCTACGAATCAGCCTGCTAGGCAAAGACTGAAACAGCTATGGCTCCTTTCTGTTCACAGGGCTGAGATAGACAGGCACTACGCAAAACTGTAACTTGATATTTAGAAAAAGAAAAAAATTTCAAACCCAGATATTTTCAGGTTTGGTGTGAGGAGAAAGATGTTCAAGAACTGAAAGGGGAAGGGACATTTTGCATGGTTGTGTTTGATTTTTTTTTTTTGCACCTCTCTCCTCTCCCTCACGGCAGAGGCGTAGCTCATTCAAAAACCCTGCTTACTGTCAGTCATGGACAGCAGAAGGGTAAGGCGAGAGCCTGATTAAAGCACTGATTCTCTGCTACAGCTCTTTGAAGTTACATGTGTATGCATATATACAAAAATAAATGGCGTTTTCTAATTTTCCTTTGCAGCCTAAAGGCCTACCTATGTTCTGCTGATATCTCAAGTCTGACTGACTCAACTTCAAGACCATTTTTGTTAGAAGTTGACCAGTTTTCTCCTTACCTGTGGTCAGGAGATCAAATCTTACCACTTTGATTTTGCCTTGGGAGCTTGGGTAGTATCACATAAATACTTGGATTAAATCTGTAGTCATGCAGTATAACCTCAATTTCATTTACTAATTACATTCCAGATGTACATTCCACACAGCTACTTACCACTAATTGAAGATATTTAAAATAATTGCTTTAATGAATGCACCATTAAGAATTTGATCAATAGTTCTACCCCAGATTGTTTCCAAAAAACCCACTCGAGACACAACCAACGACTGCATCTACATCAAACCCACTGTTTCATGTTTGGTATTTGAAAAGTATCCTAGGTCTACTGTAACAAAAAATGAGTTGAATTCAATAGTATCCATCTCTAATTATGTCAATAAGGTATTAACAGGAGAGAATTTGGTTCTCTGGCTCTTAAGAGCTTGATTATTAAACTCATAATGACATGGGAGCTGTCTTTCATTCAGCAGAGTCAGAAGAAAAACAGCAAAAAACAGATCCCCAAAATGAATATGTACAGTTGAGAAGACTAGTTAACTGTCACTGAATTTTATTCTCCTTTTCATTTTCAGTAATTGCTATAACATAGCTGCTCTTTGGGGACATGTTAGGGAAAGAATAGTAATTAAGCTTAGGAAGGTATAATCTGTATATAAATGAATTAGAACTGACTCAGTCTGAAACTAACGTATTGTAGATTCAAATAAAAACCTATCTGTACCCTGTGAATAGCTTATTCAAAAACACTTCCAGATTTCTAGATGTCAGCTCTGTCACTTCGGGCACATTTATTATCTTCCTGAAAATGTGTAATCCTCCAATGTGAAAAATGGCGTCACTGAGGAGTCAACACTTTCCCTTCCCTAAGGAGCGGTGCCTGGGAATACAAGCAAAAATCCTAAAACCAGAAAAACAGAAACTCTCTTTATGAATCAGCCTGCACAGTTTATCAATACAATCACTTAAAATTGTCCACATTATTTTAGTGAAACATATAGCCCATGCTCTATTTTTTAAACCAATCCCCGCAGCAAAGAAATCAAAGTCCCAAGGGCTTTCAAAACCTAGTTTTCCAGCATAGCTTTTTTGAACTGAAGCGGTTTACTACAAATAAATAAATAAATTCACTCTTTAATACTTCCTATACTTTGTTTCCAGCTAGTGAACAGAGGAAGTAGGACTAAAAATCCATAAACAATTGCTTTTTAGATGGTGTGCTTGATGAAGTAAAGCAGCGAAACCTGTAGTTGGATGTATGTTACAGGACTATCTCACAGAGTCCAAAGAAACTGGACAAGAAGTGTTGTGGGCTATTCGAACATACATTATCTACTGAATTTTCATAAAATGGCACAGACACCAGTGAAAGATACCATCAACTTCACTGGACTTCACACTCTCGGGAGGTCAAAACTGGCCTACTTCCAAATTTACATGACATTGTTGCTTTCCTCTCTCCCACCCCCTCATTCCGCTATTAGGAGTTATTCCTTCCCTTATTGAAGGGATTAGAAAGACACAGCTTATTCTGTCAAGTCTAAATACTAGATTTACTATTAAAATTATTTTAGTCAATATTTGCACAGAAGAAAATAAAAGGGCTTTAACCAGACCTCTTAGATTTCTTCACTATAAATTATAAAACCAGAAATTAAATTAAAAAGAAAGCAAAATAAAGCATGACCTTCCCTAACCACTAAATCAGTTGTGGCAACCTGTACAAATGGATGTATTCTGGAATGTTCCCAAAGAACTGTTGAAGCTAGCTTTAAAACAAGATGTGAATTAGCTTGCCATGCTCCACCCTTGACTTAAGCCTCAAAGATACAGCTAAAAATTTGCTAGACATGCAGACAGGGAAGGAAGTGCAGTACCACTGAGAACAAGAGAGCCATAAAATTTCTTTCCTGTAATTTTGCAAAGCACTGCCCTGTGTATAGAAACTCTAAGAAACAGGACACATGAAATGCTCTACTACTCCCATAATAATCTGTTTTGTGATATTATTACGTATTTTCAATTAAAAATTATATTTTCATGATTATCACATTACATTGCATTTCTGAACATCATTCAACATTTTCAACTTCCCTCTTCCAATGACATATGAAAATCCTATATATAAAAATTCATAAAACAGTAAAGAAAGTAGGCGAAAACAGCTTATTCTAGATACAGCCCTAAGACTTGGAAAACGCATGACGGTTGTAACGGTTAAGAAATTTATGCAAGCAGGGAAGGTTAGTAAAGCTGTACTATCAGACTAGAAATACTGGTTTTGACTATTCTAAGAACATTTGCAACAGAACTGTATAAAACCCAAGTAGATCTCAAATACTGCGCAGTAATGTTCTGGTCTACAGACACACACGCACACAACAGCTCCCTGTCATGCTCTTAATGCTGATGGATAAGACACTGGCTCAGTTCCAGTCTGACACACATGGGCATGCATTACAGCATGTCCTGGAAAATAGGCAGTTGGTTCTGAGTATGCAGGACTAGAGAAAAAGCTACCTCCTGTGGCACACTAAATAGTCAAACAGCTTTAAAATCTAATATAACATGGAGTTCATAAAGTAGTCTTCATTTTATTTACTGAACGCTTGACAGTGCATATTAAATGCTGGAGGATATCACAAGTGGTTTACCTACATCATTTATTTTGGAGTGCAATACAAAGAGAGAAACAGGCGCCAGCTCCTTACTGTATGTTAATATTAAATCATTACACACGGCAGCTGTTTTGTGTTCCGTATGGTTTTCAGTTTCTTGCTGACAGGTGTCCAAATCACAGAAACTATCCCCACATGTAGGGGCAGCTGGCCACACTGCCATCTCCAAGATACCAGAAGAGGAAAAAAAGGGATTTTGTTTACTGGGGTGTTTAACACGATCATTAGACAGCTCTCTGTCTGGTTTGAAAACAAAGTAGAATTTAGAACACTGTATTTTGAAGTCTTCAGAAAAATCGTCTTTCTAAAATTACAAACAGGATGTTGGTTTTGTATGGAAAAAATACCCCATAATTGCTTGAAATATTTGGTCAAAAGGCCAAAATATCATTTGCAGAGTTTTCCTTTAATGTAGTGAGCTTTCCATAACATGGCTGTGTTCAAGTCACGTAATCCTATCGCTGTAAGAATTCAGTATAGTACACAAATAGACCATGTCATTCCTACACATCTGAATTTGTATTGCAGTCATTTTGCTGATAGTAAATGAGAAGAGTTTAAAGAAAACAGGGGTTTAATTTACAAGGTAACATTAGGTCAAACATGTATTGTCATGGTTTTAATTCATTTACACTGGGAAGGCAAATCAACAGTACTATTTTCAGGTGCCTATTGGAGCAACAGTCCACCTAACCGCGCAAGAACTACTGATAAGCACTAGAAGACATAACGCAATACCACTTGCAACACCCCATAAGGCAGAAGGTCAGCCTCCGGGGGCTGGTGGAACCCCACGGCACACCGCTCTCCTTGCAACCAAGTGATCAAATGCCATCACAATGATGGCAGGACAGACAGGATGGACCTCGACCGGCTTTATAGAAACCTATCTCAATGAAGAAACAGCGGCTGAAGAGCAAATAAATGTTGGACTGCTTCACTGAACAGCCTTTCCCAAAGGTCAAGTCTGCCCAACATGCCGTGATCCAAGCTTTTCCAAAGTTTACAATTAGAAAAGAGAAGTTGAAGTCTGAATAGGCTTCATCTCACATTGACAGTTCTCCGTTTTCCCTGTTAACTTCCAGGCTTTAAAGGGTTTAGCAAACTATTAACCATCTTGGTTGCAGTCTCATTCCCTTAGGAAATTCTAAACCTGATATCGCAGAAAGGCATGGATATTTCATCCTCACACCTGCTAACCCTGGAGGGAAATATCTTTAAAACAATCTTCTGGGAATGCTTAAAAAAAAATAATAAAAAAAAAAATCCTTCCAGCACATTCCCCAGAAATTTTAGAAATCTTCAAGAAGCTCTGTGCCTTTGAAAAGAAAAGGAAGTAAAAAGCCCTAGCAACAAACAAGGCAAGTTAATTCAAAGCACATTTTCAAGTATCAGATGTGCTCAACTGCAGTAACTTTTGCTTCTGTCACGAAAAGTTACAGTTGAGCAGTGCCATTGAAACATATTCTATTAAAACAAAAAAATCAAAATGGAAAAAAATAGTTTAAGTGGTTACAAGAGAAGCAAGTGGGTTTTTCTTTAAACACCAGATAAATGTGCATATAAGCACTAATGGATTCTGATTATCCATAGCGCACTCTGAATTCAGTTCTCTTTTTGTTTAAACTTACTTTTAAAAAAATACAGTAATTTCTGCAACTGTAATCCACAAAATATGTTACCTTTTACCTAGGATCGTATTTAGAAATCATATGTATGTGTAATTCTGGGCAAGTTTTTAATTGAAAGGTACCTACATGCATAGCCAGCAAGGAGGAATCTCCTAAACACTCCAAGAGCCTTCAAATTACATAAATGGGGCTCCATTGAGTACCATTTACTGGCCTTTGCTAGTAAGAGAAGAGAGAAGCAGGTATTCCTTTTTTCCTCAGAAGCTGCAAGGGCAAATGGACGACATATGCAGGAAGCTTCTTAGTGGCATTAACTTCTTTCCTTCAATCCAACTGCATCAGGAGTTACTCTCCAATACGCTATCAGCAACTTAGTACAGAAATCAACATTTCTGGTGCAAATGCACACTACTCGGACTGATGAAATCGCAGTCCCACAGTGCTTTCTGTATTGGTGCCTTACAAATACATTATCTACCTACATAAGACAGAATAAAACAAGCTCAAATGGCAATCATTCCCCAACAGCGTAAGTCACGTGCTGATAAGCTATCCAAAACTCTGATTTTGGATCCATATGAAACCAAAGAGAGCAGATGCAGAATCCACTGGTCTGGCAATAAATCTCCCCTGCCCCCAGCACTGTGGTTTTCTTTATTGTTTATTGAACCGGCTCCCTTGGAAGTTCACAGCTGCCCCTCAAGCCCGACCTTCAACCTTCTCCCTGACTTGGTGTTGCAAGCATTATTATTATTATTATTATTTGGAAGTTACTCTTCTCCTTTAAGCAGGAACATACAGGGATTCGAAACACCCAGAACTATCCAGCCAACTACTGCTGCACCAGTCGTGTATGTCGCAAAAAGGCACACTGATCAGTGATACTTGGCACTTTTTTGCATCACTGACCAGACTCAGCGCAGTGAGAACAGCCCGCTACGTGATTACAGGAAGCCCATTCCCCCGCGCCACTGAGAGCCAGACGTGCAGATGCAATTCAGAATACAATAAATAGTTCCTTTGCCTGATTTGATGTGCATAGTTCTTAATTTCTTATTTTAATTACTAAAAGGACATCTAGAACAGACTGCTGACTTGCCCCCACCCCCATCCCAGAAAACAAATATGCAGGGGAAACAACAGCACATTTTCTGTCCTCCTTCACTGGCCTCCATGTTGAAACAGATACAGAATTTGGGACAGATCAGTGAATCTTGCAATTACTAGTCCCAAACAGTCTGGGCAGGTTTCAAAATCTACCTGACCACATCCCATATCTGATCATGCGTCGATTATGAGATTTTCTCCAGTACTGCAAGTCTGGTTTACTTGACAAAGCTGGAGAGGCTCACAGCCCTTCCTAATGAGGAAAGGCTCCCTTTCTTGCAGTTACAAAGTCATCTTTATGCTTTCATAAAGGTAGTACTACTAAGCACATGCTAAATATCATTAGTAACCATTTAAATGTATTAAAGCAAATGACACAAGTAAATAATGTTTCTATTCTTGCATAAATTTGTCTCTGGTTCTGTTTATTTAAAGTGATTGGTAACATAATCCCATTATGAACTAGAAATATTTTCTCCCATTCTGAGCATGACACATTCTAATTTTGCTTGCAATATAATCATTATCCCTGTGTATCCCAGTATATGCTTTAAAGCATTTTTTTCCCCATATGAAAACAACGACTGAAATTTCCACTTTCCATGAACGCATAATTCAAATCTGTTTACTAAATGTTTTATACTAGTGCTCTGTGACCAGGAAAAGGAAGAGATTTAAGCAACAGTATAGGGAAATTAATCTTTAGACCCAACCTGCCATTTTAAAATATCCCAATATATGTCTATTAGACCAAAGTCAAAAGTCAACAGAAGTGCAGTCTGCCTAAACCTCCTTATTCCTGCATTAATCAATCTCATCCTGCTTCATTTAGCTTTTGGAATAGGAAATAAAAGAAATAAGGGGGGGGAGAGGGGAGGGGGGAGGGTAGATGATTACACAAACATACACTTCAAGGAAATAGTTCCACTGCAGCTAGACTGTTGAAAAATACTGAATAAAATAAGGCAAGATAATGCTTTCTTTCTCTAAAAGAAAGATCAGTCATACTAATGAAATAGCCAAATGGAACCTTCAGGCCTAATGTAGTAAATCTGCAGTAAATTCCAATTAGTATTGAATTAATAAGTCTGGAAATGTTTTTTCTCCCTAAGTAATGCATATACTTAAAGGAAAAAAAAAGGCTAAAAACTTTGATGCCATCAAGGACCAGGTCTTAAGATAACTAAATTCATCATTTGTACACAGTATATAATTGATACATAGTTTTCAAGATACATGTCTTTTTTTAAAAACAAACAAACAAAAAAAAAACCCCACAAACAAAACCCCCACACATCAGTAAATGAGACCCATACTGTTGCCCTTCAATAAAGTGGTGCCATTTGATGGCCATTTTCAAGCTGGCAGTCCCTTCCACTGACAAATCGCCATAAAACATACTGTATCCGAGAGGAGAAGTCTCACTGTTGTAAAAGGAAGTCTTCAACAAAACAAAATAAAGAAACAGGAATCAACAGCCACTTTGTACTAGTGCTTTGTGAAACAGTGTATGAGTAAACCAAAATGATCTCAACAGAGATTGAAAAGAGATTTTTACAGTAATATTTTGTGCAAAACAGGTGTATGCATTATATTAAACTAATACTGAATTTTCCTAAACGTTGTTAAAGAAGGATATTTAAAAATATCAAAATTAAAGACCAAATGACGCTTACATTACAGTAGGCAAATGCTACAGATTTTTGATAAATATTATCATGAACACACTCTCCCATATCTGAATCTAGAACCTGATCCCATGTGTACCGACATGATGGTGAAACTGGAAGACAGTGGTGCTCACCACTCTCTCCCACCTATTCCTTTTCCATTCCCATATACATAGCACAAAAGGTGGAGAGAAATCCTAGACTTACTGGTATCAGGGACAAAAATCTTATGGACTTCACCCCTGGGTCTGGGCACTGAGCCTTAAGTTGGGAAGTTCAACTCAAGGTACAACTGATCTGTCTTAACTTACTGTTCTCCATGATTTTGCATGACACAACACGCTCCCACACAACACACACAGTAAATAATCAATCATCTCAATGATTTTGATAGGTAATACAGGATTGTTCCTTTGCCTTTGCTTTCTTCCCACATGCCGGCTCGTAAATCAGAGCTAATGTAGAGAAAAGGCAGCCCAGGAAAACCTGTCCCCAGAAGGGATAAAGAAGAATCTATACATCCTTCCGAAGATACCCCTGTAGCAGGCTCTTTTCCTTTCTATGGATTATGCCAGAAGAACAGTTCAATCAGAGGCCAGAAGAATAAAAAGCAGAAGTTGATTACCTCTTCCTAGATGCCCTAATAATTCAGTTTTTTAGATTGGAATAATCTCACCAGGAAGTGGTGAATTCCCCAACATTTAACACTTCTAAGATTTAGCTGGACAGGGTGCTGAACTATCTTATTTAGACCATGCTTTTGCCAAGGAAGGTTGGACCAGAAGGTCCTCGAGGTCCCTTCCACCCCAGTATTCTGTGACAACACAGATTGAAAACCACAAGTTGCATTCATTTATCTGCTTCTACAAACATGCTTAATACTGAAAAATAGTGGTTTTATCTCTTGCTACTAACTCAGCGACTCGCATTTATGCCAGTTCACCACCGCATGCCTCCAAAGACCTGGTCACTCACAGATTGCACTTTTACATCACTATGATTTACAGAGTGCGAGGGGGACAATTACATAACTGTTTACTTAAACTCATAATTTCTTGGAAGCCCCACACAATCCTTTTGTTATCATAATCTCTAAAGGGCATATGTAGTGTGAATATATCATGGCATGAAACTGGATATTGCTGACGTTGTCTGTCTGACTGGTGACTTACTGAGTTCTGCATGTCTGAACTTCTGGGAAACAGCTGCTGGTCCCACACTGAAATCAGAACATTTGAGCTCGTCTGATTTATGTTAATTCCCGTGGGAACAATGACATGAAAAATGAACACCACTTGTAAATAAAGTACCAGTTCTCTCAGTGGTAAAAAAAAAAAAAAGAAAGAAATAATCTATTTCAGAACATACTGATCTATTTACCACCTTGCTCCACTGAAACATATACAGTGTAATAGTATCTTAGAAAATGGAGCCTTGAGTATCCAGCTATTCAAAGAAGGAGGTTGTGTGTTCCTATCTTGCCATTATGAGAAGTATAAGTTTGCTACAGTTATTGAGTTGTTTTTAGTTGAAGAAGAAATATGTCCTGGGGCATGAGGGAGTTGAGTAAAAATGAAGTTTATGTAGAAAGAGATAAGGTATAGGAAATCTATCCAAGTGATCCAATTGTCAAGGAGTTCATATTGTCCAAAATCTAAAAGCCATTACAGTTTATCTAGGTCTGATTGCTCAGCCTGACAGGTCCAACATTTGAAATCTGCTTTTTTAACATACCGGACTCTCCTGGGAGACTTCACAAAACATTACACTGTCCACTGATCAAGGCTGGCATTCATGAGACCAAAGCCAAGGCAGTTGGAAATGACTCCTCAAGGATTTCATAGTTTTTCCTGTAGATGGGAAGAATATACCCTGCGAATATTTAGTCCAGTCACAAAAATTGGTATAAGCAAAGGAATGATTAGTTGTCCCTGAGACCAGAATATGACTGGATCATACAGAAGCATAGCCAAGATACTTCTCAGGTATGCATAGGTAATAATGGTTATGGTAACAACGGTTATGTCTTATACTTGATGACCTTTTATCATTCAGGATTTCTTACTTCTGAAGCTCTAGCAAGAAAATCACTTTGATTGGCAGTGTGTCTAAGTTTTACTGTACGAGCACAGGCAGCCTTTAAGCATATAATCGACTATAGATTTTGCTGCTTGAGTTACCTGAGGTAGCAGAGCACAGGCAGAGTTACTTAACAAGAAATTATGGGGTTTTTTAAGGAACATCTCTTGATGACTTTCAGACTCGTTAGGCCATCTTGGAAAGGCGCAGTAATAGGAGATCACGAGAGCAAAGAGGCATGGTCAGTATGTTTGCAACTACATAAAACCAACAGCTAGAGCCATTTCAAATGACAGAGCACTAACATACCATCACTAGTCACTTCCTTCTGAATTTTACATGTCAAGCTCAGCTCAGGGTTTAAAAAAAATACAATACAAAAGAAAAGCAAAAAAGCCCCTCACTCCCAGTTTTTGTTGTCAAGATTTCATTTGTCAGCTTCATGTTTGAAAAGGCATAAGTTGAACAGGTAAAACCTACATTAATACATTTGAGTAAACAATCTGCAATTGTCTTCAGTAAAGGACTCCAAAAAAAGTTCATAAATTTTACATCAAAGATTTGGAAGTGACAGACAACAACTTTATTGTGATGTGTAAATGCTGATACAGAAATGGTCACCGAAGCCAAAAACCAGGCATCAACAGTGGTATCCTCATACAATGAGCTGACAAAGTATAATGCTTCAGAGCCCCCAAAATAAAATACTAATGTAAGACTGACTGACTGGTTGAATACCTCCACGTTCTGCAGCTCTTCAGATGAGACTGTTTCAGGCACAGGGTGACCTGAATTTTAATTTTGACATGTTCTTAAATGGTATAATTTGGAAACCTAGTTGACTAATCTGCAGTGGTATTAGTGCAAACAGCGCTGAAAAGGGAAGGAGGACAGGATGGCTTGTGCCAAAGAAACAAGAAAACCTGGAAATATCAAAGGACTGAAGCAGGGGCAGAAGAGCAAGATACAGAACTTTATATAGATGTTTCATTAATGATTGCCAATCCGTTTGTGTCCCTCCTCAATGTGCTAAAGGAGATTAAAGACTTTACTACAGTCTTCAGGGTTTAGAGGTAAATTAGTGTGGAGTAGGACTTATTGGAACTGGGATTTGGACTAAAGCAAAACAAAAAATAAACAGATGAAAACTGCTATCAATAGAAGCTGTTAATAAGAACTGAAATTTGGATTCTTTTTTAATTTTTTTTTTTTTTTAAACAACTGCACTGACCAAAGAAGAGGAGAAACAGAATTTATGTGCTGGAAAGAAAGCTAAATTAAAAGCAAAAAGAATCCACTGTCGCTTAACGTTTTAGTATCCCAGTTTTTTTCAGAAATGTAGGAGTGGCAAGATGAGACACAGCTACTTGGTTATCTCGGGATGAAAACCTTGGGAATTCAGACAGGGCACAGCACAGTATTATTTTGAATTTTGAAATATGCAAGAATAATTTTTAGCCTTACTTTAATATTTACACACTTTGCTTCAGAATTTCCATTAAAGGAAAGGGGAGGGCGGAAAACCCATGCAAACAAACTCAGCTCTGCTTCACTGGTCACGCTACTTTTTCTAGTTTCCCTCAAATTACATTCTGAACTCCATGAAGTCAACTTTCCAGTCTCTAAAACTTGTATGAAAGGGTTTTGCCTTCAACATTTAGAAAACTCTTCAAGGAATAGTTCTTAAGCCATGGCTATTGGTTGTTTTCACTCCTTTTTTCTGGCTGCATCAATTACAAAATAAAAATTGCCATCTACATATAAACTACATAAATGTCAAAGTACCTCACAGCTGTCATGATGCTGTTCCTAGGCAGAGACGTCTCCCTTACTTTTATCCACAGAGGAATTCCTCAGGAACTCCACAAGATAAAACTCTCCAGAAGCTTCATTTTGAGCTTTTTGCTAGCACTGATTTTGAGGGAACGTATTTTGTGCTTGACTGTCACATGCAGCATCCTCTCATTGACGAAGCATTCTAGTCAGCAGCAAAGATAGACACTTTATACATATATTACCTGTTAAGCTAATAGTTACTTACTGTTTTGGTGAGTAGTATAATAATTGTCCCTGCAGCAACTAGCCCGAAAGTACAGCTATCATGGCTTACACTAGAGCTCTTCGTTAAGAAAGCAGAGGTCCAAGCTTTCACTTATCAACAATGCAATAGCTACAAATCCGAGGAGCAAAGACTGGGTTTCTTCATCTGTGTCCCAGCACTTTTTTTTCTGCAGAGGCAATACTCAAAAAGCAAGTTTTACATAAAATATACCATCACTTCATCAACTCTTGCATGACACTCAATATGAAGAATAGCATTGCTGAATTCTGTCAACACTTGTTCTTCTTGTTTCCAGAACTAAGGGATGACAGAAACAGTTATTTTTGAGCAGAGAACAACAAGGCAATAAAATTTTAAGTCCATAAATTGATAACATCCTTGCCAGACCCAGTTCAGAAATAGAAATATCAAACTCCATCGATTCCATGGCCAATGGATCCATATCATTACAACTATATTCACACGGACAAATCCTGTTGCCAGATGCACTAAGGCAAAGTCAAGCAGACCATCAGCATGTAGTTCTTCTAGCTTTACTTCAACTACTGGACTAGCTAAAAAGAAGAAGGGATTATAAAAATGATAAGAACAAGAGAAAGCAAGCCCTGTGCGTAGCAGATATTGCCACCATAAGGTGTTCATACTCAGAAACTGGTTACAGATTTCTGGGCTATAAGCTAACAGAGCTGAAGGTGCCTTTGCAACAATCGAGATGCTGAACCAACCACAGAATCAGAAAAGGAGAAAAAAACCCACACCCATCAAAAAAAAATCCCACCAAACAAGAACTACCAGCCCAAACATTCAGGCCAAATTAAAGAAATAACCTTAATTTTTTCTTCTTGTACAACAGGTATTGGGACACCCTTATCTGGGTAATACTACGCAGCGACAGTACAAAGTGATGCCCACTCTCTCTTTTCCCCCATTTATACTCTACAGGACATATTTTCTACAACATTCTAGAAAAGAAAATTAATAGCTTATGTTTGGTTTTTTATTAAGTACTGAGGGCAAATTCTAAGATCGAAGTACTGATGAAAATATATGAAATATATATAAATATTAGCAATTAGACTACTCGAGCAGTTTTTAATTCTAAATTGACAGGTATGTATGCTTCCATTGTGCTTGCTTTCAGAGATTATTACTGAAGGTAGTTGAACACTGGACATTTTCTCCTTCAGATTGTGAATAGTTCTCCATCTGCGACAAGGAATGTCAGTTACATGAACATGACTGATTTTTGGTGGGTCTTTTTTTTTTAGTTTACCAATATACCTTGGGACTATGTTTTTTTTTTTTTTTTTTTT
>Ga0065711_1039114_pt1 | contig 18112 bp, 17 predicted proteins | sample Hoacrofraction12_FD_59098 | JGI IMG/M metagenome (GOLD analysis project Ga0065711, IMG submission 59098) | Hoatzin crop microbial communities from Cojedes, Venezuela - Epithelial fraction 12 v2 (version 2) | ecosystem: Host-associated > Birds > Digestive system > Esophagus > Crop | place... | reverse complement strand
CAGACAGAGTCATGAGAATTTCCACCAAAATGCGAGAGGTCTGCGAAGGCAATTTGGGCTGACAGAGAATGAGGCTCGTTATATTGTACAGGCCTGTCCCAAGTGTGGAATTCAGGGTCCAGGTATAGGCCAAGGGGTTAATGCAAAAGGACTGCAGGCACTTGCGCGACGGCAGATGGATGTTACACACATCCCAGAATTTGGGTGATTGAAGTACGTGCATGTTACAGTAGACACCTTTTCAAAAATGATATGGGCTACTGCTTTACCTGGGGAGAAGGCGCAACATGTTTGTAAGCACCTGCTTGCGTGTTTTGCGGTGCTGAGAGTGCCTGAAGAAATAAAGACTGATAATGGACCTGCATATGTCAGTCAAAAACTAAGATCATTTTTATTGACGTGGGGAGTGATGCACACCACAGGGATTGCACATTCTCCAGTAGGGCAGGGACTCATAGAGCATACTCATTGTGTGCTGAAAGACTATTTAAACAAGCAGCGAGGGGTTGAAACAGAAGCGCAACCAAGGTTGCATCGAGCTCTTTTTACATTGAACTATCTGTGCCTTATGGGTGATTGGGAAGCACCGCCGGTGGTTATACCACCAGAACCTAAGGTTCAATAGCACAACGACTCTGCTGCAGTTTAAAGTAATGTATAGGGATCCGACTACTGGAGAGTGGGCTGGACCAGTACCAGTAATCTTTAATGGTCGAGGATATATGTGTGTTTCCACAGATCGCGGTCCAGTCTGGGTGCCTAGCTGAGCCGTGAAGTCTGATTTGAGTCAACAAGGACAGTTAGCTGAGGAGCAACAAGCAGACTCTCGCGAACAGAACAGTCATGTAGAAATAACCTGAACCAAAGAAAAGATATATGAGTAGTTACAGAGAAATATTTGTCACTGATATCAATTGTGACGTTTGTAAAACCTGTAAGCCTTGGATTTTGTGTGTCTGTTACACTTGCCAAGGACAGTGGTGGTGTCGAACATCGCTTGCAACGCGTTGGTGTGATAATTGCCTTAATGAAGAGCGCAGCGTAGCGCGCATTTTAGTCGTTACAGGTCACGAAGTGGAAGAAAGTGATAAGTATTTTTGTGACCGCGCGGACTGGAAAAGATTAACAAACCAAAGAGCTAAAACTGTATTGGTAAGCGGTTTTGAATGTAGCAGAAGTAATTTAGTACCTGCTATTTGGACCATTCCTAACGCAGAGTGGGAAAAGACGAAGGCGCGATGTTTACGTCGCTTTGGAAAGAAACGCCAAAAGAAAAGCGGTTACCCTGTTAGTCGCTCTTTTAAATTGTTGCCAAATAATTGCAGAAGAAGAACCTCTTCACCGTACTGAGCCCAGACAAAACCTATGGGTTACTTGGGCGAACAAAACGGGCCAATCGGCGTTTTGCTTATCTCTTGCTTCTGCAACAGAACCTTTTCGCACTTGCTTAATAGGTGTACCTAGTTATAATGTGAATTATTTTGCTAACTACAGTATGGTTAGATGTGCAGCTGAAACTCAGGTGAGTAATTGTAGTGCAAAGCTCATACAAGGTCTAAACAGTACATTACCCTGGGATCCCCAAGAGTTAAATTTGCTAGGGTCAATGAGGATTGGTAACACGACCAAAAACTGGACTCAAATGCATTTTGCGTTTGCAGGACCTGCCTTTACTGGGACCAATCATTTCCAGTCCTTTCACCGGTCAGGATGGACTAATGTCACTCCAACTGCATCCCATTATGATTACCGGGGTCATTCTGGAACTGTCACCTTTTGCGGTATTAACGACATGGATAAAAGGAGCCCCCAGAATTTAGGTTCCTATGGAATGGAAATGAGAGGTAGTTTTCCCTTGTGGAATAATGATACGCCCAAGGCCCTGCCTCCTGACGTGTTTTTAATTTGTGGCGACAGGGCATGACAAGAAATTCCTCGCAATGTCTATGGCGGCCCATGTTATTTAGGTCAATTGACATTGCTGGCTCCAGATCACCAGTGGTGGAAGAGTGTAGCAACTGGTCCCAAATGAGGCGTTACAGGTCTTCCCCCTGACTGTGATGATCGAGTCACCCTTTCAAGTACCACACAGCGAGTGTTTATGTCACTATTAGTGCCTGGTGCCGCCACTGGCGCAGCATTAAACCAGCTAGGGAAATTGGCATGCTGGGCAGAAAAGCAAGCCAATGTTACCACGAAAGTTTTAGAGTCTCTATTAGAGGATCAGAATAGTCTATGACATGCAGTATTACAAAATAGAGCAGCAATTGATTTCCTATTATTGGCCCAAGGACATGGTTGTGAAGATTTCGAAGGCATGTGCTGTATGAACTTGTCTGATCATAGCGAGTCCATCCACAAGCAATTACAGTGGCTTAAACAACATGCTAACCAGATACAACAAAACCAGGGGTTTTTTGGACGGATTGTTTACCTCACTGTTTGGTAATTTGCCCGCTTGGCTTACAAGTTTACTTGCAGAAGGTTTGCGCGTATGTATCGTGTTGATTGTTGTCGGAATTATAATATGTATTTGTTTTAGCTGTCTTAAAAAGGCTCTTTCTAGGATGATCGACTATACCTGGCTTGCTCAAAAACAAGAAAGGGGAATTGTGGAGTCCTGGCTGGATGAGAGGGGACATAGCTTGGTGCGTTGAGCAACCCAGGCTTTGTATCGAAGATAGGCCTGGAAAGTAGCAAACACGGAACACTGCTACAGAAGTAGAGCGGTGAACACGGAACACTGGTGCAGGGGGACTGCCACGTTGTCGCTTCCTACCTTATTGTCGCTTCCGCATCGAGATGACGCTCTGCACCAATCGTAGCGAGTTACAGCAATTTTGCCCATGTATGGTTAAGAGTAACTAACCAATCAGAGGCTGTAATTGCTCTGCTATATAAACCCTGTTTTGCTGACTAATAAAGGAGAACGATTCTACCTGTATTGGGATCATATCGTTACTACCCAACCGGCTTCCCCCTCCAACAAACAATCATTAAAAATTGCCAACAAGGGAATAATCTTTGCTTTCTCTTGTTCTCCCACCCAGTTAGAATAGTTTTCTTGACAAGGCTTTTGAACTATTGAAGTGAGAGATGCTATTCCAGTCATAACGCTAGTTTTGTTACGAGGAACTACTTACATGTTATTGTTAGGCAAGTAGTAAATACGTTGTTTGCCTGTACAAATATTATTAACAATCCATTAAAAAGAATCCATAAAAGATTCAGAATGCGTTTTGCTGAGCTTTCTGATGGTATGCAGTGAAAGAGGATGAACTTTGTGATGTGAGGCTGCTTGTTACTAGGGTGTGATTATTGCGCACAAGTCTGTTATTGATCAGGGGATCAATACTGAACGTGGTAGAAACCATTCCTACGACTGTGTGAGCCGCTTAGTGATGAGACTGTTTAAAAAAGACTTTTCATTAAAAGCCATTGTGGTGTACACATTTGGTCATTCTTCCCATATCTATGGAAAGGGAAATCTCAGAAAAGGAAGATCTCACAGCGTCTTTATGTGTTTCACATTTTTGTCATTAGTGTGACCATTGCTGGTGTGCTTAGTTTTGCTCCATGGAGTTACATTTGCATTTTCATCTTGGGTACCCCAGTTGGTTTTGGTGTTTGTTGGTCTGTTTTGATACAGGAAGAATATTAAGATGGTGACTCTTCATTTTGCATGTGAGCTCTTATGGCAATCAAGGGGTAAAGTTGCATCTCAGAGAGTAATAGGTTTTCACTGTGACAAGTGGCAGAGGCTGGTGGTGGGGAGGGAAAATAAAAATAAAAGGATAGGGTGGGAAATTATGTTAGAACTATCTGAACCAGTCTGTCATTGCAGTTTTCTTTTGTTTGTGAGGTCTCAGCACCCTCACGTTGTACTCCAGTTGTTTTCCAGTTTGTTCTATTCCCAGCACTAACCTCACACCTTATGTTACTTCCAGTGATCGATGCTGTAGTGTTGTTATGATATGGACTGGAATGTATCTTTAGCTTTACTGGAAGCATGAATATGAAGAAGCCTCTTAATAAACAGCAATTTGAAGGTTTTCATGCCTGTGACTCATTCAGATAAGAGGGATGTGTTGGAGTCATGTCCCACAGCTTTCTAGGAGCTGAGATACTGTGTAAAAGTACTGTTGCTTCCAAAAACCTTCCTGTCCCTGCTGGGGATTGGCTCGATTCTTGAGCAGGCCTTGAGCTCCTCGAGGAGAGAGTTGGGTGTGCCAGGAATCAGCCAAGAGTCCTATGCTTTTTGGTGAGGGACTTGCGATACAGAAGATTTGTCTGTCCTTGAAAGGACTCAAGGTATTGCCAGCACCTGGTCAGATAGAGCAGGACGCAGACGCAGTATCTATGGTGGGACCGAGGGAAGGGAATGCTGTACTGCTGGTGTTCCCACTGATCCTCACTTCCAGCCCTCTGCTGTCAGCTGGTAGGTTTAAGAGCAGTATTTGGTGGTGACCTTATATATCCTGGTTAACACTTACTGGCTGCCAAGTGAACTTCAGAAAGGTGAATGGGAGGGGAGAATGTTGCAGAGCTATGTTTCTGATGGAGGAATTGGAGAAGACATGTTCTATCATGTAGACTGTATGTTTGCAAAAAAAACCAATTTCTCTTTGAAAAGGTCTCCATCAGGAAAATGAACCCAAATCACTGTGGAATACATCAGCACAATTTGAGACCTCGGGGAAGAGCGCTCCTAAAATCAGCCTCAAGATGTGAAGAGCCAAACACGTTAGTAAAATTCACCCGCCCCCCATTCCAGGACTGAAACCAGAGACTCTTTTTGTGATCTGTCTCAACTTCCAGAACTAGGTTCAGCTTCTGCAAGGATGCATGGCTGGGGATGCTTTATTCAGACTATTTAATCAAATACTGATTTATATAGTGAGCTCATTTTTTGAAAGCTTTTCTGAGGGAGGATATCAGCTTGAGCTGTCGTCATTTTTTTTCACAGTATCAGCAATTTTCTTTTTTAAATACACAACTAATTTTGCATTTCAACTATAGTATCTGTGTTCACTATGGAAGTTTCTATAGCAACCAGCCTTGTGCTATCTACATACCTCTATGGATGGATTAAACATGCAACTCAAAAATGTTTTTAATTTTATTTTTCTGCAGACTGTGCCTGTTAGCACGTTTTAAAAATTTCTAGAGTAGTATGAAATAGAGAGACCATGTTTGTCGTCTTCATACTCCTTAAGAAATCTGTTTGTTTGCCTTTGTTTTTTACATGGCCCCTATCATCTTACCGTTTCACTGCCTCTTACTCTGAACCCATCCAATGCCTCTGAGGGAGTAAAAAGCACTACAGACCAAATACTCTGAATTTTACCCAATGAAAGAAATTTGTGGTAAACCAGGGAACCAAGCTGAGCCTCTGGAGTCATAATTTGATACTTCGAGTCCTCAGTTTCTCTCAGCTTCTCACCAAATGGTTTGGGCAAAATTGTCTGTCATAGAATCATAGAATGGTTTGGGTTGGAAGGGACCTTTAAATGTCATCTAGTCCAGTGCTCCTACACCCCTGCAATAAGCCGGGACATCTTCAACTAGATCAGGTTGCTCAGAGCCCCATCCAATCTTGAGTGTTTCCAGGGATGGGGCATCTGCCACCTCTCTGGGCAACCTGTTCCAGTGTTTCACCACCCTCATCGTAGAAGATTTCTTCCTTATATCCAGTCTGAATCTACCCTCTCTTAGTTTAAGCCATTACCCCTTGTCCTATCTCAACAGGCCTTGCTAAAAAGTCTGTCCCCCCCCGACTCAGGTGCAAGATCCTGCTCTTGGCCTTGTTGTACCTCATGAGGTTCTCATGGGCCCACTTCTCAAGCTTGTTCAGGTCCCTCTGGATGATGACAGTCTTCTTTACAGAAATCACAGGTTTCATGTTAGGTAAAAGACCAAACGTTACCACTTTATTTGCTTCTATTGTATTCAGTGTTTAGTGCTATGTATGTGACAACAAGTGACTAAAACTGCATCTAAAGCTCCGGGCCTGCTCTTTCTCCAGTTTATGCTACCAAGTAATTTAAACAAAGTGTAGTATTTTATAGATGGAACAGAACAGGGGCTACAGAGCATATCCAGTTTTCTTCCATTTCTGCTTCTGTTTTGAAAGATTTAACTTCATTTGATGGATTCTGATTCCAGACCTCTTGCATGTACAATCTCTACAACTGGATCAATTTCATTGCAATCATTCCAGGTGGATTTAGAAATTACATTCAAGGAGCAGATGAAAAAGCTTTTAACACTTCCAATTTGGCAGCAGTTAAAACTAGAACCTGAAAAGAGACATATTCTTTTCATTGTCATGTATTCATCCCTTTCCCTCTTCTAACTCATGCATTTGCTCTGCATTTCAGTGAGTTGTCATTGACTCAGTACTTCACTTACAATCCTGAATTTGAATTAGAGTTTAGGCAAGTTTCCAAACTAGATGCTTGTGACACTGATAATCACCATTTTTTCATATTCTGTGATCATGTTTAATCTTTTATCAGCAATGCTGCCTTAATGGGTCATCCTCACCTGTTCTACTTCTGCAAGTTTTTGCATCCTCAGTGATAGGACTTTGCAGTATGGGGCAATCAAGTGCTCTACAGAAGTGACTAATTAAAGTCAGTGGCAGTTACGCACATGCTTTAAACACTGTGCTGGATAAGGATGCGATGGAACTCACGTGCTTTAATAAATTTTGAGCCCGTGAAAGGAAAACATCACTTTTAGATTGAGTGTATTAACTCATAAATGTTGTAGTTTTGTTCTTTTGAAACTGCAGTTGATAGATAACTATGTTTTAGAGGAGCAAGTGTGTAGAAGAATGCTGCTCATAATATAGCACAGATTAACTGAATGACTTTTTACTCACTTTTCCATTAGCAGGGCATCAGCATGATGTTCTGTCTTTTGACATCTTCAGTGGTCCCCAAATTTACTTTAGATCCATGAGACTGTAATTTAGTGGTGGAACTCAACTGGGGAAGAAAAATTAATTTCTTAAGGCTTAAGCTCTTGAGGCTCAATGCTCACCAGGGTAACTGAAAAAGCAGCGGTTTATATGTTGCCGTTATTGACACTAGGAAAATAAATGCCATTCCTGTGATGTTTCTTTACCTGCGTAGAGCTCTAAAGTCCTGTTTGTAGACTTTCTAGGCTTGATAAAAATGCTGTTGGTATTTGTGAGGCTTGCACACTGGGTGGAATATCCTAAAACAAAGCCTATTTCTGGGACAGAAGTGTCTAAAAGTAAGGAAAGAATAACATGTGCTATTGAAGTGTGTTTCTCTGGACCTGTGACAAGACTACAGCGCGTTAGAGGGCAGTGAGGGCACAAATCCCAGAATGTCATGCTGGCAAGCAGAACGCGTGTTAGGGTTGTAGCCTCAGCTACCTCTGCCTGTGTAATGGTTGCTTGCCTGACATGCAAGTTCAGGCCTGTGAAAGATGATGTGTCAGCTCTACTTTGAAATAATGTTAAGTGCTATACACTGCATTGCACCACTGACAAGACAGTGGCTTGTAAAGGAGCGGCAGATGATTAATTAATCAATTCATAAGAAAAAGTCTAGTATGACATTCAGACTGGGTCCTTGGATGTTGTTGGTCAGGGTGGTTGATCAGTCATGCTGGTTGACACCAGAAGGGAGTGCTGGCCGCTGCTCGTGTACATAACGACCCATACTTCAAGATGAGATTTTTGTATTTGAAACTAATTTTTAAGCAAAATGAAAAGAATATGGGATGGAAAGGCCAAACAACTAGTTTTGCAGAGCTTTTAATTTTTAACTGCTTATCTGCAGAGCGAGGAGATTGGTATTTGAAATGCTTTGTGCTCTACTCGGATGTGCTCTTTTAAAACACCTTCCTGTAAGTCATAGAGATATTAGTGAAAGAGTTCAAAAGTGGAATTAAATGACATCAGACCAAAATAAAGTTTTGGCTTAAGAGAATATACCGCAGTGAGTAGATGTCGTTCTAAAAGAAAGTGTGGAGTCTGGGAGTGGAACAGTATCAGTTTGTGATGTGTAATTTATGTGGGATAATGTCTGCCTACTGGGTGGAGCTGGCACTCATTAGGAGTTGAGACCAGAGATGAGGAAAGGATTTCCTGAGTTGTTCCCTTTTACAGAAGGACTTTGCAGACTGCAGTCTTGGGGTTTTTTTTGTTTTCTTTTCTTTTTTTTTTCCCTTCTGTACAAACCTCATGATGTGCCCTACTGTTGAAATCCCAAGTCTCAACCGACTTTCGAGGTCTGTCCCAAGACTCAGTAGACTGGAGACTTTTCTGCCCTTATTTATGCTTCTCTGAAAAGACTTCTTCAGGGGAGTGTGCTGACTCAGCCGGCCTGAAATCAAGGTGCTAAAGATGTGTGGGTGGAGTATGGGGTGGAAAGGACATGCTTCTGCTTTTTTCATGTAAGACTCTTTATTCATTTGATCCTGTCAATGTAGATACATATATTCCATTTCCACCTCCTCCGTGTGTCTAGTTGAAAGGAACAGTAATTTAATTGTGCCTTGTGTTCCAAGAACATTTGCTGGATAATGTTCACATCACTACTATTAATACTTTGATGTTGATTCTTCCATTGTGTACTGTTACTCCATAGTTAGAGGGGGAAGCGTATTCACACAACAGTAGCTGGATAGCAAGTGGGATTGAGAAAGCCCTTCCAGTTTAAATATGTGGACACTTGGGGAGAAAAACCCTCCAAGTGAGTTAGTTTAACTACAAAGCAACTGGTCATACCTTCCACTTGGATTCTGTTACCAGTGTATTTTTTACTACACGAGGAATTTGTTTTATCTAAAAGAGGAAGTATGATGGGTAGATCCCAATCAGATACAATATGAGAAGCCTCGATTAGGTGCATTTTCTGTGTAATAAAACCAATAAAAACCCCACTTAAAGACACCAACACCATTATCATGAACAATGAGGCAATTTCTCCTGCAGTATTTTAAGTGCGTAGCTGTAACTTCAGAATAATTTTCTCCAACAACGTGCATATATCCAGGGCTGTTTGTGATTACTTTGTTTACCATACTGTAAGATCAATTCTAAGTGTATGCCCTGAAGTCTGAATAATTTATTTTCTAGCCCATTAGAACAATTTGGAGGATCTAATTCTGTCGGCAGCTTTTCTGCCAAGAGAGCGAGTGCACATGTGTCTGTGTATCTCTTGGGGAAGGAGAGACAGGCTGAATCTGTGCTTGTAGAGTAAGCCACCCACTTTACTGCTTGACTCTGCTGTATAAATGCCTGTGAGCAATTTGTCTTGAGCAGAATAAACCAATCCTTCCACAGCCAATTGCAAAGCCCAGGGCTTGCAAAGAACCCACTACTCGTGGCTTTGTACTCACAGTTTTGCAACTCAGGTACAGACGTACTAAACAGCTTGTTTGAGATTTACACTGAGGTCTGTCCTGGAACAGACACTGAACTCAAATCTCCTAAGTCTTAGGGTTATGAGACTATCCATTCTGGTGTCCCACTGTTTTGGCCTTAGGATAAAAGTTTTTACAAAAAAATGCAACGTTTATTGGGGAAAAAAATGTCAGAGGAAGCTGCATTTTGTTTCAGATTTTGCCTTGCTTGCACGAGAGTGGATTATCATGAACAATTAGGCAAATAATGTGTTAAACATTTCACAAGGGAATTAAAAAAATGCTGTTGTCAGTACCCTGACATCTTCGAGGGGGATTTGGGTTTTTTTTTAAAAAGTCAAGCCAGCACTCACCACATGGAGTCTATACAGACTCACATTTGGCTGCCAATAGATCAAGCTGTAGAATTCTCGCTAATCTTTTTGTTTTAATGTTTTCTCTTTTAACCATAACAGCTTCACTGTTTGCATGGAAGCCCCCACATTGTCAAGAATAGCCCTGTTAATGGTTTTGGCTTTCTTTAACTTCACATCTCGGCAAGCCCTGAAAGCTGTCAAGACTTATCATCTCATCACTCTGCTTCTGACTGTGTGGCACAAACATGGACTGGGGGTTGGGGGTACGGTAGGGAGAAAAAAAAGTGGAGGAAAGGGAACATCATAAATAACTAAGCAAAATTAACCATAACTTAACAGCTCCTTAGATACCAAGACAAATAAATCCAAAAAGACAGGCAGCATAGAAACAACCACAACAGGTTTGTCTTTGCTCTCATCCAGAATAAACAAACATGATCCCTGGATCTTAGACTGGGGATTACACTGCTGTTCAGTTCAGAATGGGCGGGAGAGCAAGCTTTTTGAATGTTTGGGAACAGAAAATACTCTGCTATCATTGGAAAGGCTCCTGTGGCTGTCTTGGTGGGTCTTGGTTCCCTAAAGCATTTCCTTATCCAGGTGCTTGAGTGTTCTTATGGTCACTGAACGGAGACTTACAGGTGTGCTTCATTCCTTGGCAGAAAGGGGGCTTTAAAGAGCTGTTTAGACTAGAGTTAAGGGCAGCCTCTGTTTCCCAGGGCCCGGTGTGACAGCTTAGTGACTTTCTTCAAGGGCCGTGAGGGGACGTTCTGGTGTGGGAAAGGAACAGGGCCGAACTAAGGTGGAGCAGCCCTCAGTAATGTGTGCTGACATCTCCTAAGCAGCGCTTCATGAAATCCAGGTTGAGCCAGATGGTTTAATGCTCAAAGGATCACTTTGTGCATTTCAGGGTTTGGTTAATCAACCTAAGGAAGAGCTGTTCATTATCTCTTCAAAACTAGGAAGATAATGAGCTGCTGGAGAGCCTGATGTGCATTAGAGTATCAAGGGCAGTGTAGTGAGATACTCCTGCTGACCAGCTGACCTGAAATATTCAGCCCTGATCTAAATGGGTACAGCCACAGTCGCAGCATTTTGCACAAACCGTTTCCTGGCTTTATGATGTTTTGTGCCACTGGTGAATTTCCAGCTTCCGCAGACAAGGATGACTTTGGAGGGATAAAAGGCTGGAATCAAATGTCCTAAGGGCAACGATGTCTCAAGCATTCTGCATTGTACATCATCAAGAATTCAATGGGCAGTGGAGTAGCAGGCAAGCAGGTCTTGCCTTTACCGAACACAGTAGCGCCCTTGGTGAGACCCACCTCCCATAATACAAATGATAGTTGTAGGTGTCAGTGTCACTCAAAGCAGTGTAGCAACACTACATAAGCTGCCTCTTATTTGTGACATTGAATTGCGTCAGAACAAAGAACTGAAGATAGTAGCTAAATGTGTTGCAAGGTGATGCCTCTGCTGCTGCTGGGCATCAGCCTTCGTTAGGCTTAATTGGAGAGTTTGTGCGGCCTTGCTGTGCCTGTGGTTCCAGGGCTGATTTTGAGGCAGAATGTCCACCATGCTGTGGAGGCAGAAGCGTGGTTGTGCTTTCCATCCCATTCCTCGTCCAGTTTAGTGCTATTCCTGACTGTATTTCAGCGCTCTGACCAGTTTGGTTTTAACTTGGGTGTCTGCCACCTCTCCTTTGATGCTGTTCTGTAGTCCAGAAGACCTTCAGAGTTTTATGCCCATTTTAGGGAATTTATTCCAAATTTTTTCCATTTTTTCCCTTGTGCCATGTTGACAGCTTGTCTTTGTAGCCTCTCGGTTATCCTAAGTGATTTTCTGTGGGTTACCTTCTGTAAGTATTCTTCCCCCTCCTCTCCCATGGTTATTCTTCAATCATTTCAGACCATGTTAAAGATCACGGTCTGTAAGTGGGCGTAGAGGGGAGGTAATTCCAGTGTGTATGGTCAGGGCATGGACTGTCCCTCCGTGGTGCTTGTAGAGGGTACTTTGCGAAAGGGTGAGTATGGTGATATGGGACGCCTGTATATGGAAAGGATGCTGAAATAAATTGTTTGAGTCGTTGTGTCCTGGAGTCTGCCTTCTCTTGGTGGAGACACGTAGGCTGATGCAGCTGAGGTACATTACAATCAGGTATAGTTTGGCTCCTTAGTTCTAGACAAAATAGACTGGCTTGCAACTGGGGTGAGGAGTCCTGCCTTGAGACACAGCTGCCTTTATTGTCCCTTCTTGAGGGAAAATTCAGTGGCGTGCAGAGGCAACCTTAGCCATTAGTACTAAGAAATTGCTTTGGCTTTTGTGTTTCTCTTCTGTGTTTCATTTCTGAGACTTAGCTCTGCCCCAGGATTAGCTCGATCTCTTTTTTTCCCTGGTTCATGAGCTGCCTTACGTTCATCCACTTCATGCAGACATTTAATTGATATGCTCCTATGTCTGGCTTACTATTCTATGAACACAATTTCTTTCCTAGCCTTTAATTGATTTGGATAATAAGGTGCAATTATAAAACTCAATATAAATTGGTCATTTTAAAGGAAGAGCAGGAAAGAAAGAAACCTAAGTGATGCTATGGTGTGTGACTGTATAATAATGTAAAATCCCCTTTGGTTTAATTCTATTTGATTGCTCAGCTTTACTCGCGTTGTTACAATTCTGCAGGCTTTCTCACAATTATAAGCAGCATGGTTATAAATGTTTGTGTGTTTTAAAATTTCCTTGTGTATATAATAATTGTAAATTTTATGGTTTTGTGGTGGTTGCTGCCCGCACTGGCATCCTTCCTTCTCCTTGCTCACATGCCTGGGGAGCCTGTACTACTGCTCTCCTCTCAAACTTTTCCTAATCCAGCTAAGTCCTCTTCCGAGGATTGAATTACTAAACCAGTTGCCACGTTAGGGGTAAACAGTTGTTTAATTTTTTTAATGTTATTGGATTCTCTCTCCTTCTCTGGCCTCTTTACGCTCTAAAAGCTCTCTTGCTTCCAAGCGAGCGAGACCTTGGACAGGAACTAAGAAGAGGTGTGAGGTGTCCTACCAGGGGATGCTCTGGCAAGATTTATGGCATGTGCCAGGGATGGGAGATCATAGAATCACAGAATGGTTTGGGTTGGAAGGGACCTTATAGATAATCTAGTTCCAACACCCCTGCCATGGGCAGGGACACCTTCCACTAGACCAGGTTGCTCAAAGCCCCATCCAACCTGGCCTTGAACACTTCCAGGGAGGGGGCATCCACATGGTATATTGGGATAGGAAGAACAGAGGATCAAAAATACTTCAGCTATTCTGGGCAAGACTCTGAGATACTTAAATAGGATATGAATTTTTTCAGTCCTTTTGAGATCTGAATCTTTGGGAATTTCTCCTTTACTCAGTGTCTGCTTTTTCACTAGAGAGGAAGAGACCTGATACTTGAAGTTGTGTCTTGGATTTGGGAAGTCTGAGTCTTTTTCTTGAGTGTTATATCTTACTGATGAGTTCTCCCTCTATTAATTTTTTTTCTTTCTCCTTTGTCTGTTTTTCCTACTGAAAGTACCATAGTGAGAGACCATTTCTTATTAGGTGTGACTTCTGGGTTTACCCCAGCAGAGCCATTCTACTGCTGCCATATTGATATGGATTAGTATCTGGGGTTGCTTGAATGCAATAACTGAGTTTCTTTGTTTCTCTCTTTTTTTCCCAGTTGGGAGGCTGTGGAATCCTTGGAGTAGGCATCTGGCTCGCTGTTACCCAAGGGAACTTTGCCACCCTCTCCTCTTCTTTCCCATCCCTGTCAGCTGCCAACCTACTGATCGTCACAGGGACATTTGTCATGATCATTGGCTTCGTGGGCTGCATAGGCGCCATCAAAGAAAACAAGTGCCTCCTGCTGAGTGTGAGTATTAAGCCGCTGTGCCACTGCGGTGTTTGCTGTCTCTAAGGTGCTGGTGCTATTCCAGTGCATGTTACAATGTCCTTACTTCCTTACTTGCTGACTTGACATGGATGGGATGTAAGTCATGTTTGACTCAGTCCTTGATAACTCTAAGGAGCTGCTAGGTCATTCCTGACCATGCTTTTAACCTGTCCTTGGAGGATGAGACCTGCAAGAAGGCAAGGGTTGTTGGTGATGTGGGTTTCCTTGAACTCTTCAGGGAAGAGGGAGGGGTTTGTGAAGACATCTTTCGCAGTGTACCCTTGAATTATGTTTTGCTCAGCTTTGGCAGCTATCTACTTCAAATGTCTACTGTGGTGGCGCGGATGATCTGAAGTCCTGGGCAGAAAGATCAATGTGGGCAGGAAACATTGTAAAGAGGTTGATTTTGGTTTAAATTGGAAATGAAGTCCTTCAGATTTGGCAGTGCTGGGTTTGCCAATCATTAACTCTCAGAAGGCCGAGATGTCAGGAAGCAAAGCTGCCAGCACAAGGAGACTGCTGTGAAATCAAAGATTAGTAAGGTGCCAGCTGTCCATGATTTAACAGAGTCTTGAGCCACATCCCTAGTGTATTTTGTCAAAATGTGATTTGATGTCACTCAAAGCTGGACTTCAGAAGTAGTGAGTGCCTGCTGTAGTTGGTGTTAGTGTGTATTTTCGGTCGTGTTCAGCTGAAGATCAGGATGTGAGGGGATCTTGCTGCTCAAGTCCAGGGCTTCACCATGAGGTTCAGCAAACCTCAGTGCGAAGTGAAGCTGGGGTTTAGTTTGCTGAGCTGGCAATTCCTTTGTAAAAGGCTGTTCCTCACTGTGCTTTACATATTCATTTTGCTTCCCTGGGAACTACAGAATGAGTTGAGGCACACAGCCCCCAAGAAGAATTCACCCTGTAAAAATCTTCAAGTGACTGTGAGATTCCAAGCCTCAATAAAGGACTGTCTCCAGAACCCTGCTTTAATCAGTTGTTTCTGCCGATTTTTAACCAATAAAAGCCAGGACTAGTCAGTCTAGTCTGGTAAAGGCTATTTATGTGGCAAGTACATGGTTTGACACTAAAATGAACAATATAAATTGAAATTAAGGCAATTGTGTGAATGGAAGTTTACACTGGGAAGGCTGAAGTCAGAATCTAAGGCTGAAAGTCCTTGACAATTTTAACAGTGTTATAAATACCCACTTTGTGGAGGAGATGTCTGGCCAGCCAGATGTAATTACTGGATTACAGCTTCAGTGCAAATACAGCAGCAGTCCACAGGGTGCTGAGTATAATGGTATAGCTTATATATGCAAAATTAATCACCTATTTTGTGCTTTTTTGATTAAAGTCCCATCTCAGATGTCACCAGCAATGAGCAGTGTCATCTTATGTGTCAGGATCAGATCAGGATCTGGCAGTCAGTCCTCAGTACTGGAAGAGTTTCAGCCTTTTATCTCGTATGGTTTATTGGCCCTCATCACTCCTTTTGGCAAGGGCAAAGTCTCCCTTGATCAGCCATCATTGCTGTAGCTAGGGTGACTATACTCACCCAACCCTAGATGGGCAACCTTTTAGGGGGATGCAAATGTTTGGGGGTACTGCTCCTTCTAACACATAATGCACAATACTCAAAATCTAATGCCCTTCAATGCATGGTGTAAGGACTGTACTTGATGGATCAAGTTAAGTAATGCAAAGGAATCCAAATTCATTTAAGAACTCTTTGCATGGAAGAATTGGGAAGCTCGATCTTATTTGGTACCAGCATTTCAGTCAGTCTGCCTGTCCTTACCTTTGTGTAACATAGCTATTCAGCGTGGCCTCTATTTCACTCATTTTTCTTCAAAAATGAGTTATGTTAGAGCTGATTGCTCTAATTCTGAAGAAGCCAAACTATAGCGGGTTGAAATACAGTTTCATTAGTCTACACTGAATTCAGTTTTTGTTTAGTCTGCAGTAACTTTCCACAATGTGCATTGGTAATTACTTACCCTCATGATCCAGGAGTGAGATTGTTGAGGTCTTGTGAGTTCTTCTGTTGAGTCTATCTGTTTGGAAGGGAAAAGGATGGTGGTAGGAGCTTCTGTTTCTGGGAGCAAAGCCTTATCATGTAGATTTGTTGTTAGTCTTCCTTTCCCCAAATTGCTGATTCTATTTGACTCTTGTCTGAAACAGTACTTTCAAGTTCAGGGCCAGGGCATTTGGTTTTGGACAACTCCAATTTTTCTAGGTAATGTAGGTAGCAAAACAAATGCTTAAGTGAAAGAACCTGAATAACAAACCAAGGCTGTCTTACGGTGTGTGGTTCCTAAATCTCGTCATCCTTTTCTTATTTCACAGGTGTTCCCAGCACTGTGTTCTGACAAAACGAAAACAATCTCTTCCCAAAATATCTCTGTTTTTGTTAAACATCCCTGAGGATGCCTCTTCTCTACTGCTTTTTAAGAGAACTGTTCTGTTGCAGCTGAGATGTGACAGGATTTACCATCTAAGCTATGAAGGGGAAGCTAGTGAGCACTGGCAGCCTTGTGTGTAGATGACACACATTGTGTTTAACAGTCACTGCAGGGTCAAGTCTTTACACTCCTTTTGATATCTCCCAGGCCACCACTTAACATCTAGGTTTGCTGCTGGCAGTAGCTAAGATTGCTTTTTGAACTGAATTCCTGTAATTCATGTCTCCACAAGGTATAACCACAAATGTGTCAGCAGCTCTTGGAGTAAGTTGTCTTGCTTATGTGTGATGTCACTACCATATCTTGTTGTGCAGCATTTGGTTTAGCTGACTCTTCCTAACTTTTTCTTCCATTTGGAAATAGGAGCTTTGATAGTACACAGGCCGAGAAACTGAAGTCTGGCCGCACAAGTGTTTAAGATGGGCTGATGGAGCCTGTTTGATTGTATGGGTAGTATATTCTGTTGCACTATTCACTGGATAATGTATTTAATTCTCTTAATTTAGCCTCCTCTCTTGATATTTGACCAACGCCAGCACTCGACCAATAAAGAGGTGAGTGCTAAACGTGCTTAGGGAACTGGAATGATGTATTGGGTTTGTGTGGCAACGTTTTGGTAGCGGGGGAGGTACAGGGGTGGCTGCCATGAGAAGCTGATAGAGCCAATGCCAGCCAGCTCCGAGACAGACCCGCCACTGGCCAAGGCCAAGCCCATCAGTGACGATGGTTGCACCTCTGGGATAACATAGTTAAGAATGGGGAAAAAAACCTGAGCAACTGCAGCTGAAGAGAAGAGTGAGAATGTGAGAGAGAAACAACTCTGCAGACACTAAGGTTAGTGAAGAGGATGGGGAGGAGATGCTCCAGGCAACAGAACAGAGATTCCTCTGCAGCCCGTGGTAAAGACCATGGTGAGGTAGGCTATCCCCCTGCAGCACATGGAGGTCCACAGTGGAGCAGGTCTCCACCTGCAGTCCACGGAGGACCCCACATCGGAGCAGGTGGATGCACCCGAAGGAGGCTGTGACCCTGTGGGAAGCCCACGCTGGAGCAGGCTCCTGGCAGAACCTGTGGACCTGTGGAGAGAGGAGCCCACGCCGGAGCAGGTTTGCTGGCAGGGCTTGTGACCCTGCAGGGGGCTCACACTGTACCACTGGAGGGGAGGAGGTAGAGAAAATTGTGAGTGAGGTTGAGCCTGGGAAGAACGCAGGTGTGGGGGCAACTTGTTTTTAAGATTTAGTTTTTATTTCTCATTATCCTATGCTGACTTGATTGTAATAAATTAAATTAATTTCCCTGAATTGAGTCTGTGTTGCCTGTGATGGTAATTGGTGAATGATCTCTCCCTGTCCTTATCTTGACCCATAAGCCTTTCATTATATTTTCTCTCCCCTGTTCAACTGCGGAGGGGAGTGTTAGAATGGCTTTGGTGGGCACCTGGTGTCCAGCCAGGGTCAATCCACCTCAGATGGACAGGAGTTAGTCAAGATCTGCGGGCAGTTGAAACAGGTTTGTGGTGAGCTTAAAAGCAATGAAAAGTTAGTAACAGGTTACTACAATGAAAGCAAGGAGTAGAAGCTAGGATGTTGTGTCCCTTGCACATTTCAGTAGTCTGTATGCAAAAGTCTGATCAAATGAGGCTTGGAATGGACAAAAAGGAAAGGAAGTGGAATATACCAAGCTGGAGAAGTACCCAGGGATGATATCATGGTGGGTTGGCAGATACTCAAGTCATAACCTACATTTATGAGATCAAACAAGTTGAAAGCTTGTGGGTTAGAATTAAGGGACAGGCTCATAAGGGTGACATTATGGTGGGTGTGTACTACAGGCCACCTGACCAGGAGGAGAAGGTTGATGAGGCCTTCTACAGGCAGCTGCAAGCAGCCTCACAGTCACAGGCCCTGGTTCTCATGGGGGACTTCAACCACCCTGACATCAGCTGGGAAGACCATACAGCTAGGCAGACACAATCCAGGAG
>Ga0065711_1039113_pt1 | contig 18112 bp, 17 predicted proteins | sample Hoacrofraction12_FD_59098 | JGI IMG/M metagenome (GOLD analysis project Ga0065711, IMG submission 59098) | Hoatzin crop microbial communities from Cojedes, Venezuela - Epithelial fraction 12 v2 (version 2) | ecosystem: Host-associated > Birds > Digestive system > Esophagus > Crop | place... | reverse complement strand
GTTCTTCCTCGGGTTCAGCTGGAGCTTCCTCTGCTTCAGTTTGTGCCCGTTGCCCCTTGTCCTGTCGCTGGGCACTACTGAAAAGAGCTTGGCCCCATCCTCCTGACACCCACCTTTCAGATATTTGTAAGTCTATATTAGGTCCCCTCGCAGTTGGCATGCACCAGATAAAACCAAAATCAGGGGCTTTTGTATTAAAAAAAAAAAATCCCGGCAATGAAAATCGCGCATCCATGGATGTTTTGGTAGTGATATTTGATTCGGCATGAGAACAGAATCAAAGAGAAACTCGGACAGCGTTTGCTCCCTTGGCTAAGCACTAGAAACACTCCACCCTGACGAGGCACGGGCAGGAGCCTCAACGGGTTTGTCACTGCGTCTGCTCCGGTGTCGGGACCACCTTACCAATGGATTTGGTCGGAAGCGGTAGGCGAGCATCATTCGTTTACGGAATGCCTCGTACTCGTCATCCTCCTTGGTCAGCTCGGCGGGACGATCGATGCCAAAACCAGCTCCATCCACAGCAGTGGTCCCCCTGTTTGGAAAGAGGGAAGAAAGCCTCCGAGGTAAGCAGACGGAAGAGATCAGCTTCCCCTTCAGCGGAAATACCTGCTGCCTCTTGCCAGCAGAGCTCAGCGCCAGGGAGCAGCGGGCATCACCGCGCACGGTGCGCTGCATCGAGACAGACAGCTAACCCTGAGCAGCTGACTGCATTTGCCACGTTTCTACGTTGTGCTTCCAAATCCATGACGTTTGCTATTGTTAGATGGAAGCAGCAGTGCCAACATCTATTTGCTTAACCTTCCACAGCTGGAACAGCAACACCGTGGGGCTGTGGACGCCTCCCTGCTGAAGGGTGCTCTGACCGGTAGACTGACCTTTGGCAACCAAACGCTGATCTGTACCTACACAGAACTGTCGGACAACGTGCCTGCCTCTCATTCCTTCACTCCAGAACGGTCCAACAGCGGAAGCAATTCCTTTCCATCTGCAGTAGCACCTTCCATTCTAAGAACATCAGAGGTGGTAGGGCCCAAGCAAATCGCAACCCTTGTTCGACCCTGTGAGGACACAAACTGCCTTCCTTCTGCTGTTTGCAAGCCTTGCTGTTCCGATCACAGCGACCTCTTGTCACCGGACTTCTCTGAACCAATAAACACACTGTCAGAAAGATCTTCTTGCAAAAGAGGAGCACAAGTGCTTTGTAGAGATACTTCCTATCGTGCAGTAAACAAACAACTGTTATTTCTAAAGGGATCTAACGCTATAAAACAATTCAGAGTGCTTCCTACCCCCAATATTTGGTTCTGAAGTTCAGCATCTGTTACCAACAGATGATCCACCTAAAAAGAGATGCTCATCTATTTTGGGATAGAACTCTCGCAAAGCTTTATTATACAGAAAGCACGATCAAATCAGAAAACTGCGCAACAGAGTGACGTCAAGACAGCTGCATGATCACACACAAAGCTCTCTGCTCTGGACTGAAGCATCCTTCAAACACAGGCCCAGCAGTAGCAAACACTGGTAACTGCCTTTCACCCACAGGACACCCGGGACTCGCTAGCAGGCACCAGCGGCGCTTTGGATGCAAAAGGCATGATCCTTAATACTTCAAGAAATTTATGACTGTAAAGACAAGACACACGTCCCGGTAGAGGTGAGGTGCAGACAAGTATTACCTTCATTTTATAGACGGGGAAGCTGGGGAGAAGGCACCTCCCTGAAGAAGGTACTTGGCAAACTGAGATTAGAAACCAAATACTGCTGGGTCAGCTCACACCTCCTGCCTGAGATAAGCTAACAAACCTAGGCCTCGGGGGGAGAGAACCCCAAAGAAATCAGAACGGATTTTTCTCCTTTGCTGCGAGGATTCCACATTCTGTTCAAGTGATAAATTACAGTCGTGTTCATTGCAGCTGCTTCCAGTGGGCCAGGGTAGGAGCATCAATTATCAGCCCAAGAGGAAAGGACTAAATCAATAAGTAGAAGAACTCTGCTTACTTGCTGACTGGGTTTTTAATCCCCTGTCCATCTGAGCCAAGTCCCTCGCCCTCCTTCCAGCCCATCTTCATCAGCATTTGATAACCTATGTTTTCCACAGTCAGTTTGAACTCTTTGTATTCAGAATAATCTGGCTCACGTCCTTCCTGCAGAGACACAAAAGGCAGTGTTGGTTATTTTCTCACATGCACCTGTGGTCAGAGGAAGGGAAAATCAGCTTCCACTACCCAAAGTTAGGATGGTTCTGGCAAACAATAACTAGTGTGATTTCTTGGGATTCCAGTTCTGCACCACCACGGAGAAGAGAACAGGCAAACGATGAAGTGCTGCACAGCCCTATAAGACCATCTGCAAGAAGCAGGGAATGGTACTCGGAGATCACGCCGAGAAATATTGCGCTCCAGTTGCTCACTGGATCAAGCTTCACATACAGTTCTTAAGCTAAGCCAGGATCTCCAGGGAACGTCAGACCCCATGCTGGTTACACAAAAACATTACGAGGGATGCACCAGCATCAAGACGTTCTGCGGTTTAGGAAGAACTGGCAGGTACTGAGGTGCTTTGCATAAGCTTTTTGTAGGCTTTATATTGTCACTTTACTGCAGTCATCTGGATAAAAATTCATGTTTTCCTCGCTTGGCATCAGCAACCACTTACCCGAATGAGGAACAGCAGACAAATGGTGGGCAGTCTGAGAGGCTTGTCTATCACTCAGCTAACCCTCAAATACTGTCCCAGTAGTCTGTTCCCTAATTTGCTACAGACCTTTCTCTGCAAAGAGCAAAAAACCCCTCATTTCCTCCAGAAGAAACCAAGCTCCCAGTGCAAGGGCAGAAGTGCCTCAAGGCTTCAAGGTAGCTAACTGCTGTGGGAAAGAGCTAAGCAAGCTCATCTTTCCCTCGCTGCTATGGGACAAGCCCGAAGCATCGCCACCGCCCCGCAAAGTCTCTGCTGTTTCACCTTCAACGCCTTGAACGTCTCCATGAATTTCTCCAGCTCGTCGGGAGGAAGAAAGTCTCCGATGAAATGTTTCCCTCTGCCCATCTGGGTCAGCTGCTCAGCCCACTCTGCCCAAGACATGGAGGAGAGAAAACAGCACTAACGCAGCGTTCTTTGAGATGGGATTTCACGGGGGTTGTGAAGCACAAAGCCTCACAGCAGCAGACGGTTATTATCTCCACTCAACGGGCAGGGAAGCCACCGCACAGAGCAGTGAAAAGCGACCCCTGCAACTCCCATGCGCGCAACGCGATCTCGGACATCTCACCTCGCGTCTTGTCCATCTCCATGCGTCGGAGCTGGTGCTCCCACGTTCCCAGCTCACTGTCCACCTCCTCGTCGCTGTCGTAGCCATGTTGGTGCTGCTGAATTGCCTTATCCCACATCATCTGCATCTCCTGCATGGCTCGCTTGTGCTTCATGATCATATCATACATCTGCTGCATCTAGGGGAAGAGATGCCACAGCGCGCTCGGTCAGACAACCCGTCTGCAGGCAGCGGAGCCTGCCGCAGGCGCACGCAGCGCTCCGCGGCAGGGCCCGCGCCCGCTGCACGGAACACGGGCTGTGACAGCTACAAATCCCAGCAGGCAGTGCCGCTGCTCGAACCGATCTGCTCGCTCCTCAGATTGAACAGGAGCGTTACGTGCTGGTTCTGCCGACAGAAGTACCTCGATGCTAACGCTGCGGCCTGCTGCCATCCGATCAGCCCACGCAGTTTAAACATCACCCTCACCTTCTGGCAAAAGCCAGCTCTGCTCTCACTCCCCCAAAGCTTGCAAGCAGCCACTCACCTTCTCCCCACTGCTGAAGCAATAAATAACCAGCTGCAGATGGGACACAACAGACCTGATAGATTTGGGGTTTTAGTTTGGGAGGACAGCGTTTGGCTGGCTGAATTCATATTCCCCAAAGTCCTCTAATATTTCTGCTGACTGCAGCATCACATGATTCTTAAGCATTCAGCACAAATCCCAGAGATTTATTTGTGGGCCACTGGCACAGTTTCTTTGCTATTTCCACCTCCATTTTCCCATCTAACCCTGCCATGCTGCAATGCAATATGAATTTGGAAATCATTTCAGGGCGTTACCTCCTGCTGCTCCTTCAGCTGTTTCTTCTGGGCTTCGGAGAGCTCCGTCACACCAACCAAACCAACCGGCTTCCCTTTCTCATAACCAAGACCCTTGAGGTCCTGAACTGTAATAAGCACACATTAAAAGACTTTCAAAAATCTGAGACAGCTGTTGAGACCAGTGAAACCATATCTCAAGATCCCTACATGAGGTTCTACGCTCAGTTCACGGTTCCAGCATTGAGGAACTTCACTGCAGAACAACCGCCTGGTAGAACTTAGGAACCACAGGAGGAGGAAAGCCAGCGGGTTGCACCTCCTTCGCCAGCCAGCTCAGAGCATTCCCTCACCCCGGCCCAAGGCGCTGCCCGTATCGTGTCAGCAGGCTCACAAACCATGTCCCACGTCCTCGAAGGTCACACCGCACGGCAATCTGCTACACCATGCTCTAAAAATCATTCCCCCTAAAGATTAATTCTCCTCATAAGGCTTCCTCATGAACCCCAGCCATTGCGAAGAGCGATACTTCATTATTCAGAACTGAGTCACAAGCAGCTCGGAGCCTGTCAGCATATTGTCCAATCTGTGCACGTCAGTGTCTGCTGATTACTATGTAAACAGCTACTTCATTCAAAATGAAAAGCAAATGACCACATTAGAATAAAGACATGAGCACTACGCTGCTTTTGGAAGTTGCCATTCCCCAAGGAGATTTTAGTTTCTAATCTGCAAGCTCAAGAGCAGCATTGCCGGGGATGTTGCCCCCGAGTTCAAAGCGGGGGCATTTTAAGCCTCTGCGTGACAATCCCATTGATGTATCCTCCTTTTTCTGCAGCATCCCCTTCTGGAAGCCCCTCCTTTGGAATGATTTTTACTGTCTTATCAGATAAGCCCTGAAATTAGGTATTAGCATTATGTGGGCAGGGCACCTGCTGATTTAAAATGACCGTACGGCACTCTGAGCTCAAAGGGCAAGTTCAAGGAAAGAGAGAGGGGAAAAAAACGAAGCCTGTTAGTAATTGCTGCACCATGAAAGAAAGTAATAGAAACACTGCTGGGGCTGCAAGAGAGAGATTTGCAATGGAGACTGCCTTGCAAACTTGGTTTGTATCTGTGTAACAGGGCTGGCAGCTCCCCCCTGAAGCACCTCCCAGCTAAGATCTTACCAGTTAAATATTTAAGGGATTAGAAGACACACAACCGCACTTGAAAGTGCATTGCATTTTTCAATACATGGAAAAGGATATTTTCCTAATGACTGCAAAAACCTCCATCTGAATGTAAGTCCAGACTACAGTTAAACGATGCTTCATTAATTATTCATTATCTATTAATTATGAAGCCCGATAATAATAGGATCATTGCTCATGACACCAAATGTCTACACAGCATGCTAATTAGGCCCCAGGGGTCGCCTTCTCCCTTGCTCTTATTCGCACTCAGGGCAATTGATCTGAGCACTCTTATCTGCCCTCCTCTCCCGCGCCGAGCACCCCGCGGTTGGCAAGCGGCTTCCTCCACTCCCGGCTGCCGGGGAGACCAGCGGACTGCGCACCCACCCTCCCTCGCACGGCTACAGCCTCTGCACATTCGCACCAGCGCCGGGAGTCAACTCTGCAGGAAGAGTTATGTAAAACACTGCAAGAGGCTTTCCAAGGGAAGGGAAGCAAGACGCTGTGCGATGCGAGGCTTGGTGGTAGGATATGCACTTCCAGTTCACAAGAAATAAGAACCAACAGAAAAATAAACCTATATTATTGGTAAACAGCCTAATTTCTGTCTCGGAGAGCAATGAGATCTGGAAATAGTTTTGAAGAACACTCTATGCCTATTCCACGTAAAGAAGAATCTGGCCCCACATGTTCTGTGAGACCGGGGCACTTCAGCCTCTGCCCTCGTCGCAGATTCACCTCCTATCTCAGGGCATGGGAAAGCTTTCTCTGAATGCACCGAGGAAGACTCTCTGCCCTTCACAGAGGTCAGCAGCTCTTTGGCTTCATTCTGAATTGCATAAACACTCAGGCTAAGAGCCAGGCATGGCTCTAGAGGCCCCGCGAGCTGGTGGCTTGCCAGCATATATAACCACCTTAAAGGAGAAAGGTGAGACCGTAGCATCTTCTTTCGACTCCCCAGAAAGCGTATGCCACTGCTCCTTCTTCTGCTAAAACTACATCTGGTTTGTCTGGCTGCTCTGGTGCTCTGCAGACTTTCTGCTGAGATGATGCTGAAAGTCACTGCAGAAATTTAGCTCTGGGGGATAATTTTGTAGTCTTGGCCCAAAGTCTCACCATACGGGCAAAGTTGACAGAAAAAACAAAGTTCTACCCCAAGTCCCTATCTGAAGATAGAAAGTCTATTCATAACTGAGATCAGTCAAGGAATCTGCATAAAAATAGGTAAGATCTCACAGGTTCCTTATGCCGGTCTAGCACCAGGCAAACACTATGCAAACAAGGAGCTGCTTCTCAGTCTCCTGTTCAGCAGGCCTGGGAAAAATACATTTTTTTCCCTTGAATGACATCAGCTTTGCGTACAGGGTTAATGGTGCAGTCTATCTGCAGCATTGGCAGAAGACTACCTGAAGGTTCATCCCTTCCCCACACGCCCGAAGAGGAGCTTGTTACAAGAGAAGTGAATGTCTTTTAAGGACAGCAGAAGGAATCCCAATACAGAAGCGCCTGTTTTTTTGCTTCATAGTCTGAAGATCTTCCTCAGTTAAAACTAATCAGACCCAAACCAATCCAGTATTAGGTTTCAGAAATTCTAATGACAGCCTGTAATTTCCCATTACTTCACGGAGTTCACTAATCAGTGTCTCTCTTCTGTTCAGCTTTTCAGATGTATTAGTCCCTGCAGTACATATGCAGTTAAGTGTTTCGATATCAATACGTTTAAGAGGAGCCTTATTTCTGTCCAAAAGGGCTACACTTTCTCCGCTCCACGACAGTGATTTATTACTAAGAGTAGACAGGAAAAGAACCAGAACGGTCCTCCACTAATTCCAAAAAAATTGCTAAGGATAAAGGACTAAGACACAGATCTTTAGGTACCAAAGCATACTGTGCAACCCTAGCCTTCCACAGGACCAGGGGTGTAATTTGGAATTCTCTTCACCTGTCAGGTTGAAGATGTTAATTCTAAAAAGGGATTAGTCCATCCAAACCGATAAAAAAAAAATATCCTTCCCCCACAGAGCATTAACAGCGCATTAACGCTTGATTTGTTATGCCCGGCAAATTGTTTGCTGTCCTTTTCTTCTACTTGACACAAAGCCCTGCAGAAAGTGAGCATGAACACCAGCAAGTCCCTGTCTAATTAAGGGGAGGCTAAGAGAGCCAGGGGAGATTTCAGCAGGAAGCACGCCAGAATGAGCACACGGATACCCTTGCAGCCCCCCGCTGCAGCAGGAGGTGTTAAGATGGAATCTGATGCTTGTTTTGATAGCGCCTGCCCAGCTTCATCATCGAAGCTTCATTACTGTCTGCAAGAAAAAAGAATTACTCCAGAGGTACAAAATCAGGAAAGACTTTTGCATCTGATTTCTGCCTTACTATGAGCAGCAATTCAAGGTCAAATGCATAAGCCATCCAGGCTGGTATCCTGTCCTGTGCGTACAAGATGTATAGCCAAAACTTCTGTATCGGGCTGTGATCAGAAGACAGAACTACATAGGAACTTGTCTTCATCTACATTTGAAGTGCTGGCTTAGGAGACAGAGTTCTTCCTTCCTTCCTGACCTCTGCAGAACCAACAGACACCACAGCACATACAGCTAGCTCTACCTCTTGCCCAAGCCTAACAATCCAAGCTATTAATGGGTCAAGCAATTATCTCCTCTCAAACCCCGCCAAAGCAGATGACCCACAGACTTGCTGGAGCAATGAATGGTACTGGCTGACCATGTGCTGAGATTTCTCTGTGGTCTCACCCTGCAACTCAGAAAATCATAGCTTGTTTTCTATCACTTGTCCCACTTCACCTGTTCTGCTACTGCTTTTTGAAAAAGGTCCTTACTGAGACAGGTACTCATACTATCCATTCTCTGTTTGCCAGCACCAGCTGCCTTATCTTGCATCTTCTCTGCCTCCTTTTCACATCCTTTCCCCACACCACACTAATTGGGCACAGGATTCAAAGATGCCATCTTAAATGTCTGCATTCACCTGTTGCCCTTGAGTGACTCGGTTTTTGTATGCATCTCTAACTGCCTGCCTAATTACCGATCTGCTCATGCACAGCCGGGCCACCAGAGTTCAACCTCCGAGAGCTCACTAGAAGTGCCTCGACGGCAAGAATTATCTTCCAGCACTCGAAGAGAGCGGCACCCCCTGGGTGAACTTGGCAGGTGAACTAACAGGAGCACGAGCCGCAACGCTGGATGAGGACTGTGAACCCCATCTGTAATCAAATGAACTGAAATGGGTATAAATTGGAACTGGAAGTTACGCTCGTGTCCACCAGCACTTGGGGAATAGCTGTTCCCATTTAGCCTTCTGATCAGTCAGAGCGCGATGGAAGTGCTGCCCGGGGATTTTATCCTACCATGGAGAATAAGCACAGTTCAGCCTTTGATATTTGTTTTCTGACAGACTCTCTTCCTGAAGTGAAACAGCCCTAAATAGTGTAGAGGCTGAGGCTGTAATGAGCTATAGCACAGCGGGGTTTTAGAGAGAGCTGGAGAATGATAAGATCCAATCCCTGGTGTCAGCGAGATAAAGTGGTTTATCTGGGTTTCCACACAGGGGAGAGTTAGCTGCTAGACCAAGCTGAAAGATCGGGGGCTGGCAACCAAGGAGATTACAACAAGAGATAAGACTCACTGGGTTTTCCATTTACAAAGCTAGCTGTGCTAAGGCAGAATGCACTCCCCAGGAAAAACAGTTATTCAACACAATCCACAGACCCACTAACCTGAAAGAGGGGAGGGCGAATCCAGCTGCTGGACAAGCTGCGGGAGGGGCAATTCAACCTTGTCCTCCTCCGGCCCCCACCTGCTCTTCCGCTTCTTTTTAGTAGTGCCTGGAGCAGTAGTTGTTGTAGTTGTTGCTGTTGCAGCAGTAGTTGTAGCTGTCTGATCAGGCGGTGTTGTAGAGGATGATGGTGAAGGTGAGGGCAAGGATGAGGGCACGGGCAAGGGCACAGGTGAGGGAACGGGCAAGGGCAAGGCCAAAGGCGAGGGCACGGGTAAGGGCAAAGGTGAAGGAATGGGCAAGGGCAGAGGTGAGGGCACGGGTAAGGGCAGAGGTGAAGGAATGGGCAAGGGCAAAGGCAAAGGTAAAGGTGAGGGCAAAGGCAAAGATGATAAACACAATGGTGATGGTGACGCCTCGGGACTGCTCTTCCTTTTCAGACTGGACTCTGCAGACAAGGGGGCACACACGGTGGTGGATTTGGCCTTACGGAATTCCTCTAGTTTCTGCCGGTAATACTTGTAGCCTTTGCTGTTTGGCTCGTATAAAAACCTACAAAGGAAAAAAGAAACAAAAAGAAAGTTTAGATGTCACAGTCACATACGGCAGTAGGATACAGCACAGTTTGGTCAGGGCTTTTCCTTCCTGCAACGCTCTCGCACAGCTGGCCTTGCCACACTCTCCCTTGCTCTTCAGCACCATCCTGTGTGCATGTGCACAAAACGCAGGGCTCCGCGTGCTCTCGCAAGGCAGGCTGCAAGCTTTGCGATCCAGAAGCGTATTTCCCATTCACGAGCAAGCCACAGCTATTTTTGGTGCTAAATAAACACACAGTACTAAAAAGGACCAGGATACGTTTGTGGAAACGCACGGTCCTCCCCCAGAATTCACCTGCCTTCCAGAACACGCTTGGAAAAACTGCACAGGCTCCACAACACGTCGGGTTTCAGTCCACACAAGAAAACAAATGTTCAGGTCTTACCAATGGGAGTGCCAAACCACTGCCTAAAGAAACTGCTCCCAGCCCTCTATTCAAGCTACAAGCTTTGACATTACCAGTCTGCTTAATTACACCACGACTCCTCCTCCTGTTCCCTCATACACAAAAAACACATTGCTTTTATTTGCTACCCGTTCCAGAAATAGGCATCTCTGACCTTTTGAGTAAAATAAAACTCCTTAGTCTCTGTGGGAAGAACATGAACAATCCTCAGTCTAGCAGCTACGCAAAAAAATCAATACACTCAGTTACAAACACATTATCTTTTTGGGCTCACTCCAGTTTGAATACTTCACACTGAAAACTTGCCTATTCCTAACTCTCCTATAATGTTCTCTTTCTAGAAGACCAGTTTAATACTTGATACAACTCTTGTCGTGGTTTAACCCGGCAGCCAGCAACTAAGCACTAGACAGCCGCTCGCTCACCCCTCCTCTTCCCCCCTTAACTGGATGGGGAGGAGAAATGGACAAAAGGGGAAACTCGGGGGTTGAGGAAAAAGACAGTTAAATAAGACAACAAAGGAAATACTACTACTACTACTGATGATAATGATAATAATGAATATGCAAAACAAAGTACATACAGTACCGTTTTCTCACCACCCCATTCCGATTCGCAGGCAGTCCCTGAGCAGCGATCGCAGAACACCAAACTTGCCAATTTTGCAAACTTCACAAAACTCCCGGAAAAGACCAAACTCCCGGAAAAGTTCAAACTCCCAGACAAGAGAGGATTCAAACTCACGGAAAAGAGAAAAAACAGATTCCTTCCCCCGGCCATCTCTACCCATAAAGTGAGCATTTATGGTATGGAATATGTCCATCCGGCAGCCTGGGCTAGCTCCCTGGCTGTGCTCCCTCCCAGCGCCGCAGCTGAACATGCGAAACTGGAAAACATCCTTGATTTCCCAGCAACAACTGAAACTGTCAGCATTATCAACATCCTTCCCATACTAAATCCAAAACACAGCAGCTACTGGCAGGCAAACTAACTCTGTCCCAGCCAAAACCAGGCCATCTCTCCTCGGGACAGTGCCTGCTCCCGGAAGAAAACACCCGAGACGACAGGCCTTTGCCACCTACTGCTGCACAGCACGCACAGGCAGACACAAACAGCTCTCTGACGCAGTTTAAAATTCACTAAATGTGGTCCTGCATCCCTCCATTTGAATAACAGCACCAAGGATTGCTTCAGGACCAAGCAGAGGGCAGGATGAGGCCCTCGCCATGGCAAACCTGACAAACTCCTAACAGAGGAGATGGTGTTTAACTTGACTGTGCTTAGGTGGGATCACAGCGGGGTTTTAAAGTAAATAATGAAACAGCTCCGGTATTAGCATATCTGCCTCATGTAATTCACAACACAAGGGGAGGACCCCAGAGGGCCAAAAGGCAGCCAACAAAATGCCAAAATATCAGCAACAAAATACGGCTTGCTGAGCCCCACCTCACTTCCAGAGAAGACACCAAATTGCTTGTAAGAGCAGAAAAACGAAACATGGATGAGACCAAGGGGAGGCATTAAACAACTGTCAGTGAGCACTGAAGAGAACAATTCACACCTGAAAGGCTGAAAAAGGTATTCCAGAGGGGGCTAGCAGTGAAGGAACGCTGCCTGTACGCTAGCGAAGATGCTGTGTGCAGAGCAACCCAGGAAGCCAGCTGGCAGCAGCGGTGCAGGTGTGAGCGGGGGCCCACACCAAAACACAGCTACAGCGCAAAGCAGAAGGTTACAACTCTGGCAGTACATCGCAACAAAACGCAGGTGAGGAGGGCTGGAAGTTGTAAATCCGTTTTGGGGAAAGCAAATCGATTTCTGTCTCTCTGTGCCTTACTTTAAACTGTGAAGCTTGAGAATGTAAAAGTATCAGCTCTATAAAAGTGCACTTGTAACTTCAGAGTTATCGCAAGCTTGTCTATTATTTCGCCTTAAAAAAAAAAGACAAGACCCATCCAAGCCTCCCCGCACTACACTTGGCAGCAGGTTTCTTCCCTTACCTGAAAGCATGGTTCTCTCGGTTGTTCTGCAAGGCAATAGCTTCCACCTCGGGACCCCCGTCTGCTATGAACCTGGCCAGTTTCTCAGCAGAGTTCTTTATCTCTTCGTCGTCTGGGGGTGAAACTTTAAGCAGGCTGTCAGTACTGGGCCCAACTCACACAAGCAACAGTCAAAGCCTATCTGTTCTAAGAACCCCAAGAGCAGAATAAGGGCAAAAGGTCGAGTTTAATTTTTAGAAATATTACACATGAACAGTCATAGAGTTTATATCACACAAACATGGTATCACATAAGGTTGTACAAGCTTTGTAACCAGAGGAGTGCCCACTCACACATCAGCTTCCTCTGTGCCAGGAGCTAGATGAGAGCAGATTAACAGACAAACCAGCTTTTGTCTCCAAAGATGGACACTTTACTGCAGAGGAAGTCCGTTTCTGCCCTGTGTCAGGCACTTTTCCACAGGGTTACACCTCAGCACTCACAATTATCTCTAGTTAAAGACTTTGCCACTGACATCCCCAGGAGCAACGGGAAAGCCTTAGAAAAAGTGGCAAACTAACACCGCAGCGTAATCCCACTTGTACCTACTGTCACTACACATCTGCCGGGCATTTTAGGGGAGGGTTGTAGGAGAGAGCAAATTCTCCATGGAACGGTCCCAGTCCTCACCTGGAAGAGGTGGCTACTGCGGCCTTAGTCCAAAGGCACAGAGAAAGCTCTGCTCATTAATATTTCAAGCATATTTGATGTTTATAAGGAGCCAGGCAAATACGTTATTTAGCCGTGACAGCCTTATATGACATTTGCTACCTGCACAGTACCAGTGCCAGTACTCCAGTGTGCTGGCACAGGACCAGGAGGCAGAAAACATGATTATAAGCCATGGACAAGTCATAACCTTTCCTTGCTTCAATATTCCACACCTGTAAAGTATGGATAATACTGCTTAGCTTCCAAACTGTTGTATCAGTTAATTGATATTGGTAACAAGCTCTTTCAGCCTACAGTCTATTAAACCGTGACTTGTGTGAGCTGTTAACTCCTGAGCATGACAGCTAAATTGCATTAACTCTCCTTTCTACAGAAAGGGAAGCTGACACAGAGAGCCTGAGTGATTCGCCAGAACCACACAGCAGGCCTGAAACAGAGGCAGGACCAGAAGTGATAAATGCCTGGCCCACAGACCTCACTTCACCCACTAAATAATTTGTCTTAACAGAACTAAGTTCAGCAGATTCCACTGCCCACACCACTTGCCTGTTGGCAGATCACCCACTTCTGCTGTTTTCCCCCCTGAAAACACAGTCCCTTATTTGCAAGGATTTATGTCCCAAGCAGAAAATAAAAGCTTCGATTAGGGAAATGGCAGCAGAAATGGGAATTCTGTTCAATCAACCATTTACATTGACAACAAACCAAATAAGCACATCTGAGAAAAAGCACTTTTCCTAAATGCATTTTCAGGGCTGAAACACTTTCCAGAACACACACGATGGAGAATCAGTTGAGGTCAGTCTGTTATGGATTTTGGAGAAATACAAGGGAAATCTCTTTCAAGAGCCCTTTGCATGGAGCATGGTACGGCAAGCTGTGGGCCTGGGAAACAATCATTTTGGTACAAGGCTTTAATGCCACCACGGTGACGCTTGATCACCATCTCTTTCCAGTTTGAAATTTCATTTACAGGCAGCAGATTGACAGCCAAATATCCCCTCCAACTGCTTCCACCACAGACCTAACAAGCAGTTACAGAGAGACTGAAGAAGTCAACTTCTGCAATCCACAGATTAGTGTCCAGAGCTGTCTTAATTACCTTTCTGAGAAGAGGATGCCTGAGAACTTTGATTCTCTTTTCTTATTTCTGCCACTTTCTTTCTGTAGTAAAGGAATTCTCTGCTGTTCTTATCATGCAAAAACCTAGGGTGGAGACGGAAGGAAAAAAAGAGCAAAAAATATGCATCAGCAACAACTATACATAAACATTGACATTCTGAGATATAAATAGCTCGAAACAAAAAAATATAAACAGATTAATTACTCAGAATGCACTTTAAATGAGGATTACAAAATCTTCAGCATGTATGAACACACATAGCTTCAATCTAAGGACTTGCATCCACATTTTTTGTGTCACTTGAAGGGAAATCCATAACGGCATCCTCTGATGTAGGAGGCAATCCTCTGTCCGCAGCCACACAGCGTACCAGTGGCAGAGGAGGCAGAACCAGTCCCGAGATCGAGCCCAGTATCCCCACAGGCAGACGCTGTGCAGGCAGCCCGACCACCCGGGCTGTATTCCTAACTCCAGCGGTTCCGCCTCCTCAGCACCACCACAGGATCACTTTCTGCCTGTTTCCCCAGCTATAAAACAGTTACTCGCAACGAAGCTCCAATCCACCAAACAATAATTAAAGCAAACGCATCCACAAGCACTATACACGTAAAGCCGATGTTTTTCTCCTACAAAGAGACAGCGTTCTGCTTTGGAAGACAAGAGTCAGCACCACACTTACGAAAAAGCTGGGTTATCCTTGTAGTCTTCCATAGCGACCTTCTCTAATTCTGGTCCCCCTTCAGCCACGAACCTAGCCAGCTTTTCCACCACTTGTCGGGTCTCCGCATCCTCTGGGGGTAAAACTTTAAGCAGGCTGTCAGTACTGGGGTTCAACTCACACACCAAACAGGCAACAGGTACATTACTTCTAAGAACCATGGTGGCAGACAAAAGTAGAACGGGAATGGGAAGAAAAAGGATGAAATGGGGGATCCAGTCTTACACAGCTGTACAAATTACAATCCCTAGGTCACCGTCAGCCTCTGCACTCCCCTAGCAGGATGTTCATATTTCATCTAGATTTTTCCTACCAGGAAAAGCCTAAGATTTGGATCGCCGCTGTTTAGGGAGCAACTTCAATTGTAACATAATTTGCTTCTGACAATTCCACTCAATACAAAACACACGATGGGGAGGAACAGGAATCTGGTTTTAACAATCATTCAAGATTAGAGATTGCAGTTCAAAACACATGATGGCGAGGAAAAGGAATTTGGTTTTAACAACCACTAAAGATTAGAGATTCCAGTTCCCAAGACATCGCGCTGTACCCAGACAGCGGAGACAGATTGTGCAGCCGGAGCATATAGTTCTTCCTGCTGGCAGATGCCCGTGTCTCAGCCCTCGCTTGGAGGGAATACCATCAGAGACAAGAGCTCAGTCTCCATGAAACTGTATTTTGGCTTCTGTGCCAAGAAAGGAACCCACTAACACTGACAGTGGTTACAGAGCTGATGCAGGACACATTTAACGGGCACTAAACACAGGCATTTGTCTAGCCAACAGTACTCAGGGCAGGGCGCTGAACAAAGAGCACACAGGAGCAGCGCTGTCCGCACTGATCTAGATTTGAACCCACAATCTTTGAATTAAGGGTCCATATCCTGTCTTTGTTCTCCACAGCCAGCAGCTGTTTCTCACATTCCTGCGGTGCATTTCACCCTTAAGTTCAGACCGGCTAAGATGATGTTTTTACAAATCCCACCAGGAATAGCTAGACATGGTTTTGTAAACATACAATGAAACGAATTATGACACAAAGCTTAGTGTGACTTATTTAGCAACTCCAATCTAATTTTATACTTGATTAATACGCACGCATGAAATTCAGATTACTAAGCAAATCTGCCTTCTGGCTTCCCAGCCTAGGTTATCCAGAGAAACTTGGTTATTTAAGCGCTGCAATATACTTGGTTGGTTTTCTGTCCTACTTAAAGCAGTCAGGACCTAGAGGTGAGACTCTCTAATGAAACTCTGATTTTACCTGGTCATGGTTCCATGCCTTACATGTAATCTTATTTATTAACACATACAATTTTCCCCTCTACACTGCCACTCACAAACTAAGGACTCTTCATTTTCTATCATTTAAAAAACTAAAATTCCATTTTAAATACAAGCATTGTATCTATATATGTTCTAGAGAACTCAGCACTAGCCGTAACAGGTATCAGTTGTACCAAAGCAGAATTCTTACGGTTAGCAAACAACCAAGCTCCATTAAGAGTAAACGTATTTCTTCTCTACACGTTATTTTCACAGAGACTTATCGACTTGCCTTGATAACTCAGAGAAAATAAATCTTCTAGGCACAAACCAGACCCAGTCTAACTATGGCGAGCGACCCACCTCCCATACCGAGCTCGGGGTGGATCAGTAACATCTAACAGCATTCAGTCCTCGGGTTTACTGCTGAAACTGGCTTTGGAGGAGTCCACCAGCATTAACTGGTGTCATTTCTATTTCACGATGCATAGGTCTGCATGCAGGAACTGCGCTAAGAAAAAAAGGCAACCCTCCCCTGGGGAAAAGGACTGAGGGAATCCTGCTCCCACACTCCGGTCCTATCGCTACGGTCAGCGGACTCACACCCCAAAACAAACAATGTAGTACAAGGTGTCATTTACCTTTAATTTCCAACCACTGCTCATAATCTTCCTCCTCATCTTCATCTGGTGACTGAAACACACTGAGGCGGTTAACGACTGGGGTCTGCCTGGAATGGGAGTAGTTCTTCGCCTGGTGCAGCATGCTGCTCAGGACCTGCCCGGGCCGCTTCCCAAACAGCATAGGTTTCTTCCCAGCATTTGACGCAGGAGTGTTTGCCGAGTTATTAGCAGAACTTGGGGGAGTTTCTTAGAAAAGAATGAGGGGAAAAGAATTCCGGTGCATCCTTACTGTTTTCACCTCAGAAGGTTACACACAACAACTCAGGCAGTAACACAGCTGCAATAGGCCGTTATGTTCAGAGTAAGTTAAAGACACTGACTGGCAAAAGCCGAGTAACGAAATGAAAGCTGTGATGATTTTTACAATGTGAGATTCAAGCTAGAAGAGAGATGCTTGTCGTTACAGTACCTATAGAGGGAAAGGGGGCAAACCTCCCTATTGTATCTCGATGACTTTAATCTAAATTTAAAGGGGTCATCATTGCTTTAGAACTTACTCGTACTGGTAACAGCTCATAGCAGGGTTTCTAAAGCGAACAGACATGGAGGCAGCTCACACAAAGCTGGTATCACCAGGAGAAGGAAGGCCTCCTTTTGCTCAGAAGTCGACCTACCAGCACTTGACTTTTCCTTCTGCAGCTTGAGAAACTGCTGGAGGAAACTGCCATCATTAACAAACTTGTTGGAAACACAGGCTTCATTGTCAGTACCGTCATCTCTGAACAGAAAAAGAAAAGTAGGTGATGGTACTCCTCATCCTCCCAGCCCCCTGCACACGCACTGATTTCGAACAGAAAACAAGACAAGTGCCAGCAACCACTAATCCCTCTCATCTAACGCTGAAAACACGCCCAGCATTTCAAAGGCAAGAGAACCCGTCAGCCTGCTGCTCACGGCATTCACCCCCACTCCCCACCCGTTGAAACAGGATTCCCACCTGCTCTGCCACGCTACCCTGCTTCCAGAACCCCAGGCAAGCACTCAGCAGAACTCTGCTAACTCTCTGGAGCGGCGATTATAAGTAAGATATTACAGAGATTATAGGAAAGCGTAGTAATGCCCTGACAAAATGATATAACTGCTGTTAGCAGAACTTATTCTCACTAGCATCTGAGAAGCCTGGCTACAGCCATCACAGTGCAAGTATCCTACTCCAGCCTTCACTCAGTTATCAACTTTCCCAGTATTTGCCTCCGAGTGCCAGAGCTCTGTACAGCTTGTCTCTTCAGTTCTGCCCGCGCTCTGCCAGCAGAGCTCCCGTCCAAAAGCCCCGCGATTCCCACGCACTCTCCGAACAGCGGCAGCTGCTGTATGCTGAGGTAGCTCTGCCTCGCCTGCTGCTCCAGCCGGGCCTCGATTTCTCGCTTTTTCTGCGCTATCAGCTCCTCTTGGTGAAGAATGTTCTGGTTCGTCTTGGCCGATTTCGACTGCGCGACCCCGAACCAGCGGCTTGCTTTCCCTGTGGGAAAGGAGAAAGGAATTAACGTTCCGGACCTCCCCGAGCCACCGCTCCGAACGGGGACGGTGCCCCGGCCCTGCCCCGGGCACCCCCGGGTCCCTCCGGCGGGGAGGCCGCCGAGCCCGGAGCGCCGCCGCTGCCCCCGCCCTGCAGCCAGCTGC
>Ga0065711_1039111_pt1 | contig 18115 bp, 8 predicted proteins | sample Hoacrofraction12_FD_59098 | JGI IMG/M metagenome (GOLD analysis project Ga0065711, IMG submission 59098) | Hoatzin crop microbial communities from Cojedes, Venezuela - Epithelial fraction 12 v2 (version 2) | ecosystem: Host-associated > Birds > Digestive system > Esophagus > Crop | place... | reverse complement strand
CGAGAGCAGAGTAAAGGGGCAGAATCACCTCCCTCGACCTGCTGGCCACGATTCTCTTCATGCAGCCCAGGATGTGGTTGGCTTTCTGGGCTGCAAGCGCACATCGCCGGCTCATGCTGAGCTTCTCATCTACCTTATCTACAGGTCTGACTTGGATGAACATTCACCACCAGACTGATCACTCCAATTTCAAACTAGTATCCTCCTCCTAGCCATGTGGCTACACACAAAGTCCTGAAGAAATCCTGAGTAGTGATGTTCCGCTTTAGGCTAACAGTGCCAGTCTCAAACCAGCCATAGCCAGTGTTTCCAGCTCCTGCCTCCCCAGTTGCTGCAGCTGTTCCCTGGGTCAGAAAAGGCATGAAAACAATGGCCTTCACTGCTGATTGCATGCCCCCTGTTTTATCCCTGAATCTTGACATAAACATTTTTCCATGCCTAGCAATGCTAAACATTGCTTCATTCCCAGCTGATACTCATTTTAATTTTCCCTTCAGCACTGCTCTTCTGTCTCATTTGTTTGTAAACACCAAGCACTTTAGATGATTGTATAGGGGAATTTGGCTGATGTTGGAAGAAAGTTCCTTCCTTCTGGCTTTGTTTCCTAAGGGGTCACAAGCAGTGCTCCAAGGCAAGCACTGAACAAGTTGATTAATATGACCAACAGAGGAAGATGCTAGCAATATCTAGTGTGCATGACATGTGGAAGAAAAAGGTCTACTGAATAGTTCCCTTGCCTACTCTTGCATTGCACGAAATGCTTCCCATGATGTGTCTAGCAATACCAGCCAGCTGGGAGCATGATCTGCCAGAATGCTACACCACTGGGCTGCAGTTCCCCTTCCTCACTGAGCACGGCCCAGCCGCCCGTCTGTCCAGACGCCTCCTTGCTGTGGATCTTGGTTTTTTATGTTTCTTTAGGTCTATTGTTCTTATTGTCACCACTTCTCAATCATTCCTTTCTTCATCCCTTTGCGAAGATAACTCCACTCTCAGTCTGACTTGGCTCTTGCATTTTGGCCTGAAATCGCATTAATCCTTTCTCCATGTCATCTAACTTCAACCCAGGCCCTCAAATTCTCTAATAACACATTGCCATAGTTAATAGAAACAGACCAAGCTTTTCTTTTTTTTTTTTTTTTCTTTCAGAAGGGGAAAAGCTAAGTGACACAGGGTTTCTAGTTGCTTTTTTCCTGATGCGCATACAAAGAGCAGTCACCATTAGGACATAATTCAATTAGATAAGATCAGCTATCAGAGCTAATAAACTGACACAAAAATGAGCTTGTGCTGGCCATCAGCAAAGCCAGATAAGGAGGTAGCTTCTATCCTGTTAATTAGTTTCAGCAAATGTGCATCTGTTTGTCCCTGGTGTGAAATCAATACTGGGCAGCCCTCCTCTGAGCCAGGTCTCCCTCTGCCAACCCCATGGGGCCCACCCTGAGCTATCCAGCCACTCACCAGATGTAGCTGCATCTGCCCGGTTGTCCAGCCTGTTACTTAGCCTCGCCTGGGCTACTCTTCCACACCACATGGCTGCCTTTGTTCTCCTTGAATGCACATTTTATATACGGAGGGTGCCAAAGCAATATTGAATCCCTGCAGAGGTTCATCCCCAACTCAAGGAGAAGAGTTCTATGGAAATAGAAATTTCCATCTGCTAGTAGCGGATACAGTCAGCAGAGGCAAAAATGAGTGCTGCGTTTTAAAACATTTGTAGAGCCATGCCTTCTGGGGTTTGGTTTGGCAAAATAAAACCCCAGGCTGGGTCAGTTTCAAGGCACCAGAGTGCAGCACGGAAATGAAGAGATGTTAAAGAAGTATTTACCCTTTTGACCTGCATTTGCACTTTAACATCTCTGTCTCACTTCACATAAATTCATCTGATGGGGCTTCAGCAGCAGTGTCTGAAATAGGAAGCAGGAAACTTTCCAGAAATACAAAGTACCCTGACTGAGAAACAACAGAGTAGAAAATACAGTTGCATTGCTGTGGCTGACTTTCCCAGAACAAGGTACAAGTGAGTAACCTGGGCCACTACTAACACTTCCGTTGATACAAATGCACCTCCCAGGCAAAGACGAAAGCACCCTCTGGGAGAATGTGGCAGATGGGGGACACAGGTAACGCGAAGGGGGCTGTGGAGGTGCTGCTCAGCTGTGGGATATACTGCTCACCAGCAGTGACTGCCCTAACCTGCTCCAGAGAGCTGCAGTGACACTTGTGTGTGAGAGCTCCTTCCTTTTGCAAAATTACATACTTGTATCTCCTTCTACTGCTCCCCATGTTCCCCTGTGTTCTAGTTGCTCTTTAAATCATCTATTGAGTCTATCAAGAACTGAATAGCCTTCCCTTAAAACTATTATGAATCCTTAACCCCTTACAAACTCGTTTAAAGAGGTATTGTTTATCGTGAACTAGTGAGGTCACATTTGGAGTGCTGTGTCCAATTCTGGGCTCCTCAGCACAAAAAATTATATGGACTTACTGGACTGGGTTCAGCAAAGGGCCACAAAGACAATGAAGGGACTGGAGCATCTTTTGTATGAGGAGAGGCTGAGAAGGCCTCACTTTTGCAGTGAGGGTGCTGGCTGAACCCTGGAACAGGTTACGCAGAGATACTGTGGAGTATCCATGGTATCCACAACCCAGCTAGGCACAGTCCTGGGCAACCTGCTCTATCTGTCCCTGCATGAGCAAAATTTGCAGTAGATGATCTCAGGAGGTCTCTTCCAAGCCCTTCTCAGCTTCTGTATGCAGAGCCAGTGCTCTGATGCTTTAACATCCAAGATTTAAAACTGCAGCAAAACAAAAATCCCAAGCTAGGACCAACAGTAGCTCATGGCCTCTCGCAAGTCCTTCAGTAGTACGTGTGAAGTAGATATTTATTGACAGCTTTTGAATGTCATAAAAATTTGCCACAACTTCAGCTTGTGGTTTTTTCTTCACACTCCCTCTTACTGTTCTGTTGAGATGTCATTCAGAAGACATATCCTGTCAGAAATTCCTCTCCTACTCCCTTTGAACAGGAAAGGCATAGAGAAATCCAAAATAAAGTCCCCAGATCTATTTCTTTTCCTTAGTGCTGTTCACTCAGTTATGCCTTTGTGTCAAAATAGGTAACCCAAAACAAGATGAAGATACAAAAAATGGTGCAATTTCCTTGGTTTTCCCATGAATATTCCTCATAAGCCACAGCATCCAGGGACATATCTAGGAGCCAAGTCCTTCCCTAGTTTTTATACCACGACAAATTCTTTGGCTGTGTTTGTCCTTTGCCTTAAATTATTTTGATAAACGAATTCCTTGTCATGGAAATTGTACAAAATCCATCATGAACTGTGAAGTACAAAGATCCCACAACCGAATGTCTTTAAACCACAGCTCACTAGAAGCTGGGAGAAATGGGAAAATACTGGGAGGAATCTCTACTTTCTTGCCCTATTTCTATATTCTTCTTTAAGTATCTGCATCTGCAATGCCTCTCCCTCCATACAGGAGTGTTTTTCCAAACACAGGCCAGATATAGGAGCAGAGGTTTCCCTCAGGGTAATGTAAGGCACTTCACTGTGGGCCGAGCAGCAGCACGTGCAGAGAGCATCTTCAGTATTAATCTTGCTGTGGCTGAGCCACTGCAACACCCCTGCTAGGATTCCAGATTGCTGCTGTTGCAATGGTGCTCCTGCTGAGCAACTGCAGAGATCAAGAAGACAAGGAGTGAGCAGAGCTGTTGCTTGCAAAGGGCTGCCTTTGAGAAAGGTCTGTTCTCACCTCTGCCATCTGGATTGTCAGCATTCAGAGGGACTAGGACTGCAAGAACTGGTAGGAACACAGTTCCTCATAAACTCTCAGATCCTTAATGTTGTTCACAGAGTGCAGACATTTCTTCCAGCCTTAGCTTCACACCAACACTCACACCATACTGTTTGCATACACTTTATCAAAATATTTCAGAATTTCCAAAGAATATCAAACCCTCAGCAGATCTGGAGAATGGTGACACATGTACTGCAGACCTCCCTCTGTCTGCACAGGATGCAATGTCACCTGATGGCCTGCAAACTGAAATAGCATAATTTCTCAGAATGACAAGGAAAAAAAAATACACTTCCCCCTGGAAAAATAACATGTTTTGGGTGGTAGTGTTGGTCACTTGTTTCTGATCGTAAAGCAGTGTTTAGCCTGGCATAAAATTACTTTATTCTTGAACGGACAGTCCATACAGGGGCATATCTGGTGCCTTGCTGACACAGTTTCTCCAAAGAGTTTGCTCTTTCCACTAACACTCCGTCTTCACTTGCTTTATGCTGCTTCTTCACCTGAATACTTACCACCTCTTTCTTCCCCTTGGCTTTATCAAAGCCACTGTGTGTTTACATATTACGAGCAAATACTACGACTGAACCAGACCGGAGTTGCTTTTTCATTGTTAGGTCTCTGACAAGATTTTCATTACCTGGGCTTTCTCTGCGAGAAACCTGCAGGTTTAAAGATTCTCACTCCTTGTGTATTTATATCCCTCCTCAACTCGCGGACCTGCCTATTTGCAGCAACTAGTGACTGTGAGTCCTGAGGCATTTTAATTTGCTTTTTAACTGATATTGCCCAAGTCCAGCCTCCTTCCAGTGGCTCCCTCCAGTGGCAGGCTCCAGAAGCTGTTTTCCTGCAAAAATGTCATCTTTGGGAACCTCAATTTATAACTGCTTGATTAACTTCTCTATAAAAACATGCTGTTGGTTTCCTTTGTGTACTCAAGTCGCAGGATGGAGAGGGAAGCAGATTAATGTTCACTCTGCAGAGCAGAAGAGACTGAAAGAAGTGATACTGGGAGCTGACACATAAAATTTGCACAGAAGTAAAATAACAAGCAGGGACTAATAAGATCCAAGAGCAAATCTGCTCCTTTACAACCTCTACATCACCAATAAGAGCTCTTGGGAGAGAGGGAGTGACTCAGATACTTGAAGAACAGGCAAAAAGTGGAAGAAAAGTACGTAGCAGCTGGGAAATGAAAAATCCACAAGCCTATATTATAACCAGGCACACTGCAATTCTGATACGGCTTCATCAGCAAGGAAATGAGAAAAATCTCAGCCCTAGGGGGATCTTTATCAGCAATGAGGCAGGAAGAGCAGGTCAGCCCAAACCCTAGGGAGGAAGGCAGTCTTCACTTCTGCATTAGCATGAGGGACACAGACTCCAAATACGTCTTCCTCCTGTTAGCAAAGGCTAACAGGGACGTAGGTAGGAGATTGCTTACAGTTTTTGCGTTGCTCAATACCAATATGGATCCCAGAACATCCCCCTCCTTCTGCTTAAAAACTGAACAAATGGCATTGATTGTGTCCTACGTAACTACTTTTAATGTGGGAACCTTGCATTTCCAAGATGCAGCTGTCTTTGCCAGGAAACAAAATCCCCAAGGTTTTGAGCTCAGAGAAGCAAAAGTAAGTTCAGTTGTTTAATTGAGCCTCTGTAGGCTGCAATACAAAGGTGAAGGCATTGCAAGATAACACCATTTCAAACAAAAAGGCCAGTGCCTCCAGACTCAGATGGAAATATTAATGAGCAGCCTGTCTCCTACAAGTTTAGAGCGACAGCCATAAGGGGTGAAAGCAGCCAGAATCAATCCACCTGACTTGCTTTTTTAGCCTAGACTGAACTGCCTTAGAATAGGGAAAAGCTGAATCCAAAGGAAATACAACACCCCTAGTTTTGCTCTGTGAAATTTCCACCATTTCGCAGAGTGCATTTTGGTACAATGCAGACGATTCCTCAGCTGGAGAACAAGGGCTATTGCCATAACATTTCAATTGAAAGAAGAATGCCCTTATCAACCTGGCTGTCCTTTAGTCACAGGCAGGGGAAATTGGCAACGTTGATTCATTTAGCTCAGGCACATTCAGGTCAAAATCAATTATGTCAAAAATACATCACCTGCATTCAGTAAGTTTTTTAAAAAGGAAAGAGAGATATAGAATACAAGAACAAATCACAGCAGAATGGGGCTTGATTTGAAGCAAACGGATCATTTGCTTTGAAAGGATAAATATGTTGTTCACTTTGAACACTTCCCCAATATTTAACAGGTGATAAGGCAAAGAGACTAGGCTTAGCTTTGAAATCACTGTATCTCAAGGTCAAAGAAACGGGACTGAGCAATCAGGGGGGCAGCAGGAGGCCAGGATAAGAGCTCCCCCTCTTCCAGACATATAGCTCCCTCCTAAAGCTTCTTGAAGTGGCTTGAATGGCGCCTTCCTTGGGGGCAAGGCTTGAAACTGGAGAGAAGAGGATTCTTTCCTCTGACACTGAATGGAAAGGGTTGCTCACATAAAGGTAGTAGTCTCTGGTGAATACTACCAGCCAGATCCTGCAGAGACACAAACCACCTGTTCCTGTGATGACTCCCCCAGTGTCAGTGAGTGTGTCTCACCACAAAGATCAGTTTTCAGGCCAAAATAGCTGTGGTGTGATTCACCTGTGCATATCTCCATTCCACAGCAGTCATGCTATCAGAAGTTGAACCAAAGTGTAACTAGCTGAAAGCACATTATATTCTTTAGGAAAGCTATGGATGAAAAGCGATGGCCACAAAACACTCCAGCAGACGTGAAACAGTAAGTTTGGTCAGAACTGTGACAGTGCAAACCATCACAGCTCTGCTGATACTGCTACAGTTCACCCAATCTACATCAGCTGAAAATCCATCCCATTTTCATTAGATAAGCATATTGTGGAATCTCAAGAGGAAAAAAAGCAACTGAGACAGAGCTACCATAAAAAGGATTACTCTGAGGCAGAAGTGTTTATGTTAAAAATAAAGGGTGAGAACTGAGAAAGGGATTGTAGGAAAAGTAGCTGAGGAACCAAGTCCACCATCAAATAAGAGCTAAGCGGAAGACTGGGACTAGTTCCTCCTAATACCAGCTTCTGAATTTGCAGTCATTTGTGGTTGATTCTTGTATATTCAAGGGTGTGGTCAGGATAGAGGCAAGGCAAAGATAAGAGAGAGCTGGAGCTGCAAAAGAAGTTTTCTTGTTGAGGACAGGTAAACTTCTTCTAAGGTTCCATTCTGAATTTTCAGCCAGATGCTGGTTCCTATCCTATTGGCTTCCATGGAACAATTCTGAGATAAAAGACTAGCAGCGTATGATGTTACAGCCTTTTTTTTTTTTTAGGAGATCAAAATCTCTTTGCCACAGGCTCAAGTGTAGACCCCAGGGTTCTGTTTGTTCTCCAAAGCAGAGGATCCAAATCAAGTCTCTTAGTAGGTCTGTACCAAATACAGTCTTTGCATTTTCTTGGAAGCTGTAGGTCTGAGCATCATTCACGTCTTCTGCACAGACTTAGACTTTGTAAATGGCTGAGGCTGTAGCACAAGGCTGGCAAATGGCAATGAGAGAAAAACACCTGCATAGCTGTTGTGGAAAGCATCCTGTCTGTGAGCAGAGAAAGTTGCTTTTGCCTTGAGAGCTGCGACTTCTAGCTGAGTGTGACACAGAAGCTTTCTTTCCCCAGTGCAAGAGGTTTTGATCTCTCAAAGACTGCTGGTATTTATCTCCTGGCCAACCTTTTGGGCTGTTTCTCTGCTGAAGCAATGAGCTTGTCTCTCATTCGCAGAATATTGCCAGGTTTCCTAGCCCTGTAGATTCATCTCACTCAAACATTTTGGTGGCAAATCCTGTCATTGCTTCAAAGATACATTTACTTGGTTTCGTATTGCTTGGAGACTTGGATGGGCCCAGCCTTCATTCAGAGAGCCATAAAAGTGCAAATTGGCTGCAGTTCAAGTGTACTCATTCATCTCTTACCTGGCACCAGCAAGAGCGTAGTCCATGTCCATCTCTTACATGTGACCTCTAGTGAAAGGACACAGTAAGAGTAACCCATGGTGAATGTGATCTTTACCTCTGGTCTTCTGTGTTACACCTTCCACCAGCAATGGATACATAGATTTTATTTTATCCAGCATATTTGAAAGAAGGGTGCCTCCAAGAAAAAAGCAAACACTTCTTCCAAGAGATAAATTTCCAGAGCAGGAGCTCACTGGGGAACTGTGCTCTGGTTCAGGCATGTGAGCCTAACTGTCAGGTAGAGATTTCACATGGATTCAATCAACAGAAGATATATTTCCCACCTCAGCATTCCTCTAAGCTTAGGAAGAGTCGGGGATCTCCAGCGAGAATACTGCTAATGTTCTTAATTTCACAGATGGCTGAGTGAGTACTGCACTAGAAGCGACTGCTTTTGCGACACAAGTGCTTTGTTAGAACTTGTTCTTCTCTTTCCATCTAGTTCAATTTCAGGGAAAACTTTGGAATAGACAACACATGTAATTGCAAGAGAGAGATACTGTCTTTATAACTTACACTCCCCTTACACTCCAGTTCTCGTCTTTTCAGTTTAAGGGATATTTCTTTTGCCCTGTTGCTGCCAAGTTTCTAGTTTTAACCAGTTTTCTCAATGCATAAATGAAAAATGAATCATGTAGGCTGACTTAGCCTGGACCTCAGGTAGCTGATTTGAGGATGAGTCCAGAATCAAAGTTTCCCTTGTAAGTAGCCTGAATTCAACCTGCCAGAGATCTCACTGATCCTTAAGGCAGCTGATGTTGTGCATCTTTCTGGAGTGGCACAATTGTAAAGCAGACACCATGCCGAGGACAAGCATGAAGTAATACAATGCTTACTTCTGAAGACAGCCCTTGCGAAGAGTTGTAACATTTGTGGGAAGTGTCCCAGTTTCTGATTTGCAGCCAAGAATTGGTTCATTGCTTTGTTTTGCAGTGATTGATCACAAATCAGATTAAGTTTCTGGCAATAAGTGGACGACCTGGCACAGACGATCCCTCTCAGAATAAAGAGGACTTCTGTTGTATGTGAGTGGCTCCTGGGTTTTGCTGAGCAAGCAAGTCATACTAGCAGCAACAAATGGCCAAGTGATTCACAACACATTCTTTCCAAAGCCCTTCTGCAAAGTTGGGCTCAGGAAAGGGAAGAACAGGTGGTTATGACACATGCTCAGTGGTTTAAAAACACTTAGGTGCAGAGCATGTACAGAGTACCACTAAGATCCCACACTTAGGATGTCCTTGAGGCCATATTCAGATAACGTAAATTCTACCTTGTCCTCTGTGTTTACTGTAGAAGGAGCATTACCTTCTGACCTTTGAACAGGAAATCCGAAGTATTGAGCAGGGTGATATTTAAACACAGGGATTTAGAACTCACACGTGCCGTTAAAAATTCTGTTTCCCAGTATAGAATTCACAAAGGAAAGAGCTAAAGGGAAGAGGGCATTTTACAAGATTCCAGTTAGTTTTGAAAATAGTGGAAAAAACAGCTACTACCCCAGACACCAAGATGCCCATGCACATTCTTCTTTTAGATTCACTGATCTATTTGGAATACAGCTGTCCAGTATGTGTGGAAAACATCATCCACTGATTCAGAATAATACAGAAACTCATGAAAGTTGTTCCAGACCCAGATAATCTCCAGAGAAGATAAAGCTGAAAATCTGATTGGCTATCCCAACAGGCAAACTGTGAGCTGTGAACCACAGGGCTCAAAGCTTCGTGCAGCCTTTGACCATCAGTGGTTGATTGGCTCACTTCATCCACAGAGTTGTCATTTGTGATAAAATGACCGATATGAGTAAGGAACTTAGCAGCACAGACAACAAGGCAAACACTATGATATCGTTTCCAGACTGAGCAAAAGCTGAAAGTGATGAATGAGAAAATGTTATGATTGGGGATGTTCAGCCCTGAGAGGAGTTTACCCTAGATATTAAATAGGCATGTGTTGGTTGCTTTGGGCCGTAAAGAGATATGAAGAAGGTACTCTAAAAATGGTATACCATTTATCAAGCAGATAAAAGCACAGGTTACCTTGTCAGAGAATTCTCCACTAGGCCTAGGGAATATGAAATTAATTAATATGCTGAACATATAGCAGTGAAGGCATCAAGTTTGCAAACTTAGTCCAAAAAAGCACCAGCAGTTGTGGGAAGCTAAGCCACCCTTACATCTCTTCTGGCTGTAGGTTTCCCTCTCCATTTGGGGAGCAGGAAGGATGTGGATTGCATGTCCTGGTGATAATCCAGAAAGACAGCCACGTGGATTTTAGAAGGAAGAAAAAGAGGAGGAAAATAGCAACATTCTTAAAGAAAAACTAAAAGTAGTGTGTTTTGGCAAGTGGGAGGGTGTAGCAGAAGGAAGAAGTCCAGGCTTTCACAACTTTTATAGCTGCTGGTGGTCCTTTTCCTTATCAAATGAGCCCTGATAGCAATTGTGGGTGAAGGCAGGAAACACTGAGGAAAGTGGAAGTCCTGTACCTTCTCTCTCTATTCATTAAACTTTCACAATTGCAGATATGGAGTGGAATTAACCTGAACATAGTTCAAATTGTTCTTATGGTGTTTTGGTTTGGCCTGGATAAATGCCAGGTGCCCACCAAAGCCACTCCATCACTCCACCTCCTCAGCTGGACAGGAGAGAGGAAATATGATGAAAGGCTCAAGGGTCGAGATAAGGACCAGGGAGAGATCACTCACCACCGACCGTCATGGACAAAACAGACTGAACTTGGGGAGAAAAAGGAGTTTAGTTTATCACCAACCAAATCAGAGTAGGATAGTGAGAAATAAAACCAGATCTTAAAACACCTTCCCCCTACCCCTCCCTTCTTCCCGGGCTCAGCCTAACTCCCGTTTCTCTACCTCCTCCCCACCCCGAGCGGCGCAGGGGGATGAAGAATTTGGGTTATGGTCAGTTCATCACACGTTGTCTGTACCGCTCCTTCCTCCTCAGGGGGAGGACTCCTCACACTCTTCCCCTGCTCCACTGTGAGGTCCCTCTCACGGGAGACAGTTCTCCACAAACTTCTCCAATGTGAATCTTTCCCACGGGCTGCAGCTCTTCATGAACTGCCCCAGCGTGGGTCCTTTCCATGGAGTGCAGTCCTTCAGGAACAGACTGCTCCAGTGTGGGTCCCCCATGGGGTCACAAGCCCTGCCAGAAAACCTGCTCCAGCGTGGGCTTCTCTCTCCACGGGTCCGCAGGTCCTGGCAGGAGCCTGCTCCAGCACGGGCTCCCCACGGGGTCACAGCCTCCTTCAGGCATCCACCTGCTCTGGCATGGGGTCCCTTCCACAGGCTACAGGTGGATATATGCTCCACCGTGGGCCTCCATGGACTCCATGGCAGGGAGACAACTTGCCTCACCATGGTCTTCATCATGAGCTGCAAGGGAAGATTCTCTGCTCCGACATTTCGAGCACCTCCTCCCCTCCTCCTTCTTCAACGACCTTGGTGTCTGCAGAGTTGTTTCTTTCACATCATCTCACTCCTCTCTCTTCAGGGCTGTTTCACCGCAGGTTTTTTTTTTCTTCCCCTTCTTAAATATGTTATCGCAGAGGCACTACCACCGTCGCTGATTGGCTTGGCCATGGCCAGTGGCGGGTCCATCTTAGAGCCAACTGGCACTGGCTTTATCAGACATGGGGGAAGCTTCTCGCAGCTTCTCACAGAAGCCACCCCTATAGGCCCCCCCACTAGCAAAACCTTGCCATGCAGACCCATAACATATGGCTAATCAGAATCAGCTTTTACTTTTCAGAAAGGACACACATCCAAATATCGCACATCTATGTGACCACATAGGCAAAAATCTTCAGCATTGCCACCCTTGGGGGCAAAAGCAGTGTGATCCTACCCTCAAATGCCATCTCCTTGCTTCTATCGCTGCAACTTTTGCCCCGTCTCTCTTTTTGCAGCTCCCAGTCTGTGTCTCTCTCTTCTTCTAGCCAGCATGTCCTCTGTCCTCTTGAGACAGAGACATCAGGTGTCTTTACCTCAACAAGTGGTCTTGTTGCAGAATATTACTCATGATCAGTCCCTCAAAGATCCTTCAGCCCTTCATTCTAACACAAGAGCAGCTGAGGCTTCTTCTGTCCCCAAATACCAGTCAGGATTAACATATGACTGACTTAATCGGCTGCTGGCTGGCTGGCATGAGTTGTCACATCATGTCATTCACATTGGCAACACTGGTTAGTGGCACTTTGGAATTTTTTTCACCAGACTCCAACTAATCTCCTGCTGCCTGTCTGAATCCCACTGCACTTGCAGTGGACTTGACAACCAGGGAGTCAGTGAGTGCATATAAGCATAGCATCATCATTTTAAATGAGGGCCATATGCTTCTTTGACCGAGCACTTCTTTGACCAAGCACCAAGCCTGATATTCGGTCAAAATCAAGCTGTCTCCTTGGTATAACAGGACTCTGCTTTCCATGCTTTTCAAGCCTTCCAGTGCATGAAGTAACACAAACACTATGAAGCATGAATTACTAAATTTTTGAGCTGTATTCAGGTGAAAAATGCATCTGTTGTCGGAGAGGTGACCATTTTAATTAGTAATTTGCATTGCTGAAGACAGACCCATGCTGTAGTAACAGAAACATTTGTACAGGCAGTTGTAGCGAAACCCAGCAAGCTTTGTCAAAGAAAACAATTCATTTGCCTTAATCATTAAATTATTAATCAGATGGAATTGGTGCAGTGTTCACAATAGCTGCCCTGCTAAAGGAATCTCTGGGTAGTCACTTTTAATTGAAGTGGCATCATTACTGCAGAAATGAAACAAAACAGATGATCATAAGAGGTGACTTTAAAAGCATTGTGTCAAGAAAAAAGCCCTAGCTGATTTAAAATATGATCTCCATTGTGAAGGGAAAGTTTCAATCCTGCCCTGAAACCTCCCGCTGCTAACAAAACCATACAAAAAAGAAAGTTTTTCCTGTAATTTCCTAAAACCATGGAAGAAAAAGGATTGGCGGAGGGGCTTCCATGTAACCTCAAAATTTATTATTGCCTTCAGGGAAAGTATCATTATGACTTCTGATCATAATAGACCATTTTTTCCCCCTCTCCTCTTCTAAAAAGGAATGGAAGATGCCAGTTTGCCACCAATTCAGGGGTTTCACCTTGTTCACTTTCCCTGAACAAAGCTCTATAAACTGTTTTCCAATGACAACATCAAAATCCTTAATAGTAATTTTATCCCCAATGAATATTCGTGCTGTCTATTATGTAAGCTAAGTTGTACATATATACATAGAGCACCAAGGAGTTACTCTGTTACCTAAGGTTGATCACATGTAAAACATGGCTTCCCAGCTGCTGCTGTTTTCCAAGCCAGATCCAGACCACGTTCCTTCAGATCCCTCCCGAATCAGATATAAACAATTTTTTCCTTAGGTCTTTAGAGTGCTTTACTAATGCAGCTCTCTCCTAGACACCCCAGCCCCAGGGCAGTCTCAGGCTCCTTCTTCTGACAGACTTGAGGTTGATGTATCATTATAAAAGGCGTGAGGGTACCTGAAAGAGTTGTAAAAATGTACTGTGTGCAGAACTGTTGACTCTGCAAACTAAACGTTTGTTTTCCAATACAACATCCACTGGTTCTCTGATGCTGATTGTACAGAACATAAGTTCCATAATTTATTAAGTAATAGAACTTGTTACCATACTAAAATAGACCTTTTCCCCCTCTGAACCTGTTGGTTCTGTATGATATAGAGCGATGTTTTGGATAGGGGTTTCAGAATAACTGATTATTTGTTGGAAGTCAGGAGTGGGTTTGGTGCCTTGGTGTCCCGATCCAATGTTGGGGAGGTTTCAATGTGATCCCAAGGACAAGATTCAGACACGATCGGGGTCAAATGCTGTATAACCTTACAAACTTTATTTTGGCAAACTAAGAACCGGAAGTCAGGCAGGGAGGTAGTGGGGAGAAAGAGAAGGAAAGGAGAGAGGGAAAGAGGAGACTGAAGTCAGATGACCTGAGCAGGTGAGGAAGGGGGCACAGGGAAGATCATCCACCAGCACCACGGATCCAGCAGTGTTCAGTTGGCTCAGTCTCTATGCTGTCATCGAGGTCCGCAAGAAGCAGTTCCGAGAGGCGTGCAGGTGTAGAAGAAACCCCCCACAGGAGGACACACAATCCTTTCATAGAGGCCCCATGCTTATGCGCAGAGCGCGATTGTGTACATGCAGTTCGTGCTGTACGTGTGGTCTCCTCAGGCAGCCTTCTTCTGCTTCTTCACGTCCTGGCCCTTGCACAAGCACACAGTCGTACTTATCTAAAGACCTTTAGGGTGGTGTTTCCCGAGGCAGCATATCAAAATTGGGAAGTGGTAGTATAACGGCAATGTCGAGACAAACTTAATTTAGTATCAGTCTGCTACACTTGGACAGGAAAAAAACAAGGCAGAGAAACCTGTGGGAGGAATGTCTTTTTGTGTGTGTGTGTTTGTCCTTGATTTAAAATAAATTTTGGCTAGCAAATTTTTATGAAGGGGTCCATGTTTTCCCTTTAAACACCTCTGAATGTCATCTGACTGATTTGTTTGGCCAGCCTGGCTGCAGCACTCTGCCACTTCCAGAATATTGTAGTTACAAATCCTCACACACCCCTGTAACTTCATACATAATTTACACAATACGTCAGAGAACACCATGGCTGAATGATGGGCTCAGTGCTATGCTCCACAAATCTAAGAAGGAAACTGTACGTGAATGTGGGTACACCTCTTCAGAAAGAGTAGAAAGGAAAACACAACTTCTGCATTAAAAAAATGTAACCTTTCCAGTTTTCCTCCTCAAAATTCATTATCTTTTACAGTCAAGTGAATAAATTTGGTCTTTTTAGTATTAAGACACTGGGATGAAAATAAAAAAAAAAAATCCAGATACGTGTTTCCTGCAAAGGCAAGCATATGGTCTTATCATACGGCAAAGTCCATAACTAATCAATGGAAAGACTGAAAAGCACTGCAGATTGAAACCTCAAGGAACAGCTTAGCACAGCTGCCTACAGGATTTCTATGCATATAGAGAAGACATTTGATACCACAGAGCAAGGCAGTTACTGCTCGTCACAGAAATAAATTCTCCAGTTACCCAACTTCAAACACTATAACCTTTTCTACAGTGTTACCTGAAAAGCTCCCATGCTTAGCTAAGGCAATGAGTCTGCAAACAAGCTGATCTCATTTATTTACTATCGATAAGCTTTTTCTTTATACGTGAAGTGGCTGAGGAAAATAATAGAAACTATGTGGTTTTATTTGAGCATAAATTAAGTGTGATTTCCACAGCATGCATTTATTAAAAGTAATTAGCAATATAGCAGTGGCTATGAAGAATGCTGATCCTATTCTAGGGTCCATGGCACACTCAAATTTCTGCATGTGGATCCTATGCAGAGAGAGGAGAAGCTTGTTTGCAGGGAATCCTGGTGGTTTTTGAAGAGCTTCTGTTTAGCCCCTCATCTCTGTTGGCCTCCACACATGCTCTGAGATTCTCTGTCATAGCCGTGCTCCTTTCTCCCCATCTCCGTTGCTTCCAGCTCCCAGAAAACTGGTTTTGTCCTGTCCTGTAACTGCCAATAATTCTGCAAGTGTAATGGCAGTTTTAGCAGCTGAAGCCATGTAATGGTTGCAGGGTTTTCAAGAAGTTCAGTTTTGCCTTTTAGTGACATAAATGCAGAGGGAATCTAGACATAGCTCCATGTCCTGGGCCTCTGCCATTCATCTTCCATCAGTGGTAAGGAAAGCTGCACAGCTCAGGCTGCAGGCACAGTTCCTGTGCGTCAACCTTGATTGTGTGAAATGAAATCTGACATTTCTTCCTAACAAAGATACTTATTTTTTTAAAAAAATCAAACAGACTGTGTTGCTTTTGAACACCTAGACATCTTTCATAAGAGATGCATTTTCAGTGGGAAATTCCATTTGATCTTCAGAGTTTTGCCAGAATTGGTTCTCCTCTTTCTCGGTTGATTCCACTGTAGAAGAAAACTATACTGAAGTCAGCAGAGTTTAGCTGGAGTAGGCGATAAAAGAATTGGTCCTTAAAATCTGCAAACCTTTAGGCCACAGAGGTTCTTGATTTTCCATTTCATCAGATAGAAATTTTGCTTTGTCCTTTTCTTCCATGCAAATTCTACTCAGTCTGTTATTGCAGAATTATCTTCCTGTTCTTTTCTCATCCTCCAAAAAGCATCTCATAATTAACAGGATTAGAAGCTAAAGTCCTAACAGTGATCTACCATTACAAGAAGTTAATCCAGGTAAGACCATCCTTCAGATTTTCCTTAAGAAAAATAGAGAAAAATTCCTTAAGAAACATGTTTGGAGAACCCTGAGTAGATAGAAGCCTTTGAATCAGAAATGGGTTGTGTTACAGAGAGTCTTTTAATAAGTACCAGTAAGAGATGACAAACATGTAGAGAATACAAAGCAATAACATCCACAAAGTATAGTAATGGGTTATGCTCCGTGTCTGCAGCAAAGGTTAGTGGAGTGAAATGATTCTGATGAAAAAAAGTAATTTACGAAAACATGGGCAAGTGAGATCCCACCCTTTGCAAGTAAAAGAGAAAAGCAGGCCGTCTGTAGCTGGCCTACATCATACATCATGCTAGAGATGAGGAAGGTTTGGTTATCCATGAGAAAGCACAAGATCTCTGGAGACACAAGCAATGTGAAGATCTTGCTTTGGCTGTTCAAGGGGCACAGGGGAATATTGCCTTTGAACCACAAGAATTAGCAGGATGACATCCTTCTCATCATCTTTTCTTGTGGTTAGGCAAAACACTACCCCATTTACTGCTAGACGGGCCTAGCTGGGAGTGAAAAGCTGTTAGACCTTAATCAGGTGAATGTTAAAAGAAAGTTCACCCAGCTGCACAGCTGATACACAATCCAATGAGGAAAGGGACATGGGTAAAATAAGGCAGATCTTGCACTGGGGCATAATCCATTCAAAGCTGAGAGAGCGAAGGAGATAGCAATGGAGAGGGATAGCTTGCTGTTGCGTCGTGCCAAGTGTTCCCACCAGTTTCCAAGGGAAAATTCCTTGGTATAGTTCATGTACAATTAGTATGCTACTTGTGATACATGTCGATTCAGCTGGGATTCAGATGATTCTGTTGAACCCTGCTGCGTTCAGCCCTGTTCAAGGACATGCTCGTATGAAGACGATCTTGTTCTTGAGTGTTTTCAGTCAAACTGGACAGCGAGAAAGTAATTATCCCCATTTTACTGATAAGAAACTGGGGTGCAGACACACGAAATAACTTGCTCTGACTCATGGCAAAATTGTGATGGGCACACAAAAACAACACTGCTCTCCTAAAGCCCAGCTCAAAACCTTAGCCAGACACCAGCCTTCTGATCAGCCTGGGAGGAAAAAAAGTAACAATAGCCTGCTGTGAAGTGACATGCTAAATGACTAATATCACTGCATACAACAACAAAAAATTTATAGCGTTTTCTCTTCACCTCAGAAATGAAGTAACACACATGTTGTTTGGGGCTAGGGAATACCAGACGGGTTTGTACTGACTGTGCATATCAGCACAGACTCCAGTGAGCCTCTAACCTTGGGAAACTGATCTTGTCCACAGCTGTTTGACAACCAGACACCAAAGTCAGCAGGGGCCAGGATATTTGCTTTAATACTGGCCTTCAAGTATTTAAGGAATCTTTTTGGCAGCTTTGCAATTTTCAAACGTTTTCAGTGATGCAAACGCATTCCCGTCTTGCCTGAACTCTTTACTTGGACTGATGTGTATTCAGTATCATTTTAGCCTGACCTGATTTGAAATGGAAGAGGTTTTAAATCAAGAAGAGTGTGGCCAGCAGGACGAGGGAGGTTCTCCTTCCCCTCTACACTGCCCTGGTGAGGCCTCATCTGGAGTACTCTGTCCAGCTCCCCAGTTCAAGAAAGATGAAGAGCTACTGGAGAGAGTCCAGCAGAGGGCTACAAGGATGATGAGGGGACTGGAACATCTCTCCTACGAGGAGAGGCTGAGGGAGCTGGGCTTGTTCAGCCTGAAGAAGAGAAGGCTGTGAGGGGACCTAATAAATGCTTATAAACATCTGAAGGGTAGGTGTCAGGAGGATGGGGCCAAGATCTTTTCAGTGGTGCCCAGTGACAGGACAAGGGGCAATGGGCACAAACTGAGGCACAGGAAGTTCCGTCTGAACATGAGGAAGAACTTCTTCCCTTTGAGGGTGACGGAGCACTGGAACAGGCTGCCCAG
>Ga0065711_1039110_pt1 | contig 18115 bp, 7 predicted proteins | sample Hoacrofraction12_FD_59098 | JGI IMG/M metagenome (GOLD analysis project Ga0065711, IMG submission 59098) | Hoatzin crop microbial communities from Cojedes, Venezuela - Epithelial fraction 12 v2 (version 2) | ecosystem: Host-associated > Birds > Digestive system > Esophagus > Crop | place... | reverse complement strand
GGGCAATGGGCACAAACTGAGGCACAGGAAGTTCCGTCTGAACATGAGGAAGAACTTTTTCCCTCTGAGGGTGACGGAGCACTGGAACAGGCTGCCCAGGGAGGTTGTGGAGTCTCCTTCTCTGGAGATACTCAAGGCCCGCCTGGATAAGGTCCTGTGCAGCCTGCTGTAGGTGACCCTTGGCAGGGGAGTTGGACTAGACGACCCACAGAGGCCCCTTCCAACACTGAACATTCTGTGATTCTGTGAAATGGTGCACACAAGCTATTGCAGCTATATTATTCCAAAGTATCTAACCAGGTCCTCTGTTGTCACTGTTAAAAACACAGCCAGACCCACAGTGACAGGAATCTTACTGGGTTTGAACTCAAATATTGATAGTGTTGAAATTTTCTGCAAGCAATAGCTCAAACTAATTTTGCTAGTCACTTAATTTAAAAGATTACTTAAGCAGTTTTGGCTAGCATCTCCATCAAGAAAAAGTCAAACAAAGATTTGAGCAGTTACTTCTTTACCAAAGGAAACAAGAGAAGTTCAAACAGAAACCTTTCATAGTATCATAGATTGGAAAAGACCTCGAAGATCATTAAGTCCAACCATCTGCCCAACAACACCATACTTACTAAACCATATCCCTAAGTGCCATATCTACACGCTTTTTGAACACCTCCAGGGATGGGGAGTCAATCACCTCCCTGGGCAGCCTGTTCCAACGTCTGACCACTCTTTCAGTAAAGAATTTTTTCCTAGTATCTAATCTAAAACTTCCCCTGACACAAGACCTTTCCCCAGGATTCTGAGTCTTAAGTTAGGATCTGAGCTTTCCATCTTGAGCTTCTGCTTTTAACAATGCTATTTTTGTTGTACTGCAGAGCCATTGGAAAAACAACTCAGAGGCCTTCCTACTCCATGACACATCATATTTTGATACAGGAACATGTAATGCAGTAAGATGAATGTCAGTTTGACACATCCCGCAATAACTGAGAAAGTTCACCAAGTGTCATTTAAAACAGAATTTGGAGACTTACGTTGTCATCCTGGCTTAGAGCAAGTTTAGTTTATATTCTTGTTTCTTTTCTGATTGAACTGTCATAGCTCCTTGTCAAGTTACTAGCAATGTAGATTCTTGTAACTGTGTAACATTTAAATCTTAAAGTTGCATTACCTGTATTATGTATACATTAACATTATACATTAACAGCTCCCATTCAAAAAACCCCTCCCATCTTTCAAGCCTTTTTTACAGGAGAATGTATTTGTGCAACATTTTATTTAATAAAAATATTTTTTCAAGAAGGAATAAAAGGAAGAGTTCACTCTTAAGTTGCACACGGTAATTTATGAGCTCTCATCAAGTTCACAGAATCAGAGAATGTTAGGGCTTGGAAGGGACCTCTGTGGATCATCTAGTCCAACCCCCCTGCCGAAGCAGGGTCATCTACAGCAGGCTGCACAGGACCTTGAATATCTGGAGAGAAGGAATCACTTAACATTTGTATTTTGCTGATGGATAAGTGTGCTGAAAAAATATATAGTTAGGAAGTTCAGAAGCCAGCTCTTTAAGTTACTCTTCCATATGCACGTCTATCAGTCTTCAAGGCACACAGTATTTGAGTTTCAGGTTACATAACCACAGAAAGATTTCACTGGAGGCCTATAAAACATGGTATGCTACAGGCAAGAAACCTGTTCAGTGTTGTAATTTGTATCGTTTGGAATGCTCCAATTAAAAAAACCGCAGCTTACCAGACAGGTGACATCTTCTCACTGATGTACACTTACCTGCTACAAATTTAGCCAGAGATTTCAGTAAAGAGGGAAACTGAGTAGCACAAACACCTATCAAGCTAAAGGTTGCTCTTCTGCTGTCTACTTCAGCTCTTGTAATGGATACATCCACTGTAATCAAATACTTCCCACTGCCATTTGTCAACTGCTTAAGCTGCATAAGTCCTCCTCAGAGCTGTGACATTTTTTCTGGTTGTATTTACTCATCAGATGTTTTTCTTTGTCTAGAAATGTTATTTAATTTAAATGTTAAGTGGTGTTTTACATGAAAACGTCTATTTGGATCTATTTAGAAGTCAGGTTCCTTGAAAAACAAGAATATTGCCATGGTCATTTGGGCATTACTCATTACAAGCTGTGCAAGACTGATCTAGAACATGCCACTGGTCATGCCTCACACCCCCAAGGACCTTAGTCTGGGGGGCCTAAGCACAACTCATAGTAGCCTCAAAATAGTGAGAGCAGACTCCTTAGAGAAAACACTCCATCTGAACCTAATCAATACTAGGATACCCTATGCTTTTTATTTGCTGCAGTTTTTATCACAGGATTAGTTCACCTCACTCAAAATTTTAGGAAAGTTACAAAATTCAGGTATCAAGTACTCTACCAACATACTCAGGTCTTACCTTTGTCTTGTCCCTCATAGAACCTTTTCCCAAAATAGACATTTTTGTCAGTGTTTCTTCTTGTAAGCGCTTTAGAGAATTGCCACGTGGACCCAAAAGTTTTCCCACAAAGTTGAACTGTAAGAAGACAAAAAACCATCAACCTCTCTGGACTTACACATAAACAAGCAAACAAAATGGCATATTTTGCTGATCAACTTTTTGTTCTAGGTGCAAACAAGTATTAGATCATAAATTACACTCATTAAGTACAACTGTGTAGGACAGTTAACAGCATGTCAGTAGCTCCACCAGGTACCACCAGAAACACAGAAGTATCTGAACTCCAAGAACTTTAACAGTATAAAGAGAACTTCATGTTTATGCCATTCAATGCTCAGATCAGATGTGCTTAATCTGCAATTCAGTTTTTCAACAGTTGTTACCAGGTACATAACCATAAAAACAAAGCTGGCAGCAGTCTCACAGATAGAATACCACAGCTCTGGAGAAAAAAATTTCTTAATTGTCTTCTCCTCCCTTGAAAATTTATGAAGTAATACAGGAACCTATACAGTATACCCTACACTAAAAACCAGAAACTAACAGGGAATTAGATCAGAATATAAGCATATAAGTGTAGTCCCATATCAGATCAGCACTCAAGATCATCTCAACTGCCACTACCCCCTTATCAATGAAGTTTACCAAGACAGTTTTAGGCCCAAGTGAAATACCATGATGCTAAAGACTAAACAGGCTTAAACCACTCACTTGTGGCCTCAAGTTTACAAAACAGTTTTGTAAGTTCTGTGACTGTTTCTTCTACTGTCACTAAAAGGCCAAGGTGGGCTGCTTTGATCTCCCTGTTCACCTGGAGAAATTTGAAAGTGCTTGACAGTGGGGTAATAGAAGATCAAACAAAATCCTTTGTTGCTACATGGGAAGTGCTGATGGAAAAGCAGCCCAGCTGCATTCACTCTTTAGTGCAAGAGTCTACAGCTCCAGTTCACCTGCTTCAGCTTTAAGCCAAAGGAAATGCAAGCATTAAAAGCCTACTAAACGTGAAAATACAATTTTATTCCCCTTAGTACCTGCAAATTCAATTCCCAATATAGACCTGAGTTAGAACCTAGATACAATTGAGCAAATTGCTTATGGATGACTCTAGACTACAGAAGCCATTAAATTTAAGGCCCTTCATGAACTAGTCTTTTCTGAAATTATCAGACCAAATCTCAAGAAAACCTCAGAGCAATTTCTTTAAGTTTGTTTTATCAGGTATATTCCATTTTTTTCCCCATACAGGTCCCACGATAGTCAAGGAAAACATCCATAAGAAATAGGTTGCCCAGCAAAACAGTAGAAATCTCCTTTGCTGAGAATATTCAGGACTCGGGGCCACTGATGGGGCCCTGTGTAACCTCATTTACAGTCATGATTTCAACAGGAGGTGGGACCAGATGTTCTCTAGAAGTCCCTTCCAACTTGGACTGCCAATTTTATTATTACTGAATGTACAACTGCAAGGAAAGCAAACTGAAGCAATTCATAAGAAGTCTGAACTTCAGAGTCAATCATTCCTTGTCAACAGTTTCCTTAAATAAAGGATCATTACTTATGAACAAGGAGTTCACAGTTAAGCTCAAGTTAAAGCTTTCATATAGTAGAATATCACATCAATTTTTCAAGCATTACTTAAGATTACTTAAGTCTACTTTAAAATAGCCTTGTAAATTATTAGGAACGAAAATAAACACTGCATGAGAGACTTAATTTACAGTAAAGTATGCTGAAATTTCAGAATGTTGAGTACTTGCAGAATGATATAGCCTTAATTTCTAGCAGTAATCTTCATTAAAATATTCAGATGAGGTTTTACTCAAAACATTTGACTGCTATTGAGGAGTAGGCCAGCATGTATTTAACTATGCAACACAGCCCTGAATATCACTTAACTAGAACAAACAACTACCTGACAATTAAAAAACCACAAATCATAACAAACAGCCTGCAATAAAAGTAAAATCCAGTTCCTATACAATCAATGTAACTAGAAGGCTTCAGAGCTCAGGGAAGACTTGGGTGTTCCAAAGCATAATCGTTTACTCCAGCTGTATTATTTTAATTACAGCCAAATAGTTTAATGTTTTGTATATGTAAAACTTGACTTACAAAACTTTAATACTACTAAAAGTTGCTGTCTTCTCAAAAAATCTCTAGCATTGAAGATAGACATTATGGTAGTTATACAAGTAGCTGCACACACGACATGTTCTAGACAGCACATTTAATGAACATGAAAATGTATTAGCTGTATCCTGAGATCCACTGAATTATTCTTTCTTGTGCACTCTGGCTCCAAATATTAGATTTGACAAATCTGAAGCATGAGAAACCTGTGCTGAAAGTCTGAAATCCTGCTCATTTGAAAGCCCGTATCTCTAGATAGCTTAAAGACACAGTGAAGGTTACTAAGAAGTGGCTTACACAATGCAGTCCAACAGCCTTTTCATTCCAACATAACAAAGCTAAAAAGCTTTGGAACATTGTAAGTTGATTATTCCATAAACAAATATTACTATACTGAATGAACCCTTTCAAAGTAAATAGTCTTTTTTCTATTGAACAGGTAGTGATTTTGTTCCAACCATTGGTTTATTTCCCTTTTACACCATATTAGAAACATCTGATCAGTAGAAGTTTGTTTTGAGATATTTCATAGAGATATCAACCACTAAGTTACTATTAGTGTTTATACACTTTATCCTCAGTAATCAAGGAGAAGGACTCAAGCCTAAAGGTACAAAATCACCACACAGTAAGAGACAAGTTTTCATTACAGAATTAACAAATTCAACGTATCTGCTGATGAACCAGAAGCAAGTCAATCTGGCAGATCCAAGCTAGCTCTTGCATAAGACGCTCATGTACAAATTTATGGGCACTTCCCACACGTCACATACCTAGAGTTTCTTTGTCCACAATAAGAACGAAAACCACATTCAGGTCTAGCATTGAACTAAAGCTTATAAACTATCTGGCTTGGAGGCACCAGATAGTAAAAGACATCTGAGCAGCTCTGTACAAGTCAGATCAGTCATATTCACTAGCTCTGGCTCAGAATCAGACATGCCAGAGTCCTCTTCACTCACCCTTCTCCCTACTACAGCACGATCACATCTCAGCTGCCATAAATACCCAAAATCCTCCTCAAGTTCACTAGCTTCTGTTTCGCATTGTATTAAAGCAGTTGCACTGCTTTCCAGCACAAGCTGGTCTGGAAGCTATTGCCATATTCACAGCTCTACACAATAACTGAACTCCGAAGAGCCAGCCACGAGTGTTACTTCTACACCAGAAGAATCATTATTGTTAAATCAAGGACTGTCTACACATTAAGACAGCTTCTGAGGCAAGAATGTGAATATTATGGATGACGGTATGTAAAACAGAAGATAAAGTCCCCAACTCAAAGTTGCTTCTAGACCAGCTCTGAAGGATATGCTAACTATGGTACCTCAAACAAAATTACAGAAAAACATTTAAGTCATCTTTGCAAAAACACTGTCAAGATTCAGATTAAAAGACCTGGGAGGAGACAATTGGAGACGATGGGAGAAAGTGTTGCCCCAGCTACAGTTCAAGCCAAATAATGCTCCAGTTGTGATAAATGGTACCATCCATAGTCTTACATTATTACAAAATTTCACCAGATGTACTTTTTTTGAGCAAAAGGATGCAAGATTTGAGGGGTGTTCCTACTTCCTAAAACCTCTGAACTCTGAAAGCACATCCTGCCACATCTACACCACTGGTTTACTTTGTGGTTAAACATTCACCATGAAGGGCAACAGCCCCTTCTCAAATTCCTCAGATATGAAATTCTGTCCCTGGCCAGGGTGTCCACTAGCCCATAAATATTGGTTAACCTGTAAAAAGGAAACAAATGCATGCTTTCAGTTATCTCAAACTGCTGTATAACTGCAAAATCACCAACTTAAAATGAATTTTTAATCAAAAAAATTTATAATGGAAATAGAAAGAAATGAATCAATAATCAGGTTTCTGCTTGAAAATTATTCCTTCTCTAGATATTTATAAATCCTTCTTAAAGAAGCACTTTTGCAGATATAGGACAATGGAGATTTTGGACATCACTGCATAACACCCATTTCTTCAGAATCCCCAAATCAAAGTACGACTTTAACACTTATATACAGACTTAATTCCTTACCAAATCACTGCTTGAAACTGTTCCCTGAAAACCATTCTGAAGAACACACAGCTACAAAGAGTATACAAGTGAGACATTCTCTTCATAAGCATTTGATCTGCTATATGTCTTTCAGCAGAAAAGGAATGCTATAGTGTTTTTAAGTGTACATATTACAGAAAAGTGGATATAATAGAAAAAATAATCCTTGTTTATCCACACCAAGACAAGTCAGCTGAGAATGGTTCCTCCAGCTTAAAATACTCAGTGAATACATAAACACTTGACCTAATACTTTCCTGTAAAGCTCTAAGCAAGCCGATGTCATTAAAGCCACAGAAAGCATTCTTAGTATGTTAGCTCTCTGCAATGGTTCCTCTGTGATAGGGTCACTAGAAAAAACAAAAATAGTTGAATACAGATTCAGAGCACTTTCCCTCAAAATGATCTGAAACCAGTAGAACTTCGAGATTTTTGTTATTCATATCAAGAAAACAAGGTTCTATAGAAAGGTTAATATTTCAAGCATCTAGGTACCATGAACTACTCTCTCCACACACAGTAATAGGTCTTTAAACATTCACAACAGAAAGCTTGGTCAATTACTTTGAAGTTGCTCAGAAGTTATCCCCGTTATTACACTTGAGGCTTCTTCCTCCATGTCGCTTAGTTACACAATCTTATGTTCTCATTCCTACTCTAAGAAATATTTAGAGCTAAGCTATTATGAAAAATTGTTTTTTGACTAGTCATGTGATTAAAATATTAGTCTCTCCATGACTTTGCATAACAACTGCAGATATAGTGTATATATGACATTTTAAAATAGATATTTTCACTTTCAAAGTTGAGCTAAAAGGCTTAAATGGATACCAGTTCTGTAAGTCAATAACTTTTGAGAATATATATTTAAAGCACCACTTCAGGGAACACACCACAGACCATTTCTTATCAACTTCTGAGAGTCACCCAGTATTTAAGTGCAATTCTATAAGCAATTTTTAAAATAGTCTCCTGTCACAAAACTGCAATAATTGTTCCCATAGTTTTGATCCATCTCAGAAAACCATAATAATTCCATTTATCATCCACAGAAGCTATTTTTCCTCTGAATTCAGAACACTGGAGTTCACTAAACTGTCAAAGCAAAATCAGATTTCTGAGACTAAACTACTTCATGATGCATATTAATTAAATGCGTGGGAGGGGGATAACAGCCTCCTGCTTCACTTGTATACATCTAAGCTATGAAACACCTTTCACACATGCGGGCATTTCAGAGTTGTAGGAAAGATCCAGAGAGCCCCTTCAGCAAGACAACAATATCACAACCTTCCATGGCCAGCTCACTTATTCTGCCTTTAAGTCTGTGCAAGTGTGAAAATTTTCAGTCATGAAATGCAACAGAAGTTTAAGGGTCACATTTTCACACTTGACCTAGAGCCAGCTGAGATATTCATCTGATCAAAGAACAACGTGTATTAAATCACCTTGGACTCCACTGCCTAAGCTTATAAAATCTCATTCTGCAGTTTAGACCTCCAGCTTTCATGTGAACTTCTACATGTAGGTAACTCGATTTAGAACCGAATCCTACCTCAAAATGTTGGTCCTTTACCTATGAGTTTGCATAAAAGCCCTAACCTTTCTAATCCTTGCTTGTAGCATGTCCCAGTTACAAGAGGATTGTAGAAAGCATTACCAAAGCCTATTCCAGCCTCACCTAGATGCCTCAGATTAATTACCATATCACAACAATTCAGACTTCTCATATGAATCTACAGAGCTGGACCAACCTGAAAAATTCATAAGATTGCTTACAATCTGATTTTGAAAAGACTTGACTGGACCTTGAATCTATAGAAGAGTTACCACCAAGTTTGTTTTAGCGAGTAAGACTATGTCAACATATCAAGACATTAATTCAGGTATTTTTTTTAATCTGTACAGGAGTCTATAAAGAACACAGGAAGAAATTAATTCAAATCCACTACCAGCCTCAAGTAGAAACTGAACATAACTCCCGGGACTATCTTGGCAAATTATTTCATAAAGCAGATAAAATTCAGGCTGTCTTGGTTATTGCTGTCACCTTCTATCAAGGTCCAGACAAAAAAAATCACTTAAGCCAACTACCTCTAGCATGAGATATTAGGTTTGTTAACATTGCCAAGGTTTGAGCAAGACAAAAGATCCTAGCAAAAGCATGTAAATACATAGTCCCACAGAAGCAACCAAGAGCTGTGAAGTAGGAGGCAAGTTAAACACACCAACACAGACACTCAACTGTTTGTGCACTAAGTAGAAGACCAGAAACTCATAAGGTTTTTTTCAGGGAGAACAAATATTCCCAAGAAAGAGAAATGCCTACTTTTGAATCTGAGGTCTACCAGATTCTTTTCCAATAGAAACCCAGTTGCTCTGAACTTCAACTGAATAGCTTTCTGCTGCAGTTAACCTGTCACCTTCCAGGGCTGTCAGATGTAATGAGGCTGAATTTGCACAGGACCCAGCTACAAGCCCGTGAGAATATATCTGACAGGACAGGTAATGTGAGCAGGCATCATAATGCCAAGTTGATCAGATCAGAGCTAGGATTGTCTGACCCGTGTTGAGGCCATTATGATTTATTCAAGGAGTCAGAGTTAGAGGCAAGTTTTAAAAAGGAAAAGGGTAATGAAATACTTAACGGAAACTTAGTTAACCCTGTGTCAGGTCTAGGAAGCTGTCTTAATGAGGGTAGTGCACTGGTGGGCTGTTTTGGTCCAGCAACCTCATTTATCACAAAAAGGTATGATTGATATTTCATTAATCCTACTGATATACCTAAATAGCAGAGGCATCTTTGCTTGCCAGAGTCATCACCAGCAAATGTAAACAAAGGAATAATTTCTGCTAGCAAAATCACTTATATTTGTGGTTAGTTTCATTTTCAGATATTAAACTCTTAAAGATTTAATAACTTTGATACTTCGCTTTTTTTAATCCTGTTTAAAAACAGGTTTATTTATTTATTTGTGAAATACCTTTTCTATTTATAAAGTTGAAAAAAATTAAGTTTTTCCTCATCACTTTCTGGATACCAGTTTGGGTTAAAACTGTCAAACTTGGGTATCTCAGTGCTAGTTTGAGAGATTTATCAATTATCGTAGTGACTTGGTCAGCTTCAAACAGCAGATTCTTAGTTCAATAACACCAAAACCACTACACCTCCTGAAAGGATGGGAGATGTCTTTTGGTTCATATCTTGCCTAATAGCTATCTGGATTAGTGTTGACTGCAGGCATACAGAAACAAATGCCAGGTTACCAGAACTGCTCTAAATTCAATATTCACGTGCAGAAGAGCTTTTTGCAAAGATTTCATCCATATTGAAGTCTTGAGTTTCATTCTGCTAAAGCATTTGTCACCAACCCTGATCAGGGCGAAGAAGAAAATCAGTCATAAATCAGAACCAAGTCTTTTAACCATTTTCCTGACAAACTACCACCTGAAACTTCTGCAAATGACATATTTGCATTAGTACTAACACCTCTTGTAGGCAAAAGGGTCTAGAAAACAGTATACATGCATGGAGAAAAGTGGCAGAGGCATAAAGCATTTATGTGAAGCATCATTTCAGATTTAGAAGCACAACATAATACTTTCTGCTTAAGCTCTGCAGAATCTGAATATACAAATGCATGCACTCTAAATACAGCTCAGTGAAACCAAGATGACTGGAATGATTTCCTCTCTACCCCAAAACACTTCATAAAGCACCTCTAATTTCTGAGCCTTCCTCTGAACACACTCAACAGGAAGATGAGTATTCAGAGCAAACATTAGTATGTAAGAAACCTGTTCCCCTGTGTACTGGCATTCAAAACTCATGTCACTCCCTGCATACTACACTATGCCAGAATAAGGCTCCCAGTTTGCAATGTTGAAGCTATGTCACTTCATACATTTTATTTGAATTTATTAGATCTCAAATTAAACAACAAGCCTGGTCCTAGTAAACAAGTGATACTAAACTGCAGTGACTGCTTGTGGGTTAGGGTGGGTGTTTTTCAGAGAAATTCAAGAGTACCTGTCATAAATCTGAATTCATATTCATCTCCTAGACTACTCCTACACAGTGAGAAATTTTAATTCCTTTTGACTATAAGGAATCTTTAATGAGTAAGCTTTAAAATAAACATCTATGTATATGTAGTAAAATGGAAATTTCTAGGAAAAAATTGAGTCCCCCTATAATATCTGGGTCAAAATCATCTTAAATAGAGAAGACCTAGGATTTTATTTGCTGTGGCAGAAGGGAGATCTGTGAGCAGAGGTACCAGTATTCTGCAGCAGAGGTACCAGTATTCTGCTTTCTGGGGAGAATGTCTTAGTGGAGACATAGGAACTCAAATGGCAGAGCCATTCTGCACAGCAGTTGTACTCTGTGCTCCCTGGGCCCAAACAAAGCTTCAACGTAATCCTGTATGTCTACCTGGAAGTTTCTTCCCATAGCACGTACCAGGCTTTATTCCAGCTCAAAGACTATCTCCAATGACCAGAACTACCGAGCACACAGCAGAGCATACCTGCCCTTTCAAAAGATGGCAGGGGTTTCCTCCTAGCTATCCTAAATAAGAGTATCACCAGTGTGAAGTCCTTTAAAGAAAGCTAACACTACATAAAGAAGCAGAAGCATCTTTCAAAGGGAACTGTTTCCCTTTTCAATATCCATTTCTCCTTTCTTCCCCTTGAGCTCAAGTGCCTACACCTCAACAACTGTGAGAAAAACATCCTGATTACAAACCCTGACTACATAAGCTTCCCTCATCTTTTACATTCCCATCTTTATGTTCCTGTATGTTTGCATGTAGCTCTTCCCAGTCAAAGATGACCAAGTCAGAATTCCAAAGAGGTGCCCACATATAAGTGGCATGCAATCTTGAATTGACTAAAGCAGTATTTCATGAAACTGAACAGCAGTAAAACAATCCCTGCAAGTTACCCAGCACAGTGTGAGCAAGACTGACCATATGGAAAAAATATTTAGAAAGAGCCTTCCTAAAGACATGGAGGAAGGAGTTCAGGAATTCTTTTTCTCCATGAGCAGAAACAGAAGCAGTCTCAAAATTTCTAGCAGGAAGAAAAAGCCATTTCAAGAGTGAAAAAATGCTACTCTCCTTCTTATAACATTAACCCTGAAATTTAAAAAGGGACAAAAAGAATGAAGTTCCACGCCTACTGAAAGTTGAATAAATGCTCCCAGGTAGAAATATTTTAGTGCAGCATAATACTTGGCAGTAAAGTAGTGCTAAGCATTCCTGGAGGCCAGAGATAACAAAACAGTCCCCACCTCTCCAGAATAATTTAGTAGTGCAGATTTAACTTATTCAGGATCAACAATGGCTGAAACTTTACAGGACAAGAAGAAAAAGTTTACACAGAGAGTTCCTTTAGTGGTACATTTTAAGCTGCTCTTCTACCCTACAATAAGAAAGTTTCAACATCTGGCATCAGAGTCAACTTAAACATATTTCATTCCTTTTGATATTCTGAAAAGGATTATGCTATCCTGAAACTGCGATTAATTTATCATTTGTTTTCAACATACTATTCTGTGTGACCAGCAATTCTTCCCTGCACATTTATTCCAACAAGAACCATTCCTACCTTAGAACTTCTACAGAACAGCCTGCAGAACAGGAACATTAGAGATTGTGAATACTGTTTTAAACGTAGTGGTTAAAAGAATAGTTAAGATACTAGTGGAGTATTTTTATAAACACTGAGATTTATCCAGTATGAAAATTAGGCTTACCTTAGGGAATTGTTTTACTGGAATCAAAACTTTCTGTCCCAACTTCATATTTTTATTGATGACTACATCAATATACTTCTCTTCTTCCTTTCCTTCCCCTTTTTGGAATTTTTCAATCTCTGTCAAAGGAAAAAGGTTAGTTATTTTCTCAATTTAATACAATCTAAAAACTAAGAATCTTTGAAGACAGTATAAATTAAAAACTTTAAAACAAATACTGTATGGCATAATGCATACAGCATGAAGTGTAATTAATACATACATAAAGAGGTCAGTGGGGTAAATCATGTTTTGCTTTTTCAGGCTTTTTAATACTCATGTTCATATCAGCACCTTGAATTAGCATTGCAATCATTTTAAATGCTATCTTTTGACTTAGACACATTTATGCTTTATATGGTTCAAGCAGAAAAAAATATTCTTAGACACTTTTATTCATTTTTAAACTGAAAAGCTTACAGCATAGTTTAATACTTGACTACTTTATCCCTCTATATTATAAAAATAGAGTTTTAGTGCTGTTGTCTACAGTGCACTTAAGCAAATTTCAAATCAATCTTTCATGATTTCAGGAATGTAATTGAGGCACATAGGTCATACCCGAAAATGTGAGATTAGTTCATATCAATGACAACAGAATCAGGAATGATATTAGAAGTTCAAACCCACACTGCATGACTACTCATTCCAGAACTACATACAAAACTAGTTCTTGATGATAATTCTCTCTAAATATTGATTAGTGTGCTAATGAGAAATTGCAGATTTCATTTTCATTGGTGAGGAAACATCAGCATAAAAGGAGACTGAAAATGAAGCACTGCCTAAAGTCTTTGCTGGACGGGAGCCAGCCCACTGAGTTGCAGTGTTAAACATATTAGCACAGAACACACCAAAATCCAACCAATTTCAGAATTGTGACAAGAGTTCTCCTATGGACATCTAGCATTTGTTCTCCCAGATCTTCAAGTATCTTGTTAGTTTCTCCACAACAAAACACACCCTTCTACTCAAGCAGTAGAAGTTATGATATTTATCAAGATCTTGAAGTTTCATTAGTGGAAATGTGATTTTATGCCAACAGGAAACAGTAACAACAAACTTATGAGTGCAGAGATACAAATCAAAAAATATAGAAGGACAAACAATCCTTCAGATAGTCTTTAAGAGACAGTTAGGTTTGAAAGTACTTCCACTGAAAAACAGAAGGAGTAGTTAACCAAAACATTGCCTACTACTGAAAAAATCCATGCATCATTAGCAGCGTTGTTTAAAATACCAGTCCATTCCCATTTACCACAACAGAAGTGAAGATGCCAACATCTTCCCCAATAACTCAAACTCCAGCCTTCCATGCAAGTTTTCACTTCACCAGCACAGAACAGGAAATAAATAGTTGCATTTATTCAAACTAATGTTCAGTGACTGAAGATCTAAAAGCCAAACTAGCCTTAGACTACCTGAAGGCTCCTTGAAAGAAAAGCCTTCCCCAGCTGTACTTTCAAATTTTCTCAGCCAAGTCCTTAAGAGTTTTGACTCACATGGACTCTAGCCACAAACTTTTTGGCAAAGCCCTATCAAGGCAACCTTCCTCTGAAGTGTCCTTTATATTGCAGCATGATCAGAAAAAACTCCAAAGCCCTCAGCTCACAGGCTGAAAACTACTGAGAAACATATTTCAGCCACTGAATCCAGGTAAAAATGGAGTTCACGCATTCTTGGTACATTTAAAAACATTTACAGATGAAATTAAGACTGAAATTTTATAGGCCATCATTTTCCCATTCAAAGCAGATGACTGGTATTCTGCAGAAGTCAAAGTTTCTGAAGATCACATTCAGACGTAAGAGTGTAGTACTATCACAGCACACAAATAAAACTATTTCTAACACCCCTGTCTCCTTATCTAACAAGGGCAGTTACAATAAAGCTCTTTGATTTCTCTTAGAATACAAGACTAGGTACTTAGAGGTTTGTGTGTTCTAGAAGTGGGAAACAAACATGACACTGATTTTGAATTCTGCCGTTGGTATACACTACCAACAGTATAAATACTCAGAGCTCAAAACTGATCAGAAGTATACTGTTCTCTAGCAACATTTTACACCGAGAAATACCAAATATTAAGATCTAACAAAAACATATCCACTTTGTTATGACTGAAGCAAATGCTGTTACAAAATTTCATGAGACTTCATTCAGCATTGACCTTAAATGTCAGGACTAGCATTTATTCAGAAAAACAAAAGCACAGTTCAACTCCAAGATTAAAAATTAATGCCCTGTGCTGTAGTATTTTGGAACAGATCACCACACCGAAGACCACCAGCGGTTAGATTGATACAAGATCTTTACAAGTTTTCAGTAGCTATAATTACCATTACAGTGAAGGACTTTTTTCCTGAAGTAATCTAAATGTAAAAAATAAAAGTACTTTTAACAAAACCCACCATATTTTCATGAACTGGTGAAGTTAAAAATTTGTTTTCTCTTGTTGAATCATATACTAATGTACACAACTGCATGGTATAGCATACACTGCAATGCCCCTGCCCAACTGAAAATTTTATTTCTTAAAAATTGTATTTCCAGAAGTAACTTTAAATTAGAACCACAAGTTTATGAATGAAAAGTGGTTTAAGAACAGTCTTAGAAACTGCCAAGAAAGATTACACTTAAAAGTGTGTTTGGTTTCAGGAACATCCACATGTCTCAGACTTGTCACAACAATTGAAATGTATTTGAAGAGTGAAGAACAGAGTTCTAACAATACCTCACGAACATTCTTCAGATTAGTGGGCTGCAAAAATACCTTAACAGATCAATACACTGCTATTAGTATTTGCTAAATATTTTACTTAAGTTATTTGAATTCAGTATTTGAAGGATTTGAGTGCAACAACTTGATTAATACTAGATACACTCAATTCTACAGTAATTTGATTTAGTTAAAACAAAAACATTTAGAAGGTCATAGAAAGAACATTCCTTTCTTGCTCTAGTAATCACTCAACTTGAAGTAACTGAAGTTTAATATTAAAGAAATCCATTCATTACTCTGAAGGTCAGTTTTTCTACCCCAATTAGCTACATATTTCTTATTGACCATTTTAAGAAAAAACATTTCTTTATTCTTTAAATTTCACTGTTTAATCAACTTGCCATTTGCTTGACGATGCTACTGAAACCCATAGGCAGCTGCCAAGCAACTCTCAGCAAAATGGATCACAATTTTCCTCATTTGTTTTAAAGTCAAATGACTTGTTTCTCTTCTAATAAACAGCCCCAGCACATCACCATAGCCCTACGAAATAAATTTTTAATATTAGGGTCCAAATTCAATCAAATTGACTTAAGACTTTATGCATATTCACTGCTATCATAAAACTTTAGTTCTGAATTACCAAAGTCAAGCCCACTGAACTGCTGAACATTCATCTTACATTGAGACCCCATTATATCTCAGACTTTTCTGTTTTTTCTTGTCATTTCTTTGCACCCAAATCTAGGATGAATACGAAATAAAGTTAAGCATTTGAATTTTATCCATACCTACTCAGCTCATTCAGTATCTATCACTCACATACATCAAGCTTTAGATAATTAGGGAAAAATCATGCCAGATCACACAGGAAATCCAATCAGATTTTCAAGGTCAAATGGATAGGAAGATTTGCCTTTTCCTAATCCTTAGATTACATTCTGTACTGCTTTGCTATATGAAGCAATGACATCTAAATCACAAATAGTAAATCAACATGTGATTAAAGCTTCCCATAATGCTAAAGATTAAAATCCCATGTTCTCAGACCAAGGATGAAGCTAATGCAACAGTCCATGAATTTAACTGGATGAAGTAACAACTGCATGGATTTTTTTCTTTACATTTAATCACAGAGAGATCTAAGCAATGATTACTCCTCAGTTAAATCACCAAATAATATTGCTAAATACATCAGATAATGACAAAGTAGAATTGTTTCAACATTAATCTTTAGGTAGAATTAATCTTCCTGCAGCAGAACTACAAGCCAGGATTCCAGCTCCCATCACTAAGCCAATATAAATAGTTGTGTTTAATGTAGAACAAAATGATAGTCTGCATTCATCTGTAGCAAAACAATATAATTAATGTAAGATCAAATATCAAACTCGAACAGAAATGCTTACTGCATTATCCTTAGTATAAAGGTTCCAAAACGCAACATGAGAAACAGAAACCAGGAAATCTTCCACTACTCTTCCTTAAATTCAGAAGTATTATCAGACACCCTATTAAATCCAAATGATTTCATACTATTTTTTTCTGTTTCAGATGGAAGAACAAGTGAAGAATCCAAGACTCCTTCTAGGACATCCAAATGACCATGGCTTCTGAAAGCATAGGGGGTTGATAGAACTGCAGTGCAATTTCACTAGAAATACCTTCCACATTACTTTAGAAAATGAAAATATTATAAGAACAACATTATCCTTTATAAGTACTCCTAAATAACGCTTGGCTCAAATACACTGAAGATGTTTAGGAAATTACTAACACTATATAACAGCAGGAGTATATTTTGCTTTATTTGGACAATTCTGATTTTATTAGCATGTAGCTAAGAAAGAAACATTAAAATTACACATTAAAATCTAGACCAAGGCAACAAAACAAGTCTGTTATATAAGCATACCCTGATAACAGTACATTTTAGTTTTGGCTCTTGGCCAGCAACAAAGGACCACGCAGTCACTCTATCACCCCTCCCCCCACTGGGGTGGGGAAGAAAATGGAAAGAACAAGGCAAAAACTTATGGGTCAGGACAAGGGCAGTTTAACAGAACAGAAAATGAAGCAAACAGTACCAACAACAATACAGATAAGGAGAATATACAAAACAAATGAATGCACAAAGCGACTCTCACTGCCTGATGCCCCACACGCTTGTGAGCTGTAATACACCAGCCAGCTCCCCCACCTGGGACCCAGCATGACAGCACATGGTATCGAATGCCCTGTTCTGCTTGGCCAGGTTGGGTCAGCCCGCCTGGCTGTGCTCCCTCCTGGCTTCTTGGGAAAACTAACCCTGTCCTGGCTGAACCCAGGACATTACCCACCCCTTATTCTATACCATCTACATCAAGCCCAGGTCCCCCATTTTCCAGTTGACGACCACCCATTCTCCTGTCTTTAATACATAAAATGAGCTATCATTCTCTTAGTTTATGGATCGTTCCTCTAAAGTGTCCATTAAGTTCATTTAATCCACAGCTTCAGTGTGGTGATGGGTGGTCACACACTGTGTCCAGAGCTCATGGCTGGTGTACCTGGTACAGCCCATGCCCACTGTCTGTGCATTGAAGACGTCGATCTTGATGAAGCTGCTGGGTGCCAGTTGTTGAAGACAGGTCCAGTCCATCATCGCTGTGCTCTGATAGGTTTCATCAAAGTCCATCCTTCTTTACTCTGGGTGATTCTGACTAATATCCTTGATACAACACAAAACTACAGTAGTGACAACAGACAGTGACAGGGACATTTAGCAGTCACATAAAAATTTCATTTCAGTGACTATTCTCATCCAAAAATCAAATCCCCATGAGGTACAGAATCACAGAATGTTCAGGGTTGGAAGGGACCTCTGTGGGTCATATAGTCCAACCCTCCTGCCGAAGCAGGGTCACCTACACCAGGCTGCACAGGACCTTGTCCAGGCG
>Ga0065711_1008073_pt1 | contig 18115 bp, 6 predicted proteins | sample Hoacrofraction12_FD_59098 | JGI IMG/M metagenome (GOLD analysis project Ga0065711, IMG submission 59098) | Hoatzin crop microbial communities from Cojedes, Venezuela - Epithelial fraction 12 v2 (version 2) | ecosystem: Host-associated > Birds > Digestive system > Esophagus > Crop | place... | reverse complement strand
ACCCCGACTCCCTCCCCCCCCCCGCCTCGCCGGGCAGGGCCTCCCTCTGCAGGCTGGGGGGCCGCGCTGCCCCCCGCAGCACTCTGCAGTACCGGCGTTGGGTCACGGCAGGGTCAGCAACCGAACCCCGCGCCACCGGAACGCGGGGTGCCTGCGGCCGGGAGCAGCCCTGCCCTCGCCGCCTTCTCCTGAGGGAGGTTTCGGGCACCAGCCAGGGCCGCTGCTGGTTCTTCGGTGTCGGAGAGGGAGAAGGGGGCGAGTGGACGGGAACAGAGCCACACCAGCCCAGTCAAAACCTCCTGATGATTTTAGCAGCGCAGGTGGGGGAATTTTGAAAAACGCCGCAGAAAACCAACCCCGTTAACGGCTGACGCAGCAGATCAAAGAGATGCCAAGTCTACCACTTTATGAAAGCACACAAACCCTGAGTAACCGAGAAGCCCTACGTCACACAAAACTGTCACAGGCACAGAACCAGCAGCACAGGAGATACAAGAAAGGACTTTTCCTGTGAGAGCAAGACGCGACAGACCGCTGGACTGGAATGCTAGCGAGGCAACAACCGAGCGGGGAAAACACCCCCCCAACTCTTCCGGCTGTAGAGGCTGTTCAGATTCTCTCTGGCTTTTAAGAGACTGTTAAAATGCAAATGCCACTTATTGCCCTTGTTGACTGCAGTCCCAGAGGCACGTAAGGAAGGAGAGGCTGTTCCTTCGTGGTGTGTTCCCTCTGGGGTGTGGAAAGGGGGATTCAGACACCTCATCTCAGCGTCCCGCTGCTCCTCAGGTTTCACAGGGGGATTCTCCACAGTCCGGGAATCTGTGACTCACCCAGACCAGGCAATACCACCGCACGGCAACCAGGAGCTTTGGGACGATACGTCATATATCAAGGGGGAATATAGTATTTCCACTGTCCACTTAAATGAGGTGTGGAAATGTCAATGAGATTTTCATATTCACGCAGAGCGCCTTTCGGGGAGGCGGCAAGGCAGGCTGCGCCTGCGCAAGGAGAGCCGCAGAAGTCACAACGCCTCGAACTGGGCGGGCAAAGCATCTTCACATGGGAGAGCAGCAGCCTGAGCAGCGGTGGCCACATCGCAGCTTCCACCCGACCCCGGGGGCCCGCCCAGCCCCGATCCATGCCTCTCCCCCGAGAGCACACAGGGCAGCAACCCGAGCGCGGCGGTGCTCGGAGAAGGAGGCATGTCAGAAGAAGGCGGCATGTCAGAAGGCGGCATGTCTGCGCCGCAGGCCAACCCGTGCAGGAGGGAGCCAAGACAGCTCGGGTGCCCGGGTAAGCCGAGCCCGGCGTCAGGGCACCCCATGGAGTGTAGCCTGCCCCAAGGAGCAGGGCATTGCGACATGGCGCTGGTCTGCCGCGACCCGTCCGATGCTGGCACTCAACCCACCTCCGCTACCTCATCCAGAAAGCAGCACACACCATACACAAGGTCACAGGCACACATTTCTGCCTGAGGTGAAGCAAGACTCATGGTTTTGAAGCTTACGTCACACAACCACCAGTAAGGAGGGCAAAAATAAAAAAATCAAACAAGAAAAAAACCCCACCCAAACAACAACAAATCCCTCACGCAACAACACTCCCCAAACAAGAGAAGCCCCAAAACAACTGAAGTAAGTACATGGGGAGGGAGGTATGGTGGACAGACACAACTGCCATAAAAGCTGAGTTTGTGAAAGCCTTAGTAGCAGCCCTTAAGGTTTACAAGTACACTCCAGCACTGCACACAGCTGAATCCAAATCTGGCCTGCAAGTCAAAACCTCGTGGTAAGAAGTTCTGCTAAGTTCAGAGATGAATCACACGTGTGGCCATTTTTCATGCTTTTGGCACTCTTCAAACAATAGCCAGTATCAGCCTACCTTAAAGTAGTAAAAGAATTGAGCATCACTGAAATAATCACTCTTACATGTGGAAAACCCCACCCTGTCCATACAACTTCTGATTTCCCCCTGTAACTGAGTGGTTCACGCAACTTTCAGTTAACTCCTTAGCACAGACCCACGCACATATATTTGTTCTCATAAATACTACTGGAGGAACATTTCTGCTTTGTTCTGTAACGGCACCGTAAAGAGTGTCTTCGAATTCATTTCTTGATCAGGATCTGCTAACACTCAGACACGAACTTAGTAACACAATCTCTGCCAACTCTTTGCTAGTTGTAGTATGAAGAGCAATAGACCTTCAACCTACAAATGGTTTTCTTTCACACCTGTGAAAGAATCGAGGATTTGACATCTAAAACTGCCCCGTGAGTCACAGCTCAATGATCTTCCGCTACTGAAGACAAAGAGGGCAGAAACTAAATGGTAAGGTAGAAAAGTTACACCCCACCCCATCTCCAACAAGGACAGGAATCCAGAAATAGCACATATCACTAAATCTCAACTAACTTGGGTAATGTGTTGATCAAAGCTTAGAAGTACAGTAAACAGAAAGGCTTTTGGTTAATCGAGTCTTCTTATTCAAAAGACCAAGAGCAAACAGGCACAAAACCATATACAAAGACCTCTTTTCAGGATGAAAGGGTGGATAATGTACAACAGAATAGACAGAGGATGCACCTTTCCAATCTTTGTAAACCACTTGCCTATAAATAAGCAATTAAAAGGAAGCTAACAACCAGATTCCCCTTCCCTCTGACACCTACAAAAACAAATCACTGATTATGCATTTACCTCTATGTCAACTCGCCAAGAATGAAACTTGATTAATATACAGTGAAGAAATCAATGTCCTCTTCTGGACAATCATGCTTTTGAGTTACAATCAATGCCAAAGCACGCAGATAATGCATTTCCACACAGCTCTGACCTTCTGCTTGTTGGAGGGATCTGAAGATACAGGCATTTATCGACAGCACTACAACAACTGTGTATTTCTTGGATTTGTTGGAATAACTGCACGTTAGGTGATTTGTCATATGATAAGTCACTTTATGTTACTTTAACCAAGAATTGGTTTCACAGAGGCCAAACAGCAACAAAGCACTAAAAAGTAATGCACAGCTTTTACTGACAGTAGGAGTTGTGATCTGCTTGGGACCAAGTGTCTCATGGTTCATTATGAGAGCCACTTGCTAGACTTTTCAACAGAACAGGTTTCAGCTAACCGAACACAAATACACAGTAATTCCACAGCAAGGTAAAGTATAGGATCACAGTCGCAGTTTATATATAAAACACCATTTTGGGCTTGGTTTTTTTGGTGATTTTTTTTTTTTGTTTGGGGTTATTGGGGTGTTTTTGAGTAGAAGGGCAATATAATTTCTATTGGGAGATTTCAGCTTATTGTAGGTGATGTTTCTAAAGGCTACACACACAGAAAAGGCTCCCATAGTTTCGGTGAAGTAGGAAAGGAAAAATCTGCATTAGCAAGAAGGTGTCTACTAGTTCAATTACAATTTAAAAAATTATTTTTTTCCTCTCCAAAGCAGCAATAAAACCAAGCAGAATTAAAGACACTATGTAAGAACCAAGTTCTGCAAAACCTGGGGGGAAGAGGCTAACAACATCCTGTAAAGAATGTCACAGACAGTCCTTATCTCACTATACTGGAGTTACTCTGAAAATATTCGTAACATAAATCCCTAAGCAAAACACTGGAAGACTTAAGTCATACGGATGTATATAGAGATGATCAGTTAGTTAATAATACCCTCAAAGGAACTGGGCTGCAACTCAACCTTAGTCAGTATTGTTCTGATTTGACTCATGGCTGCGCTCAAAACCAATGAAAACTATTCACTGCCGCAAAGCCATAGTATGGACAGCAGATGGCTGGCAAGGGGAAGTGTTTAACTACCCCTCAATATAAGGGTATACGGTTTGAAGTAATTTCTCAAATTTTATGTTGATAAAAATGACAAGCATTTTAAGAAAAAAGATAATATGCCATCACAAAGGTGTAGAAAAGAGCTCTTACCAATACATTTTGTATGTCTTATGAGTGCCACATGAAGGAAATAATTGCAAAATAGCAAGAAAAACTATTTAATGTTGCTGCTTGTTCCATTAATGTCATGAAAGTTGAAACAGGTGCTCATACCCATTTAAAAATGGTATAAAACAACACAACACAGATGTGTGATTGATTTCTGAAGAAAGTGTGTGATTTTCTACATATAGCACATTACCCTAAAAATAAAAGACCTATTAAAAATTACTCTATTGCTCCATACTTGCACCTAAGTATTAGCGAATTTGGGACCATCTTTCACAGTGCCTGTCCAACCAACAGCCTCACTAAGCCTTTATAAAGCCTTATGTCCAATGTGTCAGTTGCACCAACCAACTTCACTGCCGTGTTAGTGTATGTCTAAAATTAAGCCCATGCTCCAGAGCCTTGCGGAACGCAAGCAGCACCAGCGCATCAGAGCCTGACGGGCTGCGAGTGAGCCCCATCTCGATCTCTAGTAAAAAAAGGCCATCTCATTCACCATGAACAACAACACTAGTAGCAAGTAAAATAAACTAGTTCAGAAGCTGCATATTTAAATAGATACAAAAGGGTGGTTCTGCAAGAATTTTTGTCTGATCTATGTGCGAAACTGCTACCAAAATGCATAGCCTTGTCTTGGTCTGCAGATCTACAGCCGCCTGTGCCTGCCACCTTCCCAGCCCTGACACAAGTGTTCCTATAGAAAGCTCCTCCAAGGCCAGTCAGACTACAGACCTTATGGCCATCGAAAGCAACCCCAGAGGCGCTGCTGAGTGGTTGCTTCACCGCTCCCCGTGTGGGAGCGCAGGACTACCGAGAGCGGCATGAGGAAGGACAGAGCGCAGGGACTACTCCTTTCGGTGCCGAACCGCACTTATGCCAAATGAAAGCACTGCCACCAGTGAGATTATCCAGGAGGCAACCCCACCTCCAGGCAGAATATTTGTGCTGAATTTAGAAGAGTTCACTGGTGAGATAAAGATCCCTTTTTAAGAAGCAATCTCCTGAACAGAATTTAAAAAAAGTCAATGTATTCAAGCCCTCTGAAATATGAAAAGATGACTGGAAATAGAATAATGGATTCAAATATTTTGATTTTTATATTTTACTGAGGCATCCTGTAAAGCTGGAGTATAAATCCTATTAAACTGAATTTAGTTTGTCCATCCCTAAAATAGACTTGACATACAAACACAAACACAAGGTCAAGGTCACAGATCAGCAAGAAAGATTACAAAGAGGACTGATGTAAGAGCTGGCATTTGATCAAAGCTCCTGGATTATATTTTTTTTAGTACACTTACCAGAAATACCACTACATTTTCTTCACATTGGTACATTACATGTTTTAAGTATTCCCTACCTTTAAGAGCAGCTGCCCTGTGCTTGTTTATTTTGACAAGAGATGTTAGGCAGCGTATTGAGCAAACTAAGGAGGAACTCTTAGGTCAAATGAAAAGGAAGGGGAAGACACTTTTTCCCAGCCTTTTCACTCTATTCAGCTATGTGCCAATACATATTGAATCACAAATCCAAAAGGAGAACTCACTTACAAACATAGGATGTGACAGTAAGACCACTGCTAGAGAATCAGGATCTCAGTTTATAACTTCATGCAGTCTGAGTTACTTATCTTAATATAACGATTGTATATTTGGATGTGCCCTTCCAAACACAACACTTGCTTATCTACCCTAATTATCTGTGTGCACAGCATATATTTCTCAATTAAAAAAAAAAAGAACTCTTAACACAAGGTCTGTGCAGAACACAATCAAACTAACCTCTTCTGTAATCAGGACAACATTTACCTCCTAGAAAGCTTCTTTAATGCTGAACGCTGAGTAAGTGAGCAGATTAAACACAGCAGCAACAGTTGAGAGACTCATTAAAACTCAGCTGCTGAAAATAGTTAGCAATGAAAGTCATTTACTGATCTATCCATCCATCCACCCACTGATACATTCTCCCAGCTTTAAACACCTGCTGAAGAATATTCAGCTTACAGGTCACGTCCACCAGACGTACCTTCTAACACTTACACAAGAGGAAGAGAAGGTGTCTTGGGTGACAGAACATCATAGGACATTCAAAGGTGTACCACTGCCGCAAAGTTTAGATGCTCATTGTAATAAGCAGTAATTTAAAGAATAGTGTGCCTTGTACTCTTCCTTCTGAATCCCCACTTTCAACACCAGCACAGCTCTGATCTTAGTCTAGACATGACTGGGAGCAGTTTATATTTAGACAGAAAGCTATGTCTATAAATAGGACCATTCCTGTTGGTATAAAGCTTTTATTGGAACTCATTTGGGGTGACCTGCGTAACTCACTTGTACATGGACATCTCAGACATTGTCAGTAAAACCTTCACGCCATCACACACCCTCCTGCATCTTGGTTCAGCTGTGCTTCACCATTTCTTTACTGATTTTTCTCCATTTAATTTTTGTATTGGTATTACATTTGCAGCACTCTATCTGTGTGATTGGGTTGGCTCAACTACTAACGAAGAGGCCTTAAATGAAAAAGAAAAAAAAAAAAAAAAAGGCAAGTTTTAAAAAGTTGTCTCCTTCTTGAAAACATCCATCACAAGAATTAGACTGTCACCCTTTCAAGCTACAGTATTGCCTGAGCTACTAGAGCCAAATACAAATCACTCCTGAAGCCTGGGATGCAAGCCTCAGCACACGGTATAGGTGTTTTTAGCCCTGACAGCGATTCATCAGACCTTAAAACAGTCACTGGTTTAAGATCAAACTGAGTTAAGCTGTAGACCTTGGGGCAATACAACCCTGTTCTTCTTTAGTCCCTCCTTTTCTAACCCTTTCAGCAAAATGGGAGGAAAGGGGTGGTTTGGGTATTTTTCCCCAAAGTAGAATTTCTATCCTTCCTACTTTGTGAAAGGCTGATAAAGCTTCTTACTGCACTGAAGTGTTAGTAAGGAAAATAAATAAATAAGAACAATCACGGGATGATTATGATTCAAGATTAAAACAACAGAAGTTCATTCAACATCCGCAAACAAATTAGCAACTTACTCTGCAAACCAAGCACATATGAAAACGCGTATATAAGACATCTCACAACCAAAAACATTCTAGGAAACACGTTAGTTTATCAGCAGTACAGCTACCCAACACTTCAAACTCTAAAGCAAGTATATTTGGGGTCATATAGCTTATTTCAGTACACTAACACAAGAAAATGTGAATATGTGAAAAAGCTTTTACATTAATTGAGCTATGTTACAGTGAAAAACTGTTCATTCAGTATCATGTTAGGTCTTCTCTCATGCTTACACTATAAAAAAAAACCCAACAACTTTCTTTAATCATCATAACCAAACTTTTAATAAAACAAGTCAGCAGCAGCTGGGGTTTTTTCCTGTTAAATACAAATTCACACTCTTTACAGACATAATCTGCAGGAGAAGGGGCTCTCTGCTAGTTCTGAATTTTGGATCAAATCCCCCGCTTTTCAAGCGGCAGGGATGCGGTAGGCTGCTATCAGCAGGCAGTGGCGGTTTTGGTCCCTTTCTTACTGTGACACCATGGAGAAAACATCTGAAACCCAATTCTATTCCATTCCTCTTTGGAGAGCTGGAACAGGCAGAGCGAAAGCTTTCAGCACAGGGAGCCTAACATAAACCATTCCAAGTGTGCTGTCTTTCGAAAGGGGGTAATGACAAACTGCAATAAATGGCTAGCCAATATAGCAAAAAAAAATGAATGACAGCTAGCACAAAGAAGAGAGGCCTTCCAGTTCAATTTAGCAGTCAAGTAGTCCACAACAATGGATGACCTGGTAGCACTGGATGGCTGCCAATGGCCAATTCTGTAAAGGTACTATTTTATTTCATTTTTTTAAAAAGGAAAAAAAAATAGTCTGTGGTTATATTTACATGTGTGAAATGTCAAATGAAGTTTTTAAAAGTGTTAAAATACCATATTGATGAATAGTTTAATAGTAAGTCCTTTAACTTTGTACTTTCTTTTTACTTATTTTTACTAACATAAGTAGACCTATGGATTTTAATAGGACAACAAAATAATGGCAAGATTACGCACACATGTAGATTTGTCCATGACAGGCATCTAACTGATGCAACACAGATTAATGTTAGCCACATGACAGATGGACATCTACCACACTGGAAAACAGTAATACATCACCAGTTTAAGCACCATGACTATTAAAAGCAAACTGGTCCACATTCAAAATGTAAATAGTCTTCCTAATATAGAATCATAGAATAGTTTAGGTTGGAAGGGACCTTAAAGATCATCTGGTTCCAACCCCGCTGCCATGAGCGGGGACATCTTCCACTAGACCAGGCCGCTCAGAGCTCCATCCAACCTGGACTTGAACACTTCCAGGGAGGGGGCATCCACAGCTTCTCTGGGCAGCCTGTTCCAGTGTTAGCCATAATTCAGGACACAGCATAGGATTTCCTTTTCCAAATAAGATGCGCAAGATCAGTTATTCCAGCTTTCGTATTCCTCACACACACACCAACCATAGCAGGTGATCTGGTTTCCCACATGCGTGAAGTTTGATACCAATTCATCATCTAACAAAACTGGCTGGTAGTAACAATGAAAGGCAGTGGGAGGTAGGTGGGGAATCTCCCTCTGTAAATCTTGTCTCAGCTTTGGAGGTAAAAAAGACCCACAGAAATATCTCAAAGCTGTAACTACAGTTTTAATCTGTTTGTTTAATATCTACTGATGAAGTATGGAGAGAAAGAAATCGTCATAAAACAAAAAGACCTGAAGTCATGAATCTAGCAAATAAACACGTGAAACCCCACCAAAGTAGCTTAAACTATGCATCATGTAGTACAAAGCCATCATCTAATAGTTATTATCCCTAACCACAACTCTTATCAATTCAGCTGATCAGGCTAGGTATTATTTCCAGCTTAATCTGCCGCGGTAGAGATCTGAGCATGGCTGACAGGTCACAACCCATGTCCTTTGTGTTATATAAAGCCTCCTTTCCTTGATGTATCTGGAAGAGTCATTTCCCAGCTCAATATACCATCAATAAGTAACTTCAGCATTTTCCGAATCAATATATAGTAAAGCATTGTCAATGACCTGAAAATAAGTTTCACTGACTGCCTGTATTCTTACTGAACTACACTTTTGCTGGTTTCTTCTCTTTTTTAGAGTCTTTATAAGAATCCTGTCATTGAGCTAAAGAAGGTGGTTTTCATTCAACCTCTGCTGATGAATTTCATCAGTGAACAATACCAAAAGAACTTCACTGAAGACTACATTAATGTGATTTCATTCAACAGCAGTTCAGGCTCATACGTACGCGCGGAATCTTACAGACCTACAAGAGGAGACTCACAAATACTGAATTAACGCAGCAGTGAATCACGCTGGACAGGGAGGTACAAACCAAACAGGGCAGCAAAGGAAGACCAGAGGGGAAAAAAAAAAACCCACAACAAAAACCCCACCCACAACAACAACAACAAACCATACTCTACTCTTCTTAAAGAGACTTTATGCTCTAAAAGCGTACCATTTAAAGCCTATTTGTTGAGAAAAGGCCAGAAATTCCAGTGGGCAGCTGATCATGTCTTCAGCTTCCCAAGAAACTTTTAGCAGAATGCTAGCTTGGCACCCTAGTTAGCAATCTCAGGAGAAAGAGATCAAAGGCTATCTGGGGATATGAAACAAACCACCCTCTGCCTCGCAATCCTTAAGAGGGTTAAGGACCAAAACTAGTGGGAATTAGATACAGGTAGCAGTCCATGCCTAGGGTGAGAAAAAAATACAGGTTAACAAACTTTGTCTCAAGTTTAGGGGCAGAAACTCATACCTTTCAAGTGTCAGTGCTGGATCTTTGTGAATCTGCTTTTCACTCCACCCTGCCAAAAATAAACANATTATAATCAGGATGCAGAAATGTATGGTGGAAAACATTTTTATTTCTACTGTAACAGGAAAGTCACTTTGTTAATTCAGTATTAACTCATGAAAGGAACCCTTACTTCTTAGCAAGGTATCAACAAGACTAAAATAGAGTTTTCCCCTGAAGTTGGCTATACTTTTGTTCAGTTTGTGACAGTATCAGAGCTTGACCAGTGAAACTGAGCTGAACAAGCTGGTAAACGTAACGTGCCTGGAGAGAAGGGATAGGTCTCCTTACCCAGTTCATATTACCCACTTTGTCAAAAGTTGTCATCAGGAGATAATCTCTACTCTGACACTCCCACTATCCATTTACTCATGAACTTAAAAAAAAATAAACAACAAAGCAGCACCACACAACACACCCGTGACACTGCAGTCCTCTTTTCTAAAACCTAACCCGTCTTCTCTCGCAATTATCCTTAAGTTACCCTCATTTAGTCTTTTCTCAGCTCCCTACTTCTCCAAGCCACACTTCTGTACCATTACCGGCACCCAGCAACCCTTCCACATTACACAAAACACAGCTGTTACGGTAATCCTTCCCCTCAACACACTCTGACCACATAACCCTTTACTTGAAGTTTTCAATTGTTTTTCTCTTGCTCTAGATTGTTTAAAAAGTCTCATCTGAGTCCTACAGACATTAATAACTCCTTCATTTCTACTCACACAGCCTCATCACTTACTGTGTCCTTCTTCCTTACGCTTTTGTCTCCACGAACACTTGTTTTTACTGTAATCCTCGGGCACTTCTCACACAGGAAATTCCATTATGTTTCTGCACTGCTCCCCCAGCAAAGATCATCTACAGGCTGGAGGCTACTTCTTCCTCTCGTCCAACAGTAAATCACCAGAGCAAAAATTAATCCAAATCCACCAAAATGCCTCCTGCAAAACCACATGCCAAAACACAAATAGTGTACATCGCTTGCCTTTCCTCACAGATTCACCCTGTACTGTTTGTTCCCTTTCCCTCATCATAGCCTACATGAAGTTTAAAGTACATACCTCTGCACCTGTGAGATGCTGAGGACATATACAATGCTAGTTCAGCTGGACAACAATTAAATGAAGCCCTAGAACAACACTGGCCTCCAGGATGTTTTCCCTTCCTCTTACAAAAAAACCAACCAAACAAAAAAAAGCACATTTATAGTTTTTCCAGTACAACAAAAGACATGTTGCTGTAATAACACAGTTTTCACCCAGTACCCTTCTTTTGCTACATATGATTGGAGGCGAAGGGAAAAGCGATAAACATCAAAAAATCAACAGAACACAAAGATTAATGATATAGAGAAAAGGGTACAGAAGGGCTAAAATAGAACGCAGAAGGGCTGAAATATAGCATCAAAGGGCTCCCCTTCTTTTGAGCTGCTGCTATTAAAAATCTGCTGAAAGCTCTTTCCCTGCCTTGGCTGGTACAGCGACAACATCCCTACCCTGCTGCAACCGGTTTTCACTTCAGACGGTGCAGAGGGATGAAAGGCCAGAAAGACCAGCGAAGGAAAGGCAACACTGCTGTGAGGAAAACTTATTTTCAGAGTGACAACACTTATTTATTTTTAATCATGACAGCAAAAGGTGCCAAAGCTGACATGAACAAGGAAGCTTTTGAGGAGGAAGGCGAAGGCAGAGCAAGTACCTGTCCCAGGGACTGGTTAAACATAAACCCAGACCTCTTTCAGTGAAACAAAGGATGCTTTCTCCATCTCAGCTGCCTTAATAGGATAATCTGAGCCCAAACAGCAGACTTAATTCTGCGAGTTCTCTACTTTTTGGAACATAATTTCTCCTCCCACTCTTCAGATAAGAGCGATTGGATTTACTGGGCCTGCCTCCAATTTCAGTTTCATTGCAAATAAAACTTAACCTGACTTCCTTTCAAAGCCCCTTTGCTACTTCTCTACTAAATCGTGCAACCCAGAGCTTGCTTGCAGCACTTTCGAAGGTGAACAGTTTGGCTTACCAATAACAACCTACTGGTATACAAATTCCACTTGCCGCCTTTATATTCTGCCAGGTTTATGACAGCAAATCTGTCTGCGCTTGACATTTGCTGGGAAACACTGCATGGCGTAATTACTGCCGTAAACCATTTTATATTCCAGTAAATTCAGACTACAACCTCAAAGTGCTTACAAACTAAAGACAAGACACAGGGATAACTAGGCAGAAGGGAAGGGTTGTAGAGAAAAAGTAGGTTTCAGGAAGAAAAGCGTCAATGGCAGGTGAAGGCATTTAGGCTATCCAAGCTGCCTGGGACACTGTCTCACAGCACGAAGTCTTGAAGAGTAAGAGAAAGAGAAGCAGGAACAAGTTTATGTAGGATACTGCACATTGTAAAAGGATACAAGCAACCTGGTTCATTAAAATATAAAGCCAGAGGTGATTTTCTAGATAGCGTGGTTCCTAAAACATCCGCTGTATTTCTCCACCACTGTAGGAAATATTTCCACTGAACTGCAGCAAACATCATGTTACAATGCATATGGATGGGAAGTCAAAAATCTTCAGGGGGTCACATTATTTGTATTGTGATCTTGACCAATGGAACAAGAGGGCGGACTGAAGATCTAAAAAATCTTGACTCTATAATCAGCTGCTAAGAAAGAGGCGGGAGGGTGGGAAGGATAAAAATCAGTAAACTACTCCCTGTGCATCACCACTCAGACCAAAAGCTCCACTTGTATTGGGGGGTGGGGAGGGAAGATTCCAAAATGAAAATCAATAGTCTAAACTATTCTTGTAATTCACTTCTACATATGAGAAGCAAAGTGTGCACTGAATGCAAAATTATTTTTGTCAGTTGCCTGATAAGACATGAATGACTAAAGAACACAGAATAACAGCAGCCTCCTTTTTGCTAATACATTTGAACACATTACCGAAAGCACCTTTCTCGAGTTTTCCATGAACTCTTGTATTCACCTTTAATTATCCCACTTTAAAGCAAATGGATATTTTCCATGAACAAGCATGACCCATATCCCTCACAGATACCAATCACGAGAAAGGTAACAGTATTTATGACAGTTTTCCTAATGCACATCCAAAAAACCCAGACTATTTGATAGGGATATGTAAGCAAAATCTTTGCCGCTCTAGGCACTGCCACAAAAACCTCTCTTGCTAAACATTCCTCTTTGTTCAATTAGCAAATCTGATTATAAGTTTAATTTTTGCACAGCAAAGCTCATCCAGCCATTTTTCATTTCAAACTGGTTTGCAGTCCATCATGACTAGCCAAATGCTACAGAAACCTCTGACACAGCAGCCTCGTAAATCGCGGAGAACAGACCAAATGCTCAGGAGCAGGGAACTGTTGATGAGAGACTTTTTCCTCTGTTGGCTGTACTCTGTCAGCTACAACTACGTGCAAGAGCCCACACTTGCAAACTACACAAAACATGCATCTGAACTACCCTTCCATGAAATTATTTTCTTTGTTAAAATGATAGCCACAGGTAGAAAAGCTGAGAAGAAAGTGTCTGAAGTTGACCGAGCATCCTGGTTTTCTTTGATGCAACGTACAATCATAATTTTAAAACTCCATAATTAAAAAAAAAAAAAAATTATGTACTCCACCACCAAGCTGCAGACAGTAGGCAACATTCCTAACTATAGAAGGGATTTTCATGGACTACACGAGTCTGGAAAAGAAAATCCCAAACTATTTCAGACTTCAGTGAACTGGAGAATTCAGTTCCATGTTACTTATACACAAAGTGAGGTCATAGCCCCCTCCGCCCCCCAAATAATTACAANTAAAAGGCATTCNAGTTACCAGAGATCTGTTTCAATCTGACACCCANATACCTGATGTTAGAGGGCTGCTGCTCTTTACAGACTGATCACAGTAATTTCACTCCTNCGCTGTTCACCAGGACCTCTCATTNTGTGCACTGTGAGAGCCTAAANCACACTGGAGGCTATGGGGCACTCTCAAAATTGCAAGAAAAAAAGTTACTCCGTCTCTGAACAAAACAGAACATCTTACAAACATCACTGGATGTACCACAGCAGTCCTTTGGAGTACTCCCACTTTACACACAAGGAACAGTGAGCACAAGGGAAGATTAAGCAACATGCCCACAGTCACAGATACGATGTCCATATCCATAGCAAAGAAAGAAAGATTTTCTAAATCTCAGTTTGGCCCTTTAATTACAAGATATTGTGTCTCTACAGTTTGTGGGTGTTGGTTTTGGTGTTTGTTGTTTGTTTTTTTTTTTCCATACTGGTGAAACAGAACGATTGAGTACACTAAACTTGAGGAAACAATGGGGATTACTAAAGGAACAGGACCTGCACAGCACAGTAAATTCCACAGCACAGTAAATTCGAAAATAAGAAAAATTACCAGCACTGCTATCACCCTTAGTGGGTGATGTGTGTCAGTCAAGCACAGACACTACAGGTTTCCCACTACACCTGCTGAAACAAAGTTCTCCACAACAAAACAACTGTGTCAGTACTGAACTGAAGAGATGAATGATGGCATTAGGATCAAAGACATAATTCCAGCAACAACGTTTCCTATTTCTCAGAGATCTGACATGCTGCAACAGTCCTAACGAGCTGGGCAAGCACTCTTTAGTTCTTCAGTTGACTGGAGCTGGAAGGACCACTGCACAGCAGTAGGAGATAGCTCTGCAGCAGCGGCTCTTCTGAACCACTGCCCACTTTCAGTTTCTTTCCTACCCAAGAACAATAAAGTCCTTTTCATCCCGATGCAAGGATTTTGCACAGTGAAGTCTGTATGGACGCATATACACATATCTCAGCACTTCCTTCCCAAACAGGCTCATTTTTATTTCATTGCTTTAGAAAGCGATCAGAATCTGCTTTTTACCAGTCTAATTCATTTGCAGTACATTCATAGCACTGGACTTCTCAGATGCACTAGGAAACATGGGGTGCGTTCATCCACATATACACCAGTGTATAAACAAAACTCCAGCAGTCCATGCCAGAAACAGAGCTATGCAGGAAAGGTGACTGAAGCTGCAGCAGCAAGTGAATCCAGTCAGGCGGCTTTTCAGCGTGTGCTGAACTGCTCCGTGCTGCCCAGGCTCTCAAACCCTGAATTCCACCAAGCCTGACTGAGAATCTTTGGCAAGTCACACCAGTAACTAGAACTAAGGCTACAGAAACGCGTTTGCCTCCCATTTAAACCGGGTCGAGAAGCATAGGAAGAATATTCATCCCTTAATAATCGATATTAACATTATTCCTAATGAGTTCTCACAAACTCAAATTCTAGCTTCAGAAGCTGGAAGTTTCCAAGTCGACCAAACTCACTAAATAACTTAATTCCTATACTCATTCATTTTTAAAACTTGCAGATATCTGCCACATGTGCTCTTTGCCAGAGAGAGAGAAAATAGACCAACTGGCTGCCATTGGCTTTACAAAACATATAAGTTTGGGAAGAGTGGAAGTATCCCAAACCTTGGAACTGCTAATAGTCAGTGCCACCTACAGTTGATGTTGCAGAAGCAACGATCCAGACAAAAGGGAAAAAAAGGTGTTTGGAACTTTTAGCAAGCTCCAGGTTTTTCAGATGCCTTCACGAGAATCGATTAGACAAAGATGATGAATAATCTTGTCTACTCTGGATCATTTAACACAACTGCAATACGCAATCATGCTAGTCCCAACAACAGGTCCCAATTCTTGCTACGGTTTTACAGCGGGAACATCTTAAAATCACACAAAAACTGTCAAGTGCAGCTTTCCACTTCTTTCTTACCACACTCGCCCCCTCAAGTAAGACTGATCACGTTTTTATTAACAGCTCCATTTCAATCATTCAACCCGATTCTGCTGCTGTGGATGCTTTGTCCAGTGGTTAGGAAAAAGGAGCCACAGCTTATTTCATCAGGCCTTGTAAAATCCTCCCCCATCACCCCGACGGAGTACCAGCAACACTTTTAATTTTCAGGGAAAGTTAACCAACACAATAGACAAAATAATTCCCCCTCGAGGTTTTGCAGCAGTCTCAGTTCAGTACACAAGGCCATTAATTACACAACTGCCTTTAGCATTAGCAGGAATCTGGTAGCTACAGCACTGGTTGAGTTAATGCTGCCTTCAATATCTGCACAAAAAAAACCCCTCTACGTACTCAGAGAAGTTATGTAACACCTTAGCTTCCTCTTTTCTTTACTATGGTAAAGGATGGTAACAGAAGGAAAGGGGGTGGGGATGGCAAACAGGCATTTCACAACCTCAAGCAGGGCACAGCTACCTTTCAAAAACATATCTAAACTGGAATTTGCCTCTGAAATCTGCCCAATGTGATGATACGCCCAAGCACCAACTCGCTTAAAATTTGATAAAGTATTTCCGGAGGAAAGGCGGTGTTACACAGTTAGCCAATGCTGGAATCAACCGCATGCCTCCAGTGCAAGGGAAGAATGTTTTTCAAATCTGACTAATTTTATCTGAGGTTTTATTTGCTTGTATTTTTTTGTTTATTTGTTGGGGGGTTTTCTGCCCTCCAAATACAGCAGTCCCGTCTGTCCAGGCAAAGTCGTATTCCAAAATTCACATCAAGATTTTAGTGCTATCAGGCATGCTCATCCAGTAAACTTGGCAGTAGAAGTTTTAATTCTGCAAACTTCCTTCTGCTTTTACTTAAAAAAAAAAACACCACAGAAACACCCCAAAAAAACAAACAGGAAAATCACATGCTACCCAAGCTGGTACATTCCACGGCACTAGAAAAACTGAGGTATCAAAAGCACGCACTCATCAGTCCTCTTTTAACTGTTATCTAAAGAATCTACCTCCTATCTCTATTGATACAGTAATAATTGACAAAAAAACCCAAACCAAAACAAAACCCCCACAATTCCTAGAACTGGCTCTACTCAAAAGAGGAATTAAAAGAAGTCTCAAGGCAGTCACAGCATTTCTTGACTGGTAAAATGTTTTCAAGGACTTGGATTTAATCACATGTCATTTTCTTTTCCGCTAATCACTTATTTAAAGTCATAGGTTGAATTATTTATGAACAAAAGTTCATAAATACACATTGAAATGCAGTATTGCCCTGTATTTATCTAACACCTTCTTCTTGTGTCTCTCAACTGCCTGCCACTAACTGGTTAAAATCTACAAAAAGTCAACACAGAATTTAAGATAAGATTGAAGCACTTCTGCAGTATTCACCGCAATTAACTTCCAAAATCTTGTTAAACATGGTAAAGACCCTTGATCTTGCAATCTGCTGTGAAAATTGTGCAACTGTTTTTACCGACTTTTGTTATCATTACATATATGTACTTATATATGCATGTGTTTATATTTCAAAAAAAATCCAGGGGAAAGAATAGCTCACAAAATATTTGCTTTGAATAAATAAGTTTTGACTAATTAGTTGTAATTAAAGTCATCATTATTTGAGTACAAACAATCACATCACAGAGCCTCCCTATCTGGGGCTCTTCGAAATTTTCTTCGCTGTCAAGGGATCTCAAAGATCGACGACTAGCATGTATTAAGGCTGCACTCACACTCTTTGCAAGGTGTAAAATGTAAGCTCAAGGGTACGCTCATATAAATATACCGCACATCTATAAAGTGTTAATCTTAAGTCGCCAAGGCCATATGATGGAAGTAACTACTACAGTGCACGACGGCTCTCCAGCACACAGCGTTTTCCAAGTCCCTCGTGTTCTTAAAGCAACTCATCTACGTGTCACCTGCCAGGACAAAGAGTAGACAGGGGATTTTGCAAACACCTCTGCGGCTTGTGCATGGTGATAACACACCAGGAAAGATGGATTTTCATTTTGTCATCAAGTTAGCAGATTAGGTTTACATGCAGATTTAAATGCCCAGGACAAGTCTGCCACCTGTCCTAAACTTAATTAGCTGGGAATGTCGGCATGACAAGAGCAGATACTTCCCATGTTTCGGAGTGACCGCAAGCAAACATCCAAATAATCACCAACACAACTTCAGTGATGCCAAGAATGAAGCACTAAGCACAGCTCTCTGTGAAACAGCCTGAATTTTATTAATGGAGTGCTTAGTACTTCCCATCAACCACACAACTGGCATCAGCTGAGCATCTGTAAAACCAGAGAATCAACTGTGTACAGTCGGCAGCTGAGCTAAGGAAACGAAGATCACCAGCTTTCTCATTAAAATATAGGTGCGTATTTACCTACTATTGGGGGGGGGGGCAGAGATGAAGGCTCAAATC
>Ga0065711_1006397_pt1 | contig 18116 bp, 14 predicted proteins | sample Hoacrofraction12_FD_59098 | JGI IMG/M metagenome (GOLD analysis project Ga0065711, IMG submission 59098) | Hoatzin crop microbial communities from Cojedes, Venezuela - Epithelial fraction 12 v2 (version 2) | ecosystem: Host-associated > Birds > Digestive system > Esophagus > Crop | place... | reverse complement strand
TGGAAGGGACCTCTGTGGGTCATCTAGTCCAACCCTCCTGCCGAAGCAGGGTCACCTACAGCAGGCTGCACAGGACCTTGTCCAGGAGGGTCCTGAATATCTCCAGAGAAGGAGACTCCACAGCCTCCCTGGGCAGCCTGTTCCAGTGCTCCGTCACCCTCAGAGGGAAGAGGTTCTCAAAAGGTCCTAGAACTTTTGCACAGAATCTAATTCCTGAGGAATGTACTCTGTCCTTGGAGTCAATAAGACCTGGCAGAAGGTTTACTATTTAGGGGAAACAATTTAGAAGCAGTCCTCAATATAACAGCTACCATCATGATGGTACAGCATCATTATATTCACAGTGAAGGCTTTACAGCAGAGGTCATGAAAGCATGCTTCTAGACAAATTTCATCTATCATCCCACTTCACAAGTTTACTCTGCATCAGATCACTCCTTTTATTAAAACTTACAGGATTTCCAAAAATACCTGCAGGAATGATGCAACTAAATTCTACTGTATTTTCCAACAGCACAAACAACGACACATCCAGCTCCAGCTGACCTTCAATGACTGCTGCTTCATCATGATCTGTGCCTTTAGAAATCTTCCAAGGAGTACCAATTTCCCTTTAGGTTCCTCAGCAAATAATACATATTAAAAAAAAACCCCAAACCTACTGAAAAGCATTATGCCAATGAATGCGATATTCTCATAAGCTTTTAAACATTTGCCTCCTTCCTACTAAAGCTACACCAGTCTTACCATCAATCCCCAGAGCCCCCTCCTTCTTGTTCTCCAGGCATGGTTCAAACTTGCTGATGATTTCCAGGCAGTGCTCTTTAGTCACATTTGTCATCTGTAAAAGCAGCAAAAATGAAGTGTTAACTAGTAATCACAGCTTCTCTTCGCTCTTTTCCCTGTATACAGTTTATCAGCTGGCCGATTATCCATAGTGGTACTAAGGATTTCCAGTTACCAGTGAGATTCTCGCTCCTGTCAATCAGTGTCAGGTCAGATCAGAACCAGACTGCTTTGGGAGAAGTTTCTGTCCTATTGGCAGCTGCCGGACGACAGCCAATACAGACAGAGTTCTGCTTTGTAGGTCAGATCTGGTTAGAGTGTTTTTAGGCACACAGAGCATCCAAACAGAACAAGCTTTGTCACAAACCAATGGGAATTCTTCTCTTGTAGGATTAAGGGATTAGTTTGCATTATCAAAGGGTTTTTACTTTAAAATAAAACAAGAAAATGGTTCATCTTTATGCAGCAGACAGAAAGATCAGTTACTAGCAGGGTAACAGAGAATCAGGACATAATGCTCTCAGAAAGCTCTTTGAGGAAGTCTGCTAGCTTCAAGGTTGCTTTGCATTCGCAAATTAAAAAGAGTACAAAGGGAAATAGATGTCTGTAAATGTTGTTGCTTATAAAATGATCCATTTATGATAAGCTGTAGCTTTTTTTAACTTGCAATGTTTCCATAATTCAATTTTAGTGCAAATATTTAATATTCCTGCTATTTACTGTTTATTTATCCTCTAATTATTTTCCCTGCTATTATTTAATGTTCCAGTCCTAAGTGGTCCAGCAAATCCTTCCCATCAGATGCTGTACATGATACATGAAAATACAGCCCTTGTCATCAGAGGGGACTGCCAATAAAGTGGACAAGCTGATGACTGTTTCAGCAATGTGGAATCTTTGCTTAGGGGGAAATGAAATGAAATCACCAGTGTATCTTCTAGCAGATCAATGCCTTTTCTGGGGGTAATTTAAAACCTAATAAATACAGTAAAAGAAGAGGAAGAAAAAGACCCCTAACCCTTTATTTGCCTGTACAATATAGGTTTGCTGGGTTCAAAAGATAAAGCTCTAGAAGAACAGAAGGTTTTTCTGGTGCAGCTTCGAATGGCCAGGGTGAACATTTGTTCTCCCTGTACATATTGTATGAGAAAGGGTAGCGCTAGGCAAGGGAGAGAAGTGCCACAGGCACGAGTCGTCCACGTCAGTGATGAGCTGAGCTGATTTGTGTCCTGTGGTGAGTGGTCATTTTCCTCTCGCCATCTGGAGGATCAATTGACCAATGAAATGGAAACATACTCCACTTATCTAAAAAGATAACTGCCAGAGAGGTGGCTTTTTTACTCACTCGTTTCTTAGACAACATTTGAAACGAATGGATATTTATGATTTACAGACATGCAGCTTAAAAAGAGATCATGAGAGGGAAAAGGCAAAGACGAATCAATGCATTTGCTCCTGCACCGACTGCATCTTGCTGTCCAACTATTTTTTCTCACTTCAGGATCTTTCACAAGCCTCTAGATGAAAGATCACAGGATTGTTCAGGGACCTCAGGAAGTTATCCAGCCCAAAATCCTGCTCAGAACAGGGTCAACTACAAGGTCACATCAGTTAGCTTAGGGCGTTACCTAGTCTGGTCCTCAAAACCTCCAAGAACGGAGGCTGCATAACCTCTCCAGGCAACCAGTTCCAACGGGTGAATGTCCTCGTGGTACGGAAGTTAGATGCCTTGCCATTTTCTGGTCTGCCAAATCACCAGAAAGACAAAAACTGTTCTGACCAAAGGGCATTTGGGATAGGAGTAATAGTGTCAGGCTTCCAGGTAGCTTGGTTACAAAGATTCCTAGTGCCACAAAGCTTCAAGTCAGTGACGGAGGAAGCAGATCAGTGGGCGTTTATGTGGCGTGCCATACATACAGAGACAAGAAACTTTTATCTTCTACCATTAGAAAATAAGAATATATCAACACCAGTTTCCTTTTCTGACGAAAACATATATGAACTGTCAGAAAATGGACTTCTGTAACTTCAGTGTGCACAAGTGATGGACAAAATTTCTAATGTGACTGATGTAGGCTAGCCCTGTTGTTAAATACAGTGATCCAAGTGGACAGCAGTTACTGCAACACAGCACATAGTTTGCTGGTATTTTGCTGAATGTGCATAAAACACTATAAGCACAATGTATAGGTGCACTTCAATACCTGAATAGCAAAGCTTATAAAGCTATGAAGTAACAGCTCTGAAGAGCTGTAAAATGTCTCAGATTCATAAGCAACATTAAATATCATGCTTACCATTATCTACTGGCTGCTGTCACTGCCACTCCCTACCCCATACAATTATACAGGGCATATACAGACTACCTGGTTTGTCAGACAAAAATTTTTCACCTCTTTCAGATCAGCGAAATGGAAAAATAGTCTTTAAGACTCACTCCAGCAATGGAGCGCTAAGAGAAAACTTAATATGTGCTACTGTATATCCTCAGAAAACTTTCCCAGACATTAATAACCCTCTCAACAACTCTTCAAAGACATAATCTTCCACTTTACAAACTGAGATAGTGTGACAAAGTAATTCAGTGCCTCATCATGCACCATGCACTAAGTCAAAAGCAGAGCCAGAAAGAGCATCTGTGCACCAGGGTGCTGAATACTGGGAAAAGACAGATACTGATGGAATTGTCCTAAAAGAACACACGAGGAACAAAGAAACTGTAGAGACTCTGTTTAGGGGCACAACAAAAGAGCCTACAGAAAAAAGAGGTACTCAGAACAAGAAGGTTCAAGAAATAGTCATGCCAGCCTACGAGATGAAAATCCAGAGGCATCTGACTGTCTATTGTTCACATGCATGACAACAAAGTTCCCACCTCTGTTAAAAGGCAATGCATCCCCGATGGCAAACAGGAAGGCACGCAGATGGGAAGTCTTTTCCTGGCTTGGGCCTACCTTCTGTTCTGCCTCCAGAAAGCGTCTCAGGTCATCTGTATCTAGGTAGTCCTTGTGGTTGCTGTAGGTGAGCATTAGCAGGTACAAATCACGTCGTGTTGACATCATTTTATAGAAGGCACAGAACTCATCAAAGCCCAGCATGCCCTGGTTATCATCCGTGTCAGCCTCCTGCATTACACAGCAATAAGGCAATGAGATACCCAATTGCCCAGCAATAGCCTGAACAAACTTTAAATAAACAAACTCCTCCATGAGAAAAAAGCAACAGTGAAATTAAATGCAGGTTGATGCTGCCTGACATGGCTACTCACTGTATGGCCTGCTAGAACAGATTATCAGGCTGATGCTTGCCATACAAATGCTTTGCACAGCTTTCCCCTTCAAACCTTTTAAATGTACGCATTAGTGCATGAGCCAAGAAACAACTTTTAAGGTCTTTATTGTTGCACAGGGACCCCTGCTTGATGGATTTCTTCCATCTATGGCAACGAAGTAAGACGGCATACCCTGTGACATAGAACAGAATATGCACATGTCTGGCAGAATTACCCATTCATGTTTTCTTGAGAAGATCATTAGAACCCAAGTCATCTTGAAATCAATTTTATATTCAGGATTTGGGAGGATATCTGTTAAATCTATGTCCATCAACTATATAGATCCGCAGGGATAATAATTTTGCAAGTAAAGAAAAAAATCATCAGTAAATGATACTATATTATCTGGTATATCTATCACCTACAACATGTGCTTTTCTTGGTTCTTTACTTTTTGGGGCCAGGTGCCCCAGCCTGTGATCCAAACCACCCTCAGTTGTATCAGCAATACTACTTACTGTTTGCACACAGTGGAGACAGAATTTCTTCAAAGAAATCTTGTGAAAGTCTGATCACAATGAGATACACCCGATGATATAACTATTTGGAGGAGAGATGATGGAATTACTGTGTTTCCTAAAAGTCTGTTCTTAGAAGCATGAAAAAATGAATGAGAAACTCTGCCAGGGGAAAGTATGCAAAAGGAAAGCTGCAAAGTTTCCCAAACAGGATAGACAACACTCGCATATTTTATGAAAAAAAGCTTCTCTGGCACTCCCTACTTTATTCTCAATAAAGAAGCTGCTTTGCTCACCTTCACTGTAGACATGTTTAAGCACATTTCAGGCCACAAAATTAAAAAATAAATAAATCAGGCAAATTTTTACCAAATCACCATTTTTTTTCACCGAATGTCTTTCAGGTACTGCCGTACATAAGCACTTGTATCAGTTGAGGAAAACGCTGATAATAAGCTCTCACACCCATGGACAGCAGCACTGAGAAGCCTTCACACAGCCCTTCTGTCCCGGCAAACTGGCATCAATTTGTAGTTATTTGCCCAGGAACAAAGTACTGCCATAGCCACAATTTATTCTAATACGCCCACAGAAATTTTTAAAAACTTACACTAACTGCCTTCTCTTTCCTCGTTCCCAAAGGACACCCTGCACTGGCTCCCTACGATTTAGCCTCAATAGCCCTCAGTATTTTGTCTCTTTTCCAGTCTCACACCACAGCAGTTGCAGCGCCTGTATCCGCCACAACACCAAAGCTGACAGTACGACGGAGGAAGTGACTGGAGGAATGAGGAGTCACGAAGTCATAGATGAAGGTCCTTTAGAAATGAGCCCCAGGTGAAAATATGGATGCATTTGTGTGCAAGAAGTAGCTAATAAAAATGGCTTTTCCCATTGTAACTATGGCAGGATTTTTTTTAAATGACTCACTACGTTTTACACTAGAAAAATTAATATTCAAGGTAACTTTCTTCAAGACCTACCTATAATATACACTATTATATGTTAAAATACTTGGTGTAGCTGTTTTGTTAACTGAGAGACTTGATTTTTAATTTCAAGGCTGCTTAATATTCTGCTTCTAAGCTATCAAATAGCAATTATATTTTCAGTTGAGACCAACTCAGTTTCAAACATACACTGCATGTGGAAAAAGTAAACCTATTCTTCCTTGTTAATAGCATTTCTAAAGCACCCAATATGTGTAGTAATTGTCACTGATTACAAACAGTAAAATCACAACACAGCGTACAATAAGAACACGTTTTTTTCCCAGGAAAGTTTTACCCACTCTCTTCTATTTAGCTTGCATCACACCTAATGGTTCATCCTGGAAAGAGAGTCACTTTAATCTACTGCTTTTAATGAGTTTTTAAAATCAGTTCTTCACTGAGCTACATCCATAAGCCTAGTATTTGCTGGTATGAAAGAAAAAAACGGAAGAGGAAAAAAAAAAGTAGCGGCATGTAAAAGCCCCTGGTTTTCTCTAGCTGTACATGCACGATTCTCAAAGGCTTTTGAGCCTGGATTGTGTCCCAGTACTGAATTATTGAAAATCCAGTGCTCGCTAGGCTAGCATGACTTTGTAGTAAACACGAAGCAGTGCTCAAACAGCTGCCACTCGAACTGTGAGATTTTCAGGCACCTAAAAGTTGTCGCTGCACTACCACAAATGTGCATTATGTTTTTTAAGGTAGATACATACTCTGTCCAGAAGCTTCATCAGGAAAATTAAAATAGCTGAAAAGTCCTCACCTCCAATATTCTCATAAGGTACAGCCTGCACCCTGGAGGTAACAATTTGGTGTATGGAAACAACCAGGACATAACACAGTAGCACATGCTCTTGCAGAGACAGATTACAACCATTCATCCCAACAGCCAGTACTTCGGGAATTTAAAGAAATTTCAGCTGGTAGAAGACATCTGTGTTGCACAAACTGATGTTTAGTGCAGTAGCCTCACGTAAAATTTTTTAGGGTCATAACCCTACAGGTCTTAATCCATCAGTTGGATAATTTATCACCTGCAGAAGCGAAAGACACAAACTGACCTTTTTTCTTCTCCACATGCAAAAGCAAAGGAGAGGGTATTTGCAAGTTCCTGGTGATTAGCATTTCATGCAATTCAAAAAATTTATTTTTCTATTTGGAAATATCTATGGTGTTAAAATGCAACAGTGTGCAACAGCATGGACAAATCTACTTTCAAAATTCATTCTGCTCCCCATAAATTTTATGCAACAGAAACAGAAGATGGTAATCAAAATGCGGGCTAGCATAGTAAGAGCAGCCCAAGAGCAAGAAGCACCCAGCTTCCTGGGGCATACATGTGCTATAAGCCTTTATTTCTCTTTTATTCAGTAGCATACAGAAGAAACATTCAAGTATTTAAAGTCTACTGCTAAACTTCTGTTTAAATTTCCTCCCTAGGGGCAAACTCTTTTTTTGCAGGATTTTCTGCTCCTAAATAACAACCCACCCAAATGATGGGTAAAATATTAGCCTGATGCATACACTAGGATAACTTGTATCAGCCGATTACCAGAAACTTTCCGATAGCCTTTCCTTCCCTCCCCGTAACCTTGAGTTGCAGTGGTTTGCAGAGTTATCCTGTTTTCCATGCTCCATCTGAGCATATTTTACGATTGCAGACCCACAAAGGAATTTAGATTGCACATAAGATGCAACCAGGCAGGCTTCAGCATCAGCTGTCAGTGGGATTAAAGAGAGAGCAGAAAGAGATATAAGTTAAAAATATTTTCAACCCAGAGGCATTAGAATAAATACATACAGCCATGGAAGAGAAGGAAGGTTTCAAGGCCAATTTTTTCCCCCAAAGTAGTCAGCAGATTTCCAAGTTAAAATCCTTTCCCAAATTATTCTCTAACACTCTTCTGCTACAGTTAAAAGGCCATAAAGTGGGCTATTAAAGATTGTCTGTGGCAAAATGCAGTGGCTCCATTGGTTTCTAACCAAGGAAAAAGATAATTTTGCCTCCCTTTCTTTTCCCAGGAATAAGTTACAATACAAGAATGACAGCTCCATGTCCAAACTGAATACAAAATCACCCATCCAATTGTACACATCTAATTGTTGTTCAATTTCATGTTAAAATACTTATCAGAAGTCATGCTGACCACCACCATTCTTAACTTCTCCTTGATCCCGCACAAAGCTACCCATACTGTGCAGGAGACTACGTTTCCATGAGTTCTGCACACCAGACTCACTGAGCTATGCAACATTCTGGCAGTTTATTTAGGAACTAGAGCCCCCAGACTAAAATTTATTTGCACAAGATTTATAAATTGTATCATAAAGCCTCAGCTGATTGTCTCTTTTTATTTTATACAATTGTTCCATTGCAAAAGAATAGTAAAATTCGTGGCTGTCATCAATGAAAGTGCTTTTCCTTCAAAGTTCTTAACACCATCTAAACCTTGAAGCTTAGAGTTTACACTTCTTATTATCCCTCGCTATATGGATCAATTTCACATACAGGTAGGTAATTCTCTAGGGAATACTAAATTCAGTAGAACGGCACAGATCCTTCCTAAATTATTCAGAGCCTAACTTCTACATCTTAGCAGAGACGATGTCAAAATGAGAACAATCGTTTACTACCATGAATCAGTAAAATGATTCCAAAGACTCTGATATGATTTCAGGTTTCTATTTCATAGAACTACAGCTTTCTAATGTTCTTGACCTAGTGCATTAAAAGTAGGATTAAAAACAAAAAAAGGAATTTTAACACTTCGGCAATACCAAAAGCACTACTTGTTTCAAAGTGGTATTCTAGGCACACAGCAGAAGGAAAAGATATGTGTCCAGGCAGTTTCATTCCATAAGTACTTTATCAAACCACGAAAAATATCTCAAAACAAGAAGAAAAGCTTTGGAAAATGAAAACATGAACTTTAAGAAATCTTTGGTCAGTCTTCAATTGATTGCAAAATGCCCAGTAAATGCTTAGAATAAAAGATGGCTCAGTCTCCAAGCACCAACAGAGAACAGGATTACCTTTTCCTTGCCACAGACCTTTGTGTGACCTTAGGCAATTCACTTATTCCCGCTTCAGTTCTGTGAAATTGGGCTTATAACATTTCTCCACCTTAAGTTAGGCAAAACTTACCTATTCAGCTACATACAATGCCTTGGACAGATTTCAAATGTCTAGAGAGCCGTTGGTAGATGGGTATTTGATCCCTTTCAGTGCTGCTGAGATTCCAGTACTTAGTTTTCTCTGAAACAACCTCTCACAGCCTCTCCAACAGAACATACTTTAAAATACCAGAGCTGCTCGAAAATCTTGCTGAGATGTCCCTGACTCAGTGTAGTGGGAGTTCACCATGCTGAAAGCTACCAATTCAACTTCTGCTTAGGTCCTTCACGTAACAGACTTCTTGATTACGAGAGCATACATACATACATACAACATCTCCATAGTTCAGTTGCTCAATAAATTGGGTCAAGGTCAGTAGAATGCAATGTCAAACAAATAGCTCTTAGCAATGCAGAAAACATAACAGATACAGAAGTTTGCACACTGGATATTTTATTAGTACCAGTTACTGGAGGATATTGGATACTTTACTGGATATTTATTAGAAAGAACGTAATCAGAGGAGGAAACTTGACTGAGTTTCAGATCAACAAGTATAGCAAAAAAGCAGTCTTTGTACTGTGTGTCATCATGTTATATAACACCAGAAGGTGTAATGCCTTTTTCTATGAATAACAATTTATCTATGACGTGATTTTGGAGCTCTCTTGAATTTACCAAATGGACTGTGTAGTATCTCTCAGCAGAGTGGAAACAAACCAGCTGCCAAAGTATTTACAATGTCTCCTATTAGGTTTCATGTTAATTCTCCAGCAGCTCAATCCTTGTTCTTTTAGAAAAAAACACATTTTCATTTCTTACCTTAAACATTTGCTTGACTTTTTGTCGGGGTAGGTTCACATTCAGTTTGTGCATTAGCTGGAGCACTTCACTAATACTCAGACTGCCATCACCATTTTTATCTGCCTCATCAAATGTCTGCTTCAACCACATTGAACAGGAGTTAAGGAACGGCATGGAGTATCAAGTGATATTACTCAACATTATGTATATATGATTTTTTTCATGTTAGGGAAGACTGTATAGGAGACTGGGGATGAAAGAAAGTTCAAGGTAATATATAATATAACTGTACTTGTTATTTCAGTATCAGTTTCTGGACTTGCTTTGCTCAACATGCAACACGTGCTATAGTACAGCACAGAAGAACTAACTTCTGAGCAAATTGCAAGGTTGCATCACACTTTGTCCTGTATAATCAAATGAAATGGATAGCTCTACACAGGGAGTAACAGATGAAGGAATATACCTGTATATTTTTCAGTCTACTCCAGTCTCTCATCTCCAAATCTTGCTCAGAACAACCTTCTTCAAGGACTCCTCTCTTTCTGTCTCTGGAAACAGAGAATACAATAGGAACTGCTGTGAAGCGTTGAGCCTAGTGCTGCCTTTTAGTAAAACAAATACTGAAAGGAATTCCTATGCTATTATTGATAGCTCTCCACCACTGGGAAATACTTTCAGATAGTATAAGAAGGATATTGGTCTCTGGTCCTTTGGCGTTTTGCAAGGCTGTCTTCATCACTGATCCCTGCCATCAGGTATTTTAGCCCTGTGATCCAGGTGCGTGCTTCCTCTCCACTGGAAGATACCAGGTCAAGAGATTCCATATGGTCTCCATAGTAGATGCTGAAGCAGCAGTTGGGATCAAAACTGCCATCGGCATAGCGCTGAAAGATCTCTGATTGCTTCCCCTCGCAAACCTCCTGAATAGAGTCGATAGAAACTAGAATGACAAAAGCATGTAGTTTGTTAATGACTGTGTGCATGCCCTAGGCCAGACAGGATGCATTTATCGTGTAGAGAAGGGACCCAAACCTCGTATTGTACGGTCCCCAATTCACCCAGGTTTTGCCTGCAACTCACTTACAACATACTACTCTACGGCAACCTGCATAGCTAACAACAGCAGCTTAATCTTCAGAAACTATTGACCATAAAATCATGTACTGCCCTTTAAATTCAAGTAAAACTTTCTTCTTGATCACCTGTGAATGAACCAAATCCTTCACGCTCGTTTATAAGAGGGCAGGATCCTACAAGGAATCAGAAGAAAGGTTCTGTGGTTGACACTCACTTTTGGCTTTCTCATTCTTTCGAGAGGGTCTCCAGCGAATACATGACTTGTGCTCATCCAAGTAATAGAAGCGGACCAACCCTTTGGAACTGCCACGGAGCTTGATCATTTGGGTACCAGCTTGCATGCAACACATACATTTTTCCACTGAAGAGAGAAATAAAGCGATATCAGTAAGTGAGACTTTGCTCCCTTTAAAATCGCCTTTACAGGAAGCAAACATATCGAGCAGCTGCCAAATTAATAGTTCAAGACAAAGGGTAAGATCTCCTGTACTGTCTACTATAAGAGGTCAGGTTATGTGATCAAAGTCAGAAAGATTCTTGGCAACTGTGGACTTCTCTGTAAATGTGAAAGCTTTCATTCCCATATTAATAGGTATGAAACATATATACGTTGGAATTGGTGCAAGGTACAAGACTTCTTAAGACCATCCCGAATGCTGAATTTGAGCTCCTACAATATGTAAAACTCGGTGCTGGACACAGTATGAAATTTCACCTGGAAGCTCAGATCCTTGGCCAGTGAAAACTAGCATGGTTCCATCCACATCAGGAGTTATTTTCATTAAGCCTCACATTTTTGCCTCTTAAACATCAAGTAACCTTGTGGCATAACTTCAGTAAGTTTTTTTTCACATAAGTCTGAAAATTCTGGAGTTCCTGTTAGCAGTATCACCATTCAGAAGCACCATAGCTTCTTATGAAGCAGTGTAGTTCGCATTCTGTCTATCCCAAATCTAATTTAAAAAAAATATCTAATTACCCAACTTGGTCATCAAAAGCATTCTAGGAACCCTAAAAATAATTCAAAGGCTTTTACGTACAGACAGCTTAAGAGTTAAACCATTTTCACTGCCTTCAAATTTAACAGCAAGAAGGTGATTAGACTGCAGTGTGTGACTGCAAAGACGAAGCTAGCTCCAAAGGCTACGTTCTTATAAAGACATCTACAGTTAGGGTCAAAAACAGTAATTTTATCCTACACCAGTCAGGTAAATGTAGAGCCGAACAAAAATCTTAATAAGCAGAAGGTGGCATTATTTTGATTTGCCTTCTGTAATATAAATAGCATTTTACTGTGCTTAAAAAGATTCCGAAATTTTCTTCTTAGGAAGAAGCCGAAAGAACACTACTGAGCAGATACTATTTACACTAATCAATGTTTTGTGTGAGGCACTCAGATAACAGAAGGATAAGTATGTATAAAAAACTATCAATATCTTTTTTTCTGTCCTGTAACATATATTATGAGTAAATCCCCACATTTACATTAAAGTGGATCAGAAATATCACTTAAATATAGTTCTTTATGACCGAGTTAGAAAAAAAACTGAATGCTAACAAACTTGGATTTGTAGCCCATAACCTGACACTATGGAAGATCTGTAATTTACTCGTAAGCACCTTAGGTTCAGAAGCTCAGTTCTATGAACACTTACCCAGATTAGCTGCCTCCAGCGTGCAAACAATCCTAACAAGCAAACACAGAAAAACACCTCTGCCTATTAAAGCAGTTACAAGCTCAGGACCTAAAATGCTGAGTGGATCTATGGAATTACATTTTAGCATTCACTCCTAATTCATAAACATGCAGCCACTGTTCGCCAGTACCCATGACTGATGAAATACACGGTTAATAAGCAGAATATAACAGAACTAATAGGAATGCACTTATTTGTGTGGGGATTTAGCTGAACTAATAATATTGACCTTCTGATCATGTACTAAATCAAACTACTATCAAATATCAGTCTCTAGAATAAGCACAAGGAAATCCAGCGAATGCTTCTAACTTGCTTGTTCACACCAAGGTATCACAATATGTCTGCCAAAAGGAAACCAGATTTGTAAAGGAACTGTTTGATCTTTCACAAGAGAAAGAGTCTGAGACAAAGCGAAACTGAATTTATCAGTAGCATTATTTTGAAACTCCTTTGGTAAAAATACAACATTTTTAGCATGACAGACGAACACCAAGAATTCTGAAAACCATGAAGAAGCTTTATAGCCCAAACATTTACTTCCCTCCAGAAGGAAGAATGCGTGTTTTCATTGCATACGGAGCCATCACAAAGGCATTGCATCTGCCTGCTGTTTACATCACAACTCTACTTGCCATCCAGGCCAAAGAAAACTCTAAACTCTGGAAACAATAATTCTAGAAAGTTAAGATGGATTATCAGCTTTTCCTCCCATTGCTTCTGAGGATTAAGTCACCGATCCTACAAATTCACATCTAGATGTCACAGCAAGAATGTAACAGACTTTTCTTCTTCCAAATCACTTCAGATCACACTCCCTAGGAGGAGGCCTTTCACCTGTATTGTATGTTGTCTCTGGGCCCTTCAAACCTGTTCTGCTCCTGGGGATCGGGCAGCGTTACAGACGGTGCAGCCAGTGGCCTTCAGAGAAACCCGTCGTGGAAGAAGCTCCCTCGCAGAGCTCTGCTCTGTCTCGGCAGGGCTCCTCCCGTTCCTTGGGAGCTGAGGCTCGTGCGTGCGATGCCCCTGGGAGCAAGGCTGGGGCCGTGCCTACGCCTGCCCAGACAGGCAGCGTTCTTCTGAAGGCAGCTGTGGCAAGGATCTTAGGTTGACAACATTAACACAAACAGTTAGGCAAACGGATGGGCTATGTCCCAGGAAGGAATGCAGACTCCTGTCTAGGCCAGGTCTCCCCTTTATTGCCCATCATGACAGAGCATAGCCTGTGACTTCGTATTCCTCTGGCTTTTCTGCCTGGTCCATTTAAATAAAATTAAAATTACTACCATGTCCAATATATTCAGATATTTTTTTCAGACCTAGAGATGAGAAGTGTAAATTACTACTCAGATTCTGGATGGAAGAATGAAAACTAATACATATAATATGTATTCTAGTGAGAACGGATTGATAAAGAAAGACAAGGAAATTCTGAAGCCAGGCTCCTCTTTTATCAATCTGTACATACAGATCACAGATGAATCAGTGTCCAAACTGAAGCACTGATTCCATGTATTCCAAAAGGCATCAAAACCCACACAATTCTTTGGGGTGATTCAAATCTGCCTCCCAGGCAAAAGTAGAAACACCCAAGAGAAGCAAGGTAGAATAAAAAGAAGCGGAAAAAATCATTGATGCTTCTGTGCTTCAGAGCTCAAATTCAGACAAATTCAGTAGTTTGCTCAGGAAAAGGTTCATCAAAATAGATTAATTTGAAAGCAGATCACTAGCAACAAAAGAAAATTGAAATTTAAAGCCACAATTTTGTAGAGTACATTGTTTATGTTAATAAAATATTTACAGAGATAAGGTGTTAAATTAAGAACAAGATAATCCCTCGTGTAACATTTTATTTCTAAAGCTGATCCCTTGGTTTCAATCACAGATGCCCTTAGATGAAACCAACGTGGTCAGCAGGTATTATTAGCCATAAAAGCAGATGCTGTGCTACAGCTCAGAAGCGTTACTGGAATTCACTACAACATCCAAAGTAGATTCAAACTCGGCTTGACCATTTCCCAGACACTGCAATCTTTTCAATATCTGCTTTCATTTCAGTTCAGAAGAAAGATAAATACTTCTCAAATTTGCTGTGAGACGATGATTATGGAAAGCTTAAACTTCTTTTAATTTCACAAGGTTTATATTTTTTGGTCAAAATAGCTAATAAAAAAAGTTCTATTAGCACTAATCACACAAACTTCAAACCACATTACATGTCCAGCTTTCTCTCTGGAAATTATTGCAGTAAATAATTTTATTTGAAGAAATTATAAGAGAAGAAGTGAGAGAAGTATCAAAGACCACACTTGTTACGAAGCAGAAAATAATAAAGAAGCACCAAAATAAAAGCACACTTTATACAACATACACTTACTTTGATTTTACATAAAGAAAGAATACACTCCTGGGCTGTTAAAATTTTAATTAGCATCCTTAGACAGCTTTTTCAATGCAGCTGCTGATTTCTGGTGCAGGATTGCTCACCCAAACCTACCCAGAGCGTAGAGCACCTCAGAAGCTGTCCTGCTGCCAGTTCCAGCTGATCTGGACACCGCACTGTTCTTTGGTGATTCAGCGCACAACTGCAATTAATGTTCGCGGACACAAACCAGAGTTCAGTTGTATTCAGCGTAGCTGGCAACTGAATGGTCAGACCAGACCAAATACTTGTTTTAAGTATGTGTTACTGGCTTTTTGGCTTTGGTAGCACAAGGAGAGGAAAGCACCAGAAATATCTTCATTCTTGTGTCAGGAGAACAGCAGCTTTCCTGAATCCTACCAACACAACAGGAAGGAAACGTTTAAGGTAATGCAGAAGCATTACTGGGGGTAGCTAGACAAAGCCCAAGAGACTGAGATGGAGAGGGGAAACAGTGCGCCTCCATGTCTCTGCATATGTATGGGCACGGAAACATACACCCTTGCCTGTCTACGACTAACAGTATAGAGCACTAGAGAGATTGGCAGAAAAACACGCAGGAAAAAAAATAATCACAGTGGCACTTTTTTTTTTCTGAAGTCTTCCCCACCATGTAAATGAGAACAGCACACTGATGATAATACAAGTATAACTGCTTCTCCTTACCATTGTTCAGAGACCTTCTTTAAGGATTCATTTTTATAATTCATTTCAAATAAAAATCCCTCAGTCTTGCAATGAATCATTTTTTGGAAGAAATGGCTTCTAGCTATCTTCAATTGAGGCTGAAGTTTTCTTCTTGGTTAAATAATATTTTGCACTTCAGTCGTAACTTTCTGCAGAATTCAGCTGAGGATCGGCTCTGTTTTGATCTAATAAATTGCGTCAAGTTGCATCTGGACAAAATACAGTGATGGAGAGAAGATGGATCTCTGTACTGCGGCAAAAGGCAGTGTCACAGCAGAGCAGGAAACAGGAACACAGAACACTGAGTTCCGTTCTTGTGTTCTTACAAAGTGACACCAGACTGACACAGTAAAAAGAGCCAAAGTGATTTTTCATAGTTCATGGTAACATTTATAGTTAGTATAAAAAGTTTTAAAGTAACAATAACAGCACTACACAAATCATAAATCTCTATAATCCCTACAATGTCCTGATTCAAGGAAAAAAAGAGCCTGATTTCATGCTCATTGTTAGAAAGATGTTCTAACATCTGTTAATTATGGTTCAGTAGCATTATTGTCTTTGAGGAGTTCCTGGGTTTGATGCAAATGTGTGAAGGAGTGGGAGTGTTTTAGCATGTGAGGGTGAAAAGAAGTTAAAAGGATTGAGTCACTGAGTATTTTTATATGTGGACAAGTTTGTCAAAAGATTCACGTCCAGAGTTCAGTAGGGCTCCAGGTAACGCGGTACGGCTGCGGCCCTAGCCACCCTCCTTAGAAAAGTCAGCAGGCCGGCACCTCACAACCCTGCTGAGTTCCGCCCTGTTCACTGATTCTGACAAGACGCATCCTGATTGTATGCTTCGAAACAACTGCTCTTCTAAACACTATAAGGAGAGGAAAATAGATTTCAGAGGCTTATTTCTCTTCAGGGCCTCCAGCAGATGCAACGTGCTTGTCAGCCTAGAGAAACCCCTCCAGTACACATGCACTATCAGAGCAAGCTGTTCCCTGCAAATATTACCAAACCAAAACAGCTTTCCCACATGCCAACAGAGGACTCCCACACTTGTCATACATTCAGCACTGCAAATTCATTGAAGAGACAATAATTGCTACATTTTTTGAAAGTCTCACTGGAAATAGTTTTGCAGCTATAACTGTCTCCTCAATAGGTAAATTAAAGAACTGACTGGCCCCGACTATTCCCGCCAGGAATATCAGTTTCAGTTTAGACAGGAGGCACCAAATCTTTCTACAAAATCGATCTACAAATATAATAATGTAAAGCATATAAAATATGATAAATATATCCAGTATAGTGTGGAATTCTGTTCAGCTGAAACATCTTGGAATTCAAAGATACTTTGAACATTCTGCAAGTGAACTGTACAATTGATTTCTGTGAGCCTGAGGAGTCTCCGTGACAGTTCATCACACCACTCTCCTAATAAAGGCTCCCAGAATGCCACTTCTGATCCTGAAGACATTCACTCAACTAATGGTCTTATCACGGAAGCTCTAACATTAACTGCTGGCTACAGCAACCTGCTTTTGCTCCTTATACAGGCACCTACGCTAACGGAATACTTTAGTAGTAATACCTACTTGACACATTGCCTTGCAAGTCAAACAAATTGCTAATAAAACCAGCTTCTGTTAGATAGAGAATGTAGCATCCTGCGGTTCATAATGGAGGGAAAACATCTTTAATTTCAGTCTTTAAATTATTTATTATTTCTTATTTATTATTACATAGTTAAAGTACAGTCTTTTCCTTACAACAAACTTATTGAGGGAAATACTGGTTCAGTTTTCTCTTACATAAAAACTGGACTGTTCTTACTGAGTGGATTTTACTTTGCACACACACACACAAAACCCCCAAATGAATTAAGAAACCGCAGCCAATCAAAAAAAATCTCAACAAAAAGACAGGCCCCAAACACACAAAAAAACAGTAAAGGAGACATTGTCATGCAGTCAGTGGCATGACCAAGAGTTAACCTAAGGTATTTTCTGTCTACAGTGTTCATAGATCAGGTACAGTAGGGTGATTGACATCATTATGCCAGGATCCAATTAAAAAAACAGACCACATCCAACTTCCTTAATCTTCATTTCATTTTGCATTCCTACAGCCTTGTGAGCAGGTTTTTCTCACCTTTCAAACCAACCATCTTATTACCAGTGCAAGAACTTTTCCCCCTTATTTGCTCTCGCTGACTTCAGCCTCGCTAAATTTCAGACCTCTCTGCTATTCTTTTCATTGATTAAAAAAAATAAAGTACCTTTGAAAAAGAAAATTTCTGTATAATTCTGCCAGCGATGGTTGGGGCAATGTTTACTGCATACAAGAGACTGAATCCATCCTTAAAGGGCACAACCCCTAACAAATGAGATGTTAATGGGAGAAGAGATGCTCTTAATCCTGTGGAAATTAGGAGGCCTAATTTGAGGTCAGTCTGTCAGCTCTCCTTCTCTCGGTTGAGACTCCATCCACCATCTGGATCCAGGGAAATGCAGAAGCAGAGTATGATGGCATTTCTGGACCTCTGCAAAAATTGCTATTACAGAACGACAGAATGGTTTGGGATGGATGGGACCTTATAGACCATCTTGTTCCAACCCCCCTGCCACAGGCAGGGACCCCTTCCACCAGCCCAGGCTGCCCAAAGCCCCGTCCAACCTGGCCTTGAACATTGCCAAGGAGGGGGCAGTCACAGCTTCTCTGGGCGACCTGTGCCAGAGCCTCACCACCCT
>Ga0065711_1039108_pt1 | contig 18117 bp, 14 predicted proteins | sample Hoacrofraction12_FD_59098 | JGI IMG/M metagenome (GOLD analysis project Ga0065711, IMG submission 59098) | Hoatzin crop microbial communities from Cojedes, Venezuela - Epithelial fraction 12 v2 (version 2) | ecosystem: Host-associated > Birds > Digestive system > Esophagus > Crop | place... | reverse complement strand
CTGTGCAGCCTGCTGTAGGTGACCCTGCTTCGGCAGGAGGGTTGGACTAGATGACCCACAGAGGTCCCTTCCAATCCCTACCATTCTGTGATTCTGTGATTCTGTGAACTCAGTATAGGAGACAATACAGGTTCAAAATACGCCGTGAGCCCGAAGAGTTAGCTGATCAAACTCCACATGGGAGAATCAATATACACCTCACATTTATGGGAAAAATTACTTCATTTCAAAAAATTCCTGTTTCTAGCTTTCCAAGATAATAATATTTTTTTTTTTTTTACCATCACTGAAAAAGAACTGAGATACAGCTCTGCAGATAATAAAAAAGGCTGCAGGAGTAGGATAATTTCAGAGCAGCAGCAGAGACCCAGTGCACCCCAAATGCACCAGCAAAATTTCGAATCATCCTGGAAGGATGGATGGGAACTAGTAATTCCTCTGCACCTTTCTCTAATCTCCCTGTAGTTGTTTTTGGAAACCTTTAGTGGTAACCATCTATTTATAGTTGGCTCTGTTTTTGTAGTTTATCTCTGCCATAACATTGCGTCCTTTGTCCTAACTGCACAATACCAACCCAAAGGAATTCTTTACAGCTGGGTTCTCACCTCTTGCTTGATTAGCATGCTTTATTACTAGGAAGAGCAACCAGGCCACTTTCATCAGGCCGCTTAGCCGGGCACATGTGTTCGCTGTTCACAATCCAGTGCCTAGCACACTACTTAAAATGGGCATTTTTGGATATGTGGACCTACCACAGGGTACTTCAATTGCTCAGTACTTTCAATTGTTTGAATGCTTGTTTGCTTTTAAATGTCAGTATATTTATTACACAGGATTTGTTATGTTTTCCCTTCCCAAGTAAATGTTCTTGAGTATATTTAAGAAAAAGGTACAAAGACTTAAAAATCTGTTGTGGAGATGCAAAGCAAGAATAATTCAATAAACAGTCACAAATCAAAGAATTGTTTACATTGGTTTGAGATCCCGAAATCCTGAGCAACCAGATGAGTTGAAACAAAGGCCAGTTCAAGCTGAGTGTTTCTGAAAAGGTTGCATCATTGTATCTGTTTTCCCATGAAACAATCATGCAGTGACTGGGTGGAAAGTTGAATACCTGCATCTTGGGAAGCTGGACCAGACAAAATAATGTGGATGGCAGAGTGAGTCCCTGGAATGGTTGCTGTGTTTCTAGGCTGAGATTTCAGTCATCAGAGTCTACAGTCCAACCCATACCTTAACAGAGGACCCTGTGTAAGGGGAGTGCAGTGATCAGGAAACTCGGACAGGTGGACCCTGGCAGTGTCACCATGATGCAAAGTATGGCAGCAGGTAGAAAACCCTGTGTGCCAGGAACTGGAAGGCTTCATCTCCAAAAGACCGTTCTTCCTACCGTGAGGCTGCTCCCCTTGGCAGCCGGTCTCAGCAGAAGATGTGCAACCCTTGACTCAGCCCTTGTAGCCATGCAATAGCCAAGAGCTGGGGATACGGAATGATGAAGGGACTTCATCAACCACATACAAGGGATGGGACCACAGCTCCCCTCCCCCAGCTCCATGCTGGACAGCTGCAGTGGAATAGGGAATTGGGGAGGTCTGGGAAAGTCTGGGGCAGTGTCATCAGCTACCGTGGTGGGTAGCCTTCCCTGAGGGCAGGCCCATCAGTTTCCCAGGGCAGCCAGTACTTCCAGTCCCACCTATCTGCTCCTCTGCACTGAGATGAGGAGACAGGGCATGGACCAGCATCAGTAAACAAACAGTTACTGGACTAACTGCCAGCTCCTTGAAACTTAGATTTAGAAGACTAATCCAAAGATGAGCTTTATGAAAAGGTTATTTAGAGAACTAGTTCATATGGTATTTTTAGCAAAATGATAGCTGAAGAAAAGCAAAAGAGATTTACTTTGGGTTTGTTTAATAAATGAAAACAGCAACGCTACTATATCATTTCCATATATGCATCAGCACAGCTGCTGGCACCATCCTGACCCCTCAAATAACCCACCCCCTCCAGCGCTGTGTACAATAACAAAATGTGCCTGGGCCAGCAGAGCCAAGGAGACGTTTATGCTCCTGCGCAGAGAGCAGGCACAAGCATGGACATCATCCTCTCCTCATCTTCAGCAGGGCTGTGGGCCTCACTGCCTTCCCAAGGGGGGCGAGGGGCAACGGAGCCCAGCCCAGACCCACTACCCACCTGGCACAGGCTGGCAGAGCAGCGGTGCAGGTGATGCACACGTCGGAGTGGTTTGTGCAGCCAAGGAAGGCTGTCCATCACACACCTCATGCTTTGCAGGTCCCGGCTTTCACCCTCCCAGCCCTCATCCCGGCTTGATGGGGGCTTAAAGACGTCTTCACCAACCTCCACCTTCCTCACAACTGTTTTCCAAAGGGATGATTGCCAATTTTATACCAGACAAAAGCTGCCAGGGGACCCTTGGCACAACTAACACAGGAAAAACTCTCTCTCTCTCTCTCTCTGTCTTCCTTCCTTTCAGCAATAGTATTAAAATGGCAATTTGTTCTAAAGTACCAGGAATACCTCATTCACATTTTTCCTGGTAACAGCTTTTGCTCGGAGGGGTGGCACTGTGTCAGCTTTCAGAAAGGAAGCCTCTTGTTGATCTTCTGGAAGTCTATGGTCTTCCCACCTAATCCTTTGCTGATTTTTCTGTATTCAGGGAAGTTTCTCCCTTAGTTTTCGTATCACATCATGCTTTGTTTTTATTTTATTCTGCTCCACCTCAATTTTCCCTCCTCTGAGGACTTTTCAGGCAAGTCCAGTCTTCTCCTGGACAAATCAATATACTTGAAAACCACTGTGTACAATATGAGAAATCCCTCCTCCTGTTACTCTTGTTCCATAAAGCCATCAGACTGGGGGAAACACTGCCCTTGTGACCTACATAAGGAGGCCTAGGACCTTGCAACCACAGTCCCAGCTGTGATCCCTGTTGGTTCATACTGTGCCAAGATTTTTTAAAGATTCATTGACTCAGGCTGCGTCCAGCCTTCCGTGTACAGAGGCTGCAGAATTTTTGCCAGGAGGGGATTAAAGCACATTCTTAAGGATGTTTTAAGAGTCAATGGGCACAAACTGAAACACAGGAGTTTCCCTCTGACATCAGGAAACACTTTTTTACTGTGAGGGTGACCAAGTACCAGCATAGGCTGTCCAGAGAGGTTGTGGAGTCTCCATCCTTGGAGATATTCAAAAGCCTTCTGGACATGGTCCTGGGCAAATTGTTCTAGGTGTCCCTGCTCGAGCCAGGGGTGTTGGACTAGATCACCTTCAGAGGTGCCTTCCAACCTCAACCAGTCTGCGATGATTATGTGTTTCCTTTTCCCTGCAAAGCTCTGAGGAACCACGACCTACCTTGCCTGTGCCAAGCCATTCCCCTCACTGCTGCTGGGAAACAAATTCAAGCTGAATTTATTTAATTTCAGCTCTGCTTTCTTATGCCTTTGTCAGAAAATACTGCACAGGTGTGCAAAAAACTGCTAGTGCCAAATAAGGAAATTTTTCCCTTCAGTTGCATGCTGTCGTACCAAGCCTGTTTCGTTCACCAGGCCTTGGGTCTCACCCCCACGCTACCAACACCTGAGCTAGACTCACCCACGCTCCCCTCCAGGCTGCTATAGCTAGCTTGCTCTGTTGAGGCACGCAGGCAAAACGCCAGCCCTGACCTGTACCTACACAAATAAAATAACTGCATGAGAAATTATACGGTAACAACATGAGAAATGGCAGAAAAGTGAAGCATTAAGTATATGATGAAAGGGAAGCAGTAGCTTAAAGGAATTACTGAGCCAGGTAGAAAATATGGAGGCTGTCATACCACAGATACAGATACCACTGTAAAATCAGTAAAACTGGGGGCAGGGGGTTAAAAGCAAATGGAGTAGTCTGTTTGGGAGGGGAGAAGGCTGGTAATGGGAACGAGCTTGGGAGAAGAATGGTGTTGGCTGCTTCTGGTTTGCTCTGGTGCGGGCTGGCTGGCTGACTCTGGTGCGGGCTGGCTGGCTGACTCTGCTCACCCTCACCAGATCTCCTCGGTATCTGCTTGTCCCAGGCTGGTATTTGCTGCTGCCTCGGCCTCTCTCCCTGCCTGCAGGTGGGGTTAGCCATCAGATGCTTTGCTGAGAGAGAAGAGCAGCTTGTGGAGCAAAGAGCTGTTTAAAGCACCATGAACCCTTGTAAGCTGGGCAAATGGAAAGCTGTGCAAAGCAGGCACAGAGGGAGAGGAAACAGGTTAGCTGGTACAATGACCATGCAGGGCCAGGTCCCCATGGGAGAGCTGCTGAGCTCCTCTGGTGGCCCCACAGCTCTGCTAGCCCCGAGGAGACATGGAAGAGCTGGGAACAGTCAGGGGGCAGGGACAGGAGAGAAAGCAGTGGCCACCACAGACAGCTGGCCATGCCTGGCTCTGTGGTTGGCATTGCTTCCACCTCCTGCCGTCAGTCCATGCGAGTGAACAAGGGCAGAGGCACCATTGTGCCACGTTCCCCAGAGCCATGGCAGCCACCGAAGGCTCCATCCTCACCAACACAGCTCACGTTGGCATCCAGAGGTCCTTTTCTCTGCTGCTGTAGCCTTAAACTCCTCCCATGCTTTGCAGATGTAGAGAAGCTGTATAGAAGCTGAGTGAGGTTGGAGCCACCTCTGAAGGCTCCCGGCAGGAGAATGGCCAGGGTTAGATTCTTGCCAAAGGGCTGGAGAGGAGAAGGGCTTCTTGGCTGGCTAAGGACGCAGGAGGCATCCCTGTCCCTTGGTCCTCCCTGGGGACAGCTCAGCAGGCAACTCTGATTGCCCACGTTGTGGTGCCAAGCCATGACCCCCGGGTAGCAAAAGTCTGTCTTCACCAAAGCTAGGAGTGTCCACGGGGTCTCTCTAGCACTGTCACTGCAGGCAATGTTTTGGAAGAAACTGGCCTCCCATGCAGGGAAAAATGACAGCAGAGATGCAGCAGGGCAGGTGACGGTTTGTGTGTGGAGGCCTGATACAAGATGAGGCCGGAAACAAAGATCCCTGTCTAGAAAACTCGATCATGAGGAGTGTTTGTAGAAGAAGCAGGAATGCAAGGCACTGAGCTTGAATGGGGACACAACACATGGGCAGTGTGACTGCAGGATCAAGGAGCAAAACAAGGACGCACAGGGAGGGTTGGAAAACCTTACAGGGGGGTCCTGCACACACAGGTGTCAGACCAGCTGGCACCGAGCCATGTCTAACAGCAAAACCTTTACCACATCACATCCTGAATTCACAGGGAGCTGCGAGGGTGAGAGCAGGGGTTTGCATCACCGAGTTTCACGGTGCTGTGGGTACCACTCAGACACCGGCTCCTGCCGGCTGCCATGCCCTGGGAGCAGGGAGGTGCCATCCCCAGGAGGGGACCAAAAGCGGTCTCAGGAGTGAGGGGAAGCACAGCTGGTTTTTCAGTGGCTGTTGCTCTCCAGTACAGATTAGCAATGCTGCAAATCAGCATTGTCGGTGGTTGCAGAACCACCTCCACGGGGCATCCATGGGGACGTGGCATTCCCGCATCCATGGGGACGTGGCATTCCTGCGTCCATGGGGACGTGGCGTTCCCTCACCCTTACACTCAGCCTGCATGACCAATCACCCCCGGCACCTGCTTAGAAAATCTCAGCTCATTTCTTTGGAGCTTCTTAAATTTTTCAGACATTTTTTAGCTTCACACCTGCTACGTGGCAGTTTTATTTAGCAGATCTAGAGCCTCTTTTTCTAAGATTATTTTTTTATAGAGTTCACTGTGCCTGGAAACCCCAAGATAACCGCAACGCAGACTGAAGTTTAAACAAAGTTCTTGCATGTTATCATCTGACTTACTTAAAAGCTTTTCTCTTAGCAGTTGCCACCTGTAATTATCTAAGAGCACACACAAGTGTTACAGGATGTTCTTGATAAGATCAGAGTTTAAGAGTCTGCAGTGTATTTTTCCCCTCCTTGGTAACTGTCAGATTTGTTTTGCATTTGGCACGGCTTTGCAGTCTGTTGGCAGTATGGAACAGCCCGGCAGAGCACCTGTGTGTGAATCATCGTAGAGTACATCCACTCCAGGACCAACCCAGTAAGGAGTCTCTGCTGTGGTCTACATACCCAGTCGGACCTACCCTGCCCAAACTCATTGAAGCAGATGCACTCCCCTGCTGTGTATGGTCCTCGATAGCTGTATTTTTGCCTGCTATTCCCCTCACGCCTGTGGAGTTCAAGAAAACAAGAAGTGAAGCCACACACATCCGAGACACCAGACGTGCCTGATGCACGGGAGTGTCCATGCACTACCAGCAGCAATGGCAGACCCTGGTCAGTGTGGCTGTACGGCTCCTCCTAGTGCTGGCTAAAAATGATGCAAAACACTGAGCTGGCATGAACATGCTCAGTTGAATATGGTTTGTCCAGAAAGTATTGAAGAGACCTTCTGGCAGCATCTGTGCTGGCTGTTGGCTGAGGTCCGTCAGAGTCTGCTGGCTTGGGTATCACCTGTCATCCTGGGGCTGGCCTTGAAACCAATGTGAAAGAATGAAGTTGGCATAGACCCTATGTCATGTGCACTAGTTCAACAGGAACGTGTTGGCCTCTAGGCAATTCAGGTCAGCTTTGTGTGCTGTGTGACCTGGGAACCGGCACTGGTGTTACTGGTGTGGAACATTTCTGCTGCGGGTCACAGCGGAGACGTACCCTGAAATCAGGTGGAAGAGTTGAGATCACTGCATCTTCTGCTGTAAATGAGGGACAGATGCAGTTAAATGTTAACATTACTGTGATGCAGCTATGGCCTGGCCCCAAAATGTATGCGCTAGCACAAACATTATTGCACATGTGACTACAAACAGTTACTCACCTGGGTGCTCCCCACAGGTATGACTAACCCCCCTGCCCACCCAATTCCACTCTCAGGGACTCATGGAGACATATTTAATGAAAATCTAGGCTCACAATTTCCTGGTACACTCGTAGTCCACTTACTCGTCTATTTACGGGAGCAGGCCAGTAATTCAGAAGTCATTGGGAACTTCTTATACTGAATGGATGGCTTGCTCCAGAGCAGAGTCAGGACATAGATTTTACAAGGTCACTCAGTCCAAAACACCTCCCTGGAGAACAGCCTGTGGACTCTTAAAAGTGCCCATGCTGCCGGCTCTGCTGCCTCAGCCTTGGGAGACCGGAGGGAGACCAGGGCTGGTGGCACAGCTGGCCACGCAGGTTGCGGGGCGGCGGTTTGTCCATCACCTGCTGCGTAATGCAAGACCCTCCCTGCACACACGCTCTGCCCCGCATACACACACACAGGGACACACTGCTGTTCCCGTACTCGTATTCATGGCTCCTTCTGTGAATGCTCCCTGCACTTTGTCCTTGCTTTTATCTCTATTTGACTTAGAGGCTGAGCATCTGCAGTCACTTAATTAACATGCTTGACTCAGTGCCTTAGTTTCAGTCCACCGAGAAGGGCTCTTCCGCAGGGAGCTCCCTTGTCTTCACTCAGACAATTCCTCCCAACTTGAGAGTGGACCCACTCCAGCTCGATAGTTTCCCCATGCTGGATTTGTCATTCAACTGTGCAAAGTGCCAAGTCCATTGACCTCGTTCCACCCACTCCCTTAGCTGTAAAGTAAGCTGTAAAGCTTCCCCATGGCTATTTCACCTCAAAAGCTGTTTGTTCAAGAGGCAACCAACACTACGGATGCTCAAGGGTAGCAGCATTATCTCACTGAAGCATTCAGGCAACTTCTTCTCACCTACCACTGCCCCAGACAGGATATCTAATGGTGACCGTCATTCTCCCATTGCTTCTCCCACCACCACTGTCCACCTGCTGCCTCATTTCTTACACCTGAGGCAGCTACCGAGGCACCTGCTGCAGCGGGGAGGTGAGCACCGCAGCCTGCTGGGCAGCACAGCAGGACAAGTAGCCACTGGGGGGGAAGACTCAACCAGAAAACATCGGTGTCTTTTTCCTAAGTCCTATTCCATGTGGTATATATTTGGCTTCAACCTTGCCTGCTAGCTAGTCTCCTTGCCCTTGAATCTGACTCCCCCTACTTCTCTGACCAGCCTCTTTTAATCTGGTTAGTCCCACTGAAATTTCAGCAGTGCAGGGGACAAAGTGAGGCAGGGCTGCCTGCTTTCATGATGGGTCTGCAGCGTTCAGCCCCAATTCTCCACCAAAGGCCATCTGCTTGTCTGTGAATGTTGGGTCTGTGTGTTCCCTTTGAGTTAAACTACTGATGTCATTTTGCTGTTGCTCCTTTGGCGCCTTTCTTTACCCTTGAAGACCCTCAGAGATTGTGTTTGCGTTATCTCATTTGTAGTTGCAACTGGATTTGTGCCATCAGTATGGTTCTTTATCTCCCTGCAGCGTAGACAGATGCCCAAATGTTCATGAAACTAATTTACAAGATATCAAAACCACAAAATTTACAACACAAGCTAAGATATGGAAATAAAACTTCAGAGCAGGAGCTCTCAGCCTCTCCAGAAGGGAAGACTTAAGAGCACCTACAGTGACAGATAGTGTTGGATACCCCCTCCTTTACTGGGGCATCACCTTGCTTGCATCTGTACAGTGTCAGCGGCAGCAGACTTGAGCATGGAAGCTCACAGACAAATGTGCAGTTTCTCAGCCACAAAAAGGACTGGTTTTACAAACAATTTGAACAGAAACAATAGCTTAATTCCCTGCTGAGCAGAAAGCCCTTTTAGAAGCATAAATACCAGGGCTAATAACAATTGTGTAAACAAACACTGACAAACTGCGTCACAGTTGTGTGCATATGATACTTGACTCCCCAAAGATTTAAGCTTACAGAATATATTTGAACTCCTGCATCTGGAAAAAGTATACGCAAACACAGAGGCAAAACAGTCTTTCACTAAATCTGTTACACTAATTGATCCTAAATTACCATTTTTCAAGGTCAGTTTTAACAGCTTCACTGCTCTTTTTAGTAAAGTGCTGTGTGTTTGATTCCAGGTCTTCTGTCATGTGAAGAGCAATTTATAACCATGCCAGAAGAGATGGGTGTGTTTACTCTTTTCACAGAAGTGGTAAAATGGTGTTTTAACTGAGGACTGTACAGAAAATCCAGGAATAATCTGCATAACAACACTGAAGCTGAAGTCTTCTGGCATGGTATAGGTGGGGTATTCTGTAATTGCCTGTCTCTCTTTAGACTGCATTCACACCAGCAATCCTAACAGCTGCGTGGTGGTACACAAGCAGCAGGGCTGTCAGAAATTTAGAAAATTAGGTTTCGTACTGTTATACCGCTTTTTATTCTGTTAGGGTTGGCGTGAGACAACCCAACGTTGCAGGTAATGGTATTTTGCTGCCTTAAGGATCAAATGGTATTTCAGCAGGGGTGAGGCCAAGGACAAGGGCTGCAGGAGGATTCAGGGGGGTGTCTGCCATAGGATGAGGCAGGGCAGAGAGGTGAGTTTGGGGTCTTCAAAGAGGACCAATTGGTCTTGAAGGACAACGGCAGTCTCTCCCCATGCCCTCCTGTTCCTCTCTGTCTTCTCAGGGTCAGAACACTTTGCCCCAGTGCAGTCTTGTCTGATGAGACAGAGGGTCACCCTTTCCTCCATGCAGCCATCTGTCCCTCAAAGAGGTGCTGTCCCCACTATGTAGAGGTGGAGAAAGGAACGGGCCAGGGCAGAGCTCCAGAAAGCATGAATCTGGGGCCCCCTGACACTGGAAATAATGGTGGGATGTGCTGCTCCCTTGTCACCTTCGCTCTCCTCCCAGGCTGCCCAGGGCAGCAGCACTGGGAGCCGAGCCCTGCAGAGGTGGGAAGGGGGCATGCCCTGCTCTGATCCCTGCAGGCAGGGCAGCCTCAGCCCTGACCACCACTTTCTCCCCTGCTCTGATCCAGGCTGAGGTGCAGGGGGTGGCTCCATGCCTCACATCGTGCTGCGCAGCCATGATACCCTGCCTCAGCACAGCAGTAAGTACGTGATTAATATGTGTAATCTAGGAATTAATGAAGCAGTCGCACCACCTGAGACCTTACTGCAAAATTAAATGCTTGCAATCAACTATGTGTTAAAGTCTTGATGAACAGGGCCACTTCTCTATACATTTTCTTTGTAGAAACGTCAATGTCTTTTGGCTGTCCTGACAGCAAACCTGCTTGCTACTTGCCAGTTTGCTTTTTCCTATGTTTTTCCTTCCTCACTTTCAAAATCACGGGCTTCCTTTAAGCTGTGCTTCACCTGAAGCTAACTTAACTCACCTCTTCCTTCTTACTTAAGACACAGAGCAGCTCCCACTACTGCAGGGCTGCCAATTCAAAAGCAGCATCTATGTGCGGAAAAGAAGGAGTAGGTGTGTTTAAAAAACACTCCAGAACTGACTATGCCCAGGCTGAGAACAGTGAAATCGGCACCACCTCAGCCCTGGCCAGGTAACTACGGGTACAGTTACCCAGTATGTTGTCTCTGACAACAAAATTTGTCTTCACCACCAGAAGAAACATACGTCATGCTGCAGCCTCAGTCCCCAGGTTCACTCCATCCTCACCTGTTTATCAGATCCCTCGTGTAGGATCTGGCCTTGTAATACCTGTGCTGTTTGCACTGCTCGTCTCACGTCAAGTCCTGCTACCCTTAGAGCAGTTATCAGCGGTTCAGCTACGCAAGGGAAAAAACAAACCTAGGACTTCCACTGCAAGTCTTGACGATGGGGCTTGTTCTTTCCAGCTGTACATGGTCGCTCACCAGGAAGCTGAAGCCCTGGGACCCCGTGCTTCCCAATCTCATCAGTGGCTGTGACGGCAGGATGGGTTGAGACTCAGGGATAACTGCGGACGCCCTGCGTTGTACCTGTGCTGTACTGCCCCAGGGCTGGGAAGGCTGGTCTGCCCAGGTCCAGCCTTGGCTCTGCTGCTGGATGTACTCACCCCCCTCCAGGCAGCTCTGGGGGAAGTCCTGTGTACTGGATGGGTGGGTAGCCTCAGGAAAAAGCTCTAATCCTCATTTAACAAAATGTGTGTTTTTATTCACTAAGTGCCTAGCACACCCTCCAGGCTCTGTGCCGGCAGTTACAGCGCTGCCTGGACTTGGTAACCTTTTATCACTGCCCCCTTTGATAAGAGCGGCTGTGCAAATCCCAGGCGCATTGTGGGGTGACCTTGCCATCTCCTTGGGAAGTCAGAGCAAAGTAGCAGGACCCTGGGGATCATAGCACAGGTTCACAAAAAGCCAAGCTGTCCCAAGGCCGATTCCCTTTCCCCAGGCAGCTTGAGCATCCCTCATGTCAGCCTGAGCAGCTCCTCACAAAGCGCTCTGGCAGCTCACGGACCCAAATACCAGTGGCACAGCAGCTCAGCAGCGTTCCCACACTTGGAAAAAGCCGTGACACCTTGGGACTGCACAAATGAAACATTCAGAGAACAAAATCGAGCAACACATTATGCTCTGTGCCACAGCGAAAGCCAAGGAGTGAGGACTGTGCACTGAGCTGCCTTCATCATTGAAGGAGATATTCCCAGGTTGCTCAATACAAAGTGGTAATTAATGTTCAATGAGGAAATGAGCTCAAGCTGTGACTTTTGGATCTAGATGCAAATAATCAAAACCTAGAGGGTTTTGCCAAACATAGTGTGACTATCATCTAAGAAAAATGTGTTAGTAGTATGTGAGCCAACCATAAAGTACACTTTGTTTGTCTCAGTTTTAAAATAAGTTCTCATGGTGCAAATAAGTATCAATTGCAAACACATGTTATTTGAAATACATTGAGCAGCCTGAAAACAAGGTGTGTAGGCTCCCTCTATAGTCAGCTCTTAGATATCTAGCCCTCAGTGCTGATCAGAAGAGCTGAGATCCATGACGCAAAGCACTGGTGTATGACTGACTCTTTGGCAGTCCAAATTTGCCTAAACACTTTTTGACAGGCACCTTTCTCCCAGCAGGATTCACGTGAAGTCGGGTGTTGTCTGGCCACCTGCCCCACTGTGAGCTCAGCATTATACACCCTGATTAATTTGTCAGAAATGTCCCCGTGTGTCAACACCTTGTCCAGATTATCTGTGTACTGCGGGGTGCTCCAACTGCTGTTAACAGCTCTGGGTGCACAGATCTGCTATTAACCACTGCTGTAGGCTCCTGCTGCATATGTGGAACTATGTTTGGAGGCACCTGTCCTGCTCTATTGACTGGACAAGCCTGGACAACAGGTGTAGACAGCTAGCTCAGTCTAGATGCTTGGCTTCTACATGGCTGACATTAGCCCAGGTGAAGGCCTACTGAAAGCTACATGACAGCTGGTTTTCCTGGCACCACAAGGAGGACATCCTGCTGCTTCCCTCTCCTTTCCAGCTTCCCTCTCCCAGTTGCTCTCAGATGTGTGGTTCTGTCCTTTCCCTTGTGCTGGTTCGTCCTCATCCCTGTACTGAGCCCCTGCGACGGATTAATGCAGGATAAATCTACCCAGATATTTGCTAGGATCAGCCTCCGCCTGCTTAGCGAGTTAACTCAATTCACAGACTACAGACCAACAAGTGCTGGAACAGGCTGTAGGAAAGGAGATGGGGTGTGGGACTTTCATACCAAGAAATCAAACTGGCTCACCCTGTCTTTAAGCATTGTGCTCAAAGCTCCTAAACATGTATGCTCTTGTCATACTCACAGAAAACAGAGCTATGGTAAGGTCCATATGCATAGGTAAGCACCTAACCAAAATCATCACTAAATGGTGTGGATGAAAGAATGACTCACTAGAAGGAAATCATTCAGAAATGTCTACTCGTGCAAGAAGGCTTGTAGGAGAACACCTCAGTAGGCATCTGAGTGGAAATGTCTGTCTGAGGAACCTTCATTAAATCATTGTAGCCTAAACTCTCAAAGACCTGAAAACCAACATCTCTGAAGAGCTATCCTGTTAGATCTCTCTGCCTCAGTTTCTCAGTCTTCAGAAGTGACTTCATGAGAGGATGCTTTCAGATCTTTGAATCAGGGCTGTTGTTTGACAGCCGAGGTTATATATACTATCATTATCAGTACGCAATGTTTTTATGGATGGATTAGATCTGCCGTGTATCTGTAATTTTTTTACAGCAGTGTTTTAGGCTTTGCTTTGTTCACGTTTCACCCAACCCATACATCTAAAGCTCAGGAAGGTCAGAGTACAGGAATGTTTACCCCAGCTTTTGGAAGGCTGACATGTTTTAAAGTAGGCATGGTAATGCTTCACTATTGTAAACCGAAGGGATTACTGATTATACACAGTAAACCTGTCACATCTGACACTGTTTCATGAACCCGTTACTGCAGAGCAATACAGGTCTTCTGTCGGAGGCACAGATGCTCTCGGCCAACAAAGGAGCTATGGCTTTGTTTACTTTGCTCCTCTGGCTGCCTTACACGTTATATGCTGATTGATGTTGTGCTGCATCTGAGCTAATAAATGAAATGGGCAGGCCCATTTTTTAATGCTGGAGGCATAGGGCACAGCATAGCTTACATCTGTGTACACCATCCCCAGCTAGGGTGATCTTTTCCCTCCTGCCTACCAGAAACAACCTGTCCAGTGTCACCACCCCAAACCTGCCTGGGCGTTGTGAGGACTGTAATAACAGGAGCCAGGCGAAACAGTACTAGGGAGGGTGGTAAAGATTAAACAGTGTGGATATGGAACAGTGCTTGAGCCCATACACAGTCCCATTTAGTGTCTCAGGACAGATGTCACCCATGCAAGTTGTCACATGCCCTTCGTTCACGTGCACTTAGATCTACCAGCAGAACTACATGCATACTCACTCCCTGCTCCGTCCCCAGTGAAATGGAAAAAACCCTGCTGCAAAACATCTTAAAGAGATCATGCTGTCCACTGTAGGACAATACTTCACTTACTGGTTATACAACAGAACAGCCAAGTGACACTGCAGGTTTTCCAAGAGAAAGAGCATCAATTTACCTTAAAAGTGGAGCTACAACCTTCTGCCAACATAACTAACATATCATAGAATCATAGAATCATAGAATGGTTTGGGTTTGAAGGGACCTTAAAGATCATCTACTTCCAACCCCCCCTGCCATGAGCAGGGACATCTTCCACTAGATCAGGTTGCTCAGAGCTCCACCCAACCTGGCCTTGAACACTGCCAGGGAGCGGGCAGCCGCAGCTTCTCTGAGCAACCTCTGCCAGTGCCTCACCACCCTCATGGTGAAGAATTTCTTCCTAATATCTAATCTAAATCTGCCCTCTTTTCTTTTAGAGCCATTCCCCCTTGTCCTATCGCTACACACCCTTGTGAAAAGTCCCTCTCCATCCGTCCTGTAGGCCCCCTTCAGGCACTGGAAGGCTGCTATAAGGTCACCCTGGACCCTTTTGTTCTCCAGGCTCAACAGCCCCAACTCTCTTAGCCTGTCCTCATAGGAGAGGTACTCCAGCCCCTCTGATCATACTCGTGGCCCGCCTCTGGACCCGCTCCAACAAATCCATGTCCTTCTTATGTTGAGGGCTCCAGAGCTGGATGCAGTACTCCAGGTGGGGTCTCACAAGAGCGGGGTAAAGGGGCAGAATCACCTCCCTCGACCTGCTGGCCACACTTCTGTTGATGCAGCGCAGGAACTTATGAACACAATAACTGCATTGGTCTTCCTTGTTACTCTCCCCAGCATGAAACTACACTGGACAGAATCAGGAGAGGGAGTAAAGCACATTTCCAGGATGCTTTATGCACTTTTTGTTGCATTTAATTCAGTTTTGGTTAACCCAAGTTTTAGCTGTTAACAAACGCATCAGATATGTGCACTGGTGAGCAGCCTGTGTGCAGGTGGGTGCAAGGTTTAAAAGCTATCAGTGCAGTGCAGTGCAGTGAGGTCCTAGAGCATTAACACGGGCTACTTCCCTGCTTCTGATGTAAACCAGACCTGAACAGAGATAGCTAAACAGTTTAGTTGCAAATGGTCAAAGGTCTTGTCTTTTCTTGGCTGCGAAAGATGTTTATTGCAAAGCAGCAGTCCCATTTGTGATTCACGGCAGTTCCTAGGTACGTCGGTTGTGTTAACTTAACAGGGCTTGTTATTAATAGACCTTTAAAATATAACGTTACTTATCACCTCTGTTTCCCTCCAAGGTTCATCATTTAGTTTAGCACTTCATAAAACTCAGAGGGGTCACCGAGGACCCCTCTGGGCAAAAATTAACTCAGTGACAGCAGCCTGCTCAGGGATTCCCTTCAGAAGCACTAAATGAGCTGCAAAGTCATTACAGTCTGGATTAGAAAAAGGGGTAATAAAACCTGTCTGCAGAAAATTTGTGGGCAGAAGTCTTTGCCCATAGATATTTTTTGTCCAGATCCACACTTTTGATGCTGAACTGTACTGAACTTCTCCAGTCCTCCATCATTGTTTACACCATTTAAGACAAGCTAATTGTTTACAGGGTGGGCAAACAGGGAACAGCATGAAAGGACCTTATGCAACCGTGGCTATGGGAACACGACATAAATCACCCCCCTCCTAGAAGAAGCTGAGGACGTCTCCATTGCTTAAGCACACGTTTACTCATTAGCATTGTCTAATAAATTCTCATTAAATAGCTGCAAAGTGTTCGTGAGGCAAGGCTGTGATTTGCAGCAGCCTCTGCCCCTGGGAGCAGGGCAGGAGGCAGAAGACAGGGTGGGCACACGAGGGCTGCTGATGGGTCTCAGGACCACTCTCAGCTCCCTGGGTGCGGGGCAGCTGCACGTGAACCTCTGCAATTTCAGTCTGGGCAGCTGTGATTCAGAAATGCCAACTCGTACTGCAACTGCAGTAGTAGTAATAGGTCTGCTTCCTATTTGGGGCACAGCATTATTCTTTAGTTATTAGATGCCTGAAAGAAATCTGCCCTGTTGTGTCTTCTTTGCATTGTCTTATTCTACACCCCCAAAGCAGTATGCAAGCGGTCATCTATATCCAGTATAATTTTGAGTTAAGGTTCTCTGGTTGTATATATATGAGGAGAGGACAACATTGCTTTCATAATGTGTAGGCCTCTGAAAATAATGGACAAAGGAATTATCGCCTACCCCATACAGTGCACTGACAGACTCTAAGTGACAGACTGAAAGGGCCATAATCTAAGGCATCAGCTCTTGTATTTCGAGCATGTCATCTACAAAACAAAACAAAACAATGACAGAGGCCAAAACAGGAGACCCAACGTTTCTTCAGAAGTGGCATTTTGGAAACAAAGGTTGCGATACATGCCTTGACAATTTACAAAATTTATTAATTATTTCTTTGTGAGTTTTGAAAAAATACTTCAGCTGTTATTTAAGCAGCAGTGGAGGGCGAAGCTTTGGAAAGCAGCTGAGTTAGATATTTTAATGAGCTGTAACATACAAAGATGCCAAGCTTGGATGATGTTTTAGAGCAGATCAAATAATTTCACTTCTTTCAGAAACTAGCCCTCTTTGTCTTATGCCTGTTCTCTGCTACCTTCGTTTCCATTTACATGGGGATTTTTTCCTGGGGATCACCCCCGAGCACCGCTGCTTCAGCCCCGGGGTGGCCAAGCTGAGCCAGCACTGTGGCTGGAGCCTGGAGGAGCAGCTGAATCACACCGTTCCCGAGTGGGGTGGCCATGGGGCCGGTTTCAGCAGCCACTGCAGGAGGTACGAGGTGGACTGGAATGCGATGGGCGTCAGCTGCACCGATCCCCTCGGCAGCCTCCTGAGCAACCAAAGCACCATCCCCCTCGGTGCCTGCCAGGATGGAGTCTACGACTCCCTGCAGACCTCACTCATGTAAGACTCAGGTAAGACACAGTTTGTCCAGAAAAATCACTCTTGCCTGCACACCTTGAAGATAGAAGATGCTGGATTGGTAAACTTTGGTTTTGGTGCACAGCCTGAGCCTGACTGCTAATACATAGCCAATATCAGGATTTGCTAGGGACTTAGAGCAAAGATTTAAACAGATAAATAATGGGAAATAATTGCTTTTCCTGGGAGGATAATACTGCAAGCTTGCCATCAGTCAGACAACAGCTATTCTCATACTTCAGTATTCCAGTTACCAAATTCAGGGTAATACCCCATAGCCCAAATTGAAGAATTTCACACTTGGGTGATAATCCAAACAGATACTAACATACAATGAACAAGCAGTAGAAGATCGGACTAAATTTTTCAGATAATGAGTTAGCAACAGCAGCGTTCTTTCCCTACAACTTACGCTATCTAAACCAGGTTAGTTTAGAAAGTGAAGAGCTATGCAAACCAGTGCTAACAGTCTAAAAGCCATGTAAGCAACCTGAAGCATAAGAAGAACCTCAAGAGAGATCTCTTCTACTTCTCCTCCAGTCCCAAATCTCTATTAATTATACCTAAACCATGCCTAGCAGATGTTTCTGCAACCCATTTCTAAAAAAACTGTGATACTGGATACTTCACAGCTTCTTGAGGCAGGGAATTCATATTCCCTTGATCCACTATCATCACCCTTACAAAGCAACTCCACTTTGTGAGAGATGGGTCAGGGCAGAGAAGGCCTCTCCCAGCCATTCTCCGCATCAGCTGAGGCAGGGAAACTCCTCTGAGCTCTTTGGTATGGCCCCAGTAAACTTCTCCGGGTTAGAAAGAGATTAAATAAGCAGCCAAAGACATTCGTGATTCTTTCTGGGCTGAAGTCTAGCTACACCTGAATGAATATTTCCAGCCATAGTGAATTTAACACCAGTTTGTCCTCCTCCCCTTGCTGGATGTGTGTTGGTAACAGAATCACAGAATCACAGAATCACAGAATCACAGAATGGTAGGGGTTGGAAGAGACCTCTGTGGGTCATCTAGTCCAACTCTCCTGCCGAAGCAGGGTCACCTACAGCAGGCTGCACAGGACCTTGTCCAGGCAGGTCTTGAATATCTCCAGAGAAGGAAACTTCACAACCTCCCTGGGCAGCCTGTTCCAGTGCTCCGTCACCCTCAGAGGGAAGAAATTCTTCCTTATGATCAGATGGAACTTCCTATGCTTCAGTTTGTGCCCATTGTCCCTTGTCCTGTCGCTGGGCACTACTGAAAAGAGCTAGGCCCCATCCTCCTGACACCCACCCTTCAGATATATATTTCATATATTTGTAAGTATATATTAGGTCCCCTCGCA